>ERZ808242.1304-NODE-1304-length-14430-cov-7.545322_pt1 | contig 14430 bp, 18 predicted proteins | sample MGYA00521244_ERZ808242 | MGnify/ENA primary metagenome ERZ808242 (study PRJEB31516, sample SAMN03275573) | gut metagenome | biome: mammalia-associated habitat; material: feces | host: Papio cynocephalus | place: Kenya | collected 2012-07-27 ... | reverse complement strand
TAGATTTTACATCATTTTTCTTATTTACATCATTCAAGGTCTTCATTGTCGGGAATTTTTTTAGCTTTTCTTCGTTACCATTCATAACGCTTCGCTGTACTGTTTTTATTAAATTGTCTTCTCTTCATCACTGTTCATGATGAATCATTGTCAAATCATATCTGTTGTCAATTTGATGTCATTTGGTTATTTCTGTTGTCAGATGGAAAGGTTCATAAGCCCTTCTTAAAATACATCCATTGTTGCAGCCAAATGTTCAAATGTTTCCTGTTTTTTCTCCTCTGTCGCCTCTGCATAGATATCCATAGTGGTCTGGATATCCTTATGCCCCATAATCGACTGGATAACCTTCAGGTTGGTTTCTCTTTCACAAAGCCTTGTACAGAATGTGTGTCTCAAACTATGCGCTGAAAAGTTCGGCAACAGCACCGGTTCCCGATGCTCTTTCTTTGCTTCTACTTCTTTCGTTGCATTATAGGCAGAAGATATTCTCTTGATTGCCCGATTGACTGACTGAGCATTCATTACATTTCCATAACGGTTACAGAAAACAAAGCCTGTCATCCCGTCAATCTCTGCGTCCGTCCAGCCATGTTCTTTCTGCTCTTCCCAGATCATTTCAAAAGCATCCTTCACTGTGTCCAACATGGGAATTGTACGCATACCGGCTTCTGTTTTCGGCGTTGAAATGTGATTTTCTGACGCCCTGTCTTCTCCTACCGGATAATACGTCAGATTATGATTGATGCTGATAATCCGCTTTTCATAATTGATGTCTTCCCATCGAAGCCCTAAAATTTCGCCGATGCGACATCCCGTTCCAAGAAAAACAGTAAAAATCGGCCACCAGTGATAATAAATCGGGTGTGTGGCAATATATTCCATAAATGCTCTCTGCTGTGAAATTGTCAGTGCATGTCTCACACCGGTTTTCATACCCAGATTTTTCTTTAATTCTGCCATGACTCCATCCGTAGGATTTTTTCTGATAATGTCATCCCTCACAGCCAGTTGAAAAGTTGGATGTAATAACGTATGAACAGTTTCCAGTGTGTTAATCTGTAATTCCTGTTTCTCAATCAGATGATTGTAGAACTGCACCACATCAGAATACTTAATCTCTGCTATATTCCGCTTTCCAAATGTGTCCCGGATAAATCGGTCATACATATAAAGATAATTACTCCTGGTTGTTGGTTTCAGATTGCTTTTGAGACTCATATAACGGTCAAATACAAAATTTACAGTTGCCTTTCCTGCAACGTAAATATCCAGACCGTCCATCTGGTCTTTCATAAGCTGTGCTTCTTTTTCCCGAAGCGTTACAAGGTCTTGTGCATAAACATACTTACGTCTTCCAAGTAGATCTGTATAAGTATATACATACCTCTCATCGGAACGTCTCTGTGATTCACCTTTCCGCAAGACTCTGCCTCGCAGATCTTTTCTTGTCTGTGCCATATAAAATCCTCCTTCAAATAAAGGAAGGACTTCATGTTATTCAGGTCTGTTCAATATTTTTTCCAGTCCCTGCAGGACAACTTCTGTCACAGTCATTTTGTGTTTTCCGGCATAATCACAAATACGCTTATACATAGAATCTTCCACTCGGATACTCAATACTTTCTTTTTTACATTGTCCGACTTTGGTCTTCCTGTCTTCGCCATATCTGTTCTTATTCCTCCACATCTTCATTATAGTTTTCGTATGACAAAAAGTCAATCCCTGTTTTTCGTCCTTCCACAGTTTTCTTCTCTTCACTACGCAATCCTGAACGTCTCCAGATACTTTTCAAATATCTCACAGTTTACAAGAGCAACTTTGTCAATCTTATACACTGCTTTGGCTTCTTTCGCCAGCTCCTGGAATTTCGTCAGCCCAATGCTGTAAAGCTCTGCCCCTTCCTGATAGCGGACAAATTTCTTTGCTATTTTCTTTGTTTTCTCTACATCTTTACGTGCATATCCCATAAACCGCACCTCCTTTTCTGCATGAAAAAAGCAGCTAACCTATTTTTCATAGACTAACTGCTCATGTTAAGTTCCATATTCAGTTTTTTTCTACAAATCCGACAGTGAAATTCGGTCGTATGCGCCATTTTTCTTATCTTCCGGGTGTGGCTCCAGTCCAATAATCGTAATATCTTTCTGATCCGGACCGTAAACCCAGTACATTCTCATTGCACCACTGGTTTTATTTTCCAGATAAGACTGCCACACCTTCATACCATAACGTCTGGATAATGGCTCTATTTCATGGGTTTGAAGACTCGGATAACCCGGATCAGCCGCCAACAGCTTCAAAGCCTTTCCCCATTTTTTATACAACTGTTCTTCCTTCTTTTTTATATTACCGGAACGATATTTCTCCTGCAGATCTAACCAAAGTTCCTGCATTTCAGGAATTCCCATTCGTATATTAAAATTCATCTCATATTCCTTTTAAAAATCTGACAGGTCAATAGCCGGGGAAACATCGCCTCTCTTAAAGTTACTTACTGCACGATCCATATCTGCCAGAGTTCTGGCTGAAATGCTCTCTGGCACTGCCAGTTCCCGAGGTTCCAGAATAATGCAGCCATTTCCGTATTCTTTTACATTATAATACTGATAAGCAGCTCCTCTGAGCGTAATTCTTTTTTTGTTATCCAGATGGGCAACATAATCTTTCATTGCTTCCATTATCAACACCTCCTACGCAAGTATTTGTGTGGGAAATCCCACCTCTTGTTATTATAATACGCTTTTCTATATTTTCTGTCAATCCAATTTTGTTTATTCCTGTACACTTCAGAATATTCATGCCCGGCAGACGGCAGGCGGCAGATAAGGTATCTATAAAAATCTGTAATTGCTCCAATGATTCTGCCACCCATCATTCTTTTAATCGAATACTGTTTTCCTGTTTTTCATTTACCCGATATTCCAGTTCATTCTTCATCCGGTTTCTCACATCACGCATTGTTCGCCCGGATATTCCCTGCTCCTTTGCCTTTTCGTCTAGTTCCCTTATTGAAATTTCTTTTTTATCAGCAAGCAATTCCCTAATCAGCTTTGCCCCTCGCTCCAGCTTCGTTTCTATTGCTTTTCCTTCTTTTCCATCTAACAATTCATCTGCAGAAATCTCATAGGCTCCCACCCATCGAAAGCCTTCTTCATCTCCCAGTTTAAATGCCATTGTCTCACCTGGTGGTGCAAGAGAACTTTTTTCATGAATCAATACCCTCGTGGTTGGATCTTTTCTTACTTTCCCAATGAAAATCAAGCTTCGCACTGCTGCCATAATATCAATAGAGCCAAGTCCCCGATACGTGCTCTGCGTACCCGAAGATTTATTCAGATGTCCGATCAACACAATCGCACAGCCGGTCTTTTCAGCAATCATTCCCAGTTTCCGGAATACCGGACGGACTTCATTTGCCCGGTTCATATCCACATCTGCACCGATAAAAGCCTGTACCGGATCAATGATTAAAAGTCTGACCTGATTCTGACGGATTGCCTTTTCAATACGGTCATCGGATAATGTCAGTGCTTCTTCTGTATCATCAATAACCATCACCCGGCTCAGGTCAGCACCAGCTTCTACTAGTCTCGGCTTGATTGTGTCTCCCATGCCGTCTTCTGCAGTCTGGTATATTACATTGAACGGTTCAATCTCTTCCATATTCGGGAAAGTCTTCCGGTTCGTGCAGGCTGCGGTCAGCATCATGGCAAAATAAGTTTTTCCCTCTCCCGGATTGCCCTGAATAATTGTCAGTTTTCCAAATGGAAGATAGGGAAACCACAGCCATTCTACACTGGTCTGTTCAATATCTTCGTAACACAGCATCGGCACCAGTTCTTCCTTCTCCGGTACTTTCATTGTAACTGTTTCAATGATTGATTTCTTCCTGTCTGCATTTTTATCACAGAGGATTTCATTCCAGTCCTTTCGGGACGGTTTCAGACGGCTGACACTATATTCATCTGAGATTTCTTCTGTCAGTTTCTCACAGGCTTCATTCCCTGCCTGGTCATTATCCAGACACAGGAATACAGAAGTAATTTGAGGGCGTTCAGAAAGAAAAGCCATCAGTGCCGCACTGGAAATGCCACCCAGACTCAGGTAGCTCCGTTTTTTCCAGTCTTTGGGAAACAACTGGATAAAAGAGAGCAGATCAGTAGCTGCCTCAAACACAAACAACTGATTATCCGTCCCTCTGTGACTGAATCCGTAAGATTTGTCAGATCCAGCCACATCTCCCCGGTATTTTATTTCACCGGTTCCCCTGCAATGGGCATATCTTGGAATACCGTCTGCATCTCTGCCAACAAACACCACATTATGGTGCTTCTTTTCTTCATAAATATCCCCACTACTGATCCATTCTTCCACCAGATTCTTTTCCATCCCTCTGTTTTCTGTCAGATACCTGATGATTCTATCATTATTTTTCTCTTTCTCTGGTAACCGGAAGTCAGGGGACGGGGCGGGGCAGGTATTGTTCCTGCCTTCGCCTTCTTCCCCGGTCAGCATCTTGACAGCTTCCGGAAATGTGGCATTGTAAAATTCCATCACGAAATCCACCGGATAGCCGCCCCTTCCCTGACTATGCCTGTACCACCGGTTTGCGGACACTGTCACACTGTCATGCTTTTTCCATCGGTATTCTCTGCCACTTTTCACCAACTGTTCTCCCTGTGCGTTCAGAAAAGAAACAAGGTCTGTCTGATTTGCTTTTGTAATCTGTTCTTCTGTATACTGCATTTTTATCATCCTTTCCATCTGTCCTGCTGACAGACTGTTATAAACTCATGTCATGGTTCCGCTTTTTCTTTACTTCCTGTTGTTTTGCATCACGCTCTGCACACTCTTTCTTCTTTTCATCCAGTTTTCTCAGAAGAGAAGTCTTCTTTTCTGGCTTCTGCTCCGACTGGTTCACCGGCTGTTGCTCTGCTTTAACGTTTTCTTTAAAAATATCTTCCACCTGGACTGCACTAAATGCCGGGAACTTTGTCTGTTCCTCACTTTTTTCTTCTGAACGCCCGGAAGTATCTGCTTCTGCCATTTCCCGGTCACGTCTGGCAATGTCTGCACAGCTCTGTACCTTTTTCACAAAAGCCAACTCATCCTGATACGGCTGATTATCTGCTTTCAGTTCTTCAATCACCGCCTGCAGTTCCTCTTTCTCCCGTTTCCATCTGGCAGTTGGCACTTTCCCATTCTTATCCAGATGTTGTTTCAGTTCCCGTTCACATTTGTGGTAATAATTGATTTCTTTCTTGTGCTGCTGATAGTATTTCTCCCGTCTTTTCTGAAAATAGAAATGGTTATACTCATCAATCATTGGCTGATTTGTTTTTATTACCTCTGCCATCTTTTCCAGATTTTCCAATTTCTTTAACTGCTCTCGCTTTTCGGAAATTTCTTTTTTACTGACAGAAACAACACCGTTCAGTTCATCAATCCGTTCCTGCAAGTCATCCATCGTCTCTATCTGATGTGTCTGAAGATAATTGATGGACTTTGCAAACTCCTGTAAGTTGGAAAGATTCTTCCCTTTTCGTTTCATCTCCGCATAAAAATTAGGAAGTGGTGGTCTGCCCTGTGTCTTTTTATCATAATAATCCTGAAGGCTTTCCAGTAGTGTTGGGTTCTGCCTGCGATCCAGCTCTGCCTTCATTTCCTCATAAGCTGTCTTCATCCACTGAATGGATTCTTTCAGGGAAATGAACATCTGGTTGAACTGCCGGATTGCCCTGTTCAGCTCTCCGATGATTGTTTTTATTCCCTTTTTCTCCATTGCCCGAACTTCATATCCCTCATGCATGGTCGGGATCAGGTCAATTCCCTGCTCTTTGTAAGAACGGTGATCTATTCTGGCTGCCATATGGCACTTCCGGAATTTTTCATTTACTTTCTCTGTCCACGTTCTTCTCCATTCCTTTAAAAGCTCTGGATCATTCCACCCGGTAGTTGAAACAGCATTAAATATATCCTTCCCTTTGGCATCTTTTATCCGGTTTCCGTCTTCATCCAAAACATAATCCCGTTTCTGCTTGTTGCCCCAGCTTCCTTTTTCTGTAAAAGGACGGATTGGAGCAAGTACATGAAAATGTGGATTATCTGGTTCATCCTCGTTCTTTGATTTTCCCTCATGAACTGCCAAATCTACAATCATGCCACGTGCTACAAACTGCTCCTGGCAGAACTCTTTCGCCAGTCTGATATTTTCCTCAAGTGTCAGTTCATTTTGCAAGGCAATATCAAACGAATAGGCAAGCTGTGCCTTGTTGTTCCTTTCTACATGCTCCACCTCGTTCCAGAGTGTTTCCCTGTCAGTCAGACGCTCCGGCACATACTCCGGTGTCAGAATTTCTGTAAATACCACACCCGACTTGCTTGTATAATCGTGTATCTTATTGTAATAACTGTCAAAAATCCTCTGCCCGGAAATATAGGCTGCGGAAGCGACCACCATCTGTCCTTTCCCTCTGGATACATGTCTTACTGAAAAATGATACAGTGTCATTAGCTGTCATCTCCTTTCTCTGTCTTTCTTACTTCTTCTGCAATCTGCTGTTGATCTTTGTGTAAGGCGGCTATATGAGCCTGCCGCACAATGCTCTTGTTGTAACTGCTGTTCTTCAACTGATCCATAACATCCTGAACTTCTTCCTGCTCCAGATCTCTGGATAATGGAAATGCCTTTTCAAACTCTGCACCTTTAACAATCAATCTGTGGGAACGTTCCTTTCGCTCCACCAACTTCTTTCTCTGCTCCAGAAGATTTTTATTGTGGATCACATGTTCCAGTTCCTTTTTACTTTTTTCCATATTGGCTTTCAGTTCTTCCAGTGACATGGATTCATATTTTGGATTTTTCGCTCTGCTCAAGTTTTCAACCTCCTACTCTTTCTGTAAATAAAAAGAACCTGTCTTTTCACAAATTCCGATTCCTGAATATAAAAAATTGAGGTCGTTGTTCCACAATAAGGAAATACTGACCTCTGTAATCTTAAAAATCTTTAATTGTTACATCAAGATAGGCCTTGTGCCGCAAGGGGAAATTATCCCCTTGTCCGAAATCTATGATTTCGCTATATTCTCGGATTGAAATCCTTCAAAATCGGGAATGGCACCGCAGGTCGCACGATACAGGCAGATGTAATTGCCTGTATAGAAGTGCGCTCCTAGCTTTGCTAAGAGAATTATGCCGTATCCGGCTTGCTATCTTTAATCTGTAAATTCCATCATCTCGTCAATAGTACAATCCATTTTCTTACAAATTTTCTCGACTGTTTCCATTGATACATATTGATTTTTTCCCATCCGGGCAAGGATATTTGCACTAATCCCGGTGAGGTGTTGCATTTCTATCCGTTTCATATTTTTATCAATGAGCTGTTTCCACAACCTGTTATAACTTACACTCATAAATAACCTCCACATTTTTATTAGGCAGATTTCTGTTTTTATTAGTCAAACGGAATTTCTCCGTCCTTCGCTTCCATAAATCCATCTTTATCTGTTTTCGGGGTTTCTAATGAATCTGCTCCAGCACCACTGTCCTTGTTCTGAGCAAATTCATGTTCTTCCACAATCACATCTGTGGTATAAATCGTCTTTCCATCCTTATCCTTATAACTGCCAGTGCTGATGCGACCACCGATCACAATCCGCATTCCCTTGTGAAGATATTTCTGTGCAAACTCTGCACTCTTACCAAATGTTACACACGAAATAAAATCCGCTTCCTGTTCACCATCACGTTTATATTTTCTGTTCACTGCCAGCGTATATCTTGCTACTGCCATATCATTATCTTTCCCGGCATATTTGATCTCCGGATTCTTTGTCAGTCTTCCCATCAAAATCACTCTATTCATAGTTACTACATCCTTTCCAGGCATTTTACCCTTTAATCATTGTTACTAATTACTTGTTGCATCAGCGGTCTATCGTGCGTTTCCCTGTCACCTGCAGTCGTCTCAGACTGCCTCTGCCTGCATCAGCAGGTCACTGACCATAAGGCTTTGGTCAGCCGCCCATCATCGGGAGTGTCATTATGATTCCGCTTGCTTCCAGAAAAGAAAGGTCATGGCAGAACTCCTGGTAGGTTTTCAGGGTGCACTTATCGATTGTCAAGGTTCAACGAAGGAACATTCCAAAACGTCCTCTAATTACTAAAGTCAAATGACTTGGCAAGATGCAAAAGAATCGTGATATTTTTTTGCATTTTTATCATTTTTTCTTTTACTTTTGTTAGTCCCTTCACATACTCTGTACTGGGACAAGCAAAAGCGGACATGATTTGGGGGATTTTTGAAAAATAATTATTCCTCTACCTATAAAGCGTTGGAAATGGTATTTACCAACCCCCTTTTGCAAGTTTTTTATGCGTAAATGAAATATTTCTTCACTAATTGCAAGTTCCAGAGGGCATTTGGACGGTGCTTTTCTAAAAAAAATTATTTTCCCACTAATCACATATGGCAGAGTGTACAATGTCAGATGCTTTTTGAAAAAAGGCAAAAAAAAGAAGCACTAACTTTTTACGGTTAATGCTCCTTTGAATAATCATTATTTTTTCTTAAATATTTCTGCTCTATCTATTAGCCATTTTTTCTCATTCTAATCTTGTTAATGCATCAATGACTTTTTGTTCAAGCTCTTTTTGCTGTGTTGCTGTAAGTTCATTAGATGTCCTTACTAAGACAGTACCAATTACTGTATGTGTTCCATTTGCATAAATTGTTCCATCATAAGTTGCAAGGTAGTCTCTACGTTTTTCTGCATCTTCCACATTTTCATAAACTTCTATTGCACCACCCGCATCAGTACCTTTATCAATCAGTACATCAGAATACTCTCCTGATACATAAATTTCACTTTGATCAACATTTTTGCTTTCAAAGTAAATTGTTGAAGTATATCCACCTGCCTTATGTAAATTTCCATTTGGATCTTGGTCTTCTGTGACTGCTCTTGCATCGACGACATCATCAACTGTTAAAATCCTTTGTAACACAAATTCTTCCGATGGATTCACGACCTGCTTATATTGTTTCTTGCTATTTTCCAAATTGGTATATGCAGTTGACAACGCTGTCAATTCATCTGAATAATCTACTGGTGTACTAAGTTTTTTCGTTTTGCTGAGAATATCTTTTGTGCTTTTTGGCATTTCTCCTATTACAATCTCTGATGCTCCCGCATTTTTAAGAGCTTCTTTTGCAACATCAATTGTGGTTTCATCAAGAGGCTGGTCTTTGTTATCCACCAATTCTTGAAGTTTTTTTATTTCTCCGTCCAATTGATCATTTTTTTCTTGTATGTCGTTGACGACAACATTATATGCATCTACCGCTTCCTTGCGTGGCTTGAAATATCCAAAATATGCTCCAAGACTTCCTGCAACCACTGCAACGACTACAACCACAGCTACAATTATTAACTTTGTTTTCTTCTTCATTTGCTTTTACTCCTTCGTATTATTTTTTATTTATTGTGCAAACTTTAATCCTTTTCTGACTAATACTGGCACTCCTCCCCTTTTCTATTTTTCGTATCATGTCTGCATGCTCTCTGGTCGAGTATCGCACTTTTTATTGTTTATCCAAATACTCAGCAAGCGAATCCGCAATGTACTCTTTTTGACCATTCGGCATTGACTGATATATTCTCCCCGTCTTATCTTGCCATATAATAATTCCGTCAATACCTATATTCTCTACTACGTACCAAGCATCTGGGACAAATGGATTCAATTCTCGTTCTTCCCTTGTATTCCGAACAACATCTAATCTTTTCTTATCACATATACCAGTCAATTCATGACCATCAAAAACTGCAATGCCAAATGACGACACATACTCAACATAGTCCTTTGCAAACAAAACATTCAAATCTTTTTCTGCTTGCCTAATTAAATCTAAAGAGGCTGGTGAATACGTTATCAAATCCGGTTTGTTTTGAATCAACTTCACTATATCCATTTCTAAATTCCTCCATTGACTACTTGCTTCGCATAATCTTTCCAAAACTGTTTCTTTATCGTACTCCACCCACTTTGACTCGATGGATTATCAAACCCATCTGTTAATATATGCCAAATTGCATCATTTCCTTTTCCTCTATGTTCTTCCTTCGTTAATATTGCAAGTGGCGAATCATTTTTTTGCCCGATATGATGCAATTCATATTTATGTCCAGTCGTGTCAATTGGCGCATATCCCTCCTGCATAAGCTGCAAATTAGTTTTTCCTGTCACATCATCAACATAATTCAAATCAATTTCCCTTATTAGGGCAGTTTTCCCATCCACCATTTGTGCTGTCAAACCGGAAGATTTACAAATCTCATACTGTTCCATCGAATTAAATTTAGAAATCAATTCAACTGGATATTTTGACTCTTTTTGTATGGTTGCCACTTCACTCATGGTCAATCCACCTTTCGTCCCTGATTTAAGCAGAAAGGCTTCTTCTCCGCCACTTGTAATCGCTCCTGTAATTGCTCCCCACTTAAATCCTTCACTTCCAGCTAATGCAGCAGTATCCAGTGCTTCATCCATATCTCCGGTCTGATATCCTCTAACAATACCTGCTGAAACTGCTGAAAAAGTTCCCGATGATAACGCAACGACCGTTGCAGATTTAGCCGATGCAGCAAAAACTGCTGTCACCGCTGCCGGAGCGCCCGTGCCAGCACTGACTACTGATACCGTAACGCAAACTAAAATTACACCTGTTCCGATTGCCACGTTTTTTATAACTTGTTGACTATCTGTATCTGCGACTTCTTGTAATTTTTCTACAGTTGTCGTACCTTCATCACTCAAATTGAAAATATATCTGTCGCCTTGAAATAAGTCATTTAATTCTTCTAGCGTATATCCAAAATATATATTGGATTGAGAATTATAAGCAGTCTCCTCAAGATATTCCTTTGACAAATAAGTGGTCTGAACTTCCTCAACAACGTATTTATCGCTATCCAGATTGTTGATAGTTTCCTCATACACCTTATCCTTTATATATGTTAAAAGTGCCTTATCATCCATTCCAGAAAATTCAACATTCAAATCTTCAGAATTAGCCGGACTCTCAGTATTGCTTGATGTGCCTTCATCTTTACCGGAATTGCCAGATGAACATCCTGTCAACCCTATCGCAAGGCACAAGATGAAAGCTATTATCTTTTTCACTGTTCATCATCCTCCTTCGCAATACTTTTCTTTTTTCTATATTTAATACTGACAATCAATACTACAGCTACCAAAGCAACCACCACAGCTATAAGATACTTAGGATTAAATGTTTTATTTGTTGTTTTCTCAACATTTTCTGATGAACTTATCGTTCTGTCTGAAGAATCTACAACTTCTGATTCTCCCGCTAAAGTCAATGTTCCCTCATCATCTATTGTTGCACCTTCTGAAATCAATTTATTGATTTCTTCGATTGAAAGTCCAGATGTCATAACAGCTTTCATCAGATTATTTGTTCCTACATATATTTTTTTTGTAGTTTTTTGATTCGTGTATTGATTTGTAGCAGTTATCGTATAAATCCCCTCTTCTGTATACTTTTCTCCGTCTCTTGCCGGTGCGTTAGAACGAGTATCCTCTACTAAACCGTCTGCACTATCCGTCAAAACTTCACGTTTAACATTTATCTGAAGATAACGAGATTTTGCCAAATCTAACATAAATCCATTTTCAGTCATAGAACTATTTGTCAATTCACTCCCTGTTGAAACATCCAATGGATACACCATGCAATTTCCATTTCTGACCGAAAAAGTAAAGAAGATTCTATAATGACCTACTTTGTCAATCAACTGATCTGACGTTACTTCATAATCCAATGCAACTTCATAATCTCCTTCTTCAAAAAGTTGCACCTTGGTATCTGCACCAACAGAAGTATTTGCTTCTAAATAATTTTTATATATCTGTGGTTCTGATGAATTATTATTGTAATCCGTATACCTAATGATTAATGTTCCTTTTCCAAAATCTGTCCTTTCTGTTTCAAAATATTGGTCATATCCTTCTGTGTCATCAGTTATTTTTAAATCTTTATCGCCATTTAATTCGTTGATATTCTGCTTTAAATTGAACCAAAGGGTAACTTTATCGCCCACATTTTTCAAGAACACAACATTTCCATCAGATTCTTTCACTTTATCCGTGAATCCACTCACAAAAAATTGTCCAATATCCCAATTATAATGAATATCTTTTTTATCTATCTCTGAACTTCCTGAATAACCATCAAATTCCTTTGCTCTTGTTTTCTTTCCTAACGCATATGTTTGTTCTGACTCAGAAACTTCTTGTTCTGTGGACGGAGAATATGCATAAAACTCATATACTTCCGCAATTTTTTTATATTCATAGTCTTTTACAGGAACAAAGGCAATTTTTTTTATTTTTTCCAGTTTTTCTGTTTTATAAGCAACAATAATTCGATAATAGCACCCATTCAGTATCTGCACATCTGTTGTTTTATACATAGCTTCTGTTCTAACAGGTTCGTCTTCAAAAGCATTCGTCAGACACTTTATATCTGTCCAGTTTTTTCTATCTTTTGATGTCTGAATTATGATTGCACCCTTTAATATTTTTTTATCTAATTTGTTACCAGCTAATTTTTTTCCGTTATCAGCAATAAGATGCCACTTTTTCTCTTCAGCTTTAAGCAAAGCATCACTGTATGTATAGTAAAGATTCAGATTTCCTGAAGTAACTTCATACGCAGGTACACCATTCTTTTCTGAAATATTTCCAATATTTCCCAAAAGAGAAAATTCTCCATATGTCTCTACTTTATCTGTAGAAGAAAATTTATCAGATTCTGAAATATCATAATCATCATTCTTATCAAATTCATATACTTTTCCCACAACTGCATTTTTTTCTGATTTTGCAAAAGCATTGACTGAATATAGAGTTGTAAGCGCAACAACACATAATATCATCGTTGATATTTGCATATAAAGTTTCTTCTTAATCTGTACTTTTCTCATTCATTTTCCCTCTAAAGTATATTTCAAAAATTATTTTTTTCCGATCTCTTCCTGTAAAAAACGTACCATCTTTTTTACTTTATATTATCATAGAATCCTTCATCTTCCAATAATCGATATCTGTGAAATCCAAAGAAAAAAAGAAGCACTGACCGTCACTGTAGTCAATGCCTCTTCAAATTACTCTTCGCTTATGAAAGAGATTTCAATATGCCTTTTATTACTTTTCTTAATTTCAATCCATCTTTCAGCCCCAGACGATAAAAAAATTCTTCTGTATCTGCTCCACTACTGAATATGGCATCACAGTATTTTGTAATTGCCTCTTCCTGTTCTGGTGATAATGAAGCAATTACCTTTTCATATTCTTCTTCAACTTTATCTGGCTCTGTCACAGATTGCTGTTTCATTTTCCAGTCTGCATACTCTTTCCCCATGTGCTCTGTTATTGTTAGACTGATAAATTCTTCAATCTCCTTTGTCAATTTCATAGATTTATACCTGCCCTTTCCATGTTATCTCACTGTTTCAGATAACTCCGGTAACTATCCAGAACTGAATCTGTTACACCGCTTTTGTAAATCTTACGAATATCAACAATCTTTTCATCTTTCAGTAGTTTCAACCAATCCAGTAAATCTTTTCTGCTGTTTGCAAAATTGCAGCATCTTCCGTCTGCATATTCAATCCTGTATCTCATACGCTCCTCCTATACATATACCAATTCACTCAACACAATTTCCTGCACACGATTCCTGATATTATTACACTGTCGCACCCACTCCATAGGATTCTGTGCTTTTAATTTCTCTGTTACGCTTTCAGCACTTCTCATTTGAGCTTCAATCAGCTCAAAGCGTTTCTGTGCCTGTTCGTTAAGATCTGCCAGATAGCTGTCCAGTTTTCCGGTCAACAGAAGATAAGAATACATTCCCGATTTATGTTTTTTCAGATATTCTTTCCGAAGCATTCCCCAGCAGCCTATCGGTCTGGTTTCCTCCGGCAAAGCTAACATCGGTATGTAATAATCTCCCACCAGCACATAATCTAATCCATTGTTGTCATCATGTATTATTTTTCTCTGTTCACTCATGTTCTTCTCCTCTATCAAATCTTCCTCTGCTCTCGCAGATACGCTTCAAATATACTTCTATGAATCAGTACTTTCTTCCCAATCTTATAGACTGCCCCGGCTTCATGTGCCATACGGACAACGGGTTTAATTCCCAGTCTGTAATATTCACATGCCATATTGTAGGTCACATAGGCATGGCTCATAAATTCCAGATCTTCGTCGTCAATCTCATCTGAGAACATCCATACATTACCGCTCATCTGTCATTTCCTCCCTACCTTTTCCTGTCGCCGGTTCATGGAATCGTTCCAGATAAGTATCAAAAATATCCTTGTTA
>ERZ808242.1303-NODE-1303-length-14447-cov-24.273416_pt1 | contig 14447 bp, 9 predicted proteins | sample MGYA00521244_ERZ808242 | MGnify/ENA primary metagenome ERZ808242 (study PRJEB31516, sample SAMN03275573) | gut metagenome | biome: mammalia-associated habitat; material: feces | host: Papio cynocephalus | place: Kenya | collected 2012-07-27 ... | reverse complement strand
TATAGAATTTCTTGGCATCAAACCAAGGGCAGGTGCAAAACTCCAGGGCTTTCTCTCGGAAGTTCGATTTCACCGTATTGTTTACTTGGTACTTGCCGTGGCTGTTGATGATGTCGTCGAGTGCCGCGCCGGCGAAGTTACCGAGCAGGGTGGCTTGCGTGTTGGCACGAGGCTTCATCAAGTTGAGAAGATAAAGCAAGGGATGATGACCGTATGCCGTAAAGCAAGTGGCGATGCTACTGATATCTACCAGATAATCGGGTTCCACCACGATGAGTCGGGGTGTGATGATAGGTTGCTTCACCTGACAGTCGAGCAGGTTGAGCTGCATGCCTTCCTTCAGCAAGTCCCAGAGATAGGTATGGTCGATATGATTCTCCTCGTCCTTCAGTCTCACGAGATATTCCTCCTCGTCGGCATCTTGGTCGATGTCCACACGGATAAAGTCGCCGTCCCAGTTCTTCACGATGCAACGGATGCGACGATTGTTGATCTCCAGTCCCTTTTGGTAAGGGCGGTTGTGACGGGGTATGAGTACGTTGAGCTCGTGAGGCACATCCACCTCGAACACGGCGGAGATGAATACCGCCAAGGCTCGTGCGTCGTATTTCAGGTTTTCGCTCGAAAGAGCCTCCTGCGAATTGCTGTGTCGGCGCATCGTCTGGATGTCGATTTTGTCGCCCACCTTGATGCCACGAGCCTTGCAGAGATAATCCACTTGGGAGAAAAGGTTACCGAAAGCCTGTTTCGTATCCTTCACTCCCTCGTGACAACAGAGGATGAGCGTATCGTGCATCATCTTGTTGCGAGTCTTTGGCTCCAAGTCGGGGAGCATCAAGAGTTCTCTTACTCGCTGGAAAAGTTCGTTTGCGTTGTTGTTTTGATTCATAAAAGATTTTATTGTCCTCCCAGTCTCTCGAAGAAGGTGATGATTTCCTCGAAAGTCTTGAATTCATCGCTTCCAAACTCGATGCTGGTTCCCATGAAACCTTCTGCTGGATGTGGGTCGATGAAGTAATCGCCATATAAGAGGCTCTTCTGGTTGGTGAAGATGATGTGGTTGTAGGCTGGGGCAGAGAGGTATTCTTCCACCCAGGTCTGCACCTTCGCCATATACTCGTGGTCGTTGGTCGGGGCAGAGGCTACGATATAGACATTGTAGTATTCGATGAGCATCTCGTAAGCCTTGTGCATGGAGCTGGTAGCTTTCATATAGCTGTCGTGCAAAGCATCGAAGTCGATATACACGATAGGGCGCTCCTTGCCGTTCTGCTTGTCGTCTATCCAACGGATGACAGGGCAGAGATAGTGGAACGCCACCTTGTCGATGAGGCGATGCTCGCCATGGAAGTGGATGGCTTGTGGATAATGCTCATGGAAGATGTCGAAGGTATGAACCACAGGGTCGTTGTCGCCGAAGAGACCATACACTCGGGCTTGCTCCTCAAGCGTGACGTTCTGGAAGCAATGGGTGGTGATGTCCTTGTATTCCTTGATGAGGCCTTTGGTCACCATCAGCTCCTGCACGCCATCCTTGCGAGGGTTCTGGAATTCCTGCTTGCCCGTCATACTGCTCATCGTGTTGCCCATCTCGAAGGCAGGGTTCACCAGGATGCGGTCGTAGCCCTTGAGCATCTCTGTGTACATTCCACCCATTGAGGTGCCGATGATGAGGTCGGGCTTCTCTGTCTCCACCATCTTCTTCAACATTTCCACAGCTTCCTCTGGATGCACGGGGATGTCATCAGCCACGAGCGTGGCGTTAGGCATAAGTTCTTGCAACATCTTCACAGTGCCGCTCTGTCCAGAGGAGAGGAAACCGTGTACGTACATGATTTTCTTGCCCGACATCAGGTCGGGGAATTGCTTGATATATGGATTCTCCATTTTTGTTACGCTTTATGAATGCTTGAATGCATCGTTTGGTTTGTTATTTGTGGTACAAAGTTACAAAAAATATAAATAGCTATATAAAAGGAGATTTATAATTATTGATAATTAACCATTGTAAGAAATTACCAAGCAAAAACAATACTTAGTTTTGATGTCATTTGATTTTTCTTCCAGAAAATTTGCTACGTTCGTTTCTTTTTTGTAAATTTGCCACCTAATTGATATGATTATGACAAAAGAAGAATTGATGCACAGAGCCATCGAGCTCTCTGAGAATAGTGTGAAGAACGGCGGTGGTCCTTTCGGGGCTGTCATCGCCAAGGACGGAATCATCATCGCTGAGGCTTCCAACAGCGTGACCATCGACCAAGACCCTACGGCTCATGCCGAGGTGAACACCATCCGACAGGCTTGCCGTAAATTGAAGACCTTCAATCTCGAAGGTTGCGAGATTTATACCTCGTGCGAGCCTTGCCCGATGTGCCTCGGTGCCATCTACTGGGCGCACTTAGACAGAATCTATTATGCCAACGACCGAAAGGATGCGGCGAAGATAGGCTTCGACGACGAGTTTATCTATGAGGAGATTGACCGCAAGATAGAGGACCGCCATAAGCCGATGATTGCCTTGATGAGGGATGAGGCATTGGGAGCTTTCCGAATGTGGGAAGAAAATTCTGAAAAAACGGAGTATTAATGACTCCGTTTTTTTGTTATCTCGGATTTTCTTTGTACTTTTGCGCCATCTTTTGGAAATCCTTAGAGATTCTTATCGGAAATTCTGTAATATTTATATAAGACAATGGAACAGTCAATAGAAAATCTCTACAAACTAGACGGTAGGGTGCCCGTCGGTAAAGCACTCCCATTTGGACTTCAACATGTATTGGCGATGTTCGTCAGCAATATTGCGCCAATCATGATCTTGGCAGGAGCCATCGGGTTGGATAGTTCGGTTAGCGCTGTGCTCATCCAGAACTGTATGGTCATCGCCGGTATCGGTACGCTCGTGCAACTTTATCCTGTATGGCGCATCGGCTCTCGTCTGCCTATCGTGATGGGAATCTCCTTCACCTTCCTCTCGCTCGCCATCGGCATCGCTGGCGCTCATGGCATGGGCACGCTCATCGGAGCAGTCATCATTGGTGGTCTTGTGGAGGGTACGCTTGGCCTTTTTGCCAAGTACTGGATTAAACTCATTCCGCCTGTTGTCGCTGCCACTGTGGTTACAGCCATCGGTTTCTCGCTTCTTCCTGTTGGCGCCAACTCTTTTGCTGGCGGTCAGGGTGCTGCCGACTTCGGTAGCATGAACAATTGGATTGTGGGCTCCGTTACCTTGCTCGCTTGTCTTCTTTGTCAGATTTTTGCCAAGGGCTTCCTTCGTTCTCTTTCCGTGCTCATAGGTCTTGTCGTGGGTTATATCTTGGCTCTTTTCATGGGAATGATTGATTTCAGTGGACTTTCTAACCTTTCAATCATTGCCTTGCCAAAGCTCTTGCCTTTTACTCCAGAATTTAATGTTGGTGCCATCCTCTCGGTGGTGGCGGTCTATCTCGTTTCTGCCACAGAGACTATAGGTGATACCTCTGCGCTCTGCAACAGTGCCTTGAAGCGTGACCCTCAGACCAAGGAGATGGGTGCTGCTGTTTGCTGCGATGGCTTCGTAAGTTCGGTGTCTGGTCTCTTCGGTTGTACTCCAATCACGTCCTTCAGCCAGAACGTGGGCTTGGCGGCTATGTCGGGTGTCGTGAACCGCTTCACCATCGCCATGGGTGCCCTCATTATGATTATCGGAGGTGTGTTCCCAGCCATTGGTTATGTGCTTACCACCATTCCTCAGGCAGTTTTGGGTGGTTGTACCATCATGATGTTTGGTAGCATCCTCTTCGCAGGTTTCGGCATGATGGCTCGCACAGGCTTCTCCCAGCGCAACATGGTCATCGTGAGCCTCTCGCTCAGTGTGGGTCTCGGTTTTACCCAGGCTACGGGCATGTTCAACATCTTCCCAGAGATTGTTCGCACCGTTTTCGCCGATAACTGTGTGGCAGTGGTATTCCTGCTCGCCGTGATTTTGAATCTCGTTTTGCCTAAGTCGTTGGAGAAATAGATCGTCAAATCAGCCTGAATTGCAATTGGCATCCGAAGCCAAATCGGGCTGAAAGCCCAAAAGCTCCTAGCCCAGGGCAACACCCTGGGTAATATGTGTAGTATATTAAGTCGCCCTGTAAGGGCAAAAGCATAAAAGATAAATCGTTTAAATATTCAAGTCATAATGGATTTACTGAAAGAAAGAATTATGAAGGAAGGCCGTTGCTTTCCTGGTGGAATCTTAAAAGTAGATAGCTTCGTAAATCATCAGATGGACCCTATCTTGATGATGGACCTGGCTAAGGAATTCGTGCGTCTTTTCAAGGACATCAAGTACAACAAAATCGTTACTATCGAGGCTTCAGGCATCGCTCCTGCCATTATGGTGGGCTACTTGACCAACCTTCCTGTGGTCTTTGTCAAGAAAAAGCAGCCAAAGACGATGGAGGGCATGATTACCTCTACCGTTCACTCTTTCACCAAGGACCGTGACTATACGGTGTGCGTGAGCAACAGCTACTTGACTCCTAACGACCACGTCATCTTTATTGATGACTTCCTCGCCAACGGCAATGCCTCCAAGGGTGTGATGGATCTCTGTCAGCAGGCAGGTGCCAAGATTGAAGCGATGGGTTTCATCATCGAGAAGGCTTTCCAGCACGGAGGCGATTTCCTTCGCAAGGAAGGCATGCGTTATGAGGCTCTTGCTACAGTCGAGAGCTTGGACGATTGCAAGATTGTTTTGAAGTAATATGAAGAAGAAAATATTCTTGTTGAACGCCTTGCTTTGTATGACACTGTCCTTGTGGGCAGTGCCGGCGAAGCAAGGCGTTTGGCGTTCTGTCTCTTTGGTAGATGGAACGGAAGTGCGAGTGCAACTCGTAGGCGATGAGTTCTCTCATTATTATGTTTCGAAGGATGGAACGAAGTATGTGGAGGATGCCAGTACGGGACTTTATCGGAAATTGACCGATGAGGCTCAGCGAAGAAGGGGCGTGATGGCTCGTCGTGCCAAAGTACAGAATCGCCAAATGGCTCGTTTGCGTAAGGCACAATCTGCAACGGGGCAGGGTAGTTTGTTCCAAGGCACCAAAAAAGGACTAGTGATTCTCGCTGATTTTACAGACAAGAAATTTGCATCAGGGCATAATTTGGCTCTTTATAAGCAGATAGTGAATGGCGACAACTATCAGTCGGGGGATTTCCGAGGTAGTGTCAAGGACTATTTCAAGGCACAGAGCCAAGGACAGTTCGTGCTGGATTTTGATGTGGTAGGCATCTGCCCTTTATCGCATAACTATGCTTATTATGGTAAAAATGTAAAAGATGCTTATGGTAATGATACTGACCAACATGCAGGAGAAATGGTTGCTGAGGCTTGTCAGTGGGCACACTTGCAAGGTGTCGATTTCTCCCAATATGATTGGGATGGAGATGGTGAGGTAGACCAGGTCTTCGTGCTTTATGCGGGCATGGGAGAGGCTGATGGAGGCTCGGCATCTACTGTTTGGCCTCACATGTACTATCTTTCAGTCTCTGATTATGGCAAGACATTGACCTATGATGGTGTAACCGTGAACACGTATGCTTGTAGCGCAGAGTTGAATGGTGCCAGCAATCTCGATGGAATCGGTACTTTCTGCCATGAGTTCTCCCATTGCATGGGCTTCCCAGACCTTTATGACACCAGCTATAGCGGTTGGTTCGGTATGGGTGAATTCGATTTGATGAACTCAGGAAGTTACAATGGAGATGGCAGGTGCCCTGCTGGTTATTCGGCATACGAGAAGAACGAATGTGGATGGATTACACTGCATGACGTGACAGATATCGACGCAGAAAATAAAATATCGGGACTGATGCCTGTTAGCGAGGGCGGTGATGCTTATGTCATCCACAATAAGGGACATCAAGACGAGTATTATGTGGTGGAGAACCGTCAGAAGACAAATTGGGATGCAGAACTTCCTGATGCAGGTGTGATGATAACCCATGTGGATTACAACCAGTATGTTTGGGGATATAATGTTCCTAATACTCAAGATACTTATTGCGATTGGGATGACAACAATAAGGAATATACCAATGACCATGAGCGACTCACCATCTTCCATGCGGACAACAAGTCGCATTCAAATTATGATTATGGGCATGCCGGCGACTTGTATGGCAATAAATATACCGATTTAACAGCCACCTCTATGCCTGCTGCTACATTATATAATAAGAACTCTGATGGAACAAAGTACATGCATATCGACATCACAGATATAGCTGTGGCTTCCGATGGTACGGCTTCCATGACTTTTGCTCCAGCCGACCATAGTGGAAGTGGTGAGAATCCCAATACACCAATTGCTCCAGATGGCTCAATCTTGCTATATGAGTCGTTCGAAAGATGTGATGGTACTGGTGGCAATGATGGCGCTTGGAGTGGTACTGGCGTCGCCAACAAGAATGCTACAGGAAAGTTTGATGTTGATGGATGGACAAGTACAGGTGTCATCTTCGCAGGTAACGGTTGTGTGAAGTTAGGCTCAAGTGGTAATGCCGGCAATATCACTTCTCCAGCTATTACGGTCAATGGCTCTGCCGTCTTGACATTCAATGCCGGTGCTTGGAATGGTAGTAAAGACGGAAGTGTTTTGAATCTTTCGGTTTCCAACGGAACGATTTCCGATGCTACCGTTACCATGACTAAAGGAGCATGGAACAATTATTCTGTTACCATCACTGCTAAGGGTACAACTCATATTACCTTTGCAGCTCAAAAGGGGCGTTTTTTCCTGGATGAGGTAAAAGTAACGGATGTTAGTTCGACAGGCATAGAAAATGTGAAGACTAAAGGAAAAAGTAGTATCGTAGGATACTATTCGGTGGATGGTATTCGTTTGACTTCACCATTTTCAGGAATTTGCATTGTTCGATATGCAGATGGTACCGTAAAGAAAATAATCAAAAAATAGGAAGTAGTACTTCATCGGTACTTGCAGTAATACTTTCTTTGTAATCGAAGTTATACTTCAAATAGCAATGAAGTATAACTTCGATCTTTTATTTATATCTCATGGGTATCATTCTTATTTGACGATTTCTGCGGCATAGGCTCCCATAACCTTATATCCTGTAGGGTTAGGGTGCAGCCAGTCGCTGCTGGCATATTCTCGTTTCATGCGTCTGTCATCCGTTGGGTCTTGCAGGAGTTTTGCAAAATCTAGGATACCATCCACTTGTTTGGCTTGACTTCGAATCCAATCGTTCACGTAGCATCGTGCCGCCTCATGGAAATGGGTGTAATATCCGGCACCCTTGAATGGGGTGATAGTGCCTAGGTAGACTTTCATCTTTCTCGCCTTCGCTTTCTTTACCATTCCTTGTATACTCTCGATGATTTGGCGTGCCACCGTCTCGCTATTGCCGCTTTTGGCTGCGCCGATGTCGTTGATGCCTTCGAAGATGATGACTTTCTTTACGCCGCTCTGCATCAAGATGTCTCTGTCGAAGCGTTCCTTGGCTAAGGCTCCGAATCCACCTGGTATGGTTACTCGGTTATTGCCGATGCCCAGGTTCAAGATGCCTTGGTTGGTTACCTTGTATTTGAGCTGCAACATCTCCGACATTACGTCGGGCCATCGGTTTTGTGCATTGTCGGTGGAACATTTGCCGTCGGTGATGGAGTTGCCCATGATGGCGATGGCACTCATGTTGGTCTTCATCGTGTACACGTCGATGCCGCTGATGTTGTACCAGTGGTTTTCCTTGAATGCCTTTGCAAAATTGGAGTGGGCATTGGTTACCCCCTTCATGATGTAAGATGTGGTGCGGGAACCCATGTGTACGGTCGGCACGTCGGGGGCAGAGGTGTAGTTGATGGTGATGGCTACACGCTCCAGGTTCTTGAGTGGGAACTTGAGTGCATCGCTAGTGATTTGCTTGCCAGCTGGGATCGTGGTCTTGTAGCTGTTGCCAAACTTAAAGTACTGGGCGCTTTTGGCATCGATGGCAAAGGAGTCCTTGGCATGGGCTATATACACCGAACGAATCACTACGGGTTGCATCGAGTAGATGTTGCTCAGCTTAAGCCTGATGACATCACCACCGATGCTGACCTTCACCACTTGGCGCACGGAACGCTCGGTCATATTGTTGTTATAGGGCATGAACGATTTCACCACAGTTTGTGGAGCCGTAGCCCATGTGCCAATCCAAGTCTGCGCCGCTGCTTGTATCGTGAGGGCGCAGCAGATGTAAATCAAAGCAATAATCCTTTTCATCTTCTTTCTCTCTTTATTTTCAATTCGACTGCAAAGTTATAGCTTTCTTTTCGAATAAAACAAGAAAAGTACAGAGATATAGCCGTTTTTGTGTTAAAAACGTGTTAAATGTTAGTTTTTGAGAACATCGTGTTAAAAATAGTCGTATATTTGTATTAGATTGGCAACCTTGTCAATACTGCTAGCAACAGCATTTCATTAGGCTACCATTTTGAACTAATAACAAATAACAACAACAATTTAAAAAGCAAGAGCCTATGAAATGTAGACTTTTCGCCAGCTTAACGTTGGTTGTGCTTTCCATGTTATTCGTGGGATGCACCAGTGATAACGCGATGCAAGAAGCATCGCAAGTTTCCAACCTTCAAGAGGTAGACTTCAGTGTCTTTGAAAAGACGCAGGAGGACCTTCCTACGCGTGCTGATGATGCCTCTTCCGTCCCACTCTCTGAGACCAACCTCTTCACAGAATTGGAGGTTGCATTGATTCCTGTGGACCAACCTAACACCGTGAAGGATTCCGTTCGCCAACTGAGTACGGATGAAAAGTTTGGTGAGGCTAAGATGTATGTTCCAAAGGGTGAGTATTATTTAGTGGCGGTTGCTGCCAAAACCAAAAAGCCAGGCAATGGGCATCAGATTACAATCAAGTCAAATACAGAGATCGATTTCCCTGACAATATTGTGACTGATATGGCCTATTATTACGAGAAAGTGACTATTGGCGATCAAAAGAAGTCGTTGTCTGTTCCTTTGAAGCGAGCTGTGTCTGCATTCTACGTTATTTCAGCAGACCAGTGTGTCGCCAATGCCAAGTCTTTCGAGGTCTCGATAACAAAGGGTGTAGGGTCGGTCTTTAATCCTTTCACTGGTTTTTGTACCAAGGAAGAAACATATACGCGCCAATTTGATATATCAGATAAGAAAGGAAAGATATTGGCATTCACCATATATGTCTTGCTTCCAGAAAAAGAGAGGAAAGACGTTAGTATCACTTTGAAATCCATCGACACAAATGGCAACCTGCTCAAGACCACGACGTTCAACGATGTCCACTTGGTCTATGGCAAGCGAACCAACTATAAGGGTCCGTTGTTCAACAACACGGTTTCCACTTCCTTCACCTTTAGCGAAGGTGAGATTGACAATGCGGAAGACGTAACACATGAGTTTGATTAGAATTTTAGCAACAATTAAAAGGTGTACCCACTTGCGCTGCCCGATGATTGGAAACAGCACTGGTGGATACACCTTTTACTTATAATATACCAAATAATAGCAAACTATTATTTATATGCATCTGTAGGGCTAGGATTGTTGTAGTCCTTGACAGCAGCATTGTTGTTTACCTCGTTGATAGAGATTGGCCAGTTCATCCATGCAGGACGAGTTGTAGTCTTCAACTGAGCTGTTGTTGGCCAGTTGTTGTTTTCGTAAGTACGATCAACAGGCTTGTTCAAACGCTTGTAGTCGAAGAAAATCTGACCTTCACCAAATAGCTCGATACGCTTCTGCAAGAAGCACTCATCTACAACCTCTTGCTCGCTAGAGCCATTGAAAGAATACTGAGGGTCGCGAGTCTTCATAAATGCAGTGAGCAATTCCTTTCCCTTGGCTGGGTCTGTATGTGCTGTTGCCTCTGCCTCAATCAAGTACATCTCCTCAACACGCATTACAGGGATTCCAGTAGCGCAAGCTGTCTTGTAATCATCGGCATTTCCTTCATTTGGACGGAACTTGATTGACGAGAATGGATCAAGAAGTGCAGAGAAATCATAGATTCCATAATCAGTATAAGCAGATGTAGAACAGAACTGCTGACCTGCAACAGGGCCATTAGGACCTACAAACTCCAATTTGCGGAAGTCTGTGTCGCTAATCTTTGTATATAACAAAGAGTCAATCATACATGTAGCGCCACCACCCGCATAACCGAAAGTCTGCTCGTTAGTCATCCAAGAAGTCCAGTTTACGATACCTGTTGTTACGGCACGGTCCTCAGATGTCATCTGGGCTCCCCACATCCATTTGCTAATATCATTGAAACCAGTCTTGGTGTTCAAACACTCGTCCTTGGTCATCAAGTCAACGCCGTCGTTGGCTGCCTCATCAATAGCCAAACGAGCATATTTAGCAGCATTGGCATAATCCTCTACCCACATGTAAAGGCGTGCCTTCAAACCATACACGCAGTCGAGGTGTGGGAAAGTTTGGTCGCCATTGAATGGAGAGTACTTGATATACTCTTCTGCTTTGTCAAGGTCAGAGAGGATGAACTTGAACATCTCGTCACGTGTAGCACGAGGATTATTGCGAGCATCTGTCTCAGAAGTGTTCTCGGTAACGATAGGTACAGTAAGATGCGTTACGTCATTGCCCTTATCGTTCTTGCCATTGATTTTGTCGTTTGGCAAGAAACTCGTATGTACGAGCCAAGTCGAGATAAATCATGGCACGGAAAGCAAGAGCAGTTCCATAATAACCTTTCTGGTTGTCGTCGCAATTCTCAATGTCAATTGCCTGAAGAACTTTGTTTGCTGTTAACACGAAGCCATAGTAGTATGACCATACATACTTCATACGGATGTTATCATAATCCATACTCTTGTCGGCTGCAGCCCAAAGATAGTGTCCATTATAGTTAGGACCGATAGATCGGTCGTTGGTCTGCATATCACGGATGATAGCTAAAGAACCATAGCCGAAAGTTGCGTGCCAGTTATAATCATTAAGTACATCCTCATCTACATTGTTGAAGTACATAGGCATTGCGTAAGCAAGAGCCTGTGTCGCAGCGCTAGAGGCATTCACTTGGTCTTGGCTGGCAAATTTTGTAGGCTCCGTCTCATCTACACAACTTGTCGCTGTAAGCATCAAAGCTCCAAAGCCTAAGCCAAATATATATTTATTCAAGAATTTCATAATTTCCTTTATTTATGAGTTTAGAATGAAACTGAAATACCACCAGAGAAGGTACGAATTGGTGCATAGTAAGATGCTGTAATGCTACCAGAAAGGCTCTGGCGTGGATCCAAGCCCTTACGCTTTGACCACAAGCACAAGTTATTGCCCTGTACATATACTCTAACCTTGGTAAGGCTTACGGCCTTAACCCATGCCGTTGGCAAGGTGTAGCCTACAGTGAAATCCTGGAATGCTAGATATGATGCATTTGTCAAGAAACGGTCAGACTGAGCGCCCATATATGAGTCGTCATACTGGATTCTTGGAACATTGGAGTTCTTGTTCTCTGGAGTCCAAGCTTTCAACAAGTCCTTGTGGAAAATCGCACCACGATCAAAGCTCATCGCATCTGCATAAGTGTTGTCATATACTTTGCCACCCAACTGATAAGTGAAGTTTGCGGAAACATCAAGTCCCTTGAAACTAAATGATGTGCCAAATCCACCGTATGTGCTAGGAAGTGAAGTGCCACAGAGATGCTTGGTAGCGTCACCATACTTAGATGTTGTACCCTGGGTGATATTACCATTTTCGTCCTTCTTGTCAACATAGAACAATGACTCACCTGTCTCAGGGTCAACACCAGCATATACAGGCATATACCAAGTATAGATAGACTCACCTTCACCATAGAAGCGAGCACCAGAAGCATAACCCTTCACGCCGTCAACCTCTTGGGTCTTGCGCTCCTCAGGAAGACGTGTAATCTTGTTCTTATATGTAGTCAAGTTCAAGTTCAAGCTCCAAGCGAGATCTTTAGTCTTGATGATTGTACCATCCAAGTTCAACTCGAAACCGCTGTTGCGCATGTCACCAATGTTGTCATAGTAGCCTGTGTAACCGTATGAGTTAGGCAATGGGAAATAGAACAACATATCGCTAGTCTTGCGATAGAAGTACTCTGCGCTACCAGACAAGCGGTTCTTGAAGAGACTAAAGTCGATACCTGCATTGAAATTGCCACCCTTCTCCCAAGTGATGTTTCTGTTACCCATAGTCTTAGGAACCAAGGCTGGTGTACCGTTAGAGCTCTTGATGTCGAAAGTATTCTCGTAGAGATACTGATCCATACCATATTGGTCTTGGATATTATCGTTACCCTGCTCGCCGTATGAGGCCTTGATCTTCAACTCATCAATCCATGATACATTGAAGAACTTCTCCTTGGAAATCAACCATGCGGCACCGAATGACCAGAAGTTACCCCAACGGTTTTCTGGAGCAAAACGAGAAGATGCGTCACGACGATAAGACAAAGAACCGAAGTACTTCTGGTCGTAGTTGTACTGAGCACGACCAAACCAACCTTCTGTATTGTAGTCATTACGATATGAATTGGTAGAACCAGTATTTACTGCACTTGCCATATCGTTGCTTGGGAAGGTGTACATGTTGGTCTTGTCACCATAAAGTACATAGTATCTTCTACGATAGTACTCATGACCCAACATCACGTCAGCCTCGTGCTTGTCAAACTGATGATGCCAGGTGAGCAACTGCTGATAGTTGTAAGACCATATGCGATCGTGCTCTACAGTGATGGCACCATTCTGCGAAGCATACTGACCAAACCAAGGGTTGGTTGTAGATGTATAGCGAGTCTCCTCGTTGTTGACACTATTTGTTGTTGTAAACTTGAAATCCTTCAAGAAACGAATTTCTGCGAAACCAATAGCGTTAACTGCATTTCCCTCACCTTCGTTGGTGTCGAGCTGGTTAGAGCAGAGAGGGTTAGCCTGCTGAATATAAGGACGAATAAGACCGATAACATTACCATCGCCATAGTCGTAAGACTTGATGCCAGCAGTAGAGTTGTACATTACGTTACCCTTCTCGTCACGGATATAAAGAGGGTAGATAGGAGCCACAGTTGTCAAGGCGAAAACGTTACCAGATGAACCTGCTGCACCATCATCCTGAGTGCTCAGATAGTTGCTCTTGAAGTGGCTGTAGCTAAAGTTTCCACCGATTTTCAACCAAGAACGCAACTGGTAGTCTGCCTTCAAACGTCCACTGAAACGTTCATAGTCTGAAGCCTTGGTGATACCCTCGTTCTTCAAGTAGTTAGCGGAACCATAGAAGCTAGACTTGTCGTTGCTACCTGTAGCAGTTACAGAATACTCCTGGCGGAGACCGTTATTGTAAGTTGCATCGGTCCAATCATCAGGCATCAATGTATATTTGTTACCATTATATTCGATGACATTGCCCAATGTGGCGTTAGGGTTAATCTTGCCGTTCTGAAGAATCAAATTCTCGCCCGCAGGTACATTATATACGTTATAACCCAAACCAACGTTCTTGTTGCTGATCAAGTTCTTGTTAGCCCAAGCGTAGGCCTTGTCTGCATCAAGTCCGTTAGCCATAGCATAATTGTAAAGTCCCTTGTGCCATGTCTCGTAGTATGTAGCAGGATCCTTTACGTAATCGTAATCACGGGTTGCGCGAGAGTTAGAGCCCCACTTTGCATCCACGGTGATAGAAGAAGTACCCTCCTTGCCATTCTTGGTAGTGATGATGACAACACCATTGGCACCACGAGCACCATAAAGGGCAGCAGAAGCAGCATCCTTCAATACGGTCATAGAAGCAATATCCTGAGAGTTGATAGAGTTCAAGTCACCATCGTAAGGAGCACCATCAACAATAATCAAAGGTTTGCTGTCTGCATTGATAGAGCTGATACCACGAATGCGAATCTTGAAATTTTCTTGGCCTGGCTGACCTGTAGCAGTATTAATCTGCACACCAGAAACTTTACCAGTCAAAGCCTGAACTGGGTTTGAATCTGCAATCTTACCGATTTCTTCAGACTTGATTACGGCTGCAGAACCTGTGAATGCAGATTTCTTAGCTGTACCATAAGCTACGACAATGACCTCGTCGAGAGCCTTGTTGTCTGGGTCCAATACAATTTTCATGTTCTTGCCAGCCTTCACGCTGGTAGAGTTCATACCGATGTATGAAATCTCCAACTTGGCTCCGGCAGGAGCATTCAATGAGAAGTTACCGTCAACGTCGGTAACGGTACCGGTGTTGGTACCAGCAACCTTGATGGATGCACCGATAACTGGGCTTCCATCCTCAGAAGAGGTAACGTGACCGGAGATCTGACTTTGCGCAAATGCCATGCTCGTAGAAACGGCGAGGGCTGCGACTGCTGTCATGAGTCTTTTTTGGCATACCTGCATAGTTCCGTGGATAAAGTTATCCCCAGATACAGCAGAGC
>ERZ808242.1302-NODE-1302-length-14450-cov-5.400486_pt1 | contig 14450 bp, 7 predicted proteins | sample MGYA00521244_ERZ808242 | MGnify/ENA primary metagenome ERZ808242 (study PRJEB31516, sample SAMN03275573) | gut metagenome | biome: mammalia-associated habitat; material: feces | host: Papio cynocephalus | place: Kenya | collected 2012-07-27 ... | reverse complement strand
ATGCATAAGGTTGTTATATGGAAGATTTATTTGACGAGAAGCTGTTAGAAGCGATCAAGCTTGCAGAATCTTTGCAGGATGGACAGTCAGAGGAAAACAAGACAGAAGTAAAGAAGGAAACCGAAAACAGTAGTCCGGTCAGCCGGACGGAAGAGCCGGCTGCTGCTCCGGTTCCACAGACTGGTGAGGAAGCGGTCAATCAGCTTATAAAAGAGATCGTGCAGGAAACACAGGAAGAGATCGCTGCCGAAGGCATCCAGACAGAGGATATCAGAAAAGAATTTTTCCAGAAGAAGGCAGAGAAAGCGAAACGGGAAAAGAAGAAACCGGATCCGGAACTGGAATCCAGACCGGTACATGTACCCAAAAAGCTGAAAGATCCATGGAGCCTCAGGAAAAAGGTCTGTGTGATCCTGCTTGTTGTGGTACTGGTTGTGACCGGGATCCCTGCCGGTATATTTGTCAGAATGTATATGAATGGAAAGAACCGGCTGGCAGAAAATGCGCAGGGAGAAAAGGTGAGTTTTCATACCGACGGATCTTCTTCAACGGCTATCACATATAAAGGAAAGAACTACGTTTATAATACAGATACTATATCGATTCTGGTATTTGGCGTTGATAATTCCGAGTATGTGCCGAAGGAACCGGAGAAGAAGGAAGAACCGAAGACGACAGAGGCATCAACGGAGGAAACAAAGTCCAAAAAGTCAAAGAAGTCAAAGAAAAAATCAGAGAAAACCTCAGAGGATACAGAAGCCACGACGGAAGCAGATCTCAGAGACAGAGATGATGCTCTGACCTATTCGGATGCAAATGGTTCTGAATATGTCCGGTATGGCGGAAGGATCGATCTGTGCTTCCTGATGGTATTTGATCTTCGAAATGATAAGCTTCATGTTATTAATATAAATCGTGACAGTATGACAGATGTGGATATTAAAACCATAGAAGGAAAAACAGCACTTACAGACCGGATGCAGGTCGGACTGGCATATGGTTATGGAGATGGAGAGACCGTCAGTTGTGAGAATTTTACACATGCGGTATCCAGACTGATGTATAATCTTCCGATCAACGGTTATGTAGCACTTGATATGGATGCAATGGCAGATATCAATGATGTTCTGAGTGGGGTAACATTGACAGCCAGAGACACGATCAGTGAGAATGTCTTTGAGAAGGATGTAGTCACCTTACAGGGTGATGATGCATACCGGTATCTGGAAAAAATGGATACGGTAACGGATGCAATCGGTGAACATGGCAAGCGGATGGAGCGTCAGAGTCAGTATCTGGCAGGCTGGCTGGAGCGGTTTGAACAGTGCTATTCTGATGATAAGGGGATCATAAAGAAGGTATACGAGGCAGCAAGTCCATATCTGCAGACGAATCTGGACAGGGATGCCTGTCTGTATCTGTTCAGCAGAATGCGTGGAATGGATATAGCAATTGCAGAGAAGGATATACAGGAGCTTCCGGGAACGTATGAACGCCCTGCTCATTTTGATGAGTATCAGGTGGATACAGGGGCTCTGGTAGAAGAGATGCTGGATATCTTCTATATCCCAACCAGTTAGTGCGACATATTATATAGAATAAAAATAAAAAAATATCCCAAATGCGGATTGAAGCAGCATACAAAAAATGGTAAAATTTACTTAAATTTTGTTTGCACGGAACTGCATTTGGGATATTTTTTTATGCAATATCATAAGAGACAGGATGAAATGAAAAATATGCACAGAGAGGCAGTATAAATGTAGAGACATCTTGTATAAAGTGGACAATACAGCGGGCATAACAGCAAGGAGGGTATTTTAGAAGCATGAGAGAACATGGAAAAAGAGCAGCAGCATGGCTCCTTACCGTTGTCATGGTCATTACGATGATCGTGCCGTATGGCGGGGCAGGGATTCCATTTGCAGGTCGGGTGAAGGCAGCAGATCTGATCGACCTGTCCGGAAAGGATGGAGCACATACGGTTACTGTTGTAGCAACGACGGAAACCGGTCTTGGTAATTATTATACCGGAGAGGCGATCGAAGCACCGATTACGGTAAAGGTAGATGGGGAGGAAGTACCGTCAGACTGTTATGATGTGGTATACACAAATAACGTGAACGTGTCAACTGCGACCGAACTTGCCGTTGCAACGATAACCGGTAAACCGGAAAAAGGTTATACAGGAAGCAATACAGCAAAATTCAAGATCCGTGTTACACCGATCAATAAGGCAACGGTCAAATTTGCGTCCGATACGACACTTGTATCCGGCAAGTATTATGTTCCGTATGTAAAGAATCTGGCAAATTCTCCAACAATCGAATCGGTTACCTGGAATGGAAGGGCTCTGGTAGCAGAGAAAGATTATTATGAGAATGTCACACTTTCAGAGAATTATCTGGAGATTGGTTCCAAGGGAACGACGGCGATTAAGGGAATGAATAACTTCAGTGGTTCCAAAACCTATACCTGGTATCTGAAAGCAGCCAATATCCAGGATCAGATCATCACTTTGAGCAATTCCAATTACAGCTATGACGGACAGGAAAAGAAGCCATCGGTTACGATCGCCGATGTGAACTCCTGGCTGGACGAGAATAATGATTATCAGTATCTGGAAGAAGGCGTGGATTATACACTTTCTTACAGCAACAATATAAAACCGGGAACAGCAACCGTTACGATCACAGGTAAGGATTGTTATACCGGAAGCACATCCCTGAACTATACAATCAGCAGTGGAAGTGTAACCTTAAAGGATATATCACAGACGACAGTGAGTGTAGCTTCATGTACATATAATGGACAGGCACAGACTCCGGCTGTCACGGTAAAGGATGGCAGCACGACATTAAAGCAGGGAACTGATTATACGGTATCCTATTCTGCAAATACAAATGCAGGAAATGGAACAGTCCTGATCAGTGGATGCGGCAATTATACAAATACAAAGTCACTCACTTTTAAGATCAATCCAAGAGATATTTCAAAGGCAGCCCTGACGGCAGAGCCTGCAACATATAAATATGGAGCAGAAGTATTTTCACCAAAGATCAGTGTTTATGACAGCGAACTGGGAACAACATTGACCAATAAAACGGATTATACGGTTGCAAGCTATGTAGCAAAGGCAGCCGGTACGGTTTCAATCAGTGCGACAGGAAAAGGCAATTATACAGGAACCGTTACCGGTACATTAACCGTCAATCCTCTCGATGTGACGAATACCGCAAAGGTAACATTGAACCAGACATCCTTTGATCAGACCGGTGCGGAGATCAGACCAACTGTAACTTCGGTCACTTCAGATGGATATACACTGACAGAAGGAACGGATTATACGGTATCTTATAAAGATAATGTAACAGCCAGCAATCTGGCAAAGGTAATTGTTACTTTCAAGGGAAATTATACAGGTTCAAAAACGGTGTACTTTACGATCAAGTCTTCCCTGCCGGATCTGTCAGGGGCAGTGTGCAGTACGATCGCAGATCAGACCTATACCGGAGAACAGATCAAACCGGAGGTTACAGTGACCTATGATGGCAAGACACTGACAAAGGATAGCGACTACACCGTTTCATATGGTGAAAATGTCAACTGTGGTACAGGTACGGTTACGATCACCGGAAAGAACGGATACAGTGGAACAACATCTGTAAATTTCAAGATCAATGCAAGAGCACTTACAGATTGCTCGATCAATTATGATGAGAGCGTAAAATGGACGGGAAGTGCCGTAACTCCGAATGTCCGTATCACATATGGGCAGAAGCTTTTAATAGAAGGAACGGATTATACCGTTGCTTATTCCAATAATGTAAATGAGACAACTGCAGCGACCGCTACAGTGAAAGGAAAAGGCAATTTTACAGGAAGTAAGGTACTGACATACAAGATCACCAGAGATCGTACGGATATCAATGCATCAACGATTACTGTCGATGCGATCGCAGATCAGGAATACAATGCAGGCCAGGGACTCAGACCTGCTGTTACAGTCAGAAATGGCGGTACGATCCTCACTCTGAATACAGATTATACGGTTACTTATACCAATAACTACACGGCAGGATCTACAGCAATAGTAACCATTACGGGAATCAATGATTATACAGGAACAAGAACAGCAACATTTAATGTTGTTGCACTTGATCTGACAAATGCAACGGTTGTTTTGGAAGCAGACAGTTATGAATATACAGGCATGCCACAGACTCCAGGTGTTACATCCTTTACAACTGCATCCGGAAAGACCTATACCAGTATGACGAATTTCACTGTGGGTTATTCGAATAATACAAACTGTGGAACGGCAACGGTAACTATAAAAGGAAAAAATGCAAACTTTACAGGAAGTGCAGCAGGAACATTTACAATTACAAAGAAATCGATCGACGGAGCGGTTTTCAGTAATATTACAGCATGCACATTTACAGGAAGTGAACAGAAACCAACAGCAACCGTAAAGATTGGAACTACGACTTTAGCTGCCAATGCAGATTATGAATTATCCTATGAAAATAATATCAATGCCGGTACAGGAACGATTACAGCAACCGGAAAAGGTAACTACAGCGGAAGCTCAAAGACGACCTTCACGATCGCAGCCAGAGCCATTTCAAGCTGTAAAGCAGAATACAGCAAAGAGATGGCATATACCGAATCCGAGGTAAAGCCTTCTGTAAAACTGACCTACGGTTCCTATGAACTGAAGGCAGGAACGGATTATACCGTTTCCTACAGCAATAATATAAATGAAACAGACAGTGCATTGATCCAGATCACAGGAAATGGAAACTTCAGCGGTACCCAGACCTGTACATTTAAGATCACAAAGATCGTAACAAACATCAATGACAGCTCGATCAGTATAGCATCGATCGGAGATCAGGAGTATCAGGGAGGCGAAGCCATTGTTCCGAAGCTCAAGATCACACGGGATGGAGTTACTCTGGTAGAGGGTGAGAGTTATACTGTGGCAGTAACCAATAATAAGACAGTTGGTTCCACTGCAACCATTACGATCCAGGGTATCGGAGCATATACAGGCACAAGATCCCTGACATTTAAGATCGTAGCAGCAGATATTACAGATGCAGAAGTAACACTTGCGCAGCAGTCATATGAATACACAGGTGCAGCATTTACGCCGGCGGTTGTGAGCCTTACAACCACAGGTGGAAAGCGGATTACAAATCTGTCAGAATTCAGTGTTTCATATTCCGGCAATACCAATGTCGGAACGGCAACCGTTACTGTAACCGGAACCGGCAGCAATTATAAGGGAACTACAACCGGAACCTTTGCGATCACGAAGAAGGCGTTGAATGATTCTCTGGTAATGAATGTGGGTACAGTGACCTACACAGGATCCGCATTAAGTCCGGATATTACAGTAACCTTTAACGGTAAAACGCTTACAAAGGGCACGGATTATGCAGTTGCATTTACGAATAATATCAATGCCGGAACTGCAAAAGCAAAGATTACAGGTCTTGGTAATTATGATGGAACAGTTGAAAAGACTTTTACCATTCAGCCTTTTGATATAAATAATGGTGGTTTTATTATGGTTACAGGTTCTTCATGTATCTATACCGGAGGAGAACTGAAACCGGGATTCACTGTTATGATAAGTGGAAGATCACTGGCGGCTGCGAATTATGACGTGGCATATTCCAATAATATCAATGCCGGAACTGCAAAGATCACAGTTACAGGCAAAGGCAATTATAAGGGAACGATAACCGAAAACTTTACGATCCAGGCAAAGTCTCTGGAAGATGCTTCTGTGACTTATGCAAATCTGATGTCATATACAGGAAAGCAGGTTTGTCCGGAAGTAAAGGTGATGGATGGAGCAGTTGAGCTGAAGCAAAATGTTGATTATGATGTCATTTATCAGAACAATACAGAAGTGACAACATCTGCACTGATCCAGATCACAGGAAAAGGAAATTATACAGGAAAAACAGACTGGTATTTCTCAATCCAGAAGCAGGAGATCGATCTCAAGGATGCAGAGGTAACAGCAGAGAACCAGACTTATAACGGCATGGAACAGAAGCCTGCTGTTACAGTAAAGGTATCCGGCAGAGTGATCGATCCATCCGAATACAGTGTACTTTATTCTGAAAATATCAATGCCGGAACTGCAAAGATCACAGTAAATGGTCTTTCAGATTCCTTTAAAAATACAGGATATGGAACCTTTACGATCCTTCCAAAACAGATAGAGGAATGTACAGTGTTCTATACAAAGAGCGTATCCTATACAGGAAAGGCTGTGACACCTTCCGTTGTTGTCAAGGATACAGCAAGAAATGCAGTATTGAATGCCGGTGCATCTGCAGACTATACCGTATCGTATCAGTCTAATATAGAGCCGACAACCAAGGCTGTGATACAGATTACAGGAAATGGAAATTACACCGGTACATTGACACAGTATTTTGCAATTGTGAAACAGACGACGCCGGTTACAAAGACAGATCTGTCTGCGGCAGTTATAACGGTGGCAGACCAGACTTACACAGGAAAAGCATTAACACCTGCAGTTACTGTTACATTAAAGGGTAAGGTGCTGAAGCTGAATACAGATTACACGGTTGCATATTCCAACAATACAAAGGTTGGTACAGCGAAGGTTGTGATAACCGGAAAAGGCAATTATACAGGAAGTGCATCAAAGACATTTGCGATTAAGGCAAAGACTACACCGAATGTGAAGAAGCCTGGTGCAACGAAAAAGATTACAATAAGCAAGATCAAGACAACTTCTGCAAAGATCACATGGAAGAAGGTATCTGATGCAGATGGATATATGGTCTACCAGAAGCAGGGATCCGGTAAGAAGAAGCTTGTAAAGACTGTAGGTAAGAATACATTTTCCTACAATGCGAAGAAGCTGAAAGCAGGAACCAAATATACTTACAGTGTATATGCTTATAAGAAGTCAGGAAACTCTAAGATAACGGGCAAAGAGAAGAGCAAGGCATTTGTAACGAAGCCATCAAAGGTAAAATCAGTAAAGACGACAGCGAAATCAAAGGCATGTAAGATAAGCTGGAAGAAGGTAGCTGGTGCCAGTGGATATCAGGTATATATGGCAACCTCAAAGAATGGCAAGTATAAGAAGATTGGCGATACAAAGAAGCTGAATCTGACGAAGAAGAGCCTGAAAAAAGGAAAGACATATTATTTCAAGGTCAGAGCATACAAGACTCTGAATAAGAAAAAAACATATGGTGCTTATTCTGTTAAAGTAAAAGCAAAGATCAAATAAGCCGAAAATAAAAAAGAAACAGCCATTGATGCAAAAGGATCCGGATCTATAATCGGATCTGGATTCGAAGCACCAATGGCTGTTTTGAGTTATAGGACAAAATGTTTGTTAAATGGGATTAGCTATCAACACGTTAAAAAATGCATCTGCCATATGTTCCAGAAAATCAATGACCGCATCATATGGGAAAATCTCAGCATGGGTGACGGGAGCTTCCGGGGCAGGTGGCGGATCCTGAATAATGTATGTCTGCAGATCTTTTGTGATCTGTGACGGATCCTCCGGCCGGCATTCTGTAATATGTACAAGCTCCGGCTGATAAGTGCTTTGCACTGGGATATATGGATGAAAGTCCTTTAGCAGACGTGGATTGATCCTGTCATATTCTCCATAAAAGTACCGGTCAGAGAAAAATTCTGCCAGAGGAATCTTTTTCTCCGGTTGTGAGAAAATATGAACATATAATGGCTGTCTTGTATCAAAACAGGTATTTCCTGCGGTATCTTCTATAGTAAAATAGTCCGGCCAGAAATCAGTCACATAGTGGGTATCCAGATGCAGATGTGCAAGGATACCATAGTCAGCCGGTGACAATATCGCATCATCCGGGTAGAGAGCACGGATATAATCAAGATCCGGATATTTAGTGATCAGATTCTTCTGCCATGCCGGACGGAAATGAGTTTTTTCTTTATTGTCCGTGATATCCGGCAGGATACAGCCGAGGAGAAACTGTTCCGGGTCGGCCTTTATTGCCAACAGACGGGAATCGGCTGCGGAAGTTACACCTGTATTTATTTTATTGATTATCATTTCACCCTCGATCAGATGCATCAGAAAACCGGGCATGTGACGTAAACCTCCTGTAGATCATAAGTTAAAAAAATAATAGTGAGTTTCCATGGGGATGTCAAGCCGGAGAAAAGAATATTGACGGATGACGAAAAAGAATATAAAGTTAGCGTTAGAAATAAAGTATCGAAAAGAAAGAGGAGGTACTTATGGGAACAAAGATTTGTCCGATATGTGATGGAAAAGTAAACAGTATTAATTTTTGTAAAACCTGTAAACGGTTTGTAACACCGATAGAAACCAGCCACAGCTTTTATCTGAATGAACAAAGGGAAGCAACAGATTATCAGAGGGATTACCGGTATGATGGAGATATGACCGGATATAGTGCGGATAAGCCGGAGGTAGAGGATGAAGTAACGGATTGTCATGATGAATTTGAAACCGAGCTTCCGAAATGGGCGAATCGGACTCCGACATCGGTAAACCCTATGCCGAATCTGGATACGACCTATACGACAAAGAAAAAGAAATCGAAAAAAGCAGAGGGCGTGATCTCTGGCCTGCTTTTTCTGGCTGCGATTGGAGTATGCTTCCGGATGAGCAGTTTGTGGGATGCATGGCAGCAGTACCGGGATAAGCAGAAGATGCAGGAATCTCTGGATGAATTACATGAGATGCTGGATGAACAGGATGAGAAAAACTATGTAGATGAGAACGGATACAGCTACCGCTGTATCTATCAGCCGGGAGAAACCACGGATTATGGCACAGACAGTCTGGTTGGCTTATCGGCCGATGAAGTGTATGACCGGGGAGAAGCCTGTGATGGTGTGGCTCATTATGAGGGTGTCACCAGTGATGAGCTGGAGGCTGCCTTTTTACAGAATGCAGAGGAAGATGACATTTTATTTGAAGATACAAGTACAGGGACTGCCGGGAATCTGAGTTTGTATGAATACTCGTATCAAAACGGAGATACATTTACATACTATAATAAAGAAAAGTATATTTCAGATGACGAATATGGCATTGATGTGAGCATAAACAGTGATCTGAACACACAGGCGATCCACTCTGTCCGTATATGGCAGTATCCTCCGGATGTCGATGATGGTTTCTGTCTGGATCAGGTCTATGAAGATCTGGTAATGGCACTTGGGGATGAAACGCTTCAGGGCGACAGTCTGGAACGGACAACAGAGATGATCCGCTCCTATCAGGAAAAGGAGTATTCTGTGGATGATTCCAGTGCAAATTATACAGACCTTCAGATTGGGAAATGGAGTCTGACGATCAGTAGAGGAGAAACCTCTCTTGGTATTGCGATGGACTATCTGGGTGAATAGAAAGGTTAAATCTTCATGAACAAAAGCGGTACCATCTTGAAAGCCGGGAAAAACGTGGTTATAATGGATGCGAAATTGCCGGAAATATATACAAAAGAAGAATACAGCAGGCAGGCTGTATAAAAAGGAGGTTCTGATTGGACAACAATTTACCTGATAACAGTAATAACAACAATAATAACAGCAATAACAATAATAACGGAAATAAAGGAAGAAACAACCGCTCGATCATGGTGATCCTGGTTATTTCCATTTTACTGACATTTTTATTCTGGCGCGTATTTGACCGGGTGTCATCCGGCAGGGAAGAGGAAGTCACATATGGTCAGTTTATCGAGATGTTAGATAAGGGTGAGGTTGGTTCCGTAAAGATCTACGGAAGCAAGATCGTATTTGAAAATAATGCCGATGATAAGGTGATCAGTAAGACAAAATATACTGCAACCAGAATATCGGATGACAGTCTGGCAGAGAAGCTTCGTCAGGCAAAGACAAAATATGGAACAGAATATGAAGGTGTAGATGAAAGCGGAAGTGCCATGGTTGGCACGATCATTTCATACATCGTGATGATCGTTGCATTCTATCTGCTGCTGTCGATGATCATGAAACGAAGCGGCGGCGTAGGAAGAGCAAATGCGAAGATCTACGTTGAGAAGAAAACAGGTGTTACCTTTGCGGATGTTGCCGGAGAGGAAGAGGCCAAGGAATCTCTGACAGAGATGGTTGATTTCCTTCACAATCCAAAGAAATATCTGGATATCGGTGCAAAGCTGCCAAAGGGTGCGCTGCTTGTCGGCCCTCCCGGAACCGGTAAGACCCTGCTTGCAAAAGCTGTGGCAGGTGAGGCAAATGTACCATTCTTCTCTATGTCCGGTTCCAGCTTTGTAGAGATGTATGTTGGTGTGGGTGCATCCCGTGTCAGAGATCTATTCAAACAGGCAACACAGATGGCACCATGTATCATATTTATCGATGAGATCGATGCGATCGGAAGAAGCAGAGATTCCAGACACGGTGGAGATTCCGAACGGGAGCAGACATTGAACCAGCTCCTTGCAGAGATGGATGGCTTTGATACATCAAAGGGTATCGTGATCCTTGCGGCAACGAACCGTCCGGAGGTACTTGATAAAGCGCTCCTTCGTCCGGGAAGATTTGACCGTAGAGTTATCGTAGAGAAGCCGGATCTGAAGGGAAGAATCGATACACTGAAGGTTCATTCGAAGAATGTCAAGATGGATGAGTCAGTTGATCTTCGTGAACTTGCACTGGCAACCTCGGGTGCAGTCGGCGCGGATCTTGCAAATATTATAAACGAAGGTGCACTGGCAGCGGTAAGAGATGGCAGAAGTCTGGTTTCTCAGCAGGATCTGATCGGAGCAGTAGAAGTTGTATTTGCCGGAAAAGAGAAGAAGGATCGTCTGCTCAGTAAAGAAGAAAAACAGATTGTTGCCTACCATGAAGTCGGACATGCGTTGCTCGCTGCACTTCAGAAGAATACAGAACCAATCCAGAGAATTACGATCGTTCCAAGAACAATGGGTTCTCTTGGTTATGTATGGCAGATTCCGGAGGAAGAAAAATATCTCGAATCCAAGAAAGAACTGGAAGCAGAGCTTGTAACCCTGCTCGGCGGACGTGCTGCAGAAGAGTTGAAATTTGACTCTGTAACGACCGGAGCATCTAATGATATCGAGAAGGCAACCAAGACAGCCAGAGCCATGATAACCATGTATGGTATGTCGGACAAATTCGGTATGGTGCAGCTCGAATCGATAGAGGGACAGTATCTGGATAGAAATCTTGCACTTCAATGTTCGGATGAGACTGCAACAAAGATCGATAAGGAGATCCGCGATATGCTGCGGGATTCTTACAACAAGGCAAAGAAACTTTTGTCTGCTCATATGGCAGCTCTGGATTCTATCGCCTGCTTCCTGATAGAACACGAAACGATCACCGGCAAAGAATTCATGTCGATTCTTGCTCAGGTGGAACCACAGAGATAGGTGTAATACCGCACATGGACGGTTATATCACATAACTATTATTCCGCAAGACGCTTGCGCTCTATTTCCACGCGTCGGTACTTAAGTTGCGTATTTTGCAACTTTATGTACCGCTACGTCGAGGAATAGAGCGCAAGCGTCTTGCGGAATAATAGTTGTATTACATGCTACGTCAAAAACGGCATTATTAAAATTAAAACTGAAGCTGGTCGAGGTTCTTGCCGTAGGCAGGGAGGAAGTCGGACAGGAAGCGTTCGACCTCTGGAAGACCTTTGGCAAGTTTGTCGACAGAAGCTTTGGTGGATTCGTAGGCACTGGAGAATTCCGGATTGCCTACAGAGGTTTCTTCCATACACTTGATGAGAGCGGACAGTTTATCCGCTGCCTTTACAAGCTTCCAGATATATTCATCTCCGGACTGGCGGAAGAATAACGGTTCGTACTGCGGTTTCATTTCATCCGGCAGTTTGTTTAACAGCTTGTAGCAGGCTGTTTTTTCGATCATTTTAAATGATTCTTTGATATCATCATTATAATACTTAACCGGTGTTGGCATATCGCCGGTTATGATCTCTGAAGCGTCATGGTAAAGCCCGATCAGAGCAGACCGTTCCGCATTCAGATCCTTTTCATAATAGGTATTGCCGATTACGGCAAGTGCATGAGCGATGATGCTGACTTCCAGACTGTGCTCACACAGATTTTCTTCTCTGGTATTCCGCATCAATGCCCAGCGGTCGATGTATTTCATCCTTGAAATCATAGCAAAAAAATTATATTCCATCTTTATCTCCTTATTAAATAATTGTGAATATATCTGCAAAAAAATAAGAAAGTAAATTATATTTGGATACTTTGACTTACCAAAACAGGGGCATTTGAGTCCGCCGGTACTTGATGGTGCATTAGCAGCATCTTAGTACCGCTGCAGGACGAAACGAGTGGGAACGTCCCCTGGTTGGTAAGGTCAAAAGTGTCCAAATATATTATGCTATTTCCGTCTTTTGCAGATATATTCACAGGTTAGCTCACTCTCTGTGGAAAAATTTGTACACCGCTTCGGCGGCATTCCGGTTCATGGATGGTGCCTGCATCAGTTCCTCGACGGATGCCTCCCGGATCTTTGCGATATCCTTGAAATAGCCCATCAGATCTTTTCGTCTGGCAGGGCCGATGTTCGGTATATCCTCAAGGATCGAATGTACCTGTGATTTGCTTCTGAGGCTTCTGTGATATTCGATGGCGAAACGGTGGGCTTCATCCTGCAAACGGGTAACCATGTCAAATGCCTGTGTATTCTTCGGAAATTCCACTTCTTTATTGTTATAATACAGCCCTCTGGTCCGGTGGTAGTCATCCTTTACCATACCACAGACCGGAATGTTCAGATGCAGCTCGTCAAGAACCTCCAGAGCGATGTTGACCTGTCCTTTACCACCATCCATCATAAGGATGTCAGGATAGACCTTAAAGCGTTCATCGGTAAAACGTCTTGTCAGAACCTCACGCATACTGGCGTAATCGTCCGGGCCATCGATCGTTCGCAATTTGAATTTGCGGTATTCATTAGGTCTGGCTTTTCCATTTTCAAAGACTACCATCGAAGCAACCGAATGGTAACCACTGATATGTGAGATATCGAAGGCTTCCAGCCGTTTCGCAGATGGGACACCGATCAGATTCGCCAGTTCCTTTGCAGCACCCTCTGTTCGTGCCTGTTCCCGTTTCAGTTTTTCGGTATCCTGTGTCAGAACGAGAAAAGCATTGTCACGCGCAAGCTTTAACAGCTTGGCTTTGTCTCCTTTTTGAGGCGTGAGGATGTGTACCAGATTTCCCCGTCGCTCGCTTAAGTATTGTTCGATCAGCTCCTGCTCATTTACTTCATGCTCCAGAATGATTTCCTTAGGGAGAAATGGAGTAGAAGCGTAATATTGCTTTAAAAATGCAGCCATAATATCTCCATAGGATTCCGACTGTACACCGGTCATATGAAAATGTTCTCTGCCGATCATCTTGCCGTTCCGGATAAAGAAGACCGAGATAACACCCTCGTTCATGTTGTTGGTAGCCATTGCGATCACGTCACGGTCATCGGTTGTTGTGTTGTCAACTCGCTGCTTTGATGCGATGTGCTTAATGCTTTCGATCAGATCACGAACCTCTGCTGCCTGTTCAAATTCCATATCGGCTGCAAGCTGTTTCATCTTTTCTTCCAGCTCCTTTACCGTCTGCTGGTGATGCCCGGTCAGAAAATGGATCGCCTGTTCCACCTGTCTGCCGTAGTCCTCTTTTGAGATGTATCCCTGACAGGGAGCCTTGCACTGCCCGATGTGATAGTACAGACATGGACGATTCAGCCCTGTTTCCTGTGGCAGTTTTTTGTTGCAGCTTCGCAGATGATACAGCTTCTTTAACAGATCAATGGTATCCTTGACAGCGCCTGCATTGGTATAAGGACCGAAATATCTGGCGTGATCCCGGTGCATCTGATGCGAGAACAGGATGCGTGGAAAATCCTCGTTGACTGTGATCTTGATATATGGATAGCTTTTGTCGTCCGTAAGCATTGTGTTATAGTGCGGACGGTGTTCCTTGATCAGATTACATTCCAGCACCAGTGCTTCAATTTCTGATTCGCAGATAATATATTCAAACCATGCGATATGGCTGACCATTTTTTCAATTTTAGGGGAGCGTTTATAGCCTGCCTGAAAATACTGGTGTACCCGGTTATACAGATCGATAGCTTTGCCGACATAGATGATCTCATCGGTCTTGTTATGCATCAGATAGACACCTGGTGTATGAGGCAGTTTTTTTAATTCTTCTTCAAAATCAAACATATCCTTGAATTAATATCCTTTCCGCTGCTTATTCTAAAAACAGCAGGTTCACACATAGAAATCAGTATAACATAAGATGCAGAAAACAGGGGGCTTTTTTCTGGAAAAAATGAATTGATGAATTGACGATAAATAGGTTGTAGAATATAATGAAACAAGA
>ERZ808242.1301-NODE-1301-length-14451-cov-168.644276_pt1 | contig 14451 bp, 14 predicted proteins | sample MGYA00521244_ERZ808242 | MGnify/ENA primary metagenome ERZ808242 (study PRJEB31516, sample SAMN03275573) | gut metagenome | biome: mammalia-associated habitat; material: feces | host: Papio cynocephalus | place: Kenya | collected 2012-07-27 ... | reverse complement strand
AAGCCGTTGCAAAATTTAGGCTCTCCTGAGAGGCGGAGGGATGCTCCCTCTCGACTCCCTCTGGAACCGCCTTATTTCTTCTTCGACATGGCATCCGAAATCTTACCACGAATAGAGCCGATGATGTATGCTTGTGGTGTTTTCTTTGCCTCTCTCGCCTTTGCTTTGAGGATAGCAATCTCGCCCAGAGGGTCATCGAGGACATCTTGCGCTTGCAGCCAAACGTCCTTGGTGTTGTTTAGATCTGAAGCGCTGAAGCCACACTGCTGACGGAGATAGTTGTAAATCTCTGGTCGAATCGAGAAGGAAGCCGTGACCATGGCTTGCAATCTCTTGTCTTCAAGTTGTTCGTCTCGGAATTTCGGCTGATATTTCGGGGTGAAGGTGAAGCCAAGAACCTTACTTCGTTTGAGGTCTGGTCTCTGCTTGATTTTCGTGTAGATGAAAGTGTATGGACAAGATTCATCGAGAGCCTTTTGAGAAGGCTTAATGACTCTTGCTTCAATATTGTCGATTCTGTCTTTTCCGTCTTTGTCCTTGTATGCTTCTGGTGCAATGCCAAGCCATTCTTTGAACTGTTCTACTGTGAACGATATTGGTTTTTCGCTTCCACTCAGCAACATGTAAAATTGCACAGCGTAAGTGGTTGGTAGAGCCAAAGCTTTGTTTAATTCAAACTTACGATAACCCTTTGAGAAGTTCATCCAAACATCCCAAATTTTGTTATCTACTCGAAACTTCATAATGCCTGAGCCGTACTCATATTCAGGACTTGAAATGAATGAGCACATCCACCATCGCTTGCCGTCCTCGTACTTGAAATATCGCTTTGCAAGATTCTCTAAAGTTTCGGTTATTGTGTCAGCTTCCATGTTTTTGAAAATTGCGTAAGAAGCCGGCATCTCAATTGTTACGTCATACTTGTTGTGCTCTAACTTGCACATGTGGTCTTTTAGTTTCAAGCCTTTGAGCTCGTCTTGACAGAACTCCAAAATGCGGAGTATGATGCGCTGTTCGTGTATGCTCATTTCTTGTTGTCGTGCCCAGGTGTATATCCAGGACACGACAACGTCTTTGTTCGGTGTTGTGATTGGTAATTTCTTTGCCATTATAAAGCCTCCTTCTTGTATGCTAAAATTTCACACTTTTCGAGCATTCGAGAGAGTTCGTAATCATACTCTCCTGCTGATTCAACATCTGCAAACTTCTCCCACTTACTTGGAAGCTGCTTAACCTCGTATGGTTCTTCTGAGACCACAACGACATTGTTTCGTTTGATTGATATTCTGTACATAGTTCTTTGAATTTTTGTTTGATTTCGAGTGCAAAGATACAATAAAACCTACAAAATACAAAATATAGTAGGTTAAAGTTCCCTAATTGTAGGGTAAAACATCATTTTTAAGTTCCCAATCTGTAGGGTATAGGCTCCCAATCTGTAGGGTGAAAACGTTGTAACTTGCTGACTTTCAATAAGTCCAACGGGGTGGGATAGAGCATTAATAGACGATGCTAATAAAACAGGCATACAAACTTGCGGCTTTTGAACAGCTTTTTTGGCGCAAATTTGGGTGTTTTTGACTTTTAGGGGGCAGACCGCAAGGGTCTGCATCTTCATTCTTGCTGCTCGTGGGTACGGCTTGCTTGCTCGTTGATGAGTGTGTGCTGATTTTGTGGGTTCTACAGTTGAAGCAATAAAGAGCAGTTTTTGTGCGTGTCAAATATTTTTACTTTAAGGCAAAATAAAGCGTTTTAAGGCGGTTTTTGGCTGTTTGCCGTGAAATTGTACGTTTTGGGTGAGAAAGCGGCTGAGAATGTAAAAAAATGCCCTTTTTGGCTGTTCGTGGCGATTAGGGCTTCACACACGTCAGCCCTATAACCCGACGTGGGCGGACCGCCGCCAGCGGGTGTTTTTCATAGTTTTGGATACAGCTGGATGGGTGATGGCCGAGAATTTGAAAGCGTTACAAAATCAAATTTTTCCCTGCTCTTCTTCACTTGAATCTAAAAAAGTGCTCTGAGATTTTCATATTTTCGAGCAAGTTTCTGCTCGTTTGCAAATACGCAAATTATGAGCGAGTTAGTGATTATTCTTTTGCAATTCGCTTGCGAAAGTTGGTAGTAATGTTACATTAGGGGGTAGCCTAATACCAAGTTTCGTGCCGAAACATGTGTTTAGGCTCTGTTCCAAATCTGATAGATTTTTTACAGAGAGGGGGGAGCCTAATCCGTACTTTTGCCACAAAAGTACATTTTGCAACCATTCCGAGAATGGGACTTCGTGCGGCAAGCCGTTGCAAAATTTAGGCTCTCCTGAGAGGCGGAGGGATGCTCCCTCTCGACACCCTCAGGAAAGACAAACTATAACTTTTTGGTGGGTAACTACAACTTTTTTGTGGGTAAATTACAACATCGGCTTACTTGATGTTGTAGTCCGTTTTCAATATCCAACGAGCCATTTTTGCAAGCGATGCTCCCGAGAAATCCTTTTGTAGCTCAAGCATTTTGTGATAAATCGGGGTCACTTTGTCTATCTCAAGTTCGAGCTGCTTGGCAACTCTCTCGATGTACTTCGGGTCTTTCTTGATGGCTGCACGAAGGAACGTGAGGATGCCACGGTACTCCTTCAGAACCTCGTCAGCAGCTTCCTTCTGCTTTCTTTGGTTCTCTCTGGTATGGACGAAGAACTCGAAATGCGCCTTCTCTCCTCGGCCATCTTGAACGTAGTCAAACCAAAGGTCACACTGATTCTCGTCATAGGATTCTTTCAGTTCTTTTTGCGCAACATCGAGTACTTTCTGTTTGAACAAATAAAGCTGTGTGTATTTGCCTTCAAGATAAAACATTTGCTTTAATTGCTCTACAGTCTTGCCAAACTTTCCAAGGTTACGATATTGGCAGCATAGTTCATAAAAGCGTTGTGAATAAATGCTTTTTAGGGAGATTGCGACAAGAAGGGAATACTCTGTGTAGTGTCTGGACAACTCTACCAGATACGGCATGAGGTCACGGCTGACCTCCACTTCATAGCATTTTTCTTTAGCAATATATTTTGCTTGATTGATGAAACCGCAATATAGCCAGTTTCCCTCTTTGTCCTCCATCTCGATAGTTTTGTTTCTGAGGTTTCTGAGAGCTTGACGAGCTTCTTTTGTGTGGTCTTCATCGCCTATCTCGCTCAATGCGGATTTTGGAATCTTAACTCTCATGTTCTCGAACTCTGTGCGAGGTGGCTCACGCTCTACATAGTCTCTTCTCACTTGCTTCACTACGACATAGAAGGCATTCTTTTCGTAGTTCGAGAATTTGTATCTTGATTCTGTCAATGGATTACCTTGACGGAGAAGTATCTCTTTCTTTTCGTCTGCCATTATATAGCCTCCTTCTTGTATGCTAAGATTTCACACTTTTCGAGCATTCGAGAGAGTTCGTAATCATACTCTCCTGCTGATAATACATCTGCAAACTTCTCCCATCGAGAAGGAAGCTGCTTAACCTCGTATGGCTCTTCTGATACCACAACGACATTGTTTCGTTTGATTGATATTCTGTACATAGTTCTTTGATTATTTGCTTAATTTCGGGTGCAAAGATATAAAAATAAAACCAATAAAATACTAAAGTTGTAGTTAAATAGTTTTAAAATGGCTGCAAAACCCACAAAAAAGTTGTAGTTTACCCACAAAAAAGTTGTAGTTACCCACAAAAAAGTTGTAGTTTGAAATTTTTACAACCTCGTAACCTTTTGATTTTCTGAAAGTTACAAAGACGAATTGAGAGGGGGAAAAACTAGATAAAAAACTAGATAAAAAACTATCCGATAAAATGCCCCGATTTTTCGGTGTTTTTTTTGTTTTTTAGGGGCTCGGGGCAAGCCCTCGCAGCGCAAGCGGTCGAGTTTGTTGCTCCCCTTGCTTGAAAGGGTGGGTGGAATGTGGGTGTGGGAATGATTTGGCAGATGGATAATTTTAAATACAGCTTTTTTGTGCGTGTTAAAATTTGTGAAATATGTGTACCAAATTGGTTTCTTTGTTATCTTTGCAGCAGAATTTAAAAAACAAGAAGCAATGGAAGTAGTAAGCACAAGAGAATTTAGAGCCAACCAAAAGAAGTATTTCGGCATGGCGAGCAAGGGGGAGGACGTTATCTTGAAGTCCAGAAATTGGGGAAGTTTTAGACTTATCCCAATCTCCCAGAATGACATCGTGACCAACAAGCCAGACCTCACCGAGCGTATTTGCCAAGCTCTTCGTGAGGTGAAGCTGATGAGGGAGGGCAAGATTAAAGAACTTTCAATGGATGAACTGCTCAATGAACTTTAAAGTCATACCTACGCCAACATTTGCCAAGAGCCTTAAAGCATTGGCAAAACGACACAAGTCTATGAAAGCAGATATGGACGCTTTCAGAAAGTCCTTGGAGGAAGATCCTTTCCAGGGAACAGAGCTAACTCCTGGTGTGCGCAAAATACGAATGGCAATCACCTCAAAGGGTGGCGGAAAGTCTGGAGGAGCCAGAGTTATAACCTACAACGTGCTGACCACAGAGCAGGACGGAAAGGTGTATCTGATGGAAATCTATGACAAGGCAGATGCTCAAACAGTGAAGTTGAATGTCATCAAGGAGTGGATTAAAGAACTTTAGACGTGCTTTTTGTGCGTTTTAAGGCGTTTTGGGGGCTTTGGTGGTGAAATTCCACATGAAAAACAAGAAAACGGCTTAGAGTGGCTAAAATGTGGCTGTTTTGATGTTTTTTGCATCTATTGCGGCTTGCAGCCGGTGTTTTTCAAGGGTAGTTAGAGTTATACAGGTTAATTTTCCGCTATCGTTATGTGCTATTCAGTTAGTGTTTGCTGTTATCTGGCTGCTCTACGTCTTCAGCGGATGCCCATTGTTGTTATGTGCTATTTGGTTAGTGTTGTGCTGAAAGATTGCACGGACGTGACAGATGGGTATGAGCCGAGGAAGAGAGAAATCTTTTCTTCGGCTCTTCTTATGTTCAAAAAGCCTTCTGACGTTTTCGTATTTTCGTTCTTGTTGTTTTCGCCTTTCAAATTCGCAAGTTCCGACCGCTAAATTAACAAAATTTAACACACACAAAAAACTGCTCTTTATTTTTGTTATGATACCCCCATCCCCCAAAGGGGGTATGTTTTTCTTAACGACAAATTTAATACCAAAAAACAAGCAAGAATGAAGATGCGAGAGCTTGCCTCTCGCCCCTAAAAATCGAAAAAATGACATGTTCTGTAATAGACATCGTCTGTACTATGTCTATAAGGACACCGCTTCAGCCCCTTTAAATAAAGGCTTTCCGAGAGGGTCTTAACGAGAAATTTAATACCGATAAACGAGAAATTTAATACCAAAAAAGACGAGTTAAACGAGAAATTTAATACTTTTAACGAGAAAATCTTACGTTTCTCGTTAAATAGTCGTACCTTTGCACCCGAAAATAACAATTAAAACTTTCAAAGACATGAAATCAGACAGATTAAACAGCGAGGTAGTAATGAGTTGGGAGGAGTTCTCTCAACTTCGTGCAGAGTTGAGAGCAACACTTTCGAAAGAAATGCTCGACAAAGTGGAGATATTCAACAAGATTAACAACTTCAATTTGTAACTATGGCAAGACCATTGCAGCCAAAGAACAAGGAGATGCTGAAGAAAGTAACCCTCTCCTATATCATTTCAAATGCAAAATTCAAATATACGTTGACAGAACACCGTATAAGATTCGCTATCCTCGACAACTTAAAAGCCTTGTCTGGAGTTCCTAACAACTTGGAAATTCGCAATCACAAGTTCAGAATGCACAAGCCACAAAACATTCACGCTTGGGAAGTAGAGCTTCCGATGTCTGATATTCTCAAGTACATGGGTAGCGAAAATACCCCAAAAAAGAACTATCAACTTATAGAGGATGCAGCAGAGAGCATACAAAAGAAGATTTTCAAAGTCAAAAATACAGAGACAGGAGAGTTTTGGGCAGCACCGCTCATCATGAACGTTTATATTGCCCCGAATTCTGGCATGATGCGCTTTCTTGTCGCTGATTGGGTAATGGTCGCACTTTTAGATTACAAAGAAGGTTTTCGTGAATTCGAGTTTGAAAAAATGATGCAACTAAAAAGTCCATACGCTATGCGTTTATATGAACTTGTTGCTAATCAAGATACAGAAGAAGTTATCCCTATGAACGTTGATACATTCCGTGAATGGATGGGTATCGAAGATGGAGACTATAAACGCTCGTACGATTTAAAAAGATGGGTTTTAGAAGCATCAAAAAAAGAACTTGATAAGAAAAGCCCATGGAGTTTTGACTTTACAGAAGTTAAAGAAAATCCAAGAAACAAGAGAAGCAAGGTTATTAGGTACCTCATAACCCCTCGACACATCATCGAGAACGAGAATCAGACGCTTTATAAGCAGTCTTTGCAATCAAAGATTACCGCTCGTTTACAGCTCTCTCCACAAGCATACGAGTATCTTCGTTACAATCTCTTCTTCGATGTCGATGAGATTAACAAGAACAAAAAGACCTTCATTGAAGCAGAAGAGAAGATTCCAGACTTCATCGGTTTCTTGTCATCCCTTGCCGCTCCCTCGAGACTTGCCGACAAGCCAAAAGCCTATATAGTTGGAGCATGTAGAAGAAAAGCAAAGGAATACTAATCAAAAGGCAAAATGCAGTATTTATTCTACACTTTGCCTCGTTTTTTCATAAATTACGTTAATATCATCCTTCAAAAAGTACAACAAACGCAAAAACACACTATCTTCGCAACATCATAATTAACAAATTATTATCAACTAACAATTAACGCTTATGAAAAAACTACTCACTATTTTAGCAATTATGGCAGCAACATTTATTCCTACGAGTCTTTTTGCAGCCAAAACGACAGCAACCTGCAGTTTGATAAACCCACCAAATTCAGAAATCAAATGGGCATTTGGTGGCAACCAACTTATTTGGGTAAAATTTTCAAACAGCAATATTCTTAATGTCGCAGTACAAGTTGTATGCAACACTCTATTTGACCAAACCGATAACTATATAATACTTCCACTTAGCTCAACTAAGGAGAAAAAATATAGTATCTTTGGGAATACTCCTATAGGTTGGAAATTCACGGTTTCCACCATTTCCGATGCAGCTAGTGTCGTCGGAAATGCAAGATGGGATGCTTATTAACTTACCAAATTTAATATGCTATGCTTATGAAAAAAATAATGACATGTATTTTCGTTCTATCTGCTTTTCTTGCACTTAGCAGTTGCGATTCCGATAATGACCCAACTGCTATTCAAAAAATAGCAGCAATCAAGACAGAACCAACAGCCGTTGAGAAAATTATAAACAATAATTCGTTTATAGACATAGACCTTTCTCAAATATCCAAGCAAATAACAATGGGTACTAGAGCGGCAAACGCAGAAGATTTGGCAAAAACGAAAGCAGCCATTTATCGCTTTTATAGCCATGTCCACCTAAATGAGAACAAACAATACGTTTGCCTAATAAATTCTGCACAAGAAATAAATGTTTCTCAGAACGTTTTTGATACTTTAAAGAAGAATTTGGATGAAACAAACTCTATAATAGAGCAAACCATTAATTCTGGAAATAACATTGTTGTTCCAGAAATCACGACCGAGTATTTAAACTCTTTATTAAAGTAACCGATTATTAAAAATGCAATTATAGTAAAGTTTACACTTACTGTAATTGCATTTTTATTTTCCAAAACACTTGAAAAATTTGGTTAATTGCAAAATATCGAGTAACTTTGCCGCCGAGAAACTTTGCATGAAAGGTTATAGCTCACTATAACCCTTGCATGGTTGTGGGCTCTTCGAGGATGGGGGATTTCATCCCCTCAACCCTTGGCTAAACGCCCTAACATGTCTAACAAAACGGAGGTAACATGGCACAAGCAAGTATCAACATTCAACCCGTCAAAGAGGGTAGCGAGCAACATAACAAGCGAGAGAAGTATCTCGACTATGTGCATCCAGAGCGGACGCACCTCAATGAGTATTGGGAGAAAGACACCCAAACAAATCGCCTTGCTAAAATCAAGGCGAAATATTTCGAGACCACAGGTCAGAAACTTCAAAAAAGAGCCACCCCTATTCGTGAGGGATGCGTGAATGTTGAGGAATGGACGACAAGGGCTGACCTTGAAGAGTTGGCGAAGCGGTTTCACGATCGCTTCGGAATCTACACGTTTCAATTTGCCATCCATAAAGACGAGGGTTACCCAAATTCCAAGAACGGCAACAAATTGAACCTACACGCTCACATGGTTTTTGATTGGACAGACCCAGAGACCGGAAAAACAATAAAACTAAACCGCCAGCAAATGGCAGAGATGCAGACAATTACCGCCGAGGTATTGGGGATGCAGCGAGGTGTTTCGTCTGACAAAAAGCACCTAACCGCCATGCAGTATAAGGAGCAGAAAGCAAGAGAGGAAGCGGAAAAGGCAATCAAGGCAAAGGCGCAAGCAGAGCAGATGGCAGCAGCGCAAACAAAAGCGATAGCACTCCAGAGCCTTCTTGGTGGTCTCGCAATTCATGCCGCCAAGGTCGAACAGAAACGCATCGAAAATATAACAAATACGCTTGCAGAAGCAGGAAAAAAGAGACTTGACGAGATTGCAGAGTTGAAGCAAGAACAAGAAAAAACCGCCAAGGAGGTCGAAAAAATGCGCTCTACACTATCTTTCGAGCGCGGAAGGGTTGGCTATCAGCAAAAACAGCTTGAAGCCCTCAGAAGCGAAATTTCTGGGTTAGAAGACATGAAAGACGGTCTTAATGAAGACATAGACAATCAAATTGCAGAGTTGAACGACAAGAAAAGTGAAGCCGAAAGCCTTGCAAAGGTCGTGGAAGCCGCTCGTAGTGACATTCGAGGCTTAGAGAACAGAAAGGAGTTTCTTAACAACGAAGTCCTGACACTCGCTCAGGAGAAAAAGCAAGCAGAGAAGGATGCAGAGGAAGCCAGAGCCAAGGCAAAGCAAGCGGAAGCCGCTGCAATATCTGGGCTTGTTGTTGGCGGAACTAAGAAAATCGGCAACCTTCTCGGCATAGGTAAGGAGGCCAAGCAGCTGAAGGAACTCCCACAACAACTTGCAATAGCCAAGGAAGAGGGAAGAACAGAAGGGAAAAAAGAAGCCATCTCAGAAGTTCTTAAGGAAGCAAAACTGAACTTTGGAGATAAAGAAGTAACCCCTTCTATGATAGGCAGAGATTGGGGAACCCAATATCACGAAGCCAAGAAATGGAAGCTGGAAGCCCAAAGGGGGGACAGTTTGAAAGACCAGAGGTTAAAACATTTTCTTTCTATTCCCATTATTGCCAAGGCTCTTGAAGTCCTCAGAAGCTTTGTTTTTCACTTGTTTGATGGATTCACCTCTGACGACAAGCGAATATTAGCACAAGTACTACAAGGCGATGCGAGCAAGGCTCACACTCTCCGAGAGCTTGGTGAAGCCTATGGCGGTGTAGTTGGGCAAGGACAGTATTGGAGTAGATGGAACGAAGCAGAAAGGCAGATGGAAGAAATTGCCAATGGCAACCAGGAACAGAAGAACCAGGCAAGGACACAAGGAAGAGGATGGCACCTTTGATTACTCGTGGCAATTAGGGGCTTCACATACGTCAGCCCCTATAACCCCGACGTAGCCGTACGACGGCAGCGGTGTTTTTCATAGTCGGTTTAATTTGTGTACAGCAATTTAATTAACACGCAAAAATTTTGCAGATTAAAATATACGGAAAGTATTATATTCGACATACGAAAAGTATTATATCAGACGCTCTGAAGTTGCGAAGTTCGAGGCGTTTTGAGACGGAAGAAGAAGGAAACTTTTTCTTCGTCTCTTCTTTTGTTGAAAAAAGCCTTCTGACGTTTTCGTATTTTCGTTCTTGTTGTTCTTCGTCTCCAAATTCGCAAGTTTCGACCCTTGAATTAACAAATTTTAACACGCACAAAAACTGCTCTTTATTGATACGACTGAAGAACCCACAAACTCAGCAAGCCGTACCCACCTCGCCCCAGAAACTCATGCAACGAGAGCAAGAATGAGGATGAGCCCCTTTACGGGGCGACCCCTAAAAGTCAAAAACACCCAAATTTGCGCCAAAAAAGCATTTGTCTCACGCACGCATGCGCATAGCAATGATTGTTATAGTATTGTATAGCTATATTGGACTTTGGCGTAACTCATTGATACTCAACACCCCCGATGGTAGTTTTCTCCACTTTTAAGGAAAAATCAAGGGGTTTTTCTCCACTTTTAAGGAAGTTTTCTCCACTTTTAAGGAAATATCAAGGGACTTTTCTCCACTTTTAAGGAAATATTTTCTCCACTTTTAAGGAAATGCAAAAAACATCGATTATCTTTAATATTTTATAATTTTCTCTACTTTATTTTTATATATAGAGAAAATTATATAACTTTGCACTCGAATTAAACAACATGTTCTACTTTTAAAATAAAATTATGGGTTATATTCACAATTACAAGTTGCCTGCAAAGGTAGAAGAACAGCTTCACGAAGCATACGCTAAATGTCAAGATGCAGAAGTGAAAGCGACGATTGGTAACGCTCTTGACAACATACGCAAGTATCTCAGTCAAGACAATGAAGTCTATACGGACGATTCTGCAAGTGCTTACGTAAGAGAGTCGGACACGTTCACAGATGATGAGCGTAACCTCATCCGTGATACATTCGCAGAGATACTTAGCTATCCAGAGGGCAAACGATTTATCCTGGAGGATGAAGAGGATGCTCTTGGCATCATCAACAAATGCCAGCACATCGACAGAAATGAAGAGTTTGAAAGTGTCGAGCAATTTCGTAGTAGTAAATCAGCACATTGGACAGAGGAGGGATAGCCATGGCAGATGAAAAGAATAAGACAATCATCATTAGTAAGAACATCATCAATGCAGAGTATAATTACAATGCGACAGAGGAGAATGTTCTTACTCTGATGAGTGAGAGAGTGCAACACCTAATGAGCACAGACGCAAAGGAAGTCGTTGCGAACATGAATGGAATTGACGTGAAGCTAGGATATGCTATCGAGTTCAAAGCAAACGAAGTTAGCAAAAACAAGAACTTCAATAAGTTCAAAGAGACGATGCTCGAAATGTTCAAGAAAGAACCTATACACTATGTCTTCAAAGACGCATCTGGAAACATGAGAGATAGATATTGCAGACCATTTTCGTCTCTCGACATTGCAAAAAATAGCGTAATTGCATATATCGACTTCGTGACAATGCAGTTTTTGCTGTATTATGGCAAAGGTACAGGAGCAAATTACGTCAATCTGCACACAGCAATGAACATAAGAAGCGTTTTTGGCAAGAGACTTTATAAAAAACTTGTCGGATACAAAGACAAGGGAGTATTCACGTATAAGATAGAAGACATTATTCGCGAATGGAACTTAACAGAATGGACTGTCAAGAAAGGGAAGATTAAAGGGTACATCGAAAAAGCTGTTGAATCTATCAACAAAACGCAAGATGAAATAAAAGTGTCTTTTCAGCAGATTTTAGAAATTGTTGATGGAGTTGGCAGACCTCGCATCAAAGAATATAAATTCATAATAAAAAACTTAAAGGAAAGCGAAGGGGCAAGAATACAAAGAATCGACAAAAATAACTACATGAACGTTTATCGCATTCTTCAAGATATTGGTTATAAGGATGCAGCAAATCAAGTAGCAGACAAGATTATCGACACTGATGGAGGCGAGAAGCTCATCAACAAATATGCATATTATTGCGACAGAATCGCAAAGAAGCAAATCCAAAAAGCACAGCTTATGGCATCCATGAAAAAAATCATAAACGAGGAATATCTTGAGCAGAAATAATAGCGTTTTTTCTGTTGAAAAAAATCTTTGCAGAAATTTGGTTATTTGCCGAATTATCAGTAACTTTGCCGCCGAAAACTTGGTACTAGTTTGAGCACACTCAAACAACTGCGTTGTTAGTGTGCTCTCCGAGGGGGAGGGCTGTGCCCTTGCAGTAGTAACAAAATCTCATCGATTATGCAGACATCAATCAACATTCAGCCCTGCAAGCTATCGTCTTCAGAGCGTCACAACAAGAGGGAGAAAGCCCTCTCTTATGTTCGTCCAGAGTTGTCACACTTGAACGAGTGGTACAACACTCTGGACGTTCACTTGAAGGCTTACGATGCAAGGCTTCGCAAGCTCATCAAGGCAAAGACCGGCCGAACTTGTCAAGCGAAAAGCCACCCTCTTCATGAAGCGGTCGTTGTGATCCGACCGGACACGGGCATGGCAGATATAAAAAGATTGGCAGATGCCATGTCAAAAAGATGGGGCTTTCACTTCGTTCAGTTGGCTGTGCATAAGGACGAGGGAAGTTGGAAGGATGGCGTTTGGAAAACAAACTATCACGCACACATGGTGTTCGACAAAATCGACCATGAGACTGGAAAAACAATCAAAACAACTTCGAAAGATACCGCAGAAATGCAGGATATGTGCGCTGCCATCCTCGGCATGGAGCGAGGGAAGAAGAGCGACAAGAAGCATCTTTCTGCGCTTGACTTCAAAATCAAAGCGCAAGAAGAGCAGAGCAAAACACTTGCTGCAAAGAACGATTTTCTTCTTGAAGCAGGAAAAAAGCGTTTGCAAGAAGTTGCAGACTTGAAAGAACAAGCAACATCACAAACGAAAGCTATTGCACTGCAAAGCATTTTGGGCGGTCTAGCCATCCATGCCGCCAAGGTCGAGCAAGGAAAAATCGTTGAAGAGACAGATGAAAACACAAGAAAGCTCAAAATTTTGCGCTCTACGGTGGAGTTTGAGGGTGAGAGGCTAGATAATAGGCGCAAGCAGTACGAAAGCCTTACAATCAAATTATCTGAACTTCAAGAGCAAAAAGAACAAACCGCCAAGGAGGTCGAAAAATTGCGCTCAGAGGGCACTGAATTAGAAAAGCAGAACAATTCCTCACTAAGAGCAAAAGAACGCATGAGAGGCGAAATTTCGAGGCTTATGCACGAATATAAAGAACTTGATGACAAAATAGACGAACAAAAAGAAGAAGCGTTGAAGGACATCAAGAACCAAAAAGACACTATTGCAGCCGAAGCCCAGAGCCTTGCCGAGGTGGTTCAGTCTGCTAGAAGCGACCTCCACGAACTTGAAAAACGCAAATCTGGACTTCAAAAAGAAATCCTGATTGCGCATCAGGAGCGAGCGAGACTACAACGTGAAGTCGCTAACACTCCTCGAAGCAGAAATTTAGCAGAAGCGGAGAAAGCAGGTAATATCTGGAGAGATATGATATACGCTATCTGGGAGAATGCCAAGGCTGCCGTTCAAGTTCTTTGCCGCTATCTATACTATCCGCATATCAATGTTTCGTTTGATAGAGACGAGGTTGTTGCACTGAACAACGCTATGAAATCAGCGCAGACAGTTGAAGACAGAAAGTCATACGGCAGAGACCTTGTAAGTCTCGCACACGCTGAATATCCAGGCTACTCAGATGATGCAACGAGGTTGTGGGAGATTAGCAGGAAGGTGGAGGAAGTGGCAGACTACTCTAACAGATGGTTCCAGAAGCAAGACCAAAACCGAAGCCAAGGACGAGGATATTAGCCTTTCTGGGAATTAGGGGCTTCACATACGTCAGCCCCTATAACCCCGACGTAGCCGTGCGACGGCAGCGGTGTTTTTCATGGTATTTTGATGGCATTCCAGATATTTTTCTTATCTTTGCCATCGAAATCAAAACAACAAGAACATGGGACAGAAAGAAGACATCGAAAAAGTCACAAACAAAATCATCGTCATTCGAGATACACAAGTAATCCTCGATAGGGACGTTGCCGAGTTGTACGGAGTAACGACAAGGGAAATCAACCAAGCGTTGAAGAACAACCCAAAAAAATTCCCATCTGGTTTCGTTATCGAACTGACTAACAGCGAGAAACAAGAGGTTATCAAAAATTTTGACCACCTCCAAAGCTTGAAATATTCAAGGGTTGCACCTCATGCTTTCACCGAAAAAGGCTTGTATATGCTTGCTACTATCGTAAAAGGCGAGTTGGCAACAGAAGTAACCGTTGCCATAATAGAAACCTTCTCCAAGGTTCGTGAGGTATCAAGAGCAATAGCCAAGGTAAACGATGAAGCAGAGAAAGGCATCATGCCAAAGGAAGGAGAGCAAGGGAGAATCCAAAACTTAATGGGAGAAGTTCTTTCAGATACCCTTCCATTGAAGATGCAGAAATGGGCATTCAGCCTTAACTTGGGATTCGTAAAAGTCTCTTTCGAGAGAACTAGAGGCAAAGATTAAACCCATCGTTGTTATGTGCTATTAGGTTAGTGTTGTGCTGAAAGATTGCACGGACGTGACAGATGGGTATGAGCCGAGG
>ERZ808242.1300-NODE-1300-length-14482-cov-3.847577_pt1 | contig 14482 bp, 12 predicted proteins | sample MGYA00521244_ERZ808242 | MGnify/ENA primary metagenome ERZ808242 (study PRJEB31516, sample SAMN03275573) | gut metagenome | biome: mammalia-associated habitat; material: feces | host: Papio cynocephalus | place: Kenya | collected 2012-07-27 ... | reverse complement strand
GGACGGATTACATGAAAAAGAACACCGTCAACAATATGGTTTACGTCTGCCCGTCCACGGTTGAGGGTGCAAAGCGCGCGGAACTCGAATACCGCGTTATAGACGAAAAGAAAGGCTTATCGCTCGTGATGATAGAATTGCACACGGGCAGAACGCACCAGATACGCGTTCAAAGCTCGTCGCGCGGCACGCCCGTTTACGGCGATATGCGTTACGGCGGCGAAAAAGCCGTTAAAGGTCGCATAGCTTTGTGGGCGGCTTCCCTTTCGTTTTCTCACCCCGTGTCCAAAGAGCGACTTACGTTCAAGGTCTTTCCGCCCGTCGAAAACGCGCCGTGGAAGTACTTCGACATAACGGACGACGTTCTCGTTTACGACAAATAACCACTTTTTTACGTTATTTTTATAAAAATAACGGCAAATTTTCAAAAAAAACTTTATAGGCGTTAAAGAAGTCTTGACAAAACGCCCGTAAAGTCGTAAAATTAAGAGGATTACAAGCGGGATGTTATGCCCGCACACTTTTAGGAGTATGGCTCACATGAAACGCAAAACTATTTTCAGCCTTGCAGTTTTACTTATAATTGCAATTTGCTTCACGTTCGTTCCCGTAACGACAGCCGCCAACGCGGAGGGCGACCCGATTGTTAAAATCATGGGTTACAAGTATACCGCCGAATACCTTTTGAAAGAATTCGGTATAGTCGCGGAAGAAGATAAGGATATCTTAGAGGGCGACAGAACGGTTACTTACCGTTGGACCAAAGACAAAGACGGTAACGCCGTTGCGGAAGTTACCGGCGACGACAATAAAGACAAGGAAGCCTATTTAAAGACCCTTACCAAGGATACCGACGAAGTCGAATTTCTTGCGGAGGGTACCTATACTTTCACTGTTAAAAACGGCGAAACGGTAGAAAAAACCGTCGAAGTTTTGACTAAGCATTACGAGGACGTCGACGAAGTTGACGTTTCTTACGATATCGCCAAAATCGCCGATTTTCAGAAGCAAGTAACGGAAGCCGCCAAGAATAAAAAGACGGGCGACAGCTTCGCGCTTTCCGATATCGAATTAAACGACGTAACCGGTATGTCGTCTATCGTTAAGAGCAAATACTTCGCTTATGACGACCTTGACGCGACCATCCATTACTGCGTACCCGGTTCTTCCACCTATTCCACCACTTCGTCAAGCTCCTTTAAGCTCGACAAAGTCGGCACTTACTCGTTCTACGTTACTTACGTTTGCCCCAACCCGGCGGGCGCGCTTAACACGGACGAGCTTGTAGAAGGCGAGGGCGGCTGGTATAAAAAGGACGACGACGGCAACGCTATCGGCGACGTTGTTATCCCGACTTTCAAGTTCGAAGTCGGCTTTTCTACCAATCCGCAAATTGCCGTTAACAACACTAAACGAGCTTATCTCAACCTCGAATACACCAAAGTAAGCGACTGCTTCACGATTACGGCTACCGATTATGAGTCGGAGTACAGCCTTTACTTTACTACAGAATTAGTAGAGTATACCGAGGGCGAATCGACCGAAGCTTACCTTGCAAAAATCAAAGCGGCAGATGGCTTTAAAGAACTCACGGAAGAGGACGATTACGCTAAATTCAAAACGGGTTCGCTCACCTTTACGCCCGATACCAAAGGTTACTATTACGTAGGGCTTCGCGTCGTAGACGCTTACAACATGGAGGATAACGTAATTTCCAAACCCATCGACTGCACCAAGGAATTCACGAGAGTTAAAACGGAAAGAGAATTCTTCAAGTACAACACTACTTCCGTTATATTCCTTTCGATAAGCGCGGCATGCTTTATCGCAATCATCGTTCTTTTGTGCATCAAGCCGAAGGAAGAAGTCAAACTCGAAACCAAATCCGGTTCCAAAAACTGAAATTATCCGATTAAAAAGAGCCGCAAGGCTCTTTTTTCGTGTCTAAAACTTTCAATTTTCAACTTTCAACTTTCAATTTGTTCCTCGTTTGCTTGCATTGTTCGTTATTTTATTGTATACTTAATAATATAAAGCTCGATTGTTGCGAGCAAAACAAAACAAGGTGAAAAACAATGTTTTTAAAGAACGCATTCAGATTGTTCGTAAATAATATAAATTTGTCGCTTAAAACGGTGCTGTACAGGCTTGTCGTTACCGTTCTTTCGTTTGTCGCGATTGCCGCGGTCTGTAAAGGTCCGCTTGACGTTATCGTGAAAAGCGAAGCTTTTAAAAATTTTCTCGAAAACATAAACGCAACGCTCCACGCGTTTATCAGCGGAAAGTTTGCCGAAACGGCGAACATAAAGGACAGTTTTACGTCGCTCGTCGAATTCATAAGCGCGCATATGTCCGAAATACGCCTTGCGCTCGTGCTTGTAGGGGTGATTTTGTTTATCCGTTCGTACTTGCTCGGTATCTGTAATTACGTCGTGTGCTACGTCTTAAACGGCTACATGTCCACTATTTCGCGCTTGCCTTTTTTGCGCGGAATAATCGGCACAATTGCGAGGAGTTCGGTTTTCGAACTTGCCTATACGCTTGCAAAAGCCATTTTTATAGCGATAGCGGTCGCCGCCGCAATTCTATTTATCGTTTACACAACGAGCTTTCTCTTTATCTTCTCGTTCATAATCGGCATTTGGATTGTCGTGCTTGCCGTGTCGCTCTTTCTTTCGTTCACGGTAACGGTGCGCCCGAGCGTTGTCAACGGCAAAAAAATCAACGAATCTTTCAACTTTAAGCTTGACGGCAAAACGAGCGTAAGCATTTTCGCTTCTTATGTTTTCGCAATAATAATCAGCGTTGCTTTGAACGTCGGAATGCTTTATTCCACGCTCGGCGCCGGGCTTTTCGTATCGCTCCCCGCGACTTACGTTTTCTTTATAGCGTTCCAGCTTGCCGTCTTTTACTCCGCCGACGGCAGAAAATACTTCATCGATTACGACACGATTATCACGCCCAAAAAGCTCCGCAACGAGGACGACAAGCTTTTAAACGAAGTCGAAATGTAAAATATCGAAGACAGAAAAAATAAAGGATATCCACCCGGCTATTTAGATGCCTGTGGATATTTTTTTGTGAGCGTTATTTAGATAAATTATCTAAAAATTTCGACAGAATGCGGAAAAATGCGGAAAAATTCGATTAAATAAGCGAAAATTAAGTGAAATCGGATTGAAAAAGCGTAAAAAACTTTTAAAAATTTGCAAAGTTAATTTTCAGTTTATATTTCTATGCGATAATCCTTTCGTCGGCAGGGGCGGACTATGCTTTTTATGCCGAAAATAAAATCGATTATATATAAGGAGTACATATCCAATGTTAGACGTAAACAAAGTAAAAGAAACCTTGAAAGACGTAATAGTAGACAGACTCGGCGTTGAAGCCGACATTTTGAACTACGATACCCAACTTTTCGGCGACGGCGAAATCGGTCTCGATTCCATAGACTCGCTCGAAATCATCTCCGCGGTTGACGACGAATACGGCGTTAACATGACGGGCGTCGGCAAAGAAAACTTCTACAATATCGACGCTATCGCGGCTTACATAGTTGCTCACGCCGAGTAAGTAAAAGGAAGGTTCAGACGATGACGGACAAAAAATTACGTTGCGTCGTTACGGGCTTAGGCATGATAAGCGCAATCGGCAGTAACGTCGACGAGTGCTGGACAAGCGTTCTTGAATCCAAGAGCGGAATAGACCACACGCACACGGTCGACACCGAAAACTGCTATGCCGATTATGCGGCGGAAGTTAAAGATTCCGCTTTCAACGCCGTTAAAGACGAGGGCAACCCCGACAGAAGCGTTCGCTTAGCCGTAAAAGCCGCGGAGGAAGCTCTCGCGGACGCCGGACTTAGAAAGTTTGACGGCGACGAAAAGGCAAGCGTTATCATGGGAAGCTGCGTAGGCGGCGTAAAGAGCATCGAACATTACTACACCAAGGGTAAACCCGAAGAAGATATCGCTAAAATGCCTATCTCCTCTATCGCAAACGCGGTTGCGGAAAGCGTTGAAGCGGGCGGAGTCGTTACAAACGTTGCAAACGCTTGCGCGGCTGGTACCATAAGCGTTGCGTACGCTGCGGACCTTATAAGAGCGGGCAAAGCCGACGTGGTTATCGCAGGCGGTTCGGACGCGTTTGCTTCCGTTCCTTACGCGGGCTTTTTGGCTCTCCATGCGCTCGACGAAAACGGTTGCCACCCCTTTAACCGTTCGCACGGAATAACGCTCGGCGAAGGCGCGGGCGCGCTCGTTATAGAGTCGCTCGAACATGCCGAGGCGCGCGGCGCGAAGATTTACTGCGAAGTTTTAGGCGCGGGGATTTCCTCCGACGCTCACCATATAACCGCACCCCGCCCGGACGGCGAAGGACAAATGGTCGCTATAAGAAGCGCGATGGCTCATTCGGGGCTTGCCGAAGAGGACATAGGCTATATTAACGCGCACGGCACGGGTACGGCTAAAAACGACGAAGCGGAATTTTTGTCGCTTCACACCATATTCGACGGCAAAAACGACGATTTGTCCGTAAGCTCCACGAAAGCCCTCACGGGGCATTGCTTGGGGGCGGCGGGCGCAATCGAAGCCGTGCTTTCCGTCAAAGCTCTTTCCGAAAATATCGTTCCCGCGACCGCGGGCTACACGGACGAAGATTTGGAAGCCCTCAAAGAAAAGGCGGGCAAGATAGACTTCGTACCAAACAAGGTAAGAGAAAAGAAGCTTCATGCCGTAATGAGCAACTCGTTTGCGTTCGGCGGCAACAACGCGAGCATAATTTTCGCCAAAGACAAAGGCGAAGTCAAGGATAAATGCGTTAAAAAGCCTATCGTTATAACGGGCTTAGGCATAGTTTCTCCGCTCGGAAACGGCGTTGAAAACTATATAGAAGCGTACAAAGAGGGCAAGAAGATTGAAGGGGGCAGCGTTCGATCGACTGTTTCGACGGACGACTATAACCCGCTCGGGCTTAAAATGGCGTTCTACCGCAAGCTCGACAACTTCTCGCAGTTGCAAGCCGTTTCGGGCATGTACGCTATAAAGGACGCAAATTACGAAGTTACCGAAGAAAACGCGTTTAAGACGGGTATTATCGTAGGTACTTCCGAAGGCGCGCTCGGTCCCGGGTGCGACTTCGAAACGCTCATCGCCGACCACGGCAACGCTCACGGCAGCGCGTTCAAGTTCCCCAACACCGTTTACAATGCGGCGGGCGGATATCTCTCTATTTGCGCCGGCGTTAAGGGTTACAACGTAACGGTAACAAACGGCGCGCAGTCGGGCTTGCAGAGCTTTGCTTACGCCGTTAACGTTTTGCGCAACGGCTGGGCGGACGCTATGCTCGCCACCGGTTCGGACGAAAACAGCGACATTATGGACGAACTCTACAAAGGGCTTAACCTCGTAGCGGACGGATACGTCGCGCCGTATGCGGGCAAAGATAAATTTTCGCTTTCCGACGGCAGCGTTTCCGTAATGCTCGAAACGGAAGAAGAAGCGAAAAAGCGCGGCGCAAAGGTTTACGCGCACGTATCGGGTTACGGCATGGCGCATAAGAGCGTTCCGTTCGGCACGATAAAAGGCTCGGACGAAGCTTTGGACGAAGCCGTTAAGCTCGCGCTTATGGACGGCGGCGTTTCGATTGAAGATATCGACGCTGTTATCGGTTTTGCCGACGGACACAAAGTCGTTGACGATATCGAACTCGGATTTATAAACAGAACGTTCAAGACCGAAATCCCCGTGATTTCCGTAAAAGAAAGAACGGGTGAGGGAAGAGCCGCTTCGGCAGCCCTTGCCGCAATGCACGGCGCGCTTTTACTCTCGGGTGAACTTGCAGAAAGCGAAGCTTATCTTTTAAGCGACGGCAAGAAGCAAAAAACGACCGTGAAAGGCGAAAAATTGAACAATATACTTGCGATATCTTTCGGCTCGGGCGGTTCGTACTGCGCCCTCGTTATCACAAAGTAATTGCCGTTAAAAAAACGGCTTGAAAGGGGAGCCGAAAGACTCCCCTTAAATATTAAAAAACGGAGATTTTATATATGAAAGTTGCAATAATCACTGGCGCTTCGAAAGGAATAGGAAAAGCCTGCGCTCTGCGCCTTGCCGCGGACGGTTACGCCGTCGCGATAAACTACGCGCACAACGACGAGGAAGCAAACAAAGTCCTCGAAGAAATAGTAAACAACGGCGGTACGGCTAAGCTTTACAAAGCCGACGTTTCCGACAAGGAGGCCGTAAGAAAAATGGTAAGGGAAATAGACAAAGATTTCGGCGGAATAGATTTGCTCGTCAACAACGCCGGGATTGTTCGCGACGAATATCTTTTGATGATGAACCCCGACACGTTAGACAAATGCTTCGATTTGAACGTAAAAGGTTACTTTTACATGTCGCAGCAAGTCGCGCTTAAAATGTTCCGCAAAAAGAGGGGCGTTATAATCAATATGTCCTCGGTGAGCGGAAGCTTTGCGCTTGCGGGGCAGACCGTTTATTCGGCGACGAAGGGCGCGGTCAACGCGCTTACACGCACGATGGCAAAGGAACTCGGCGGTTACGGAATAAGGGTTAACGCGGTCGCGCCGGGCTTTGTTCGCACGGAAATGCTCGACCATATCCCCGAAGAAAAGAAAGAGGAATATCTTAAAGCCATTCCGCTCCATCGCCTTGCGGAGGTGGAAGAGGTGGCTTCGCTCGTTTCCGTTCTTGCTTCCGACGCTTGCTCGTACATGACGGGGCAAATACTCACTATGGACGGGGGACTTTCGTTATGATGAACATCTTTGAAGTAAACAAGAGAATAAAGCAACGCCCGCCTTTCCAGATGATAGACAGGGTGTTGGAAATAGAGCAAGGTACCCGCGCGGTAGGGCTTAAAAACCTTTCGGTAAACGAGCCGTATTTTGCGGGGCATTTTCCCGACAGCCCCATTATGCCTGGCGTGCTTATCATAGAAGCGTGCGCTCAGCTCTGCTCGATTGCCGCCGAAGCTAACGGCACGGACGAAGATACCCTTTACGTTCTTTTGAAAGTCGACGGGTTTAAGTTCGTTAAGCCTTGTATTCCCGGCGACCAACTTATAATCACCGTTGAAAAGACGAACGGCGGAAACGGACCTTTGCTTTCGTTTTCCGCTAACGTGAAAGTAGACGGCGAAACGCGCGTAAAAGGCAATCTTTCGTTCACAAAAGTACCTAAAACGACTATTTACGGAGGCTAAAAAATGGGCAAAACTGCATTTTTGTTTTCCGGACAGGGCGCGCAGACCGTCGGAATGTGCAAGGATTTTTACGACGATAATAAAATAGCGAAAGAGCTTTTCGATATGGGCGAAACAATAAAACCGGGAGTGAAAGATATCTGCTTTGCTTCCGATATGCAAACGCTCACGGAGACAGAAAACGCGCAACCTTGTTTATATTTAACCGACCTTTCAATCGCTAAAATTTTAGTCGATAACGGTATAAAACCCGACGCGGTAGCGGGATTTTCGCTCGGAGAAATCCCCGCGCTTGCCTTTGCGAAAGTTTTTTCGGAAGAGGACGGGTTCAAGTTCGTTTGCATAAGAGGCGAAGCCATGAAAAAGGCTAACGAAAATCATCCCGGCGGAATGGTCGCCGCATTGAAGCTTCCGCCCGAAACGGTCGAAAAAGTGGCTTCCGAATTTAAACAAATTTATCCCGTAAACTACAACTGCCCGGGGCAAGTTTCGTGCGCTGGCGCGTTTGACGAACTCGACGGGTTTGTCGAAGCCATAAAGAAAGAGGGCGGCAGAGCCGTTAAGCTTGCGGTAAGCGGCGCGTTCCACTCCCCGTATATGGAAGAAGCTTCGCTCGTTTTGAAAAATGCTCTCGAATCTATCCCCGTAAGCGCGGCGCAAATCCCCGTATATTCCGATAGAAGCGGCGAAGTTTACCCCGAAAACGAAGAGGGCATAAAGGAAGCTTTGTCAAAACAGGTTTGCTCGCCCGTTCGTTGGCAGAAAATACTTGAAAATATGTACGCTGACGGCATCGACACGTTTATAGAAGTAGGCGTAGGAGCGACGCTTAAAGGCTTTGTCGGTAGAACTTTGCCCGAAGCAAAGGCTTATGCGGTGACGGATAAAGCTTCGCTTGCCGCGCTTTTAGAAACCTTGAAGTAAGGAATTTTATTATGGAAAAGAAAATAAGGCTTGAAGAAATGCTCGAATCCGCCGATACCTGCGCTTGCCAAAAGTGCAAAGCGATTATCTCGGAAAAGAGCTTAGCGGAAAACTTTTATACATGCCCCGCGTGCGGCGCGTATAATCGTATTCCCGCAAGGATAAGAATAGATTACGTCGTGGACGAGGGGAGTTTTACCGAAATGTTCGGCGGCAGAATAGCCGTTGACCCGATAAGCTTCCCCGACTATAAGGAAAAATTCGCTTCCGCCGAAAAAAAGAGCGGCGAAAACGAGGGCGTTATCTGCGGCGTTGCTAAAATAAACGGCAAAAAGACTTGCGTTTTCTCAATGAACCCCGAGTTCATGATGGGCGCGATGGGTACCGTTTTGGGCGACAGAATAACTTCGCTCTTCGAATATGCAATCGCGGAAAAGTTGCCCGTTATAGGCTTCACGGTATCGGGCGGAGCGAGAATGCAAGAAGGCGTTTTGTCGCTCATGCAAATGGCTAAAATTTCAGCCGCGGTCAAAAAACATTCGGACGCGGGGCTTTTGTATGTCGTTATGGCTACAGACCCGACGATGGGCGGCATCACGGCAAGCTTTGCCATGCTCGGCGATATCATTCTTTCCGAGCCGGGCGCGAACATCGGTTTTGCGGGCAAACGCGTCGTAGAGCAAGTCACGCGCGAAACTCTGCCGGACTTTTTCCAGAGCGCGGAATTTCAGCTTAAAAACGGGTTCTTGGACGATATCGTCGAAAGAAAAGACCTCAAAAACTATTTAGGAAAGCTCCTCGAGCTTCACGAAAGATAAGGAGAACGACTAATGAAAAACCTTAAAAACGAAAGCGTTTACGAGCGCATCTGCCGCACGAGAAAAAACGGCAGACCGACTACGATTGACTACGTTAACGCGCTTATAGACGGGTTTATCGAATTCCACGGCGACAGATATTACGCCGACGACCACGCCATAATCGGCGGCATAGGCTATCTTTCGGGAACGCCCGTAACGGTAATCGGGATAGAAAAGGGCAGGAATTTGCAAGAAAGATTAGACAGAAAATTCGGCTCTCCCCTGCCCGAGGGGTACAGGAAAGCTTTGCGCCTTTTAAAGCAAGCGGAAAAGTTCAACCGCCCCGCGATTTTATTCGTCGATACTCAAGGCGCGAACTGCGGTAAAGAAGCCGAGGAACGCGGCATAGGCGAGGCTATCGCGCGCAATCTTTACGAAATGTCGGCTTTAAAAACTCCGCTTATCTCAATCGTTATAGGCGAAGGCGGCTCGGGCGGCGCGCTTGCGCTTGCCGTTGCGGACAGAGTCTGGATGCTTGAAAACGCTTATTATTCGGTTATCACGCCCGAATCTTGCGCAAGCATACTCTTCAAAGACCCGTCGAGAGCGAACGAGGCGGCGGAACATTTGAGGCTCACGGCGCACGATTTGTATTCCTTCGGCGTAATCGAAAAGATAATCGAAGAACCTGACGATTTCACGAAAGAGGACGAGCGCGCGTTATTCATGCAAAAATTAAAACACGACCTCGAAAAGGAAGTTCATAAATTGAAAAAGCTTTCCGCCGAAGATTTGCTTGCCGCGCGTTATGAAAAATACCGCAAAATCGGCAGATACGAGCAGTATTCTTCGCAGATCCCCAAAGAAAACGAAAGAAGGCTTTTCAAGTTTTTTAAAAAGTAATAGCGGCGTATGAAAGTTTTATTGTTGAACGGCAGCCCGAAAAAGCAAAAAAGCTGCACGTTTTTGATAGCCGAAAGCTTTTTAAGCGGCATAAAAAAAGCCTTCCCCGAAGCCCAAACGGAAGTAATTCATATTTCCGATTTGAACGTAACGCCGTGTTTGGGGTGCCTTTCGTGCTGGGGCAGAACGGAGGGCGAATGTATAATAAAAAACGACGATATTCCGCTTGTTAAGAAAAAAATTCTTGATTCGGATATAGTCGCGGAAGCATTCCCGCTCTACTTTTTCGGCATGCCCGGCTCCGTGAAAGTTTTCACCGACAGAATGCTTTCGATGATGAAAACTTACGAAGGTCAACGTCCGCCCGAAAACGGCGTGAGCTATCACGGCATAAGGGATAAAGGCAACATAAAGAAGTTTGCCGTGCTTTCTTCGTGCGCGTACACGGACGGCGACACCGTATTCGAGCCGCTCAAAAAACAGTTCGATTATATCTGCGGCGAAAACGGTTATACGTTTTTGTATGCTCCGCAGCTAAAAACCCTCGTCGAACTCGGCGCGTCAGCTCGGCTCACAAGGTATCTTGAAAAATTCGAAGCGGCGGGCGAAAAATTCGCGCTCGGCACTTTAACGGAAGAGGACGTTTCAAAAACGGTAAAGCCGCCGTTTTCGGACGCTGTGTACGCTCAGCTTCTATCTAACTTCTGGACGGAAGAACGCTCGCACAACAAATAATTTAAAATCGGAAACTTTCCCGAAGTCGATGTCTGTCGCTATCGGGAAATTTAAAAGCGTAAATGTGAAAAATAAGTGAAAAATGTGTGCAAATAGTTAAAGATTGTTCATAAAATCGCTTGCGTTTCATATAAAAAAGTGATAAAATATAGCCAACAAAAAGGAAAAGGCGATAAAAAACATCGCTCAAAATTCCCAAAAAAAATACAAGGAGTATTATTATGAAAACTTACGGCAAAATTATGTCGCTTGTTTTAGCGACGGTCATGTGCTTCGGAATAGTAAGCTTTGCGGGCTGTTCCGACAACACGAAAGCGGAAGCAAAGTCTTATATGACGGTAGACATCAACCCGTCTATAGAATTTACGCTTGACAAAGACAACAAAATAGTATCCGTTACCGCTCTTAACGATGACGGCGCGGTACTTATCAGCGGCACGGCTTTTGCGGGCAAAACGGCGGAAGAGGGCGCAAAACTCGTGGTTGAGCTTGCTACCCAGCAAGGTTACCTCGTTAAAGGCGAAGCGAGCAAAAACGCGGACGAAGTAAATATTGCTGTCACCGGTAACACCGAAACGGCTAAAAAGATTTACGAAAACGTTAAAGGCAAAGTAGACAAATACATCGAAGACAGCGGTATCGCTGCGGCTGTAAAAGAAGGTCAGGCGAAAGGCGTTGAAGAACTCCGCAAAATGGCAATCGCTATGGGGCTTGACAAGGACGAAGCCGTTAAAATGGACGCGGAAGCTCTTATCAAATACATAGGCGAATCGAGAAAGGAAACCGCCGAACTTATGTCGGAAGAACTTCGCCAGATGTACTACAAAGCTAAAAACACCGAAATCAAAGTTGCGGAAAACGAAGCGGTAGTCAAAGCTATCGGCACCGTTGACGAAGCTTATAAGAGTGCCGTCGAACAACTCGACAACGCTAAAGAAGCTCTCAAATCTGCCGAAAAAGCTATTCTCGACGCTTACAATACCTATTTTGTAAAAGCAGATAGCGACTATCAAGTAGCCCTTAAAAAAGTTCTTGAAGCTAAAGCCGAATACAACAAACAAAAAGCTATCGTAGCCGAAATGACGGATAGTACCGAAAAGGCTGCCGCAGAAGTAATTCTTAAAGGAAAGAAGACAGCTTTAGACATTGCCGAAGGTTCGCTTAACGGCTTTAAAACGACTGCGGAAGGTTTTGTAAAAGCTGCTTCCACCACTTTCGACAAAGCTTACGAAGCAATCGATACCATTAAAGCTAACTTGCCGTCCGAAATTCAGACTAAGCTTACTTCCGCCGCTAAAGACATCGACAAAGCGGCTAACACCGCAAAAGACAAAGCTTTCGAGAACTTCGAAAAGCTTTACAAGGACCAGATAGCCGCTTACAACGCGATGGTTAAAGACGCGCAAAAAGCTCAAAAGAAAGCGTAAGTAAAGACTATACAAACTAAAAATACATTCCGCTCGTGTCGGTTTTTGCCGCCGCGGGCGGTTTTTATGTGAAATGCGGATATGTTTATGAATTAACTTGCAAAACGCGCTTTTTTATGGTAAAATATAAAAATAAAACTCGTAACGGAGCCAAAACGAGCGGGTTTTAAAAATTCCCGAGGATGGAGAAAAATGGATTTTAACGGCTTGCTTATTTTATGTTTGTCGCTTTGCGCGCTCATAATTTGCCTCACGATTTTTGCGACCGTGAGAATAAAAAGAAAAAGGAACCTTTCGGAAGAAACGGGAACGTTAAAGCCCGTTTACGCGTTTATAGCGGGGTTTTTCGTGTCGGCGGCGGCTTTGTTTTTCCCGCTTTATTATAATTCCGTTTTTGACGGCGAAACGGCGGGGCTTAACTTTTTTAAGTCGTTCGTTTTATCGTTGCACAACACCATTCGTTTGTTCGTTGTGGACGATGATTTTCAGTTCGTGCAGGGTATACTCGGCGCGGGCGAACTTGACGTAAACGAGATTGTTCGCGTAATTTACACGAGCGTTCTCGTTATATATTACGTCGTTGCGCCGCTCTTAACTGCAACATTTATACTTTCGCTCGTAAGCGATTTTAATCAGAGCGTAAAATATTTCCTTTTGCGCCGTCGCAACGTTTACGTTTTTTCGGTGCTTTCCGCGGCTTCGCTTGCCGTCGCGCGCGACGCGGTGAGAATTAAGGAAAACGGCAAAAAAGCCTTGATAATCTTTGCGGATATCGAGGACCTTGACGATAGAGACGAGGGCGAAGAACTCAAAACCGCCGCAAAACGGCTTGGCGCGGTGTTCTTTAAAGGCGATGTAACCGCCGTCAAACTTTATCGCGGCAACGGAGATTTAAGAAAAATTTACTTCATTTCCGAAAACGAGCAAACTAACCTCGTGCAAGCTCTCGACTTTATAGAACGCGCTCGCGAGGATAGCCGCGTGAACAACGCGCGAACGCAACTTTTCATTTTTGCCCGTAGCGACGAAAGCGAAGTTTTGCTCAATTCCGCCGATAAAGGCAGACTTAAAGTCCGCCGCGTAAACCGCAAACGCAACATGATTTGGGATACTTTGCGCACCCATTCCGTGTTCGACGACGCTTACGACGATAACGGCGTAAAGGTGATGAATATAGCGATTGCCGGCTTCGGAAGTTACAGTTCGGAACTCATCAAAGCGTTGTGCTGGGTGGGGCAAATGCCGGGCTATAAGCTCGTTATTCACATTTTCGATAAAGAAAATCGCGCGGAAACTACGATTGCGGGCGAGTGTCCGGAGATAATAAAATACAACGGCGTTCGTATGGAAGGTTGCCCGTTTTACGATATTCGTTTCCACAACAACGTGGACGTTCTCGGCGGAAAATTCAACGAGGATTTGAAAGCCGCGGGCAGAATAACCACGTTTTTCGCGACCCTCGGCACGGATGAACTCAATATCGAATGCGCAATGCGCGCGCGCAGACTTTTAGGCGTTGCGGCGCAGGAAAACGGTTGGAACGTTCCGCCGATTTTCGCCATAGTTTACAGTGACGTTCTCAACGACACCGTAGACAAGTACGGCTTGAAGAGCTTTAACGAAAAGCCTTACGGCATAACGCTCATCGGCGACGTTAAAAAGAGATTTTCGATTGAAGTAATCGAGCAAAAACCGCTTGAACAGCTTGCGTATAAGTGCCACAGGGCGTGGGGTAAAAACAAGAAAAACCTTGATAAATTCAAGAAATACGAGTACTTCCGCAGGGCTTCGCTCGCGCAGGCTTTGCACGCTCGGTTTGCGCAAGAAGCGGCTAAAAAGCTCGGCGTAAGCGACGAAAGTTACAACTTCGGCGACGCGGAACACAAACGCTGGATGGCGTTTATGCGCACCGAGGGCTACGTTTACGGAAAAGTAAAGGACGATATCGCAAAAACTCATCCGTCGCTCGTTCCCACGAAAGAGCTTTCCGAAGAGGAGTTCGAAAAGGACTTTATAGTAATAAGGTCGAGAAGATGATTTTCGCTGAAAATTTGCGGTTTAGCGCAAAATAACGCAAAAATTTCGTCGCTTAGAAAAAATTTTAAAAAACGCGTGAAAAAAAGTTGCAACAAATTTTACTATATGGTAGAATATAACACGGCTCGGGTGGTCCTCTTGTTATCGGCAATGAACACTTAGTAAATACGGAGGTAAGTCTGATGGAAGGTATTATCGAACAGATTAACAAAGAAAATCTGAAAGCCGAAATCCCTCAATACAATGTAGGCGATACCGTAAGGGTATACGTAAAGGTTATTGAAGGAACCAAAGAAAGATTACAGGCTTTCGAAGGCGTCGTCATCGCTAAACGCCACGGCGGTATCAGCGAAACCTTTACCGTAAGGCGTTTGTCTTTCGGTATCGGCGTGGAAAGAACGTTCCCCGTTCACTCCCCGAAGATTGACA
>ERZ808242.1296-NODE-1296-length-14501-cov-4.884328_pt1 | contig 14501 bp, 13 predicted proteins | sample MGYA00521244_ERZ808242 | MGnify/ENA primary metagenome ERZ808242 (study PRJEB31516, sample SAMN03275573) | gut metagenome | biome: mammalia-associated habitat; material: feces | host: Papio cynocephalus | place: Kenya | collected 2012-07-27 ... | reverse complement strand
CGGCAGAAACTTTTAACCTATCGAAACTAAAAATTTTGTTATAAGACGAAGCCGATAAAACGCAGGAATACTGCCGTATTTCAAGTTTTGAGGCAATGTATTATGCAAAATTTTGTTTCGTAGGCGTGACAGGTTCAAGTCCTGTCACACTAAGATAAGAAATTTATTCGGAGGAACATATGACGGATATTTATTTAATAAGGCACTGCGAGGCGACGGGAAACGCAAAGCGGGCCTTTCAGGGCACAAGCGACTGCGAAATAAGCGAGCTCGGTGCAAAACAGCTTGAATATCTTAAAAAAAGATTTGAAAATTTCAAATTCGATAAAATTTATTCAAGTCCGCTTAAAAGAACCGTTGCGACGGCTAAGGCGGCGGCGGGAGACAGAGCGGATGAAATTGAAATCTGTGACGGTCTTATAGAAATAAACGGCGGAATTTATGAGGGAAAGCCTTTTCGCGAAACCTTTTTAAAGGTTGAGGGTCTCGCAGATATCTGGAATAATCACCCTCAGGATTTCGCTCCCCCAAAGGGCGAGCCGATGAGGCATGCTTATGAAAGAATTTGGGAGACCGTAAAAGAAATTGCCGAAAAGAATAAGGGCAAAACGGTTATCTGCTCAACCCACGGCGGCGTTACAAGGTGCCTTATGTGCAGACTGATGTTTAACGATATAAACAGGCTTAAGGAGGTTCCGTGGAGCGAAAATACCGCGGTTACGCACATTCGTTTTGACGATGATTTAAAGCCCGAAATCGTTTTTTATAACGACCACAGCCATGTGCCTGACGAATTTCTTCCTAAAAGAAACCGAATAGTCGATTTTTTAGCGGAGAATGAGGATAAAAAGCAATGATTATAATGTCGGTCGATCTCGGAAAGGCGAGAACGGGGCTTGCCGTGTGCGATGAAAGCGAAAGCTTTGCGTTTGAGCGCGGAGTTATAACGGAATACAACGAAGATAAGCTTGTAAAAAAATTAGTCGAAAAGGCGAGGGAAGAAAAAGCGGAGCTTATAGTCTGCGGACTTCCTAAGAATATGGACGGGTCTTTAGGCTTTCGCGCGCAGGAATGCACCGAAATTGCCGAAAAAATCGAAAAGGACAGCGGAATAAAAACCGTTATGTGGGACGAAAGGTGCACAACGCTCAGCGCCGCAGGCTATCTTAACGAGACAAATACAAGAGGAAAAAAGCGCAAACAGATAATAGACGCGGTTGCGGCGGTTATTATTCTTGAGGATTATCTCGCTTTCAGAAAAAGAAAGTAAAAAAATGTCGGGTTTGGGTATTGAGTTTTGTTTTTTAAAATGATATAATGATTTTTGTCAGAATACCGAAAGGAGAACATATATGATTTATTCAAAAGAAGTAGAAAATATGTGTCCTGTCACTAAGGGTCCGAAACACGGTCCCGCTCCGATTCCGGAGGAAGGCAAATGGATACAGGCTAAAGAGATTAAGGATATCTCTGCTTACACTCACGGTGTGGGTTGGTGCGCTCCTCAGCAGGGTGCATGTAAGCTTTCGCTCAACGTTAAGGACGGTATAATTGAGGAAGCTCTCGTTGAAACCGTAGGCTGCTCGGGTATGACCCATTCGGCTGCTATGGCTGCTGAAATTCTCCCCGGCAAAACGGTTCTTGAGGCTCTTAATACCGACCTCGTGTGCGACGCTATCAACACCGCTATGCGTGAGCTTTTCTTACAGATTGTTTACGGAAGAAGCCAGTCGGCTTTCTCTGAGGGCGGTCTTGTAGTAGGCGCAGGTATGGAGGATCTCGGTAAGGGCGCTCGCTCAATGGTCGGTACTATGTACGGTACAAAGGCAAAGGGCGTAAGATACCTTGAAATGACCGAGGGCTACTGCACAAGAATGGCTCTTGATGAAAACGATGAGGTTATCGGCTATGAATTCGTTTCGCTCGGAAAAATGACCGATCTTATCAAAAAGGGCATGGAGCCTAATGAAGCTTATGAAAAATCCATGGGTCACTACGGTCGCTTCAATAAGGAAGACGGCGCGGTCAAGTATATTGACCCCCGTAAAGAATAAGGAGGTACAGTATTATGGCACAGTTTGAAGGTTATGAGAGACGCGAGGCAAAAATCCTCGGAGTTCTTAAAAATTACGGTATCTCTTCTATTGACGAATGCAAGGATATCTGCTCTAAATACGGTATAGACCCTTATACCACCGTTCAGGAAACACAGCCTATCTGCTTTGAAAACGCAAAATGGGCATATACTGTCGGCTCTGCAATCGCTTTGAAAGAGGCTGAGCGTACAGGCGATAAATCCGCCGCTACCGCCGCCGCAAATATCGGCGTAGGTCTTCAGTCTTTCTGTATCCCCGGCTCCGTTGCCGAAAACCGCAAGGTTGGCTTAGGTCACGGAAACCTCGGAAAAATGCTCCTTTCGGAAGAAACAGAGTGCTTCTGCTTCTTAGCGGGACATGAGTCCTTTGCAGCCGCTGAGGGCGCTATCAAAATCGCTCTTAATGCTAATAAGGTAAGAGTTAAGCCCTTAAGAGTTATTCTTAACGGTCTCGGTAAGGACGCAGCTTACATAATTTCGAGAATCAACGGATTTACCTATGTTGAAACCGAATTCGATCCTTATTCCGAAGAGGTTAAGGTCGTTTATGAAAAGGCATTCTCAAAGGGAGCAAGAGCGGCTGTTAAGTGCTACGGTGCCGACAATGTTCCCGAGGGCGTTGCTATAATGAAGCTTGAAAAGGTAGGCGTTTCCATTACAGGTAACTCTACTAACCCGACACGCTTCCAGCATCCTGTTGCGGGAACCTATAAAAAGTGGTGCGTTGAAAACGGCGTAAATTACTTCTCTGTTGCTTCGGGCGGCGGTACAGGCCGTACGCTTCATCCGGACAATATGGCTGCCGGTCCTTCTTCTTACGGAATGACCGATACAATGGGCCGTATGCACTCGGACGCTCAGTTTGCAGGCTCCTCTTCCGTTCCTGCCCATGTTGAAATGATGGGACTTATCGGAGCAGGTAACAACCCGATGGTTGGTATGACGGTTGCTTGTGCTGTTGCAGTTCAGCAGGCGCTCAATAAATAATTTATAGGATTTAAGGGAAACACCCTTGTTTTGAGTCTATAACATTCGCGCCCCTCGGTAATGACATTTGTCATTACCGAGGGGCGCGTTTATTTTTGTCCTGAATTCCGTCTTATAAATTATTTTGCTCGTCAAGCGTTAATGAGTAGCTTGGGATAAATTCCTTGAGGAAAATATCCGCCGCCTCTAAATTCAGCTCTTTTATTGATTTTTCGGTGGATTTTTTCGCCGATTCGAATTCTTTGTTTCCCATACTTAATTCTTCTATGCACTTTATAAGCGCGGAAAGCTTATCCGCCGCTTTAACATAGCTTTCCGTAAGGCTGTCCGTTTCATAAACCTTTGAATATGAGTTTTTCAGATAATCGGGCAAAAGACTTAAGAGCTTATCCTGCGCGGTTTTTTCGACCTGCTTGTAGGCCTTTTTAATATCGTCGTTATAATATTTTACGGGGGTTGGCATATCGCCTGTTAAGATTTCCGTTGTATCATGAAAAAGCGCGCAGACGGCGATTTTATCCGCGTCAAGTTCTGCGCCTAAACGGTTGTTGGCAATTTCCGCCAAGGCATGGGCTATAACTGCCGTTTCAAAGCTGTGCTCGCAAAGGTTTTCGTTTCTGACATTTCTCATCAGTCCCCAGCGGTTGATATTTTTCATTCGGCTGAGCATTGCAAAAAAATGACTTTTCAAAATTATCACATCCTTATTGAATATTATACCATTTTTTGTTATAATATCAAGTAACGAAACATTCCGGAGGAAGTACAGATGACATTTTCCGCAAGAAAAGAATCTACGCTTAGACCCGTCAAAGAAAAAAAGCTTTCTGTATTTTTAACCGCGCTTATCTGTGCGGCGGTTATCTTTGTGCCCTTTATGATTGAGGGACACGGATATTTTACATTTTTCGGCGACTTTAATGTTCAGCAGATTCCTTTTTATAAAATGTGCCATGAGGCGGTAAGGACAGGCAATGTAAAATGGAGCTTTACAACCGATTTAGGCGCTAATTTTATAGGCTCGTACAGCTTTTATCTTCTCGGCAGTCCGTTTTTCTGGCTTACTATTCCTTTCCCGACGGATTTTGTGCCCTATCTTATGGGGCCTCTGCTTATTTTAAAATTCGCATGCGCGGCGTTTACATCTTATCTTTATATCAGAAGATTTACAAAAACCCCCGAGGCGGCTCAGATAGGCGGACTTTTATATGCTTTTTCGGGCTTTTCGGTTTATAATATTTTCTTTAATCATTTTCATGAGCCGTTAATTATGTTTCCCTTGCTTTTGCTTGCAATGGAGTTGCTTATAACTGAAAATAAACGCGGAGTTTTTGCCCTTGCGGTTGCCGCGTGCGCCGTTGTTAATTACTTTTTCTTCTTCGGAATGGTAGTTTTTTGTGTAATCTATTTCTTCGTAAGACTGTTTTCGGGCGCATTTAAGCTAAGATTCGGAAGAGTTGTTACATTAGGCTTTGAGGCGGTTTTGGGTCTTGGGCTTTCCGCCGCTTTAATGGTTCCTTCCCTTGCGGCGATACTCTCCAACAGCCGCGTTTCAAGCTTTCTTACAGGCTGGTCGGCTATAACCTACGGAAAAGAACAAATATATCTTAATGTAATCGAATGCTTCTTCTTTCCGCCTGATCTTCCTGCCCGTCCCGTATTTTTCCCGGGCGCCGATGTTAAATGGTCGTCACTCGGCGGCTGGTTGCCGGTATTCGGCATGACGGGTGTTGCAACTCTGCTTGTAAATAAAAAGAGAAACTGGATGAAGAGACTTATAACAGTCTGCTTTATATGTGCAATGTTCCCGATACTTAACAGCATGTTCTATGCTTTTAATACGGCCTATTACGCAAGATGGTTTTATATGCCTATTCTTATAATGTGCCTTTGCACCGTAGCTTTGTTTGAGGACAGGGATATAAGCTTTAAATCGGGATATATTTACAGCAGTGTTATAACCCTCGCATTTACATTGGTTATTGGATTTTTCCCGACGAAAAACAGCGACGGCACGCTTACCTTCGGACTTTATACTCAGGACGATTCGTCGGTTTTCAAAACAAGATTTTTTGTCACCTGCGCGATAGCGATAATAAGCCTTATTATGACCTACGCCCTGCTGAAAATCAGGCAAAGCAGTCTCAAAGCATTCTTCAAATCGGCAACCGCATGTGTGTGCATAGTTTCGGTTCTTTATTCGGTATTCTTTATTTATTGCGGAAGAACCCATTCGAATGAAATCGACAGCGTTATGATAGACCAGCTGATTGAGGGCAAGGTCACTATTCCCGACGATAAAAACACCTATAGGATAGATGTTTATGACGGTGTCGACAATACGGGAATGTATCTAGGCTATCCTTGTATAAACGCTTTTCATTCGGTAGTCCCCGGGTCGATAATGGACTTTTATAAGAGCATAGGCATTGAAAGAAGCGTCGGAAGCAGACCGAGCACTTCTTATGTAAGCTTAAGGTCGTTTTTGTCGGTAAAGTATCTTTTAAACCGTGTAAACGGCGAAAGCTTTGTCGATGACAGCGGAAACACAAGAATGCCTGACTTTAAATATCTCGATACCGACGGCGGCTATAATATTTATGAGAACGAGAACTATATTCCTTACGGATTTTCTTATAAATATTATATAACCGAGGACGATTTCTATGCCTTAAAGGAAACCGAGCGAAGCTCCGTCCTTTTAAAGGCAATGGTGTTAACCTCTAAGCAGATAAATGAATACGGCAGATTTATGAAAAATTATAAGGACGCGCCCCTTTACGAGGAAGAGGAAACCGTAACCGAGGAAGAAACGCTTGACGGCGCTCAGCTCGGCTCGGACGGGGAAAGCACCGTATCAGAAGATCAAAACGCAGTAAAAACAGTTAAATCGGAATTTCTGACCGACCTTGAAAAATCATGCGCTGCTTTAAAAGAAACCGCAAGTACAAGCTTTATGACCGATAACGACGGATTTACCGCTACCGTTTCAAGAGATGGCGATTCGCTTGTATTTTTCTCGATTCCCTATGACGAAGGGTTTACCGCCACCGTAAACGGAAAAAGCGCAAAAATCGAAAAGGTCAATGTAGGATTTATGGCGGTCAAGGTAGGAAAAGGAACAAGTGAGATAAGGTTCGATTATAAAACGCCTTATTTAAGCCTCGGAATTAAGATAAGTGCCGCAAGCGCGGTAATATTCCTTGTTTATATTGTTCTTGCCGTAATTTATGTAAGGCGCAATCCGGATAATAATTTTTATCCCGAGGGCGATGAACTTATAAAAAAATGGCACAAAGAAGACCTTTTTGAGGCGGCTGTTTCATATAAAAATGAGATTGAAGAAGAGACCGCGGAGGATTTTGATTTGCTTGACGATATTCCCGATATCGGAAGCGTAACCGAAAACGAAAAGCATTTTTTTGACGGCGGATTTTCCATTGATACCGACGCTTTTAAGGACGACGAGGACGGCAAAAAATAAAATTGCGGCATAATTTTCAAATTTTTGTTGACACCGGCTATATTTATGCGGTATAATCATAAACTGATAGGTTGTCTGTAAAGGAGGTTTATACGATGAAAAGAACATATCAGCCTAAAAAGCTTCACCGTAAAAAAGAACACGGCTTTTTAAAGAGAATGGCAACAGCTAACGGACGCAAAGTGCTTGCCCGCCGCAGAGCTAAGGGCAGAAAGAAGCTCACATACTAAAGCCACATAAATGTGGCTTTGAGCGCGTCAAAAATTGACACGCTCTCGGACGGGAATGCCGCTCGCTCGAAAATCTATGATTTTCGGACTGCGCTCTATCCCCCTGAGTACTCCACCCCAGTGCCCTTGAAAAACCGCTTGTTAAGCGATTTTTCGCTTACAAGGTGTTTTTTCGCCGCGCATGTCAGCGAAAAAACGGATATGCGGCAAAACTGCCGCAAAATAGGAGTTCTGGTTTATCAATAAACTGAAGCCACATAAATGTGGCTTTTCCTTTTATTTTAAGAATAAAAGGGGTTTTAAATTATGCAGTATTTCGAAAAGATTAAGGAAAACCGTGATTTCAGGCGGACCTACGGGAGAGGAAAGTCACGGGTTGCTCCCGAATTTGTTGTTTATGCGGCAAAAGGAAGGCCGGGACGGGTAAGACTCGGAATAACCGTCACGAAAAAAATCGGCTGTGCCGTAAAAAGAAACAGAGCGAAAAGAATTATCACCGCCGCTTTCAGAGAGTGCGCAAGAGATTTGAATTCGGTTGATGTCGTGGTAGTTGCGCGCGGCAGAATTCTTAAATGTAAAAGCACAAAAATTGCAGAAATGATGAAAAAGCAGTTTTGCGAGCTCGGATTATTTTGCGATGAAAAGGAATAAGGACTTTATCGGCAGTGCGCTGATTGCACTGATAAATTTTTACAGAAAAAATATTTCTCCGAGAAAAATTCCGTGCTGCAGATTTACACCCTCCTGTTCGGCTTATGCAATAGAAGCCATCAGGGTGCACGGAAGCTTAAAGGGTACATGGCTTGCACTTAAGAGAATTTTAAGATGCAATCCTTTTTGTAAGGGAGGGTACGATCCGGTACCGCCCAAAAAACAAAAGCGATAAATTTTCGCAGAATTTGCGATTAAATATAACCGGAAGGGCGTTTATAAATGGGATTTATAAGCAAAATTATCAATACTCCGCTGAGCGCGGTCTTAAGATTTTTTGCCGATATTTTCGGCGGAAGCTTTGCCGCATCGGTTTTTATGTTTACATTGCTTATCAATGTTATACTTATTCCGCTTAGCATTAAAAGTCAGAAAGCGTCTGTTCAGCAGCTTAAAATCAAGCCTAAGATGGACGATATAAAAAAGCGTTACGGCGACGACAGGCAGAAATTCGCCGAGGCTCAGCAGAAGCTTTACAGAGAAGAAAATGTTTCAATGTCGGGCGGCTGTCTTCCGATGATAATCCGTCTTGCCTTAATGCTTTGCATTTATTATCTTATCATGTCTCCGCTTACCTATCTTGAAAAAGTAGATTCGGCTAAGATTACCAATGTTACAAATGCAATTTCAACCGCGGTTACCGATTTAAGCGAAGATGAGGCGGCTGAACATAAGCAGTTTGTCGAGGCTTGGGGTAAAAAAGGCGGATATAAGGAGCTTCCCCTCGTCCGTGTGCTTGACGAGCATTATGACGAGATAAAGGAAGTAGTTCCCGAAAAGCAGTATAAAAAAATCAGCTCTGATTTAGCTGATATAAAGAAAGCGCATGACAGCTCCGATATCAGCTATATGCTCTTTAATATCGACCTTACCGAAAAGCCGAATTTTGATATCAATATTTTCGCAAAATATCAGACTATTTGGCTTATCCCGATTTTTGCGTTCTTAGCGCAGATGCTGACAAGTGTTATATCAATGATAATAAATAAGAAATCAAATCCGGACGCACCGAATATGGCGGGTATGATGCTCACAATGCCTCTTATCTCCCTGTTCCTCGGATTTACATTTCCCGGCGGCGTAGGATTTTATTGGATCTGCTCTTCGCTTATCGGCGGACTTATTCAGTCATTTGTCCAGATTTATTACGGACCTGCAAAAATGCTCGCCTCCCAGCGCCGCAAGGAATTAAGAGCAAGAGCGGATTTTGAGGAAAAGCAGTTTGAAAAATTAAAGGAAGCTGAAAATAATTCGGCTAAGGAATAAAAAGGAGGAAGTTTCTTGATAAGAGAAGCAAAGGGCTTCGGCGAAGATGTAAACGAAGCGAGAGAAAACGCACTTAAGGAACTCGGCGCCGATATAGAGGACGATGTTCAGTTTGAAATAATCACTACCGCAAAGAAAAAAATTCTCGGTCTTTTCGGAGGCTGTAAGGCAGAGGTAAGAGCATATATAGAATTGCCCGATGAAAAGCCTGCTAAAAAAGCCCCCAAAAAGCCTGCTAAAAAGGCGGAAAATAAGCCTGCAAAACAGAAAAAGCAGGAAAATGTTCAAAAGACCGCCGAAAAGAAAGAAAAAGCCGAAAGAGAAGACCCGTTTGAGGGTGCGGTTGACGAAACGCTTATTCCCTCAAATTCTCCGGCAGTCGGTGCGATAAGCTACCTTAAAAAGATTCTTTCGGGTCTCGGATGCGAGGTTACCTCTGTTAAAGCGGCTTTAAAGGATAACGCGGCTTTCATAATTGTTGACGGAGAAAATGTCGGCAATGTTATCGGCCGCCGCGGAGAAACGCTTGACGCTATCCAGTATCTCGTAAGCCTTGCTGCTGATAACGGCGGAAAATATTATAAGGTTTCAATAAATATCGGGGATTACCGCGAAAAGCGCGAGGAAATGCTCACAAATCTTGCTAACCGTATCGCTTCTCAGGTTCTCCGTACAGGCAGGAGCAGAAAATTAGAGCCGATGAATCCTTATGAGCGCCGTATTATTCATACAGCCGTACAGGATATTGACGGAGTTGTTTCAACCTCTGTTGGCGAGGGACAGGCAAGAAGAGTTATCATTTATCCCGAAAACGGTGAAATAAGACCCTCTTTTGAGGATCGCGGCAGAAGACCGAGAAGACCGCGTCAGGATAATACGGTTAAAGCCGACCCCAACCGTGAGCCTAAAAAGGACACCGATGTTCCGCTTTACGGAAAAATAAACTGATTTTTAATTTTTTAACCGGAATTTTTTAAGTGGAATTCCGGTTTTATTTTTAAAAGTTTGACATTCGGGATAAAATATAGTATAATATTATTGTACAGCTTGCCGATTTCTTTTGCTGTATAAAAATAAAATTTAAAGCGCCGGGACCGTATCGGCATAGCGGTTGACGAGGATGGGGAGCATCGAAATATTCGGCGGATGTCCCACGGCAGGCATGTCGTAAACAAGCGTTTAAAACCCGAAAGCGATTTCGGAACAGAGGCGCTTTGCTATGCCAGAATAAAAGCGTATTGTAATGCGCCTTATAAGGTCCCGATAAAACGGTATTTTATTACCGCTTTTTTTGTCGTGCGCTTTTTGCGCGGCTTTAAAATAATCAAGGCACCTTTCGGCGTATTGCGGAAAGGTGTATTTTTATGTGTGGAATCGTAGGTTTTACAGGAAAAACAAATGCAGCGGAATTTTTGCTTAACGGTCTTGAAAAGTTAGAGTATAGAGGCTATGACTCGGCAGGTATTGCCGTACTTGATAACGGGACGGTAAGGGTGGAAAAAACCACCGCGAGAATAAAGGAGCTTAAGGAAAAAACGAATAACGGCAGGGATTTAAACGGATTCATTGGAATCGGGCATACAAGATGGGCAACTCACGGTGTGCCTTCCTTTGAAAACGCCCATCCCCATTTAAGCTCGGATAAAAAATTTGCTGTTGTTCATAACGGAATAATAGAAAATTATCTTCAGCTTAAGGATGAGCTTAAGGCTAAGGGAGTTCAGTTTAACAGCGAAACCGATACCGAGGTCATTCCTCAGATGATTTCTCAGTATTATGAGGGAGATTTTTTTGATGCGGTTTCAAAAACCGTGAAAAAGCTTGAGGGCTCTTATGCTTTAGGAATAATCTGCAGCGATTATCCCGATACCCTTATTGCGGTAAGGAAGTTTTCCCCGCTTATAATCGGAGTGTCCGAAAATGAGAATTATATCGCGTCCGATGTTACGGCAACCGTAACCCACACAAGGGATGTTATTTATATTGAGGACGGAGAAATTGCGGTTTTGACCCCCTCGCAGGTTAAGCTTTATGATTCGGATAAAAATGAAATCAAAAGAGAAATTTCCCATGTAAACTGGGATGTTTCCGCCGCTGAAAAGGGCGGATACGACCATTTTATGATGAAAGAGATAATGGAACAGCCAAATGCCGTAAAGCAGACGGTTGAAAGCCGTGTTCACGGCAGGGAAATCGTCTTTGAGGGGTTGAAGCTTAATGAAGAAAAGCTTAAAAAGATAGGCAGAATAGATATAATTGCCTGCGGCTCGGCATATCATGCGGGAATGGTAGGAAAATATGTGTTCGAGGAAATGCTCAGAATACCTACAAATGTTGATTATGCCAGCGAGTACCGCTACCGCAATCCTATAACCGACGAAAGAACTTTAACTGTAATAATCAGTCAGTCGGGAGAAACCGCCGATACTCTTGCGGCTTTAAAAGAGGCGAAAAAGCGCGGCTCGCACACGCTTGCGATTGTAAATGTTGTAGGAAGCTCTATCGCTAAAGCGGCGGACGATGTTATTTATACATGGGCGGGACCGGAAATTGCCGTAGCCACCACCAAGGGCTATTCAACCCAGCTTTCGGTGCTTTATCTTTTGGGAATCTGGGCAGCAAGAATTTTAAAGACTGAGTCCGATGAAAAGCTTGACCGTATGCTTGAGGATGTCTGCAGACTGCCCGAGTATATAGAGGCGGTTTTAAAGAACGAGCCTAAAATAAAAGAAATGGCAAAGCACTGCGGCGACCCCGAATCGCTTTTCTTTATCGGAAGAAATATTGATTATGCCGTTTCCTTAGAGGCGTCTTTAAAATTAAAGGAAATTTCATATATTCATTCAGAGGCTTATGCCGCAGGCGAGCTTAAGCACGGAACAATTTCTCTTATTGTTGAGGGAAGAACGGTTATCGCGCTTGCCGCTTATGAGGAATTGTTCGAAAAGCTGCTCAGCAATATAAAAGAGGTCAAGGCAAGAGGCGCTTATGTTATAGCCTGCGCAACCGAGGGACACACTGAAATCTCGAAAGAAGCCGAGGATGTTATTTATATTCCTAAGGTTGATCCTCTTCTTGTCGCTTCGCTTGAGGTCATTCCGTTTCAGATTTATTCTTATTATGTCGCGCTGTTTAAAGGCTGTGATATAGATAAGCCGAGAAATCTTGCAAAATCCGTCACGGTAGAATAAAAAAATTTAAAAACCGCACTTTTTTAGATAGACAAAAAGTGCGGTTTGTTATATAATAAAATATATGATTATAAAAATTATCGGAGGCAAAAATGGAAAAGATTTTGGTGCTTGACTTCGGCGGTCAGTATAATCAGCTGATTGCAAGAAGAGTAAGAGAAAATAATGTTTATTCTGAAATCAAACCGTACACGGTTGACATTGAGGAAATCAAGAAGCAGAACTATAAGGGAATTATTTTAACCGGCGGTCCTAAAAGCGTTTACGGCGAGAATGCCGTTTTATATTCAAAGGAGCTTTTTGAGCTCGGCATTCCGATAATGGGTATCTGCTACGGCGCTCAGCTTATGGCACATGTCTTGGGCGGGGTTGTTGAAGCAGGCGCCAGCGAGTACGGAAAGGTAGAAGTAAAGCTTGATAATTCAAGTAAGCTTTTTTCGGATATTCCGTCAAAAACCACCTGTTGGATGAGCCATACCGATTACATAAAGCAGGTTCCTACAGGCTTTAAAATCATGGGTAAAACCGATATCTGCCCTGTTGCGGCTATGGAAAATGCCGCGCTTAAGCTTTATGCCGTGCAGTATCACCCCGAGGTTATGCACACCCCGTTAGGCTCAAAAATGCTTAAGAATTTTATTTATAATGTCTGCGGCTGTAAGGGCGAGTGGACGATGTCTTCGTTTACAACACGCACAATTGCCGAGTTGAAAGAAAAAATCGGAGATAAAAAGGTACTTTGCGCACTTTCCGGCGGAGTTGACAGCTCCGTTGCCGCGCTCTTGCTTCATAAGGCTGTAGGAAACAACCTTACCTGTATTTTCGTTGACCACGGCCTGCTCAGAAAGGACGAGGCAAAGCAGGTAAACGAGCTGTTTAAAGGCACTTATAATATAAATCTTGTTTCTGTTGACGCCTCCGAGCAGTTTTTGGGTCAGCTTCGCGGAATAAGCGATCCTGAGCAGAAGAGGAAAATAATCGGCAGAGAGTTTATAAGAGTTTTTGAGGCCGAGGCTAAAAAAATCGGCAAGGTGGACTATCTTGTTCAGGGCACGATTTATCCCGACTGTATCGAATCGGGCGTGGGCGACGCGGCGCTTATAAAGAGCCATCATAATGTCGGCGGTCTGCCCGACCATGTCGATTTCGATGAAATTATCGAGCCTTTGCGCGACCTCTTTAAGGACGAGGTAAGAAAGGTCGGCTTAGAGCTCGGAATGCCCGAAAATATGGTATTCCGTCAGCCGTTCCCGGGCCCGGGACTCGGAGTGAGAATTTTAGGCGAAATGACCCGTGAAAAGATTGCGATTTTGCAGGATGCGGACGCGATTTTCCGCGAGGAAATCGCAAACGCAGGCTTAGACAGAGAAATCGGACAGTATTTTGCAGTGCTTACCGATATGCGCTCTGTAGGCGTTATGGGCGATTTCAGAACCTATGATTATACCGTAGCTCTAAGAGCGGTAATGACAAGCGATTTCATGACCGCCGATTGGGCACGAATCCCCTATGATGTTCTGGACGCGGCTTCAAGAAGGATTGTAAATGAAGTCAAAGGCGTAAACAGAATTGTTTATGACATAACTTCAAAGCCGCCGGCAACCATAGAGTGGGAGTAATACCCGAAAGGCTGAAAAGCCTTGAAAATGCTGGACTTTTGCGTTACGGAATTGCCCCGTGACAACAAAATGACAACATTTTAAGATTATCCAAGAATAAAGAGCTATCTGATTTCTGTTAGAGAAGTCAGATAGCTCTTTTTGTTTTACTCGGATTTAGTCAGCCTTCAGCCGGTCTTTGAAAGCCTCCACCATTGCGTCGCTGAGCTGCTGGGATGGAATTTTCACATAGCCGGAGGTTTCATCGTATTTCGGGTAGTTATAACGCCACTTGTCGTAGTCCTCCCGGTTGATTTCGCCGCTGCGATACTTCTCAGCTTGTTCCGCCCACACAGTGAGCATTTCGGACAGCTCGGCAGCGTCCTTCCCCTTCCGGGGATCAACACGCAGGGAAACGCCGTTCTCGCCGCCTTCCACCGTCAAGCCATAGCGATCCTCCAAGGTAAACAGCGTGTGCATCAGGCCGAGATAGCTGTCAATGTCCGGCACGGACAGCGCCAGCGGCGAAACACCCAGCGCACCGGCAAGGCTCTCCGTCAGCTCCGCCTTAGGCGTTCTGCTGCCGGATTCATACTGCGCCATACGGATGTCGGCGGTCTTTTCCGGGAAGCCGACCACCTGCCCCAAGTATTTTTGTGTCATTCCCCGCAGATTACGGAAAAAGCGAATTCTCTCACCGATTGCCATAGCACAACACTCCTTTATGTATTGTGCAATTAGTATAGCATATGAATTTAAGCCGTGTCAATATAGCAAAAGCAAAAAAGTTAAATATTTTCTCACAAGCCTCTTGACAATAGCAAATTCGTTTAGTATAATTGCTATAGCAAATAGCGTTAAGTTATTTGTAGACAACAGAATATCCGTCGTGCGTCACGGTAATGGCGCACCCGCTCGGGCAAATCGGAATGCGGCCAG
>ERZ808242.1287-NODE-1287-length-14612-cov-4.351996_pt1 | contig 14612 bp, 10 predicted proteins | sample MGYA00521244_ERZ808242 | MGnify/ENA primary metagenome ERZ808242 (study PRJEB31516, sample SAMN03275573) | gut metagenome | biome: mammalia-associated habitat; material: feces | host: Papio cynocephalus | place: Kenya | collected 2012-07-27 ... | reverse complement strand
ACCATTTTTAACTGGACAAATTCCTCAAATAGGGATCATGCTTTCTCCTTTGCATTACCCCGTTTTTCTTTGCGCTTTTATTTGTGGTAAGCGTGAAGGAGCTGTTGTAGGATTAGTTATTCCTTTGCTGCGCGGTTTGCTCTTTGGTATGCCTCCCTTATACCCTATGGGCTTAGCTATGGCTGCCGAATTAGCTACTTACGGTTTTTTAGCTGGCTTTATATTTGAAAAATCTCCTTGGAATTGTTTAATTGCTTTATATAAAGCTTTGATAGCAGCCATAATTGGTGGTCGCTTAGTTTGGGGCCTAGCTATGCTGGCTCTTTTAGCGCCAATTGGTCAACCTTTTACTTGGGCAACCTTTGTCAGCGGCGCCATTATTAGCACAATACCGGGCACTATTTTACAATTGATTATAATCCCAGCCTTGGTATTAGCTTTAGGCAAAACTCGTCTACCTTTCTTTATAAGCAAATCGCCATAAATACATAACCAGCAGCCACGCCCAAGCTAACATTTCTGCGTAAGCAATCGATATATTGCCATAAAATGGCGCCATGGCGTAGGAAGCGATAATTCGCACAATCAATGATACGATACCAGCTGTGCTGGAATATATGAGATCACTTTTCCCTTCCAAGTATCCACGAAAGGCCATAGCCAAGCCAAAGATAGGATAAAAGCAAGCAATACGTACAAAGAAAGCGCTGCCAATTTCTACAGCCTTTGCTCCTGCGCCAAAAAGGGCGATAATCTTTCCTCCCAACGGAATAACTAACGCCGTAAGAATTATAGATACTATAAGCATTAGGATAGTACCAGCTATTAAAGTTTGTCGCGTGCGTTTTTTATTTCCAGCGCCATAGCTATGAGCAGTTATGGTAGAAATACCAGAGCCTAAGTTGATAATAGGCAACATAACTAGAGTATCAATACGATAGGCTGTTGTAATAGCAGTAACAGTCTGGGTGCCGAACTTATTCATAAAATCTTGGAGAATCAAGCTGCCCAAGGAAGTAACGCAAGATTGTAACATGGGCGGAAGGCCAAAATTCATGCCTTCTTTAATAACTCTACTGTTGAAGCTTTTTGGGCAATAACCATCTTTTAACCAAGCGTATTTTTTCGTCCCGTATTTAACTATAAATACAGTCATAGCTGCTTGAGAAATTACTGTCGCTACAGCTGCTCCTCGAACTCCCCAGCCTAAATAGGCCACGAAAATAACGTCTAATAATATATTAACAAGCGAAGAAAATAAAATAGAGAGAAAAGGAATGCGACTATCACCAATACCACGCAGCGTAGCTGTATAAACATTGTAGACAGCCAGAAATGGCAAACCTAAAAGGACCAAACGGAAGTAACTGGTAGCTAAGTTAATAATTTCCGGCGTAGTGTGTAGCAATTTTAAAAATTGGTAAGAAAACACTGTGCCGCCAATAGCCACTATCGCAAATATTGCACCTAAAATTAAAGTAAAAACAGCCAATATGGGCGGAATATTTTTTTGTTCTCCGGCGCCGAAGTTTTTGGCAATTAATACAGAAAGTCCTAAGGTGAAACCAGTAATTGCCATGACAAAAAAATTGATAGAAGTCGTCGTGCTTCCAATGGCTGCTAACGAGAGTTCTCCCTCAACATTGCCCACGATAAAGGCGTCCGCCCAATTGTACAATTGTTGCAATACACCACTAAGAATAAGCGGCAAACTGAAATTCACCAGTGCTTTTATAGTGGTGTCTAAGCGTTGATTTTCTTCCATGCTGTCTTTTTCATAAATAGCAAAATAAAACCACGCAAGCGCTCGGTGCCATTGCGTGGTTTTAGCAAAACTTTGAGCGTTATTTGTGAAATGCTACTTAACTAAACTGCCAGTAAAGCCCCACATATAAGATTCATCTAAACGCACTTTAACCAACTGACCGGTAATATCTTCTTGGCTGTCGACATGAACCAACCAATGCTGCGGAGAACGACCGGTATAACGATTGGCATTCTTCTTGCTAGGCCCTTCGATAAGCACTTCGACTTCCTGACCAACTCTGGATTTATTGAGCTCTTCAGATATTTCGTTTTGCACTTCGATAAGCTTATGTAATCTATCCATACGAATATCTTCAGGCACACGATTGGCAAACTGACTGCCGGGAGTGCCAGGACGCTCGGAATAAGCGAACATGAAAGCAGTATCAAACTTAGCAGCTCTAACCACGTCCAAAGTATGTTGGAATTCTTCCTCGGTTTCGTCGGCAAAACCGACGATAATATCAGTAGTAATGCACAAATTGGGAATAGCTTGGCGCATACGTTTGACCAAATCTAAAAACTCTCGACTATTATAACGACGGTGCATAACTTCCAAAATGCGATCGTCTCCGCTTTGTAAAGGCAAATGGACTTGCGGGCAAACATTAGGGTTAGCCGCCATAGCCTCAATAGCCGCTTGAGTAAAATAGGCTGGATGAGGCGAAGTAAAGCGCAAACGGAAGCGTCCTACCTTTTCGGGAGTCAGCTCTTTGAGCAACTGAGCAAAGCCCTCTTCTATGCGCAAATCGCGACCATAATCGTTTACGTTTTGGCCAAGTAAGGTTATATCTTTAAAACCGCCTTTAACTAAACGACTAACTTCGGTAATCACATCTTGGATAGGACGACTTTGCAAAGGACCACGTACGTGGGGCACGATACAATAAGTGCACCACTGGTTGCAACCTACGGAAATAGGCACCATAGCCATAAAAGTGCTGGAAGGACAAGCTTTTAAAGCCAAATGGTTACCTTTTTTCTCTACCTTAACTAAGCCAGAGCCAAGCTCTTTCTTGGCTTGTCGGAAATTACGATTAGCTTGGGCTGAAGTTTTGGCTTTAGCTTTAAGTTCAGCTAAAGCAACTCGGTTAGCTAAAATAGCATCTACATATTCGGGCAAACGCTTCACTTGATGAGTGCCAAGCACTATATCAATCTGAGGGAAACGCTCTACTAAAACTTGCTTATCCTTTTGAGCTAGACAACCGGCAATAACTAACATAAAGTTGGGATTTTTTTCTTTAAGTACCTTAAAATCGCCCATGCGACCATATACTTTTTGATCGGCGTTGTCACGAATACAGCAAGTGTTAAAAACTACAATGTCGGCTTGGCTCTCTTCAGGAGCTTGATGGCAACCGCGTTCTTCCAATAAGGCGCCAATAATTTCCGAATCGTACACATTCATCTGGCAACCGTAAGTTTGAATAAAATAACTGGTTGGCCAATGCAACTGAGTCTCTTTTGCATTGCAGACAGCTCCGGAAACAGCTTCCGAACTTTCTTCAATTTCGGAGCCATGATTTGTGCAATTACATTTGTGTTCCATGTCTTTACCTTTACCTACCAGAAAGCACTTGCAAAGCTTTCTGCAATTGAGTGTCTTTGTCTTTTTTGCCCACAAAACGCGGTTCCATTTTAACGGTAATATCGGGCACTAAACCGTTGTGATCAATAACATGACCGCTGGGAGAATAGAAGCGGGCCACCGTCATTTTCAGAGCTGAACCGTCATCAAAGGGGAAAATTTGCTGTACAGAGCCTTTACCGAAACTGCGCTCACCTAACAATTTGGCCAATTTGTGATCGCGCATAGCTCCAGCTGTAATTTCCGAAGCGCTGGCCGAGAAGCGATTGATCATAACGATCATCGGCATATCTACTTTGCCATCACCTTCGGAATTTAAATTGCTGCGGTTGCCTGCCCTATCCAAAGTATAAACAATTAAACCGCCGCGGCGAATAAATTGGCTGCCAACGCCTACTGCCGCTTGCACAAAACCACCGCCATTATTGCGCAAATCCAGAATTAAGCTCGTAGCTCCCTGAGCTTTTACTTTAGCTAACTCGGAAGCTAACTCTTGAGCAGTTTCGGCGCCAAATTGACGCATACGAATATAGCCTACCTTGCCATACATTTTGGAAGTACAACTAACTACATGAATATTGGCTCTAGTGACAGAAACGTTAAAAGGTTTAGCTGTACCAGGACGCTTGATTTTCAAAACGACTTTAGAACCAACTGGACCGCGGATCATCTTAGTAGCCACATCTAAAGCCAAACCTTTAGTAGCGGTACCGTTAATAGCTAAAATTTTGTCACCGGCTTCTATGCCAGCCTGATAGGCGGGAGCTCCTTCCATAGGTTCAAACACTGTAACCTGATTGGAGTCGTCTTTATCGGCCTCTATATAAACGCCTATACCGCCAAAGCCTTGAGTTTGCACTTGTTCTTTAAGGGAGCCGTATTCTTTGGGAGTCATCAAAATAGAATAAGGATCGCCTAAGCCATAAAGCATACCCTCGATGGCTGAATAGGTAAGTAACTCTTTGTTTATTTTATGGCCATAAAGATTTAAAATTTGCGTTAAAACGTTCTTGTTCTTGTCTAACTTGTGCAAACCGTCTACAGAAGCACCAGCAGCTCTAACCAACTTGCCAACTTCTTTGACTACACCCTTTTCCAATTGCTCGTCATTGACAACTTGCACAAATGAAGTGCGAATGCGGAAATAAGCATTGGCAAAAAGTTCTTTAGTAGGTTTGAAGCCTAATTCTCCGGGATTTTTCAGTAAAGCTTTATAATCGATATCTAACTCATAATCGCTCATTTTATTATTGAGCGGTTCGTCATTTTCTTTACTTTCTGCAGCAGCTTCTACCGCCGAGGATTTTACACTAGCTTGCTTAGCAGCAACCGATTTTTTTTTTGCTTGAGTCTGTTGAGAAGTTGAAGACTTATGAGCGGTGGCATTCTTATTGCCGCTACCATCGATGCTCTGATCTTCAGCTAAAACCCAATTGTCGGGAATTTCTTCGTCTTGATTGGCTTTGGATATTGAATCTTCGGAATTTTTTTCAGAAGATTGACCTTTGCCAGGCTGATCTTCATCCCAAATAAATTCAACTTCTTCGTCCGGGCCGAAAGTCTGAGTTTTGACTGTAAAATCGACCGACTTACCTTCGTCAGCTGAATTTTGAACTGGGGAAGACTTCGAATAAGCTTCATTGCCACTGCCAGCTGAGGGAGCAGCTTCCGATTCGGCAGACTGTCCGGAGCCCAGATTAAAGAGATTGCTGCCACCATTTATATAGTTAAACAAAACAGAAGCTAAAACCACAGCGGCTAGAATAGCAACTATTTTTACGATCTTAAGCGCTTTTTCACTCATAAAAAATTATAAATTCTCCCGCCCTTGTTAACTAAGCTAGAGCCGGCATGTCAAGATACCCACCGCCACAGCAACCTGGACAAACTACGTAGCCGCTGCCTTGGCAAAAAGGACATACCGCATCGCATTTTTCTTGACAAACCTTGGAATCTTCCGAATTTTTACCTTCTTTCGGTAAGGCTTCCCCTTTTTGGCAATAAGGACATTTCACCTTGCCCGAACCTTGGCAAATTTCGCATTTCACAAAGATAAGTTGAGAAGGCTCCATATTGTTCACTTCTTTGCAAAAATTTGCAGCCATAAAAAATACGCCGCGTCATAATATAGCATAACACGACGTATTTTTTTAGTATGTGGACTTATGGCCTCTCATAGAGGCGGAAAACTTACGAAGCAACGAAGCTTAAGAAGTTCAACTAGCAGCCACAAAAGAATACAAAAGACTAGATCTTGGGATCAACTAAGCCGTAGCCTTCTCCATCCAGAGCGTATACCACATTGATGCGGCCTGTCTTAATGTTTTGGAAAGCATAGAATCTGAAATCTCTGTCATTCATAATTTCAATGGCTTCCTCTACGCTAATAGGAGCAGCGGCATAAGAAGTAACTTGCTTAATAGGCGAAGCATCATGCTCAACAGTTTCCTCTACGCCCTCAGCAATTTCCTTGGATTCTTCACGATCCTTACGGTTTACATCTATATTTTTGGAACGAGCCTTATCGAGCTGTTTTTCCAACTTTTCGACTACGCAGTTAATAGAGCGGTACATTTCATCGCAATCACGCTCTTCGGCACGCATTTCGAAGCCCTTGCCGAACAAAGTAATTTCAACGATGTGACGATGACGATCCGTAGACATAGTTACGTTAGCCGTGACGATCGTATCAAAGCGACCGATCTTTTTCTCCAGCTTCTCGATAACATGCTCTCTCAAAGAATTGCTTACATCAAAATTCTTTCCGCTAACTGTGATTTGCATAACTGCCTCCAGAATGTTTGTTGGCAAAACGATTTGCTCAACTGGGACAAAGGACTTAACGTTCCGTGTTTTGATATTTTTCCAATCTCAGCATATCGCTTATGGGGAAATGTTTTCAACAAGTTAACATTTTTTACCTTCTAAAATTGCAAACAAAAGCTCAGTTTAGGCAGAGATAGCCACAATAGCAGGTATTTGTATCTCGCCATTATAAATTATCTAGCTGAATTTCGAGATAAAATACATAATGGAGCAAGCACAAACTATGCCGCTCAGCAATATTTTACGCCAAAGTGCCGAAGAGCAATATTCCTTAGAGTTAGAAGTTCTTATCGACAATGAAACTAATTCCATACCTAGTGGGTGGAAGATGTCTCCCCAATCTGTACTTACTTACATATTGGGTAATACCAAAGTAAAAGGTGTAGCTATCACGCCTAAATATATGGGCTCAAAGCGTTTGTTAGAAATGGCTGTAGCTACTTTAGTTACCGATCGCGCTTTATTGCTAATTGGCGAGCCTGGTACAGCCAAATCGTGGCTGAGTGAGCATTTGACAGCAGCTATAAACGGTGACTCTACCAAAGTAATTCAGGGTACAGCTGGCACTACTGAAGAGCAAATTCGCTATTCCTGGAACTACGCTATGCTTATAGCTCGCGGCCCTAGCCCTGAAGCTTTAATAAAAACTCCCATTTACCAAGCTATGGAAACTGGCAGCATAGCCAGAATCGAAGAAATTTCTCGCTGTGCTAGCGAAGTGCAAGACGCTCTCATTTCTATTCTGTCAGAAAAACGCCTAAGTATACCTGAGCTGAATTTAGAAGTGCCAGCCCAAAAAGGCTTTTCTATTATTGCTACGGCTAATACTCGAGACAAAGGCGTTAACGAAATGTCAGCCGCTTTGAAAAGGCGTTTTAATATTATCGTCTTACCTACGCCCACAGATATAAAAACAGAAATAGAAATTGTGCGTACACGCGTAGAGCAAATGGCCAAAAACTTAGATCTACAAGCTAAATTGCCTAATTCCGATGTTATTATTCGCGTAGTAACTATTTTCCGCGAGTTGCGCTCTGGCAGCACCTTAGAAGGAGATCAGAAATTAAAAAGTGTCGGCGGAGTATTATCTACAGCTGAAGCCATCTCTATGTTGACAAACTCTATGGCTCTAGCTGGAAGTTTTGGCAATGGCAATGTAAGTGAAGAGGATCTGGCTGCTGCACTACAAGGTGCTATAGTAAAAGACGAAACTAAAGACCAAAATGCTTGGATCGAATATTTGGAAAATGTTATGAAAAAACGCCGTGGCAGCTGGACTTCTCTCTATAAAGCTTGCCGAGAGTTGAACTAAAAAAAGATGGACTGGCCATATTTTTTCGGGATACGCCACCTTTCTCCGGCAGCTGCCTTTCATGTGCGTACCTTGTTAGATAAGCTTAACCCCAAACTTATCCTAATAGAAGGCCCCAGCGATCTCACTACGCAGTTAAGTTGGCTGTGCCATCCTGAGGTTGTCTACCCTATTGCCATTTTAGCCTACACAAAAAGTACGCCTGTGCGTTCAATTTTGTATCCTTTGGCCATTTATTCTCCAGAAGTACAAGCTATTTTGTGGGCTCACGAACACAATGTAGAATGCCGTTTTATGGATTTGCCTTCAGCTGTTTTTTTAGCCCTGGGAGAAGAGAATAAAAGCCAACTTGAAAATGCAGATAGCCTTGGCGAAGAAAATGGCAACTTAACTACAGAGCAAGCTTATAGCCGTTTGGAATTACTTAGTGGTGAAGATCACGATTCTTTTTGGGAGCGAAACTTCGAGAGCATCGAAAATGCCGAGCTATATGCACAAGCCTCGGCAACTTTTGGCTTGGAATTGCGCAACTCTGTAAACGATAATTTAGATAGACAAGCTGAAAACATAGTGCGCGAAGCTTATATGAAGCGCGTTATTATCGATTCTTTAGCTAAAGGTTATAAGGCTGAGCAAATCTTTTGTGTGTGCGGCTCTTTTCATATAGATGGCTTATTGCATAATGAGCCCCTAACCGACGCAGAGTTAGCCGCTTTGCCACAAGCTGAAAGCGCTGCGACTCTTATGCCTTACTCTTACTATCGTCTCTCCGACCGTTCTGGATACGGAGCAGGCAACAAAGCACCGCAATATTTTCATCTTTTATGGGAAGCGCTCAATTCAGGCGGCTTAGATAATTTACCTTACCTTTATTTGGCTTCTTTAACCGCTTCTCAACGCAAATTTGGCAATTTAGTCTCATCAGCCGAAATAATTGAAGCCGTCCGTTTAGCGCAAGCACTGGCCACTATGAGAGGCAGTCGCTATCCAAGCTGGCCAGACTTACACGACGCAGCCATTACTACTATAGGTCATGGCCACTTTTCAGAGCTAGCCTTAGCTTTTGCCGACGCCGATATAGGCACAACTATAGGTTTTTTACCTGAAGGTATCAGTCGCACCAGCTTGCAAGAAGATTTTTACAGGCAGCTTAAAGAGCTACATTTAGAACGTTTTCGCACAGCGGTCAGCCAGCCTTTAGATTTAGATTTGCGAGAAAATTTGAGAGTCAAATCTAAAGAAGCGGCCTTTTTAGATTTACGTCGTTCTTTCTTTTTACACAGATTGCGCATCTTGGATATTTCTTTTGCCAGCCTCTCTGCGAAAAAGCAAATGCAAGCTAATTGGGGTGAATATTGGTCTTTGCGTTGGACTCCAGAAGCGGAAATAGAATTGGCGGAAAGCTCTCTTCTGGGCGACACTATCGAAGAAGCTGCCATGGTATCCTTAAAAGAACGTTGCCAAAAGAGCGACTCTGTAGCCGCAACCGCAAACTTACTTAAAGACGCTTTTTTAGGCGGACTTTCTGTCGCTTTTCAATATATCTTATCATCTTTACAAAAACTTTCCACAGAAGCAGCTTCTTTAGAAGATATAGCTCAAACAGCAGACGAATTGTCTTTAATAATACGTTGCGGCAACTTGCGCCAACTTGATTGCGTTCCCTTGTTGCCCTTAATTGAGCAACTCTATTTACGAGCTTGTTTAATTACGGAAGAAAGTTGCTATACCAACGAATTTAAGCCTATTAAACAAGCTATGGAGCAAATCAATAAACTACAACTAAATCATAGCAACCTTGATGTTTCTCTGTGGACAACGTTGCTTAAACGCTTATCAGTAAATGATAAATTAAACGCTTATTTATCCGGTTTTGCCATGGCCCTTTTGCTCGAACGCGGCCTGGCCAAGGAAGCGGAACTAAATTGTGAAATAGGCCGACGTCTTTCTCATGGTATGTCAGCCGAATCTGGAGCTGGATGGTTCGAAGGCTTGGCCAGTAAGAATCATCAAGCTTTAATTATGCGTCTCAATTTATGGAAAGTTTTAGATAAATATTTATCTGAACTAGACGAACAATCTTTTCGTCGCGCTTTGGTCTTTTTACGCCGTACCTTTGCCGACTTTTCTCCTCAAGAAAAGAATGATATAGCTGAAAATTTAGGTGAATTATGGAATTTAAACCAGGCAACTGTCTCTTTAAGGCAAGCACCAGCAACTGAAGAGCAGCAATTTCTTAAAGATCTAGACGACTTTGACTTCAGTGATATTTAGAGGTTAAGCAAATATATGGATCAGGAACAGCAAAAAAAAATATCTCGCTGGCGCTTACTTTTAGGCTCGGAAAGTGAAGCAGAATTCAGCTCTATGGGCGCTCAACCCCTTAGCCAGGAACAATTTATGCTTGATCAAGCTTTGGCCTCTGTCTATGGTACCACTGAAGAAAGCTTCAGTGGCAACGCCAGTTCAGCTTCTTCAGGATCTAAGCTTTCTTCGCCTCGTCTTTCCCGTTGGTTAGGCGATATTCGCTCTCTTTTTGATGCTGACACCGTTGCTATAGTCCAAAATGATGCCATAGAGCGCCAAGGTTTAAAACAACTTTTAACTGAGCCAGAATTATTAGATAATCTTCAAGTCGACGTCAATATGGCTTCTACTCTTTTAATGCTTAAAGATCAAATTCCGGCTAAATCTAAAGAGGCAGTGCGCAACTATATAAAAAAAATAGTTGAACATATCAATAAACTTTTAGCCGACAATTTACAGCGAGCAGTTACTGCCGCCATCAACAAAAAAAATCACTCTCCTCTGCCCTCATCGGCAGCTCTCGATTTTGCCCGTACTATTCGTCGCAATCTAAAAAATTTCAACCCTACATTAGGAACTATTATTCCCGAGCGTGTCTATTTCTTTGAGAGAAATAGTCGGGCCAACCGCTGGCAAGTAATTTTAGATATAGATCAGAGCGGCTCTATGGGCTCTTCCATTATCTATTCCTCAGTAATGGCTTGCATTTTAGCTTCCATGACTTCTTTACATACCAATGTTGTAGCTTTTGATACCAACATTATGGATCTAAGCGACTTGTGTACTGATCCTGTAGATTTGCTTTTCGGCTTTCAAATGGGCGGCGGTACTGATATTGCTAAATCTTTAGCCTATTGCCAAAACCTTATAGAGCAACCGGATAGAACCTTATTTTTCCTCATTTCAGACCTAGAAGAAGGCGGCAACCGCGCTTCTTTATTACGGCGTTTGCAAGATATGAAAAATTCAGGCATCAAGGTGGTAGTTTTACTGGCTATTGCCGATGGAGGCAAAGCTTATTATGACGCCCAAACGGCTCAGAAAATTGCCAACTTGGACATTCCTTGCTTTGCTTGCTCTCCGGAAAGACTTCCAGAGCTGTTGGAAAGAGCCTTAAAAAAACAAGATCTGTCTATTTTTGCTAAGAAAGGATAAAAAGTGAACCATGGCTTTAGTTAACGAAAATATGATTGCTTCTCTGGCGCCTTCACCTGCGGCATTAAAAAACGGACGTTTATTATCTCAAACGGGCAAATTTTCTAACTATTGCCAATCGGCTGATGGTACGCTCTATTGGGCGAAATGTGCTGGCAGCGGCCAAAGCACATACCAAACTTCTGCAGATTTTACCGACTCACTAAAACCAGTTTGCCGCTGCTCTTGCCCAAGTAGGCAATTTCCTTGCAAACACTCTCTAGGGCTACTCTTTGAAATTGCCCTAGGCAAAAATTTTGTTGTGGCCGATATTCCCCAAAATTTGCAAGAAAAACGCCGCAAACTTCAACAAAAAAATGAAAATAAAAAAATCACAACTACTAAACCCAAGGCTGCTAATACTTCTGCGCAAAAAAAGAAAATATCCAAGCAATTGGAAGGCTTAGCTTTAGCTGAAACTATAATCGATGAATTGCTCAATTCAGGATTGGCCACTCTGGCAGGAAGCTCACTAAACAATTACCAAAAATTAGCCAAAAATTTTAGCAGTTGTTATTTGCCAGGAATACAGACAGCTTTTTTGCGTATGGCCTTAGCTGTGGAACATTTGCAAAAAAATCCTCAAGAAGCCGATAAGCAATATAGTTTAGTTTTACAAACTCTTATCACTTTACATTCGACTATAAAGAAATCAAAAGTTCTTTTGCAAAAGCAACTTAATGGTCAAGAAAGTACTCCAGAAGAGGCTATTTTATTCGAAGCTTTGGGAGGGATCTGGCGCTCCGAAGATCTGCGCAACTTAGGTTTGGTACGTCAAAATGTAAAATTAGTACAATTATCTTTTGATGTTTCCTTAGATGAAGCCAAGCAAGAATACGTGGAACGCGCCTTCTGGATCGATATTGACACTGGTACTATTTATCATACGTTAAATTTACGTCCAGTTAGAGCTTTAAAGTATGTAAAAGCTTCTGATAGCTGTTTCAATTTATTAGAAGTAGCGGAATTGCTTATTTATCCTGGAGGGTTAAATCGCCGCGTCCGCTGGGAAGAATGTGCTGAATATCATCTTGATGATAAAATTAAGCTCCATTTACCTACTTTAGCGGAAGAAAATATTGCTGTAGCTGTAAAAAAAGCCAAAGGCCAATTTAAAAATACACTTTCCCCCAAATATTTGCCCGTTCTTTTACCTATCGCCCAAATTGGCTATATTGATGAAGTACCAGTTTTAATAGATCCTGCCGGAAATCGTATAGTTGTCCGCCATAGTCCAATAAACGCTCAAGAATATGATCCTATTGCCTCTTTAGAATATTTTCCGTTACCTATCGATGGTAACTGCGCCGCTTTTGGTTTACTTTTCTACGATAATTCTGATTATTCAATCTGTTTTGATCCGTACAGTATAATTACTCATAGTCAGATCGTCCGCTTAATGTTTTAGAAGGGAGTGCCTAAAAACTATGAATTTACAAACTTTATTCGATCTAAAAAAACAACTTGATCGCTTAGCTATTGCAGGCACTTCTTTATTAGAGAATGATTTTCGCTTGCAAAAAAGTCTAGAAGCTATAGCTCCTCTAGCTGCATCCAGTCCTGTTTTTGCCAAAATTAGTGAAAGCCTAAAAAACTTGCTAGAAGCTCCTCAAGAGAAACGCAATTCTATTTTTCTAGACGTATTGGCTTTAGTAAATGCTGTAGTTTATACCCAAGGCAGTTTCGGATGCGCAGGTGAATTGACAGAGCAAAAAGCAGAGCCAGGACGCTGTTTAGAATTAAGTTACACTAAACTAAAAGAGATTTTAGATCCAATTACTAGTAAAGGCAGCGGTCGTTTCGCTCCTATTCAAGAGATATGGAACCATCACCCTGAATATTTTGCCGACTACCGAGTTATTTATCGGCTAATAGATGCTTTAGACGAAAATTATGCTGAATTAGGCACTTTGTACGTCAAAATTTTGCTCCATCAACTCAAAGAAGGAAATTTCAGTCCCAAGCTTCTGGAAGATAATTTTGATCCAGAAGGCAAGCGCTCTATGATACGGCGTGTACAATTGCTGGCCTACGCGAAGGAAGAACAGAAGTGGCTATTGGAGCAATTGCCCAAGGCCAAAAAAGGTATCAAAGAAGCTATTATTTTAGCTTTAGGCAAAGATAAAGCTAATTTACCCATATTGTTAGATTTAGCCAACACAGAAAAAGGCAAAAATTACCAAGCTGTTCTCAGGGCTTTAGCTCACATAGATACTTACGAAACTAAACAATTATGGGAAAAAGAATTTGAAAAAGTTCCTCTCGCCGCTATACAATTGCTAGCTGGCTCCACTACCTCGCTGGCTATAGAATTGGCTTCTCAGTTTCTCTTAGAAATTATGAAAAACTTAGCTGCCAATCCCCAAAACAAAGAGTCTATAAATGCTTTTCCCCATTGTTTAGAAGCTATGGTCGGAAAATGGAATGCTAATAGCAAAAATATTTGGAGCCAAGCGGCTCAATTAGCCAAACATATCTACAAGACGCCCTCAAATTGTGGCGCCACAACTACTATGTTGGCTGCAGCTCTAGCTAAAAGTTTAGTAGTCAATCCTTGCAATGAAGCTAAAGCTACTGCCCAATGTCTAGCAGAACAATATCCGTCCTTTTTATGCCTAGGCTTTTTAGCTGATGCTTTAACTTTATCTAGCGAAGCCTTATATGATAAATACGCTGGTAAAATTGTGCATAAATCATTATTAAGATGGGAAACTAAAGATAAAAGAACCGCTCGCTTGCAAATTACGGCAGCTATCTCTTGGATTTATCATAGTGAACTTCACAAAAGCGACGGTATTTATTACAGTTACCATGATTATTTAACTAATATAATTTTTGATAAATTCCAGCCTATTAACAAACTTGATTTACGCTGGTTTACTTTGCTAACAGCTCCCGACGTTGGCCGTCCAGACTCTATTGATTCCTACTTCTCCGACCTTCCGCAAATTGGTAGCATGTACTATTCTTTGGAGCAAATTATGGCTTGGCTTATCGATTCAAAGGATCAAGCTCGCTGTAAAATTATCGGCGATTTTCTGTACCAAAGTGCTAAAAAAGAGAAAAACGTTTGGATTAAAGCTGATTACTTTAAGTATCTCAAACGATGTGGCTGGAGTGATTCTGATTTAGAGTTTTTGCAATAGCTCGTAGCTTTAAGCTTTTTAGCTACGCATAGATAATGCACGGCCCGCCAGTTAGCCACGTGGTGTTCAAGTTTGGGCTGCGGACTTGTATTCATGTTGAAATTTATAGCCGCCAACACGTTCGTTATACCCACCGGAGAAAACTTTATCGCGTTAGCGATCTTTCGAGGAGGGATATAACGAACCAATCAACGAGGCTATAAATTTATCACTAACATGTATAGCGTAAAAACGTTAAGCGCATAAAATTTGCATTGCATGGTTGCTAGTTGCGTAGTTTTCCAGCTTAAAGATGCTAATTAGTGTTCCGACCGCCAGTTAGCTATATGCGCATGCTTGTTGGCTTTTGCAGCGTTTGGCTGTGTAATTTTCGGCTTAGAGACGCTAATAGTGTACCGCCCGCCCGTTAGCTATTTTGTGCTAGCTTCAT
>ERZ808242.1285-NODE-1285-length-14627-cov-4.275940_pt1 | contig 14627 bp, 9 predicted proteins | sample MGYA00521244_ERZ808242 | MGnify/ENA primary metagenome ERZ808242 (study PRJEB31516, sample SAMN03275573) | gut metagenome | biome: mammalia-associated habitat; material: feces | host: Papio cynocephalus | place: Kenya | collected 2012-07-27 ... | reverse complement strand
CAGTACCGGAATTTACTTGATTGAGCGAGAATTTAACCGTAGCGTTGCTTCTGTTCTCGATTGTGTAGTAAAAGGTCATGCCGCTAACGGACTTAGATGTACTGAACTTACTCTTAAACCTTATCGAGCAACTTCCTTTAGCGGTAGGCGTAAGTGTTACTTCATGACCTTTTAGCCCGTCCACGATAGTGCTTACTCTCGTTGATTGAGCGCAGGTAATGTTCTTTGCATAGTCCGTTTCGTACCCAAAGTCGAGATACGTTCCCTCAACCTTTTTCAGAGGAGCAACCGTTATATCTTTATCGGGCATAACGAATGCGTTTGCTCCGACAAAATTTACGCTTAAATCGGCAACGTCATACCAACCGCCTACTTCTGTAGTCGTTTCAAAAACTACGGTCGGCAACGCCGAGCCCCATTCAAGGATAGTCGACTTTTCGCCGTTTTCAAACGTGGCGTTTACGGATGAGTCAATGGTCACGGTATGCGTATGTTCCTCGGCGTCGGCATTCGTCTTTGTCATGTTTACGCCGAGCTTTGCGTCCACACAAGCCTCCTCAAGGACTAAGCAAGTCATCGCATTAGTATTATTTTGGGTAAGCGTAATCGTCATGCTTACGGTTATCTTTTCGCCGCTTTCAAGCGTTACCGAGTTGGATATAACGGCACCTTTATCGGTCGTCATTTCCGTTTTCGTCTGTACTCCGATAAGCTTGAACGAAATACTCGTTTTGCCGTAATTGACAAGAATATAATCAAAGCGATAAGTTCTTCCGGCTTGAATCCCGAGAGCCGTTGCGCTCGTACCGCAAACTGAAACAAAACGGAAATATTCGTCGGCTGCGCCGCTAAAAGTCATAAGAGTACCTCTAACTCCGTCAACTATCGCACCTACGCCCATAGCCTTTAGACCGTAATCACCGGTTTTAAAACTACCGGGAATAATTCTTTGTTCGGTAGTCTCGTCTTTATAGTAGAAAGCAAGGTTATAGTTTTTCCTCGGCATAATAAAGTCTTTTATCGCTCCGAATTCCGTAACGTCGTCTTGGTTATAATAGCCTATTGCGTTTTCGTCGATACAGTCCTGCGGAAGAGCTTCGCCGACTTTCAGCCTATAAGTTTCGACTTCTCCGTCCGTCTTTTTGACGCTCAAAGTATGAGTTGAGTAGCTAACGGCGGATAAACCGTAATTGTACACTCTCCGCACTACTTGTTTATACGTTCCGTCCGTTTCCGATTGGAAAGCGTACACGGCGGAAGCGAGAGAATAGTCTACGGTCTTTTCGACTTTTTCTTCGCCGTCATAAACGATAGCCGTTACTTTCACGTCGTATTCCGAAAGGTTAATAGAACGATAAACGCCCCTATAAGTCGTTTTTCCGCCGATTTCTATCTTCTCAAGCTCTTCTACGGTTTGTTCTTCGCCGTTCTCTTTTTTAACCTTTAAAATAGGCTCGCCGGCGAAAGTTCCGCTGAAAGAAAACGCAAGATTGACTTTGTAATCGAAGTATAGATAAGCGTTTTTCCATGTGAGTTTATCGCTCGTTCCGTTCACGTTTTTAACGTTAGGGTTTTCGATTGACGTAAACTCGGACGGGTTTAAGCCGTATTCTTGCACGCTCGTCAAAGCGGTGTTGCCTTTCTCGGCGTAAGTTTTCAAAGCTTCGCCGTAAGCGTACATATCTACGACAAGTTGTTTGAGTTCCTCGTCATCCGGGTAAAGATCCAAAAGCTTAGCCGCGTAACCGTCAACCGAAAAATTTTCTAAAGATTTTTCCAAAGTCGTTTGTCCGTCGCCGGTGAGCGTATAAGACATAGCCACTTCTGACGAGAAGTAATTAGGAGTTATACCTTTGTATTCGAAGTACGCCGAATTGTTTGTTACGGTTGCTTCTACGCGCTCGGTATCTTCGCCGAGAGTAAAGCTCATTGTCGCGGCGTTGTAACCGTCCGGGATATCCGTTAGATTTGTTTTTAAAACTATTTCCTCACCGAGTGAAAGATATGCTTTTGCATTTACGCTATCCGTTGCAAAAACGGAAGTTAACGAAGTCGTTAAGCCTAAAATCGCAAACGCGACAGCCAAAACGGCGGTGCAAAAAACACTTTTGATTTTTAAAGATTTCATAACTTATACCTCCCATCAACCGTTGTGAACGTCACCGTCGTTATAATCAGTACCGTTAGTTCCGCTTTCGAGCGAATCGCCTTCGCCCCATACTCCGCTCGTGCAAATTACGTTTTCAGACAAGAAAACTATTCGCGCTTCGGCGGCGATAAAAATTTTCATATCTTCTTTTTTCATTATTAGTTGCTCCTTATGCTTTTTTTTCTTTGTAGGAAAGCGCGACCGCAAGCTTTATCGGCGCGGTGTCTTCCGTCGTAAACACGAAGTACGAAAGCGCGTTTTCGTTTGAATAATCTCCTTCCGGCATAGTTAGTTCGACTGCTATTTTTTTGCCCGCCGCAAGTTCGATAGTATTGCTCTTTGCTAAAACCACAGTACCGGAATTTACTTGATTGAGCGAGAATTTAACCGTAGCGTTGCTTCTGTTTTCGATTGTGTAGTAGAAAGTCATGCCGCTAACGGACTTTGTCGAACCGAACGCGCTCTGGAACCTTATTGCACAACTTCCCTTAGCGGTAGGCGTAATCGTTACTTCACGACCTTTTATCCCGTCCACGATAGTGCTTACTCTCGTTGATTGGGCAAAGGTAACGTTCTTTTCACTGTCCGCTTTCCAACAGAAATCGAGTGCCGTTCCCTCAACCTTTTTCAGAGGGGCAATCGTTATATCCCTTTCGGGCATTACGAATTCGGCTATAGTACCGGATTCGTCAATGTTATCTACGTTGTACCAGCCGGCAGCGTCTTTGCCCAAAATTCCTTCGGGGAGAGCCGCCCCGACATTGAGTTCGTAAATTGCGGTCGTTCCGTAAATTTTCAACTTATACTTGTTGGAAGAATCAAGTGTTTTTCTAAGAACTTCCTTGCCTTTTATCGTTAAGGAATAAGTTTCCACACTGCCTTCCTTGGTATAATCGTAGAAGTCTTTTCCTTTTGCGAGCGCAGGTATATTGTAATTACGCGTTTTTTCCGTTTCACCCGAACCGGACGTACAAGTCAAAACGCCGGAGTCCGCCGCCGTCGGCTCTTTCGTGACGCTCCATACGGAATCTTTATCTTTATACCTTTCGTTATCGAATCCGCTTATAACGGCGGAAGTGTACAACTCGATATAGTCAAGGTTGCCTATATTGGAATTGCTCTTGATATGCTCAAAGACTATTTCGTTATCGCCTTTTTGGAGAGAGATAAGAAGTTCTTCGACGGAAAATCTAAGCCATTGATTGCCGTCTACCGTGACGCTATTCTTTGCGCCGAGAATAATGCCGGACAAATCTATTTCTTCGCCGTTCACGGTGATAGTAAAGTAATCCCCGAGAATAACGTCGTCGCCGTAGTTGCCTATTCTCATTTTGAACGTTACTTTGCTTAACGACTTATCGGATTCAAAACGGAATATTTGCTTATCGCCTAAGGCTTTGTTCATGTTAGCCGTCGCAAAATAACCGCTTAATCCCGTTCCAAAGCGTAAATTGTATTCGTCCGTCCAAACGCGGCTTTCGGGACTTCCCGCGCCGTATTCGAACTCTGCGCATTCGGCTTCGAGTCTATAAGCGATTTTTTCGCCTTTGTCCGCGGGGTTGAGCTTTCCCGTCGCTTCACTCTTGCCCGTTTTCTTTCCGCAAACGGTGCAAAGTTCCTCTTTAAGCCCCGTTTCGGTTTCGGTAGCTTCCTTAGTCACTACGTACCTATATATGTGTTCCGCCTTATCCGCCTTTTTGGAGCAGACTTTGCATTGACGATAATGTATTTCGCCTTCGTACTGCCATTCGCCGTATTCATGCGAACCGACAACGCCTACGTCGAGCATTGTTACGCGTTGTTCTCCGCTTTCGGAAGAATACATTGCGCCGCAAGTTTCGCAGCCGTAGTATTCACTGTTGCCCGTTCCCGTGCATACGGCTTTTTGCGCGGCGATTTTTTCTATTTTATGCTCATGCGTAAGCTTCCCTGCCATTTTTCCGATAGCGATACCTATCAAAGCCTTGTCCGCTTCCGATTGAAGTTGGAATACGGGCATTATGTTATCGTTCGAATTTTTAGCCGTAAATTCAAGACAGAAGCTCTTGCTCTCGCCCTTTTCAAGCGTTATCGTCTTACCCGCGGCAACCATATACGAACCGGAGAGAACAACGCCGCTCTGGAGTTGGTAAACCTTGAAAGAAATCGGGGCTTCGCCTTTGTTTTCAAAGTTATACACAAACGTATACGTTGCGCCGCCGACAATGCCGTACTCGGTATCTTTAGTGCCGCAACCGGTTAAAAGTCTTGCAAAATTTCCCGCGGAACCGGTAATTTCAAAAACGCTGCCTCTTAAATAATCTTCCGTTCCGTTACCGTTTATATCGGCAAGATTGTTTTCCTTTACCTTAAACGAAAAGTTCGTATCGAGAACGAAAGGCGAGCGAGCTTCAACGCTTTTTACTCCGGCACTGCTATAGTCGGGACCGACCGAACCGTTAAAAGCAATGTTTGCGCTTAAATTTTGGAACAACGTAGGCTTAGTATCGGTTTTTACGATTTCTATCGTCGCATCTTTTGCAGGCATTCTGAAACGATAAGTTTCATAAACCTTTTCCTCGCCTTGAAACTTAACGCCGCCGATAAAACCGTCTCCCGTCCATTCTATGTCCGGAAGCATTGCGTTTTCCTGCAATTTCAGACTTTTCTTTCCGTCTGAAAAGCTTGCGTTCTCCGTCGCCAACGTTAATGTGTACTTAGGCTTATTTTCAACTCCGTAATGCTGTACCGAATCGAAACGACTTAAATCTTGCGTCAATCCGTCATTCGTTTTGTTCCCGCCACCGGATGAGGAATCCGGGTTGCCAACAGAACAACCGCCGAACAAAAAAACGAGAGAAAGAGCCATAAGTAACAATAAGTTCAAAATACAGTTCTTCTTTTTCATTTGCTATACCTCGACATTTTTACCTTCCTTTTCCGCGCCGCTTTTCCCGAATTTCGCCTTGCGGCGACTTATAGTTAGAAGATTTTTGCGCATTCGCGCAAAAATTCCCCATGGGGAATTGCCAGTTCGGAATTTAAGTTTTTTTTAATGCGATACTATCGCATTTTACGCCTACATTTTAAACGATATTTCATTTATTGTCAATTGCAAAACTTCTAACAAAACATTGCAAAAACTACTCTCTTTTGTTTTTATCTGTCGCCCGGGGTTGCCCCAAAAAGGGTTTTTGATAACTAAAAACATCGCCTTACGGCTCAAAAACCCGCTTGACTTCAAGGGGTTTCGGCGTTCAAAAAAAACTTTACAGGCAGAAAAACTTTCGTTTTTTAACTTTTCAAGTAAAAAATATCGATAATACTTGAAAAGTAGCTTAAAATTTGATATAATCGAATAGAAGTACCGCTAATTTGTCACGACAAAATTTTGTACAGCAACGGAGGTATCCGCCTATGAGAGAGTTTTTTAAGCGCAAAGGAATTGTTTTTCCCTTGCTCTTTTTTAAAAAATTATAAAAATTTGTTTTCGCCGCAACGCAATGCGTTTTTTGTTGTCTATATAAGTGAAGGGGCGTTGCGCGAAGAAGGAGAAGTACTATGAACGACAATCAAATAATCGATTTGTTTTGGGCAAAAAACCGGCTTGCGATTTCCGCCACCGCGGAAAAGTACGGAAGCTTTTGTTTTTCGGTCGCTTACAACATTCTCTACGACCGTTTGGACTAGGAAGAATACGTGAACGATATGTACTTAGGCGCGTGGAACAGTATTTCCCCGCAAAAACCCAACCGTCTTTTAGCTTTTCTCGGGAAAATCACCCGCAACCTCGCGTTCAATCGCTACAAGCGCAACCGTGCCGCAAAACGCGGAAAGGTTTTCTCTTAAAACGTAATTTTCGGGTTTATAAAACCCGTCCGCTCTGCCTGTTAAAAATTTGCGGTTTCTTTCAAGGCGAAAAGTTTTAAGCGAAACGTCACGTTCTCCCTAACGGGCGAGCCTTGTCGCCGTTTAAGCAAAAAGAGCGAACGTTCGCTAAAACGGCGAAAAAAAAGATTGCAATATTCCCAGAAAAAAACGGGCGAAAATTGCAACCGACCGACTTTATTTAATTTTATTGTAGTCCGAAACTACTTTTTTTCAAGCGAATTTCGCCCTTAACTTTTTTAGCCGCGACAGATTTTCTATAAAGAAAGCCCTCATTTTGTTTGAACTTTATATCGGCATGGTGTATAATGAAAAAAATGATTTTAAGGAGTAAACGATTATCATGAAAGAAAACAGAAAACTCTTGAAAGACGTACTCGACGATATTCGCCAAGATATGAGCGACGAGGAAGTCCTCGCGCTTTTAGCGAATCGTAAAATTTCCGTCCGCCCCGACAGCGAAAAGAAATACACGTTAGGGCAACGCGCAGCCGACGCGATTGCGAAATTTGCGGGAAGCTGGGCTTTCATTTTTTCGTTCACGAGCGTGCTTGTGCTTTGGATGGTAATAAACGTTATTCTTGCGGCAAACGCTTTCGACCCGTATCCGTTCATATTGCTCAATCTTGTTTTGTCATGCGTGGCGGCTATACAAGCGCCGCTTATTATGATGAGCCAAAACCGCCAAGAAGAAAAAGACAGGCGCAGAGCCGAAAACGACTACAAAGTCAACTTAAAGACGGAAATTATGATTGAAGATTTGTACGACAAATTAAACGCCATTCTCGCAAAACAGTACGCGCTCGAAAAAAAATTGTCGACCGAGAAAAAAGACGGGGCGGAAAAACAATAATCGATTCGAATTTCACATATTGAGTTTACAAAAAATTTACACATATTTTACATAAAACCGATAGCACGCTCTTCGTTTATAATATATAATGTAATCGTAAACATTATAAATGATGAGGTGTTTTTTATGAAATACGAAACCGTAGTGTTAAAATACAATCCGCGCGCTAAAAAAATGGCGGAAGAAGTGGAAAAAACAGCAAACGAATACGCGGAAAAGGGTTATAAGCTCGTAACGTTTTCCGTTACCCTCTCGGCAAAAGCCATACTCATATTCGAAGTGCCGAACGAAAACAATTAACTATAAGGCGGTAAATATTATGAGTAAAGAAAAACAAGAAAAAAGATTTGTTCAAGTCTATGCGGAAGACTGCGGATTTTTCGGTCCCGAAAGCAGCCTTGTCGCCGACAGAGAGACGGGCGTTACTTATCTGATTATTCGAAACACTTTCGGTTCGGGCATAACCCCTCTTTTAAACGCGGACGGCAAACCCGTAATCACGAAAGCGGAAGATATAGTCTCTGCCGATACCGTAAAAGAATAAAAAATTTTCAGTGTAAACGCCGCCGCGCAAGTTTTGCGCGGCGGCGTTTTTGTGCGTTAACGGGGTTATAGCCCCGCTTTTTATTTTGAAAGCAGTTTTATTTCGTCTGCGGAGAGATGGTTTTTGGCAAGCAATTCCGTGACCATTCTGTCGAGAAGAATTCTGTTTTCGCTTATAAGTTCGACGGCTTTTTGGAGTTCGCCTTTTAAGATTTCGTTTATCTTCGCGCGGGTTTCCTTGTCCTTAAAGTCGGCTTCGTCCATAACGGCAAGCCCGAAATCTTCGTCCATGCCGTAGGTGCCGACGAGGCGTTTTGCTAAATACGTAGCTTGTCTTAAATCGGAAGAAGGACCTGTCGTTACGCCGTCCTCGTCGCCGTAGCAGACAAGTTCGGCGGCTCTTCCGCCGAGGCAAACGCGGATTTCGTCGAGGAGTTCTTTGCGCGTATAGCCGAATTTTTCGACGTCGTCTTTCTGCATGTACCCGCCGAAATCGCCGCGGGAAACTATCGTCAAGTACGACGGGCAGTTGCCGGCAAGCAAGGAGATAACAGCATGACCCGATTCGTGACGAGCGGTTCTTAAAACCGTTTCTTCGTCCCACTTCTTTTTGTCGCCGCTTCTATACGCTTCGAAAGCTTCGTCAAAGGCATGGTCGTCGACTAAGTCGAGCGAAGCCTTAATGCAATCGCGCATGGCAAGCTCTACGACCGATTCGAGGTCGGCTAAGCTCATGGAAACGCTTCTTCGCGCGATACTGCGTATTTCCTCTTCCGAAATGCCGATTATCGGGTGGCGTTCGACGGAAAGGCGCAAGTATTTTTCTCTGTCGTCGAGGTTAGGTAAATCTATTAAAATTCTTCTGTCGAACCTACGCAAAAGCGCGCCGTCGAGGCTTCTCGGGGAGTTTTCGTCAAGCGAAGAGTTGGTTGCGGCAAGCACGAAAACGGGCTTTTTCGGGTCGGTTCTGAACCCGTCCATTTCGGTCAAGAACGACGTGAGAGTTGCCGCCGCCCCTTCCGAAGCCGAGGCATTGCGAGAAACGCCTATCGCGTCGATTTCGTCTATAAAGAGTATGCAGGGCGCGTACTTTCTTGCCGAGCGAAACAGTTCATGCACGGCTTGCGGACCTTCGCCGACGTAACGCTTTAAAAATTCGTTGCCTTCGGCGGAGATAAAGGTGACGTCCGATTCGCCCGCCATAGCCTTTGCAAGCATTGTTTTGCCCGTTCCCGGAGGTCCGTATAAAAGAACGCCTCTCGGAGCCTTAACGCCCCTACCCATAAACCTTTCGGGGTTTTTGAGATATTCGACGAAATATCTTAATTCGCCTTTCGCGTCCGCCGCGCCGATAACGTCGTCAAACTTGGTGGTCGGCTTTCTCGCGCCCGTTAAAACGTGCGAATTGTCCTCGGCGTCGAGAGAGAGAGCAAGGCGGAAATCGTAAAGCGCGATTGTTATTTTGTCGCCGTCCGCGGATACCGTCTGGCGCGTGTCGAACGAAAGAACGCGGTTGGACTTGGCAAGCGATAACATACTCTTTTGCCTATGCAGTTTTTCGCATTCGAAGGTAACGCGCTTTTTGAACGCCGCGGCGGAAGAAGGAACTTCGAATTCCCCCCTTACGCCCATACCCGTGAAGGTAAGCATTTCGTCGTTGCCGATACGCTTTTCGGGGTTCTGGATAAGATAGCAAGGGGTTTCCGAGAAAGAAGCCAATACGCCCGACAAAAAGTCGTAACCCTTGCCGCGCATGTCCTCTATGTTCATTACCTTTTCGTCGTATTTTAAAAGCCCTACCGTGATGTCCGTCAAAATGAGAGAAATCGGACGAGTTTTTAAAATTTCGAACGCATAGGTCGCGTCGGTCGTCGAATAAACGTCTATTCCCTTTGCAGCAAAGGACGAAGCTATATCGTCCTCGGCGAACACAAGCACGGCGGGTTGTTCGTCGTTAACGAACAATTCTCTTGCCGCGCCGTCCTTAGGCAACTCTATCGTGAAGTCTATTTCTTTGAGCTTTCTTACGTCCACCGCGGAATCGTCCGCAAGGCGAAGCGTTTCGTAAAGTTCGCGCGCAAGGAAGGTTTTCGCCTTGCCTTTTACGGTACGCGCGTCCGCCGCGCCGCCTTCCGCAAACATTATCGCGGAGTACACGCGGTCGTCTACTTTTATGTCTATTCCCGTGTTTTTGGAGAAGTTGTTTACGGCGTCCTCAATCTGGTTGCGCGCTATCTTTTCAAGGTTGAACGCCGACATTTTGTCCATCATGACGACGTTGTTTGCGGCAAGCCTCGATATGATTGCTTGCGGGAACATCGGCGCGCCGGTAACGGGGTTAATATCCGCGCCGAGAGCCTTGGTTATCGTCTTTTTCGCGATTGACGAAAGTTTGCCGACGGCGTCGTCCTCGTAAAGCTGTTTGCCCGCGTTGGTCGTGAAGATTATTATTGTATCGGCGAAAGAAACTTCTTCGTCCGTGTAGTTGTCGCGCAGTCTGCCAGCGTCGATAATTTGCAGAAACAAGTGAATTATGTTAAGGTGCGCCTTTTCTATTTCGTCGAACAAGATTACGGCGTTGGGGTTTTTGGCGACGAAGCCCGTAACGTTACCCTCGCTGCCGTTTTTGTAAACCTTGTCGGAACCGGCAAATTCGAAGTTGGATTCCTTGTCCGAGTATTCGCTCATGTCGAATCTTCTGAAAGGCAAGTTCAATACTTCCGCGCTCTTTTCGGCAAGGAAGGTTTTACCTACGCCCGGAGGGCCCGCAAAGAGGAAAACCCCGCGCGGTTGCTTGGTTTTTGTGGCGGTTATGCGATTGAATTCCGCGTTGAAATATCCGCCGATAAAGGCGTTGACGGCGGCGTCCTGCCCGAAGATGTCTTTGAGCAGTTCGTTCTGCGCCTTTTTAACCTTTTCGACGAGGTCGGCAAGTCCGCTCGCGCCTATTTTGTTGTTCTTTTGCGGCTTCTTTTTTGGTTTTGCCGTTCCCGTAGATTTTTCCTTGTCCGTAAATCCGTCGGTCAGAAAATCGAACGGGTCGTCTTTTTTTGAAGTATCGCCCGATTGGTCGTCCGTTTCCATAAGCGTGGAACGGCGGAAAAGCTCGTCAAGGTCTACGCTGCCGCTACTCTTGCCGTCGCCCTCTTCTTCGTCATCGTCGTCCGAACTATCGGAACCGGAAGAGGCTTGACTTGCCGTAACGGAAGAGGAAAGTTGAGCGAGGATATCGTCTAACGAAGCGGGACTAACAGCGCCCTCTTTGCCCACGCCGTCCGGCGCGATGTCCTGCGCGGTGTACGGCAGTTTGCCGAGGACGAAATCGGAATATTCCGCAAATTCCGCTCTGTCCGGGTCGTTGAGCGGCGTGCCTTGCTTTCTCAAAGCATGTTCCATAAACGCGAACAACACAGGCGCGAAATCGCGACAAGCGATAAGGCACAAACAGTACATATCGTAAGCCGAAACGTAGCTTCCGCAGCCCTCGGAAAGGGAATAAAAATATCTCACTTCGTCGCTTACGTCCACGCCGTTTTCCGCGTCGTAAAAGTCGGCAAGGCGCGTGTGCGCCATTATGAGCGTGGTATCTTCGAGCGGCATTATCGACAAAAGCTTTTTCACGGCTTCGCTGTCGTCTTTCACATGTCCTTTCACGATATTCGCCGCAAAATTACAAGCCGCGATAAGGTATTTTATCGGCGTAAGCTTGTTTTTCCGCTCACCGCCGCCGAACTCGCGGGCAAGAGCGCAAAGCTTAAAGAATAATTCGTTGTCCGTCATTTCAACCTCTCTTTTGTTACCGAGTTTTTATCCGTTTCGGAAAGCATAACGCGGTAATAAGAATTCAATATGTATATATGATAACACAAAATTCGTTGATTTTCAATAATAATTTAAACCTTTTTTCAAGAATTTTATTTTTTTGTGGTTTCGCTTAGAAAAGCGGTCAATATTTCTATTTCGGAAAAAGGCTATATACTACGGTTTTTCGAAATATAAATTATTTTGCTTAATTTACACAGTCGTCGACCCGGCTTCTTTAGTAACTTTATATACAGTCATTCCGAAAAAAGCCGATATATTACAGTTTTCCGAAACAGAGTTTTCTTTTTTTACTTGACATATCGGCTTAAATCGTGTTATACTTATTCCGAGAAAATGTAGTATACAGCAATTTTCCGAAATAGGAGTTAAGCATATGGAATTATCAATCAAACGCGACGAGTACCTAAAAAAACTGATAAACAAGAGAGAAAACGGGGCGATAAAAGTAATCACGGGGCTAAGGCGGTCGGGAAAAAGTTACCTTTTGTTCGATATTTTTTACAACTACCTTTTATCCGAAAAGATACCCGAAAAAAGGATAATAAGGATTGCGCTCGACAACGAAAAAAACGCGGCTTTGCGCGACCCCGATAAGCTTTCGGAATTTCTTTATTCTAAAATAACCGACGAAAAGCACACGTTTTTCGTACTTCTCGACGAAATACAGTTTGCAATATCAAAAGAAGAGTTGAAAAGCAATCAACCGCTAAAAATTTACGGCATATTGAACGGGCTTCTTTCGCTTAAAAACGTGGATATTTACGTTACCGGCAGTAACTCGAAGTTTCTCTCTTCCGACATATCAACGGAATTTCGCGGACGCGGCGACGAGGTGCATGTCAACCCGCTTTCGCTTAGCGAATTCTTTTCCGTTTATAACGGGAATAAATACGAAGCGTGGGAAGAATATTCTTTATACGGCGGCATGCCGAGGCTTTTCGCTTTGAAAACCGACGAGGAAAAAACCAAGTATTTATCGGACTTATTCAAGGAAACTTACGTCAAAGACATTTCGGAACGTTACAATTTGCGCTCCGACGTGGTTTTGGACACGCTAATAGACGTTCTCGCCTCTTCCATAGGGTCGTTAAACAACGCGACGAAGATAGCCAAAACCTTTGAATCAAACGGGATAAAAACTTCCGACAAGACCGTTAACTCGTATATAGAGTACCTTGAGGACGCCTTTTTGATAAGAAAATCTCGACGATACGACATTAAAGGGCGCAAGTATATAAATTCGCCTTTCAAATTTTACTTTTCCGACGTAGGACTGAGAAACGCAAGGCTTAATTTCCGCCAACAAGAACCAACGCATATTATGGAAAACATAATCTACAACGAACTTATCTACCGCGGCTTTAACGTAGACGTGGGGATTGTCGACTATTACCCGAAAGAAAGCGACGGCAAGCAACACAGAAAAACCGCCGAAGTCGATTTCGTTTGCAACAAAGGAAGCAAACGTTACTATATACAATCGGCATATTCCATACCGACCGTCGAAAAAATGCGACAAGAAGAAACTTCGCTCGACAAAATCGGGGATTCGTTTAAAAAAATAATCGTAACCGCCGATATAGCAAAGCCTTGGCAAAACGAAAAAGGACACACGATTATCAATGTGATAGACTTCCTTTTAAACCCCGCAAGCCTTGATTTTTGATTTTCGTTTTTAAATTTGTATTGCTTTTTATTTCGGGAAAAGGCTATATACTACGGTTTTCCGAAATAAAAACTTGTACGACCGCACAAAATCGGCGGTCGAAAGCGTTTACAAATAATTCATTACGGCGGCGCGGAGTTTTAAAACTCGTTCAGCCTCTTTATAATCGGGGCAGATTGACTTGACCAAAGCGTAAAAGCGCGCGGAATGGTTTTTTTCACGCGTGTGGCAAAGCTCATGACAAACGACGTAATCGACGACGGAGGGCGGCATAAAGACGAGCGCGCGCGAAAAGTTGAGAGTGTCGCCCGCGCCGCAAGAACCCCACCTCGTACGCGCGGAAGTTATCGAAATTCCGTTGTATTTTAATCCGTTTTTTGTCGCTATCTCTTCCGTTCTCGGCAGTATATAAGAACGCAACAGTTTGTAAATGAGCTTTTCGAAAGCCGGTTTTTCTAAGCCCGAAGGCAAAACTATTTCGTTTTCCGTCAAAAATGCGCGTTTTTCGGGCGTTATGCGGACGGTGTATTCGTTGCCTAAAAGTTCGATTTTCGCGCCGTTTTCAAGCGAAAAAGCGTTTTCCGCGTTACTCCTTTTTACCCGTTCCGCCGTGCGCAAAATCCATTCGCGCTTCTTAAAAACGAAGTCCTTAATCGCGCTTTCGGGGTATCTAAGCGGCGCGCGAACGACGACCGAGCCGTCCCGCTCGACTATTATGGAAACAGTTCTTCTGCGGCTTCTTATTATTTTGTAGCTTATCTCGTTATCCATGTCTTAAATATTAAAACTTTTATTTTAGGCTGTCAACAAAAACTTCAACGAATAATCGATTGTTGTGCAATATTCTTTTATCAAAATGTATTGACACGGGTGTTTTTATGTGATAGAATATAAGCACAAAAAAAATTTAAGCCGCATTGCACAAAAGCTTTGCGACGGGAGGAACAATTTTTATGGCTAAGAGAAAGGGAACTAACCTAACTCAAATCGTAACCGCCGCGGCGGTTCTGCTCGGAATCGTTGCCATAGCAATGATTTTCGTACCGACAATCGGTATTAAAGACAGCGAAACAACATTTACCGGTTTGCAACTTGCTTTCGGCTACACAAAATCGGTAGATGCCGGTCTTGTATCTATCACAGTCACCTACTTTGAATTTTCATTTATGAATCTTCTCACCTACATTCTTGCTCTTGCGGGTACCGTTGTTGCGTTGATGGGTCTCATCAAAAACAGCTTTGCTTCCGGTCTTTTCCGCATCATTGCCGCAGCTTGCTTCATCGTTTCCGGCGTATTCTTCTTTATGGCTCTCAACTTCTGTATTCCCAACACAACTGCTACGGAAGCATTTAAACTCATTGGAGACATTAAAAGCAACGGCGTTCTTGCAGTAGGCGCGTACATCGGCGGAATTACCGCGATAATCGCAGGCGTTTGCGAACTCTTGTCCGTATTCGTTTTCAACAAGTAATTTGCTCGAAAAACTAAAAAGATTTTTTGCCCGAGGTTTTTGGCGTTCCGTTCGCCTTGCCCTCGGGTATTTTTTTACGCTCTAACGGCTAACCGCGAATTTAGGCGTGAGAAAAGGGAACCGCTTTTGCGATTCCCTCGGGTTTTTGAATATTCGATAATAAAGATTATCTCTTGGAGAATTGAGGAGCGCGACGAGCTTTCTTCAAGCCGTATTTCTTTCTTTCCTTCATTCTCGGGTCTCTCGTTAAGA
>ERZ808242.1282-NODE-1282-length-14634-cov-4.164895_pt1 | contig 14634 bp, 15 predicted proteins | sample MGYA00521244_ERZ808242 | MGnify/ENA primary metagenome ERZ808242 (study PRJEB31516, sample SAMN03275573) | gut metagenome | biome: mammalia-associated habitat; material: feces | host: Papio cynocephalus | place: Kenya | collected 2012-07-27 ... | reverse complement strand
AATTGTAATGACATTGCAAAAAATGGTAGAAAATAACCTTATAGTGTGGTAGATTTAGTTCGAATGTCACCTTTCTTTCAGGCATTGGAGAGGCGGAGAGAAAAGGAGGACATATGAATTCTAATTTTACAATGCGGGATATGGCTGTTACAGAACGGCCATATGAAAAATGTCAGAAGGGCGGTCCTGAAGTTTTGAATGACGCCGAACTGCTTGCTGTCATACTCCGAAGCGGAAGCCGAAAAGAAAATGCACTGGTTACAGCTCAACGGATCCTGAACCGTCATCCGGTTCATAAAGGCTTAGTCGGACTGAAGCATCTGACATTGGAAGAGCTGATGTCGATTGATGGGATCGGACATGTAAAAGCGATCCAGATGCAATGTATCGGTGAATTATCAAGACGGATAGCGGAAGCGGAATATAAGCCGTTTCTGACATTTGGCAATCCGCAGAGTATAGCAGATTATTTTATGGAACGTACCAAATATCTGGATAAGGAGCGGGTGTACAGCCTGCTGTTTGATTCCAGACATTGTTTATTGGGAGAGAACTGTATATCAGAGGGAACGATCGATCATGCAGTCATATCTCCAAGAGATATTTTTATAGATGCTTTAAGCTATCATGCAGCGTATGTCGTTTTGCTGCATAATCATCCATCCGGGAATCCGGAACCAAGCAGACAGGATATCTGCTTGACAAGGAGAGTAGCAGATGCAGGCAGGACGCTTGGGATCCTGTTATCTGATCATATTATTATAGGGAATAATTGTTTTGTCAGTCTGGCAGAAAGAGGAATGTTGAATGAGACGTCGTAACAGAAAAAGAATAGAAATAACTCCAAAATATTTTTTGCTTGCATTAACGATCGTATGTGTGGTTTTAATGATCGCATCACTGTTTTTTGACAGTGTAATGCCTTCTGTCCGTAAAGCGACAAATACGTTTATCCTTCCAATGCAAAAAGGAGTAAATACAGTAGGAAGCTGGGTAGAATCCAAGGTAGAAGCACTGAAAAACTACGAAGACATCGTTGCGGAAAATGACCAGTTAAAGGAACAACTGGATACGTACAAATCTACACTTGCCCAGTATGAACAAGATTCTTACGAGCTGGACCGGCTGCAGAAGCTGTACGAGCTGGATGCACAGTATACGGATTATGATAAAACAGGAGCCAGGGTTATTTCCAAAGATACCGGAAACTGGTTTGACGTTTTCTATATTGATAAAGGAACCGACGACGGGCTGTCTGTTGGATGCAATGTATTATATGGAAATGGTCTTTGCGGGATCATAACAGAGATTGGAACGGACTATGCCAAAGTACGTGCGATCATTGATGATACAACGAACGTAAATGCAACGATTCTGCCGGCACAGGCAATCTGTAATGTATCCGGAAGCCTGACAAATTATGCAGATGGATACCTGCTTGCGGAAAATATAGATAAGGATGCGAATATATCAGAAGGCGATCAGGTTGTGACCTCGCATGTTTCAAGCAAATATCTTTCAGGGATCAATATAGGCTATATTGCAAAGATCGAAAATGATTCCAACAATCTGACCAAGACGGCGTATATTACACCGGCTGCTGATTTTTCCAATATTGAAGAGGTTCTGGTGATCCGCCAGACCAAGAAAAATGTTACAGATTAAAACCGACCGGTAGAACTAAATAGTAGAAGAAGGTTGAAACAGAATTGAAACGAGTAATTACATTAGGAATTTTGATCATTATATGTTTTGTATTACAAACTGCATTATTTCCCTATATTGAGATTGCGGGAACAGCACCGGATCTGATGCTGATCCTGACGGTCTCTTTTGGACTTATGCGTGGACGAAAAGAAGGAATGCTGGTTGGCTTTTTCTGCGGTTTCCTGTATGATCTGTATTTTGGATACGCGATCGGACCATTTATGATCCTTTATATGGTTCTTGGATACTGTAATGGCTTTTTCCACCGTTTATATCTTGTGGAAGATGTTCTTTTACCGATGTTGATCATATTGATCGATGATCTGTTTTTTAATTTTGCAACCTATATCATCTTTTTCCTGTTGCGGAACAGGCTGGAATTTTCAACCTATCTGAAGGACATCATTCTTCCGGAAATGATCTATACAGCATTGATCACACTCTTTGTATTCAAGTTTTTTGTATTTGTGAATAAGACGCTGAAGCGTCTGGAGAAAGCAAACGAATAAGAACTGGAAGGAAAATGCAATGATAAAAGAATTTTTGAATCTGATAAAAGAAAATATTGTTGAACATGTAAAGCACCGGTTGTTTGTTGTGACACTGATCGTTCTGGTTCTCTTTGGTGTACTGGTTTACCGTCTGTTTGATCTGCAGATCGTAAACGGAGAAAAGTATCAGGAGAGCTTTACTTATAAATCAGTGAAAACAGTCTCTGTGAAAGCAACCCGTGGAAATATATACGATTGTAACGGAAAGCTGCTTGCTTATAATGAAGCTTCCTATACATTATCTTATAACAGTGGTACCGATCTGTCAGAGATCGCTGCTGCACAGGGAACAACATCCAACGAGCTGCGAAATGATATTGTATATAAAACGATCCTGATTCTGGAGCAGAACGGAGATAAAATGTCAGTCAGTCTGCCGATCAAGCTGACAGGAAAAGGATTTGAGTTTACAGTGTCAGGAACATCACTGAATACTTTTCTTATGAATGTATACAGTGCCAGCTCTGTCGATAAACTGACAGATCAGCAGGCATCCTCAACAGCAGAAGATGTATTCCGTTATATGAGAGGAAAGGATCTCTTCAATATTTCAGATACTTATTCGGATGAAGCAGCGTTGAAGATCCTTGCTGTCCGGTATGAGATCTGGCTGAACCGTTACCAGCAGTATATGTCTGTCCAGCTTGCGGATGGTATCAGCGAGGAAAGCTATGCGGCGATCAAGGAAAATTCGGATGAACTGCCAGGCATGGAGGTGAACGTAGAATCCCACCGTGTCTATAATGATGCCATTTATTACGCACATATCATCGGATATATCGGAAATATCTCAAATGAAGAGATGGACAAATATAACGAGAATCTGGATGATTCAGAAAAGTATACGGCTGACGATATGATCGGAAAGACCGGACTGGAAAGTGAATTTGAATCCTATCTGCGTGGTAAAGATGGATATCAGAAAATGTATGTAGACAATCTGGGTAAGGTGATCGAGGTGATTGATTCGCAGGATTCTGTGGCAGGAAATGACATTTATCTGTCGATCGATTCAGATCTTCAGAAATATTGTTATAATGCTCTGGAAAAGGAAATCACTTCCATCCTGCTTGCACATATTAAAAATGTAACAACATCAAACGACAAAGATGATATTCCGATCACCGATGTTTATTTTGCATTATTTGATAATAATATTATCAGCATTGACGATCTGGCAGCAAAGGACGCAACAGAACTTGAGCGTTCAGTAAATGATATATTCCAGAGTTCCAAAAGCTATACACTTGGAAGACTGGATGACATCCTGAATTCAAGTCATACGCCATTATATAATCTGACAGAACAGTACCAGGATTATATGGAATTTATCTGTGAACAATTAAGTGATGCCGGTATTTACAGTCCAAGCAAGATCTCAAAGACAGATGATACCTATGTATCCTATATTAATAACAGTATCTCACTGTGTGAATATCTGAAATATGCGATCAGCCAGGGTGCGATCGACATTTCCGGCATTTCAACCAAAAGTGATTATTATGACACGGACGAAATCTATAACGTTCTGACAGAATATATTTTAAAAGAATTTGAAAATAATACCAGTTTCGACAAACTTGTTTTCAAATATATGATAATATCAGGAGAACTTACAGGAAGTCAGGTTATTAACCTGTTATATGACCAGGGTATCCTAAATGTGGCAACAGATGAGGACTATTCCGATTATAAGGCAGGTTCCATCAGCAGCTTTGACTTTATGTGTAAAAAAATAGAACAATATGAGATAACACCTGCCATGCTGGCGCTGGATCCATGTTCCGGTTCAATCGTCGTAACCGATCCAAATTCCGGCGCAGTAAAGGCAATGACCAGTTATCCAAGCTATGATAATAATAAGCTTACAAATTCTATTGATGCAGATTATTATGCAAAGATCACGGCTGATAAAACGACACCAATGTACAGCAGGGCAACAATGCAGCAGACAGCTCCCGGATCTACTTTCAAGATGGTAACTGCATTCGCAGGAATGAATGAGGGTGTGATCGGGATCAACGATGTTATCCAGACCAAAGGATATTTTGATAAAACAGAAACACCTGCCAAATGCTGGATTTATCCATCTGCGCATGGAACGATCGGCATATCCAAGGCAATTGAGGAATCCTGTAACTACTTCTTCTATGAACTGGGTTACCGGATGGCAACAAAGGATACCGGAACCTACAGTGATATCACTGGTGTGGAACGGCTTCAGAAATATGCAGGTATGTTTGGCTTTGACAGTACCTCCGGTATCGAACTGCCGGAAAGCAAGCCGCAGATATCAGATGCAGATGCGATCCGTACTGCGATCGGACAGGGTACAAATAACTTTACAGCGACCCAGCTCGCCCGGTATGTTACAACCCTTGCAAACAGTGGTACATGCTATGACCTGAGTCTTGTTTCAGAGATCAAGGATATTGATGGCAATGTTGTATATAAAAATGAGAGCAAGGTTCATAACCAACTGGATTTTCCTGCCGAGCAATGGAATGTTGTGAGACAGGGTATGCGTCAGGTTGTTTCCGTTCATACGAGCAGCAGTGCATTGATCAATCAGATCAATGTTGCAGTAGCCGGAAAAACAGGTACGGCCCAGCAGAGTGAAGCCAGACCGAACCATGCGTTATTTGTTTCATTTGCACCGTATGAAAACCCTGAGGTTACGGTTACAAGTGTAATACCATTCGGATATTCTTCCGGTAATGCAGTCGAACTGACCGGACTTGTATATGCCTATTTATACGATCCGGATGTACTTGAAAATACAACGATCACAGGTAACAACGCACTTTCAGATTAACAGCTAAGATACGTCGGATAAATTCATTTTTGAACAGTTATATTTATGAAAACGAGGAAAGAAACATGGATATCGACGTTATTATTAAGGCGAACAGCCACGGAATCAGAATTATATTTCATAATGATGATCCATTGGAGCAGCTCCTGGTGGATATAAAAGAAAAATTACAGCACCAGAATGCGTTTTTAAAAAAAGAAGGAAAAATTCCTGTTTCTTTTGAAGGACGGGAGTTGAGCCGGGAAGAGATCACGCAGATCCTGTTTGCATTGAATCATCTGCCGGAGACTGAGGTGGAATTTGTCTGCGATATTCCTGATAAAGGAACAGAGGATCTATGCGATCAGATTGATATTCCTCCGCACAGGCCAAAACACCGGCAGCCTGTCGCTGTCGAACATACAGCATCTGTGGAACATGCAATAAAACATGGGAATCCTGCTGCAGATACGGCTACTTCAGATAAAAAAGAATCTCCGGATGATCCCGCAGGTCAGACTGTTTCATCATCAGAAGATAACAACCTGTTTTTTTACGGAAACATACGAAGTGGACAAACACTCGAAGTAAAAAAAAGTATTATAATAATTGGTAATGTTGAAAAAAGAGCAAAGATTATTTCCGGTGGCAACATCATTATCCTCGGCAGTCTGCAGGGGAGTGCAGTCGCCGGAAAAGATTTGCAGAAAAAACGCTTTGTACTGGCTCTTACCATGGAACCGGTTCATATAAAGATCGGAACTGTCAGCTATGCAGCAAAACGGCAGCTCCATGATAAATTAAATACAAAGGATGCAGTGATAGCATACTGTGAAAATGACCAACTGATCTTTCAGCCGCTGTCGCAAACTTCACTATAAGATAAAAATTCTAAAAATCAGTATGAAAAGGTAATTTACGGAGGTGTTTTATGAGTGAAGTAATTGTTGTTACATCAGGAAAGGGAGGCGTTGGTAAAACCACAACTTCTGCCAACATCGGCACAGGTCTTGCAGGCCTGAAAAAAAGGGTGGTCATGATCGATACGGATATCGGTCTGCGAAATCTGGATATCGTCCTTGGACTGGAAAACCGTATTGTTTATAATCTGGTTGATGTAGTAGAAGGAAACTGCCGCTATAAGCAGGCATTGATAAAAGACAGGAACAATCCGGATCTGTTCCTTATGCCATGTGCGCAGACCAGGGATAAAACCGCTGTCTCTCCGGAACAGATCGTTAAATTGATCGATGAAATGCGTTCGGATTTTGATTACATAATCATCGATTGTCCAGCCGGAATCGAACAAGGATTTAAAAATGCTATCGCAGCCGCAGACAGAGCAATTGTTGTTACAACACCGGAAGTATCTGCAATCCGGGATGCAGACCGTGTTATCGGGCTGTTAGAGGCAAATGAGATCACGTCGATCGACCTTATCATCAACCGGGTTCGATATGATATGGTGAAAAAAGGTGACATGATGTCTGTTGATGATGTGGTTGATATTCTTGCTGTTAATCTTCTGGGTGTGATACCGGATGATGAACAGATCGTTATATCAACAAACAAAGGAGAACCACTTGCCGGAAGCAACACAACATCCGGCAATGCCTATATCGATATCTGTAAACGGATTCTTGGTGACAGTATTCCATTGAATGATTACAATACATCGATCAGGCGCAACCCTTTCAAACGGCTATTTCGAAAAAAACATGCATAAAAAGGGGTGAGTGGTAGGAATGAAAGATATCAAGGTAATCAACAATGTTGTAAGTTACAATTCTGGTCATTATGCCAGAGAACGTTTAAAATATATCCTGATGGCCGACCGGATCGGATGTACACCAGATGTCATCACAAGGATCCGGGATGATCTGTGTAAATGCGTTTCTAATTATGTTAATATTGATTCGCCAAATACAACCGTACAGCTTTCAGAATCCTTCCTGATCGCCAGGATCCCGGTTAAAGGAATACATATGAAAAAGGAAAAAGAAAAAAATGAAACACTTCAAACAGATGGACATATCAACGGAGAAAAAGTACAGACTGATCAATTATAATTTTAAGCTGATCCTGTTCGTGATCGCAGCCATGATCATGGGAACCATTACGATCTGTAGCGTTCGTCCGGACTTCCTGACGAAACAGTTGATCGGTGTCAGCGCATGTATCATCGGTATGATCGTTGTATCACTGATCGATTATGAATTTATTTGCAAATATTATATGGCACTCTATATCATCAATATCGGTCTGCTGCTTCTGGTTCTTGTTGCAGGTTCCGGTGGCGGTGATGCAGGTGTTCATCGATGGTTTTATATATCAGATTCGTTCACCGTTCAGCCATCAGAATTTGCAAAGATCATTCTGATCCTGTGTACGGCTGTGTTTCTGGAAAAAAATTATGAAAATCTTAACACGCCAAAAGTACTTGCAAAGCTTGCAGTATTTTTGGCTGTTCCTGTTGGACTGATCGTGGCAGAACCAGACCTTTCAACCTCGATCTGTATTATGGCAACCCTTTTTATCATCATATTTGTCGGAGGGCTGAGCCTGAAGCTGATCGGCATCATGATCCTGATCCTGGTTCCGGCATTTGGAGGATTTATCTGGTACATCCAGCAGGATAATCTGCCACAGTTTTTAAAGACATATCAGATTAATCGTATTCTCGGATTTATATACGGAAGTGAATATGGTGCTTCGTCTGACCAGCAGGATAATTCAGTTATGGCGATCGGCTCCGGCCAGCTATCCGGAAAAGGGATCAACAATTCGACGGTAGCTACCGTAAAAGATACGAATCTGATCTCTGAACAGCAGACAGATTTCATTTTTTCGGCAGTCGGAGAGGAATTAGGTTTCATTGGAAGTGTTATTATTATTGCAATTTTATGTCTGATAGTGTTACAATGTATTCGGGTTGCCAGGCATGCAAAAGATAAAAAAGGAATGTACATTGCGACAGGTATTGGGGCGCTTGTTGCATTCCAGACATTTATCAATATCGGAGTTGCAACTGCACTTTTACCGAACACAGGCCTGCCGCTCCCATTTATCAGTTACGGACTAAGTTCGCTTGTCAGTATGAGTGCCGGAATCGGGCTCGTTTTGAATATAAATCTGCAAAAGAAAAAGTATTAGGAGGAGAGCTATGAATATAGGGTTAATAGCACATGACGCAAAGAAAAAACTGATGCAGAATTTTTGCATTGCATACAGGGGAATCTTAAGCAAAAATGAATTATATGCAACAGGAACGACAGGACGTTTGATCGAAGAGGTCACAAACCTTAATGTTCATAAATATATTGCGGGACATCTTGGAGGGGAACAGCAGTTAGGTTCCCAGATTGAAAATAATGATATTGATATGGTTATTTTTCTGAGAGATCCATTACATCCAAAGGCTCATGAGCCGGATATCAATAATATATTTTTACTTTGTGATATGCACAACATTCCATTAGCAACCAATCTTGCGACTGCAGAGCTTCTGATCAAGGCACTTGACCGTGGAGATCTGGACTGGAGAGAATTTTACAAATAAACAATGGAGAGTTTGATATGAAATATCAGATAAAACTGCTGATTTCCATCCTGGCAGTTGGCATCCTGTTTACCGGATGTGCCAGACGAAGCTATGATACCAGTGATCAGCTCGTACTCGGAATATCAGAAAATCTGCCGCTGTACAGTACAGACAGCTTCGGAGAAGGTCATACCGTTATACCGGATGGCGAAAGTCTGGCAGATGATAATTATAAAGATACAAAAGCTGCAGTGCTGTTAAATGATACGACTCAGGAAGCACTGGTCGTTCATAATGCACATGATAAAATATACCCTGCCAGTATGACGAAATTAATGACAGGACTTCTTGTGATCGAAGCGATCGAAGATGGCTCCTTATCGCTCAATGAAACCATTACCCTAAGTCATACCGTTACCTTTCAGGAAGATAATGTCGGGGTCAGTGATCTGACAAAGGGATGCAAGGTTACAGTCAAGAACCTGTTATACGGATTGCTGATCCGTTCTTATAATGACTGTGGTGTTCTTCTGGCAGAGCGGATTGCCGGCAGCGAAGATGCCTTTGTTGAAAAAATGAATGAACGGGCATATGAGCTTGGAGCTACGAATACACATTTTGTGAACTGCCATGGTCTGCATTCGGATGACCATTATACAACTGCATATGATCTTTATCTGATCTTTTCAGAATTTATCAAACATGATCTCGCATATCTGATCGATTCCCTGACATCTTATGATTTTACATATACAGATGCAAATGGTGAAACAAGAAGCGTTACGTTAGAAGCAACGAATGGATATATTTCAGGTGAATTTCAGTTCCCGGATGGATATTCTCTGGGATCCTGGAAATCGGGAACGACAACGGCTGCGGGCAACTGCCTGATCCTTGAATTTGTAAAGGACGATACCGGCGACAAATATATCGCTGTTATCGCAGGCGCAGAAGACCGTAGTACGTTATATAACGATATGACAATGTTGATCAATACTGCAAAATAAACAGTTTAATAACTGTTTTAAATATATTTTAAATCATTCAGGAGGTTTATTATGATTCAGATTATTACAGGAGATAAAGGAAAAGGAAAGACAAAGGTTTTAATTGACAAGGTCAATAACGAAGTAAAAGTTGTAGCAGGTTCTGTTGTGTTTATCGATAACAACAACAAGCACTTATACGAACTGAGTAATCGTGTCCGTATGATCAACTGCACTAATTATGAAGTTAATAATCTGGAGATGTTTGCAGGCTTTGTTCTCGGAATAATTTCCCAGACAAAGGATATTGAGAAGATTTACATTGATAATTTTACATCTGTTGCTTATGTAAATGAAGAACAGGTAAAAGCAGCACTGGATATCATTAATAATATCAGTGAGAAATTTAATATCAGTATTGTAATATGTTTTGCAACGGACAGTTCCGATGTTCCGGACGAATATAAAGATAATATCATTGCTGCTTTATAGTTCCATATCAACTGTCTTATAAGCACATATTATATGGAGTAAAAGGAGATATATATGGCTTCCATAAGAAGAAAGAAGAGAAAATGGCAGCCGGTGAAGATCAGTTTTGGATTTGTTATATTTGCAATCATGTTTGTATACATGTTGATTCGTATCATTATGTCGCTTGGTGACCATGATCTGAGTGTATTTCAGGTGGAAGAGAGCAGTTATGATACGAATTTTACTGCCACCGGACTTGCTGTGAGAAAAGAAACCTTGAATTACAGCTCTACCTCCGGATATGTCTGCTATTATATCCGGGATGGTGAAAAAGTTGCAAAGGGTGCCAGTGTATATTCTGTTGATGAAACCGGTTCCATGCAGGATGCATTGTTCGATGTTCAAAACAGCGGAAGCAGTGTGTTATCTGATAATGATTATAAAGATCTGAGCAAACAGATCCAGATTTTTAAAGCAGGATTTTCACCGTCAGATTTTTCGGAAGTATATGAATTTAAAAATTCCATGGACAATAAGGTTCTGGAAATGTATGAAGATATGGCTCTTGAGCAATTATCCTCAAACCAGTCATTTGATTCAACATTTTCAGCCTCAAAATCAAATGTCAGCGGTATTGTAACCTATTATATGGATGGCTTCGAAGGTTATGATATCAACAATCTTTCAGCAGATGATTTTGATAAAACCAAATATACCAAAGAGATGCTGAAGAAAAGCGATGTGGTTGAATCCGGGAAACCTGTATATAAGATCATAGATGATGAAAACTGGAAGATCGCAGTCATGCTTACAAAAGAAGAGTATGCAAAGATCAAAAAGAACGAAACGATCCGGTTTACGATCAATGATTCATCCAGACGGTTATCCGCAAAATATGAAACAGTTGAACAGGATGGAAATTATTTCATTATTATAAATATGCATCGTTATCTGGCAGAATATGTAGCTGATCGTTATCTGAATATCACATTCATATTCTCAGAAACAAAGGGACTCAAGATCCCGAATTCAGCGATCACGGAAAAGGATGTTCTGATGATCCCGGTCAGCTATCTGACTGGCGGAAGCGGAACAACCGAGAAAAAGTATTTTAATAAGATCGTATTAACAGCGGATGGAACAACTTCGGTTGAACAGATATCCCCTACTATATATTTTACAGATGATCATTTCTGTTATGTGGATCCGGCAGATATAGATGAAAATACCGTTCTGGCAGCAAACGAATCGGATATTACATTTAATATAGCTACCGCCGGCACATACAAATTAAAAGGTGTTTTTTGCGTTACACAGGGTACTGCAGTATTTAAACAGATCGATGTTATTGTAGATGGTGATGATTACTCGATCATTGATCCAAATACCGCATATGGTATCTCTGCTTACGACAGAATTGCATTGGATGCCACCTCCGTAAAGGAAAACCAGATCATATATTAGGAGTGATGATGATGTTACAGGAAAATTATGAAAGCGTAGATAAAAAGATCACAGAAGCATGCAGACGGGCTGGCCGGAACAGGGATGAGGTTACTCTGATCGCTGTCAGCAAGACAAAGCCGTTAAGTGATATTGAAGAATTATTACAGAAGACAGATGCTGAGAATTTTGGAGAGAACAAGGTTCAGGAGCTGGTCGATAAATATGAACATATATCCAGACCGGTAAAATGGCATATGATCGGTCATCTTCAGACGAACAAAGTCAAATATATCGTTGATAAAGTATGTCTGATCCATTCTGTTGATTCTGTGAATCTTGCAAAAACCATTGAAAAAGAAGCAGCAAAGCATAATGTTGTTGTTCCTGTTTTAATAGAAGTAAATGTTGCAGGAGAAGAAAGCAAGTTTGGTGTATCCGTTGAGGAAACGGAAGACCTGATCCGGCAGATCAAGGATTTCCCTCATATACATATTGACGGACTGATGACGATCGCGCCATTTGTAGCCGATCCGGAAGAGAACCGTGTGCACTTCCGTCGCCTTAAGGATTTATTACTTGACATCAATTCTAAAAACATTGATAATGTTCATATGAATGTCTTATCAATGGGTATGACAAATGACTATGAAGTAGCTGTCGAGGAGGGTGCTACCATGGTCCGAGTTGGAACCGGTATCTTCGGTGAAAGAAATTATAATATTTAAAGGAGAACCATTATGGCAAAGAATGGAAAAAAAAGCTTTCTGGATTTTTTCAAAGTAGATGAGTCCAGTGATGAATATGAAGATGATTTATTTGAAGATGATGAATATGATGACGATGACGAAGATGATTTCGAAGAGGATTATGTTCCGAAGACCAAGGCTGTAAACGGACGTGCATCTTCCTTTACCGCTGCATCACAGACAGCAGCTCAGCCTGCAAAAAAGCAGAAATTTACAAAAGCTGCCAGAACATCAGCTCCAGCGTCATCAGGCAATTCAAAACTTGTATCTTTTAACAACAGAAGCCAGGGAGGTTCCCAGCAGGTATTTGTTATTAAGCCAGATGAATTTGATGACGCCCAGATGATCATTGACCATTTAAAGGGTGGTCAGGCGATCGTGATCAATATGGAAGGCATGGAATTATCAACAGCCCAGCGTATCATTGATTTCATTGCCGGCGCATGTTATTCCTTAGATGGTTCATTACAGGCGATATCCGGTAATATATTTATTGCAGCACCTGCTGACATCTATGTATCAGGTGATCTCAGAGAAGAGTTATTAAATGATGCTTTTCTTTCTCCTGAATTAGGAAAATATTAAGTCAATTTTGAAATCAGTCTGTATCAACAGATTCTGAAGGTATGATAGGGAGGATTACAAATGCTTACACCTGTTGATTTACAACAAAAGAAATTTCAGCATGGCATGGGGTATACAAAGAAAGATGTTGACTCATTTTTTGACATTGTTGTCATGAGTTATACGGAATTATATAAGTCTAATGCTGAATTAACAAATCAGGTAAAAACACTTACCGATAGTCTGGTTCATTACAGAACAACAGAATCGAAGCTTCAGAAATCACTTATGCTTGCAGAGAAGAATGCAGAAGAAGCTACGAAGAATGCAAATGACAAGGCTAAGATCATTGAAAATGATGCCAAGATCAAGGCAAATAACATAGTTCATCAGGCAAGAGAAGAGCTGGATCGTATTGAAGACAGCATTGAAGGTATCAAACAGCAGTACCGTGATTATACTATGGCATTTAAAAATCTTATGGATTCTCATCTTCAGTTCCTTGCAACCAATCCGATCAATGAAGAATTGGGAGTAGACTTTGACGAGATTATGAAAGATGCTAAGTATTTCAATGGAAATGCGGCTGCTTATGCACCAGCTTCGTCCGGCAGCGAAAGTGCTGGAGCAGGTTCCTTTGCATCCTTTGGCGGAGATCCTCAGGGCAGAGAAGAGTCTACACTCGGCGGTGGCGGTGGCTCAGGAATGGGCGATTCCACACTTGGAAGTGCAGGCAGCGGCAATGTTGCCAGTGATTCTTCCGTTTACACGAAAAATTTAGGCGGTGGATCTTTTGTTGATCCATTCAAATTCAGAAACGAATAATATAATAGAGTTTATCTTTTATCAGCAATTCCCTGTCTGAATGAATATCGGACAGGGAATTGCTGATAAAAGATAAATTCCAGAAAGGTAACGATAATGAAAAAAAACAGTATTCTTGCATGTATAAGTATACTTCTTTTGATCGGACTGGATCAGTTTGTAAAATTTCTGATCACAAGTCATATGGCTTTATACGACACGATACCTGTTATCAAGCAGGTATTTCATATTACATATATTCAGAATAAAGGAGCTGCATGGGGCAGTCTGCAGGGAAAACGTTATTTTCTGCTGGCAGTAACCATTCTGGTTCTGGCATTTCTTGTATATTTTTATATCCGGATGTTAAAGCTGAATAAGTACAAAGATCTTCGGATTTTATTTATTTTTGTCTTTGCCGGAGCTGTCGGCAACATGATCGATCGTATCCGTCTAGGTTATGTAATCGATATGTTTGATTTCCGTCTGATCAATTTTCCGGTCTTTAATGTTGCAGATATCTATGTAACCTGTAGTATGATCATCCTGCTGATCTTTATCCTGTTCAAATACAGGGATAACGAACTGGACGATCTGTTTGGAAAGTCTAAGAAGGACTCAGAGCAGGAATAACATATGGAAACTTATAATATAGAAGCAGATGAAAACTGGACAGGCAAACGGGTTGATAAAGGTTTAGCTGATTATTTTGATGATTATTCGCGCTCATTTCTGAAAAAACTGTTAGATGAAGGAAATGTACTGGTGAATGATAAAAAGGCGAAACCGAGCCTGAAAATCGCGTCTGGCGACAAAATAGATATAACCATTCCTGAAGTTGCAGCCGTAGCAATCGAACCGGAGGATATTCCGCTGGACATCGTATATGAAGATGATGATATCATCATTGTGAACAAACCAAAGGGAATGGTCGTTCATCCGGCTCCCGGTCATTATTCAGGAACACTGGTAAATGGTCTGATGTATCATTTCAAGGATTCCTTATCCGGTATTAACGGAG
>ERZ808242.1281-NODE-1281-length-14641-cov-12.861100_pt1 | contig 14641 bp, 11 predicted proteins | sample MGYA00521244_ERZ808242 | MGnify/ENA primary metagenome ERZ808242 (study PRJEB31516, sample SAMN03275573) | gut metagenome | biome: mammalia-associated habitat; material: feces | host: Papio cynocephalus | place: Kenya | collected 2012-07-27 ... | reverse complement strand
TTGTGACAAAATTGATCTTGTGGACATCCTTGTCATACTGGTCCTGATAGCCGGCAATCTTGATTTTCACAAGGGCGTTTTTGCGAACCAAATTGATGGACAGGATATTACCTTCTGGAATACCTTTATTACTGTAATCGGCAGTGCCCTCCATATAGTCCGCTGATGCCAGTTTTGCTATGGTGGACTGGTCGTCTGAGAATTTGTAGTACGCTGGATATTTTGCGGTGAACTTGAGGTTACTCTTGTTACTCTTGTCCCACTTGAGGTAGTAGCTAGGGTTCTCTGGAGCCCAGGTGCCGCCATTGAGCTTGTAGACCACGGTCTTGCCGGCATTGGTGACGGCGATGCGGTCGCCATCGTTGAATTTCATCTGCTCTTCTATAGTACTGCCGAGAGGATTGCTCTTGGTGAGCGCTCCCACTGCGGCCTCGACGCGCACGGCATCGGGGTCGGAAAGGAAGCCCGGCATTTCTGTCTTGTTGCAAGCGGCGAGCGCAACGAGCGCAAGTGCCGCCAATGAATAGTTCAGTTTCTTCATGGCTTAGTCTGTTTCAAGATCTTTGCTGCCGCCGTCCACCCAAGGGCTCGCGGTGATACCGTCGCTTCCTAAGATAACCTCGTCTTTGCCCACGGTGATAGGGAGGGTGTAGGCATTGCCGCCCATAAAATGGAAGTTATTCCCAAGAGTGGCAGTGTATGTATATGGTTTGCCGCCACAGACGAAATTCACAGTGAACTTGTCCATCTCCTGCGGTATCACTATGCACTCGAAAGTGGCTACGCAGTTATGGTTCTTGTCTTCAGCCTTCTTCCAGCCAGACTGATAAGCCTGGATTTCGCTCGCAGAGCCAGATATGTCCAAAGAGCCATAACCGACCTTGGCTGTCGGTTTGAATCCGTTTATCTTCAGCTCGCTTATAGGATTGTTCTCCGGGACACCGTCATGGTTGAGCTCAGTACCGAGGGTAAGCTGAACCTTGAGGAGGGAAAGGGCATGTCCGAATTGGAATTTAAGTTTGCCGTCTGCAAAATATTTCTCATCTGACGGAGTGATGTCATTGTTCACGCCTTGTCCCGCCCAAAGAAGGTCAGAAGCTTTGCTCTCGGCTGTCTGCACGGACTCTACCGTGAACTCGAAAATGTCTCCGGTCAAGGCCAGAGTCACATCCCGTTTCGGGAGCGGCGGGGCAACGGCAAGGAACTTGAATCCCTTGTCCTTCCCCTCCCAAAGCATTGTGCGGGCAGGTTCCCATTCACCGGAGGCGTTCTTGGTGAACTTGGTGTTGGTGTAGGAATATTTGCTGTTCGCGCTATGGATAAAGAGGTCGAACTCCTTGAGGTTCTCCGTTGTGTACGAGCCCCTGGTCTGAGGGGCCACCTCCGGGGCAACCTTGACTACAGGGTCGAAGGGCGCCTCGGGGGATGAAGTCTTGTTGCAGGCGGTGGCGGCTGCGGCAAGAGCTGTAAGGATGAGTATTGTGGTGGTGTTTTTCATCATTGTGAGTTTTGATGTTGTTTAGTCAAGCGCCTCTCCGCCCTCGATCTCATCGCCCTTGCCCCATTCGTTGATCGTCACGTCGCCGAGATCGATCTGGTTGCGGCCCACGATGAGCTTGATGGTGGTGTATTTGCCCTTCTCGAAGGTGAAGTCTTTGCCGTGGGTGTAGGTGAAGTCCTTGTCGTCTATCCTGATTACCACGGTGTTGATCCCGGTCTGAGGGATGAGCACTGAGGAGTAGGCGGTGTTCTCCTTGGTCTGAGGGAGCGCCATGGCTGCACGGGCGGTGCCCGGGGTGACGGTCTTGGTGAGGTAGTTGATGGTGCCGTCTGTGGCTACGTTGCCGAGCTGCACATACTCGACCTTAGGGGTGGCAGGAGCCTGAGGGGTGCCGCCCCACTGGTTGCGGTAGCTGAGTTCCACGTTGACCTTGGACATGACATGGTCGAAGGTGAGGGAGACGGGGTTGTTGTCCGCGATCTTGCCGTTGATTTCCGTGGCCACGAGGATGTCGCTCTCGGTCTGCTTGGCCGGGTCCACGGTGCAGGCGACCTTGGTGAGGTCGGCTTCGGAGGCGGCGTTCTTCGGGTATACGGAGATGAAGTAGTGCTTGTCGGAGAGGTTCTTCCAGAGCATCTGCGGGGTGGCGGTCCACTTGCCGTCTTCGCCGAGGGTGTTGATGGAGTTGTCCACCACGCGGGCGGCTGCGGCAGGGGCTACGGCAGGGTCACCGATCCAGGCGTATACGCTGATCTGGTCGTCCTTGGCGAAGGTCTGGGTGCCGTCGGCGGCGGTCGTCACCTTGGTGGCGATGTCGGTGGAGACGGTGATGTACTTCGGGGCAGGGCCGTTGTTGGCTGTCTTGTCGCAGCCGGCGAGGGCCAGGATGGCTGCCGCGGCGATGAGGTAGAATTTCTTGTTCATTTGAGTTTTGTTATTTTGTTTTACTTATTTGTCTTGGTTGGTGTTACACTTGTTTGTCATGCATTGTAGTCACGTTTTGTGGCACGTCGGTGCGACTGTTCCCGTGCGACGATTGCGACCACTCGCCGGTGCTCCAGTTCCCGTGCGCACGAGAGCTGTTCTGTGCGCACGGGAGCGGAGGTCGCAGTCGAGACGATAACCTTGGTGGAGGCTACGGTCGGGTCGAGAATCTCGCCGTTGTAGATCCAGCCCTCGGTCCAGTCGTTGATGTTGTGGACGGAGAGGCGCATGTACGGGCGCATCTGGTCGTATTTGAGGTTGACGATGTATTTGCCGGAAGGGCGCATCAGGGGAGCCTCGATGCGGAACTCGAACTGTTCGCCCGCAGGGGTGGTGAGCAGGATGCGCAGGTGGGAGAACTCTCTGCCGGAGGCGGTCGGCATCAGGCGGATGGTCGGTGAGACGAGGGCCTCCGGGGAGGGCTGCGGTGTTTCCGGAATCGTCACGGTCATCGTCCGCTCGGAGGCGAGGCCGAAGTTGCCGTCAGCGTCTGGGCAGAGCGGGAAGAACGAGGCTGCGGCGTCGAGCACTTCTCCGGAGAGTTTCGCACCGGACGGGGCGTCCTCTATTATAATGGTGAGTTCGGAGAGGATTCGCCTTATGGCAACCGGGGCGACGGTGATTCTCGCGCGGTCGCTGATGTTGACCTGCGTAACACCGTAGAATGCGTGGGTTGGGCCGGCGGATTCGCTTGGGGTCGCGATACTGCTTTGGCTCACAGCATTGTATGCATCGGTGGCGAGGGAGAACTCAATGTCTTCGGCTGTACCGCTGCAGGAGAACGGTGAGGTGAGGTTGACGGCACCGAGCACGGTGTAACTGCCTTCTTCCAGGGGGATGAGGGTGGCGGCGAGGTCGGCGGCACTGTTGAAATGGAGGTCAGCGGCCAAACTCCCAAGGGACTGCGAGGCTGTCAGGGCTTGCGGAGCGGTTGCGGCTTGTTCTGCCGAGGTGGCGGCAGCCTGACGCCCTGCCTCCGGGCCGTACGCCCAGAGACGGACATCGCTGACAATAGTTTTTTCATCGTGACTGTCCAGCCAGCTCAAGGCCGTCGCAAGGCCGCCGCCATCGAAGTGGGCACCCTTGACGCAGCCGGTAAGCAGCACCGAGGCAAGTATCGCGACGGCGCAATTGGCGGTTGCACGCCGGATTGACAAGCTGCGGGCCGCCGGGCGGCAGGAAGTTATTGTTTTATGCTCCGTGGCCACGCTGACGATTTTCGCTACTGGCGACTGCGGCCGGGACATTCTCAACGGCAGCATTCTGGTTCCGGCCATCGAATGAATTGGCTCGTGGTGGGTTGCTGATCTGTTCATCGCGGTTCCATTATGTATATTGATACACGGCGGGCCTTGGTGCGGTCGGCTTCGTTGCGGTCCACTCCGTGGCCTTCGGCATTGAGGCGAGATTTGGAGACACCGCGCCTTGCCAGCCATGCCTTGACGGAGTCGGCGCGCAGCTGGGAGATGCGCATGTTCATCGCGTCCGTGCCGTAGTGGTCGCAGGTGCCGATGATGTCGATCTGCGCGTCCGGGTTGGCATTTATGAGTTCGAGCACCATCTGGAGGGCTTCATACTGGCTCTGAGGCACGATCCACTCGTCGGTGGCGAAGTAGATCGAGCCGAGAAGACGCTGCCGGGTGGCGGTTGTGGCCGGGGTGCTAGTGGTGTCCGGGGTTTCGGCAACTGCGGCCAGAGCGTTTTTGGCGCTGACCGTTGAGGTGCCGGTGGTGTCCGGGGCTGTCTTGGTGGTGCTGGCCGAAGTGCTAGTGGTGTCCCGTGCGCACGAAGTCGATTCCGTGCGCACGGGAGCAGGGGCAGCAGGGGCGGTGGTGGTTGTGCTGTCAGGTTTCCCTGAGTCCGGGGCTGTGCCGGAGATGCCGGAGACTGTTTTCCCGGTGTCGGACGGGCGGGCGGCATTGCCCCCACGCCCAAAGATTGCCCCGAGGTCTACGCTCAGACGCACTCCACTCTCCCACAGCATATTGCTCTTGTGGTGTTTTTCCGGAATGGCATCAATCCGGCTGCCGGAATAGCCCGTGGCGGCGGAGTAGACGGCGAGGCGGAGTTGCTCCGTTATCCTGTAACCCGCCTGAAGACCGACCCCGCCTGCGAAATGCCACTGGGTACCGGTCTTGTAGAATGCTTCATCTCCGTCCGCAGATTCCGCCCTGCCGGATATACTATATATGGATGTGCGTGTGGACGCGGCATAGACTTGAGGTGTCAGTTCAAGGGTCCAGCGGCCGTCGCGGGTCTGCGGGAAAAGGCCGAGGAGGTTGATGTTGAGAGCCGCTCCATACTGCTGGAGAGCGGTGCGGCTGTAGATGTCCGAGAAGTGGAGGCTCGGGATATCGAGCACCGGAGCATAATACTGGGCCCCGTCGCTTCCGAGCCAGTAATCGCTCTTCGCGCAGCAGTCACGGGCGCTCATTGAGGTCCAGCCCCATTTGAGCCGGAGTTCAGCGGAAAATATCGGGTTGAACCGATAGCCTCCGAAGATGCCGGCGTTGAACCCGGGGCGGAAGGCATCATGGCCGAAACTACTGAAAGTGCTGAAACCCAGAGGCATTCCACCCTCGGCTCCTGCGTACCAGCCGAACCGCGTTCCGATAGCCAGTGAATCGGCTATGTTTTCTGGGGAGGTTGTTGAAAGAAATGAACCGGCAACCCGTCCACTGACCGTGGCCTTGCCGCCTGCTGCATTCGCAGCCGCACATAAAAAAAGTAGCATTACTGCTGCTCTCATTTTACTCATATCGGTTGTCTTCATTTTTTTCGTTTCTGGTCAGACAATACACTTCGAAGTTTCCGTCGCACCGTCTTACACTGTACGGTTGCCGCAGTTCCGGCGTCAAGTGACCTGAAAATGTCGCATTTTGACACCTGCACACTTCACCGCAACTGCAGGCGATCAATTGTCATTGTCCAGAGCACGAATCCTCCGTCGCCGCCTGACCATTTCGAACGCGACACAAAGATAGGCCTAAATTTCAGCCCGGCCTCTTGATTCTGGAAGAATCGTTTTCCTCTGAACTCACCCCCCCCGAAAAAGATTTTCCGCTCACGAAATGGGGCCGGCGAGCGGTTTGACTTTTTCCTCTAAGACATAGAGGGCCCTGAAAATTTCCGCTAAGGTGCTTCTGCGAGCCAATACGCCGCTAATTCTGGATTTACACCCCATCGCCAGCACCACCTGACAACTCATCAACATGCCATACCCGACCACCCGATGTAGTTTTCGCCAAGTTATAGCATATTCGTTCAAATCCGCTATAACCCGTCGCGAAAAACAGCGTAGAACATGGATTCGCCCGCCGGGTTATAGCACTTTTCTCATATTTTGCTACAACCTACACACAAGGGACCACTCGCCACAGCGCGCCTTGAGACCACAGCACCCCTCCACCGAATGGATTCCGCCGAAGGTTGGGGTGTTTTTTGCGCTTTTCTCCCCTACCTTTCGGGGACACAGGCCCCGACAGCACTCTGCGGCTTCTCCGTGCTGAAGGTTGGGGTGTTTTTTGCTATTTCTCCCCCTACCTTTCGGGGACACAGGCCACACACAGCACTCTGCGGCTTCCCCGTGCCGAAGGTTGGGGTGTTTTTTGCCCTTTTCTCCCCTACCTTTCGGGGGCGCAGGCCACACACAGCACTCTGCGGCTTCCCCGCGCTGAAGGTTGGGGTGTTTTCCGCCCTTTTCTCCCCTACCTTTCGGGGGCACAGGCCCCGCACAGCACTCTGCGGCTTCCCCGTGCTGAAGGTTGGGGTGTTTTCCGCCCTTTTCTCCCCTACCTTTCGGGGACACAGGCCCCGCACAGCACTCTGCGGCTTCCCCGTGCCGAAGGTAGGGGTGTTTTCTGCCCTTTTCTCCCCTACCTTTCGGGGACACAGGCCCCGCACAGCACTCTGCGGCTTCCCCGTGCCGAAGGTTGGGGTGTTTTCCGCCCTTTTCTCCCCTACCTCAGGTGGGGCGGCCGGAGCGGAGTCAGCGGCAGGGGAAGCGAGCGGGAAGAGGAGGAGGGAGGAGGAGGGAACAAGAGCGGCAGGGGAAGGGTGGAAGCAGATTAAAAAGCGTGGCCGCGGGAGCGGAGGGTAGGTGGAAGTGGGGGGGGACAGGAGGCGAAGGGACCCGCAGCAGAAACGGGGCAGCAGGAATGGGGCGGGAATGGAGAGAGAGCAGAGCCGCAGCAGGAACGGGGCCGTGGGATCGGAGCCGCCGGGGACGGTGGAGGGTGCGGCTCAGATGTGCACGCCGTCCACGTATTCGGGGATGATCTCCGGGACGCTGCGCTTGGCCTTGCTGAAGCTGGACCCGGAGGCGAAGCCGGATTCCTCGGCAACCACTGCAAGTTTGGCTTCGGGGTGGGCCTCGATGTATTGGCGTGCATGTTCGAGCCGGAACATGTTGATGAGGTTGTAGTACCCCACCGAGGCGATGAACCTGCTCGCCGGGGCGGCTTTACCCTTGTCCATCTCGGCGAGGACATCGGATTTCTGGAGGTGCTGCTCCTTGTAGCGTCGGCGGATGATGTCCAGCACCTGGCGTTTGGATTCCTCGTCCCAGGTGAGCGGGGTGTGCTCGGCACTGTTGTCCTGAGCTTCGGCGGCCATGGCCTCCCCGATGATTTCTTTCTCATCCTCCTCGATGCGGTCCATGTCCTCCTGCACCTTCCCCGGCTGCAGGGCGCGTTGCGGGTGGAGAATCGCGCATAGGACGACAACCAAGCATACGGACATCAGAAGATCGACGGCGACGTTGAGAGCCCTGCTGCCGGAAAAGAATACCGCCCACTGGAGCAGGATCCATATAAGAGGAAGGTACAGGACTCTAGCCGCGAACCTATACGGGAAATCATCTTCGCTCGAATAGTTCTGGAGGTGGTAGTCGTTGATGCGTTTTCTGACCCAGAGTGTCACCTTGACAATACGGATGGACAGCAGCAGACTTACAACGGCCGCAGAAGCCATCAGCGGCAGCCCGCCTTCGGCAAGGAAACTGTTTCCTGTCAGGGCCATGACCATGAGAACAGTGAGGGCGGTCATGGGGACAACGACTGAAAGACGGTTGCTGACCCTGTCCAACCGCTGCCAGCGGAAATATCGCAAGTAAATGGAAGACATGCACATAGGATAGAAGACTATCCCGAAGATGCGTACATAGTTCCACGCCGCCGGGTCAGATGGAGCAATCACGTAGGGAAATTCCATGGCCACGGCTGCCATGAAGAATGCCACTTGTCCCCTCGCGGGATAGAAGTAGCGTCTCTGCTGGTCGAAAGGGCGGCACATGTGGAACCACCGTACAACGGAGCAGATAATCCCTGTCAGTATGAATACCAGGCAGGTCTCGGAATGGAGTATGTCAGCAGTGGACCAGCAAACCATATTATTCAATTGCATCAGGCCAAGGGTTCTGCAGGATTCCCGCCATGTCCGTCATCTGTTTGTGGGCCTCATGGAGGAGGCGTGCTGTCTCCGTTCGACGCGGTTTTGTCGTGTCGGGTATTATCGGATCTCCGACATGAAGGGTGAGCAGAGGGATGTTCGGCTTGTCGAAAAGCTTGTAAATACCTGTGCGCCTGCGATATGAGATCACGAATGGCAGCACGGGGATGTCATATTTGTACGCCATCAGGAAAGCACCCTTGTGGAATGAGCGGATCGGGGTGTAGAATCTCCAGCTGGCCGCTTCCGGGAACACGTGGATCCACTGTTTCTTCTCGTGCATCTCGTTGAACACGGCATCGAAGGCCCTCATGCCGGAGAGTTCCTCGGGAATGGGAACTCCGCCGAGGTAGTACATGAACCAGGCATCCTTGCCGCGCATGTGTTCCCCGAATATCGGGAACCAGAGTTTGCGCCAGCCGATAGCCTGCAGCACGCAGGTTAGATCCCAGGGATAGATGTGGTTGCAGACCGTTAGTGCGCCGTTCTTGAAGCAGGAGGCGTATTTTTTGAGTTTTTCCTTGCCGACTATCTTGAGGCCGTAGCGGATATTGTTGAGCGGGATGAGCAGGCAGCGGAGACCTATGTGGTTGAGTGCCTGGTTGAAACGGTATTTGAGACTGTGGCCGATCTCCCCGTATGGGAAAGTCTGGTCAAGGGCCACTTGGCGTCCGTCGTAGCGGACTGGGATTATATGCTTGTCTGAGCGGTCCGTCGGATATTCGATGTCAATGTCGGGGACATACACGCCGTCCCGTGTCCGCATCTGTCTATACCTTTCGTTGTCAATGCCTTTTCCCATAATTATACCCTGATTTTGGAACTGTGCAAATATAGCAATTTTTCCGTTCCGCTGTCTTCTGGTGGACTATGCTGTCCTTGTGGGGCTGCTGCCCAGTACAAGGCCTGTTTACTTTGCGTCGGCACAGCTCGCCCGGTCACGCGTCCGGTACAGTCTACTTTTCGCATCCGGTACAATCCGCCCGGCAGATGCTCCATAAAATGTGAAAACCCCCTGCTGATATGTGTCGAAAAATGTGAAATAAGTACTATATTTGCCTTGAAAAATGTGAAATATACGATGCAACTACTTAAGAGAAAGATAGATAACTTCCTTGAAGTTTGGAAGTCAACTGAGAAAAGAAAGCCATTGGTGATAAAAGGTGCCAGACAGATCGGGAAGACACAGTCGATCCGCGCATTTGCGCATGCTAATTATGCGTCCGTCATTGAGATAAATTTTGTTCTCCAGAAGAAATTCAGGGCAATCTTCGATAATGGATATGAGGTGGATACGATCCTGAAAAATATTTCACTCATTGAACCCTCGTGGGAATTCATCCCCGGCAAGACCCTGTTCTTTTTCGATGAACTTCAAAAGTGCCCCGATTGTGCGACTTCGTTGAAGTCATTTTGCCAGGATGGGAGATTTGATGTCATTTGTTCAGGGTCGCTCATGGGCATTTATTACGAAGAGATTGAATCTAATGCGGTAGGATACAAGGAAGACTATGAAATGCACTCGATGGATTTTGAGGAGTTCCTGTGGGCGAGGGGATATCAGTCCGGGCAGATCGAGGAACTTTACCGTCACATGATTGAAGTTGAGCCGTTTACGCAATTGGAACTTGACACAATCATGGGCATCTTTCGTGAGTATATGACGATCGGTGGGATGCCTGAGGTAGTCAAAAGATATGTTGATAACGGAAATTACAGTGGCACGCTCGCAATTCAGCGACAACTGCTCAAAGACTACGAGGAAGATATCACAAAATGCGCCGGAGGAAGCGATAAGGCGAAAATCCTTGCTGTATACAAACATATTTCCACTTTTCTGGCCAAGGACAACAAGAAGTTCCAGATTACGAAGATTGCAAAGAATGCCCGCAGCAGAGACTATATCGGCAGTGTCGAATGGTTGAAAGAGGCCGGGGTGGTCAATGTGGCCTATTGTCTTGAAAATGCGGAGCTTCCGTTGAAGGGCAACTATGATGCGTATAACTATAAATTATATTATCACGATACGGGCTTGTTGGTTGCATCGCTGGATGAAGAGGCTCAGGAGGATTTGCGCGCGAACAAGAATTTCGGGACGTACAAAGGAGCTATTTACGAAAACGTTGTCGGTGAGATGCTGATAAAATCAGGGTATGAGCAGCTCTATTTCTATAGGCGCGAGAATCCCTCTATAGAAATGGATTTCTTTGTCAGGGATCATGATTCGCTGATTCCGATTGAAGTCAAAGCCAATGACGGGGCGGCGGTGTCGCTCAATAAGTTGATTGAGAGCCAATCGTATCCGGATATTCATTATGGGATCAAGTTGGGGTACAAGAATATCGGCTGGAATGGCAGGTTCTACACTTTTCCATATTTTCTTGCGCCGTTCTTGCGCCGCTTTCTTCGGGAGAAAGATGCTTCCGGCCTGGAGTGAGGTGCTCTGCCGGGGATGGTCGGTGACGTGCGGCGGGTGTGGCCGGATGTCGGTGGCAGGCCGGTGATGCTTCGGTGCTCTGCCGGGGATGGTCGGTGACGTGCGGCGGGTGGGCCGGATATCGGTGGCAGGCCGGTGATGCTTCGGTGCTCTGCCGGGGATGGTCGGCGACGTGCAGCGGATGGGCCGGATGTCGGTGGCAGGCCGGTGATGCTTCGGTGCTCTGCCGGGGATGGCTAGTGACGTGCGGCGGGTGTGGCCGGATGTCGGTGGCAGGCCGGGGATGCTTCGGTGCTCTGCCGGGGATGGTTAGTGCTGGGTGCTTGGCAGTTGTTGTCGTCTCGCCCCATTCTCGCAGCCCTTCCTGTCGTTCCACGCGTCCGCCCTGCTCTACGCCGTCCCATCTGCCTCTCTTGTCTTTTCCCGGCAACGCGTTTGCCTGTCCTCTGCCCCATTCTCGCAGCCCTTCCTGTCGTTCCACGCGTCCGCCCTGCTCTACGCCGTCCCATCTGCCTCCCTTGTCTTTTCCCGGCAACGCATTTGCCTGTCCTCTGCCCCATTCTCGCAGCCCTTCCCGTCGTTCCACGCGTCCGCCACCCCGCTCCTCCGCCCCTCCAGCGAAAGGTAGGGGAGAATATGCCCGAATCTACCCCAACCTTTGGCGCGGGGAAGCCGTAGAGGGCTACGTGGGGGAGGTGCCCTCGAAAGGTAGGGGTAAAAACTGCCGAAAATTCCCCAACCTTCGGCGCGGGGAAGCCGTAGAGGGCTACGTGGGGCCTGTATCCCCGAAAGGTAGGGGTAAAAAGCGCAAAAAATCCCCCAACCTTTGGCGCGGGGAAGCCGTAGAGGGCTACGTGGGGCCTGTATCCCCGAAAGGTAGGGGTAAAAAGCGCAAAAAATCCCCCAACCTTTGGCGCGGGGAAGCCGTAGAGGGCTACGTGGGGCCTGTATCCCCGAAAGGTAGGGGTAAAAACTGCCGAAAATCCCCCAACCTTCGGCATGGAGTCATCTGTGGGGATGTTAGGGGGGGGGGCGGCGATTCTTTGGGGCGGAGAGTTGTTTGATCTTTTGTACGGAGAAGGCTGGTTTGCCGAACAAAATGGTGCTGCAAGGGCACTCGGTACGGGGAAATAGGGGTTTGCCGAACGGAATAGCGTTGATGGCAAAGGTGGCGCGTCGGGAGCCGAGTGGGCCGTGCCGGGTGGGAGCGGAATCGCCGGAATAGGCTCACACCTGGACGGGGCAACGGCTTCAGACGGGGCCGCAGGGCAGGCCGCAGTGCCAGGTAGGAGCGGAATCGCCGGAAAAGGCTCACTCCTGGACGGGGGCAACGGCCGCAGACGGGGCCACAGGGCGGGCCGCCGTGCCGGGTGGGAGCGGAATCGCCGAAAAGGCTCACACCTGGACGGAGCAACGGCCACAGACGGGGCTGCAGGGCGGGCGGCCGTGCCAGGTGGGAGCGGAAATGCCGGAATAGGCTCACACCTGGACGGGGCAACGGCCGCAGACGGGGCAGCAGGGCGGGCCGCCGTGCCGGGTGGGAGCGGAATCGCAGGAATAGGCTCACACCTGGACGGGGCAACGGCTTCAGACGGGGCAGCAGGGCGGGCCGCCGGGCCAGGTGGGAGCGGAATCGCCGGAATAGGCTCACACCTGGACGGGGCAACGGCTTCAGACGGGGCAGCAGGGCAGGCGGCCGTGCCGGGTGGGAGCGGAAATGCCGGAAAAGGCTCACACCTGGACGAGGCAGCAGGCACAGGGCGCGGCAGCAGGCCACGGGCCGGGAAGGCAGGGCAGTTTCCGGCAAATCACTATCTTTGCGGCATGATTGCCACACTATTATCCATCCTGCTCTGCTGCCACGCGCCGTCACCGGTTCCCCACCCCCACTGGGAAGCAGTCAGCCCGCAACCCCGTCCCACCATTGTCCTCCACCCCCACGAGGAGGTAACCTGCCGCTGCGAAAAGAGCAGCGCACACGAAGAAGCCGCCTGCCGCTGCGAAAAGAGCAGCCCCCACGAAGAAACCGCCTGCCACAAGGAAGCGGCCCGTCCCGACGGCAAACGTTTTCCCGAAGATGTCAACATACAGGAGGCGGCCCACCCCGAGCAAGCGACACCCGATGGGAAAGACTGCCTGGAGGGATACCGCAAGGTTTTCCTGGCCGGCACCATTGACGGCGGAGACAGCGTGGATTGGCAGGCCGAGGCGGAGAAGTTTTTCATCAGCCGGGGAGGTTGGGCCGTGTTCAACCCGCGCCAGAAGGAATGGCACCCGGAGCGCCCTGGGGAGATGGATTATCAGGTCAACTGGGAACTGAGCCACCTCGAACAGGCCGACGCGATCCTGATGTACTTCGCCGACGGCAGCAAGTCCCCGATCACCCTGCTTGAACTCGGCCTGCACGCCCGTTCCGGCAAGCTCCGGGTGGTGTGCACGGAAAAATTTTACCGGTACGACAATGTCCGAATCACCTGCGAACGCTACGGCATCCCGGTGTTCACCACGCTCCAGGAGGCACTTAAAAACATCTGCGAACAATGAAAAAGTTTTTCGTTTACATAGCCATAACTCTCCTGTTCTCAAATATTTGCCTAGCACAGACCGGCACGTGGTCAGGGAAACTCAACGTTTCCGGGACGGAACTCGATCTGGTGTTCAACCTCGACTCCGGAACCCTGGATGTACCCGACCAGGGCGCAAGAGGGATTCCGGTAAACGTTGACCGGTCAGGGTTCGGGAGCATCGGCCTCGGCATACCATCCATCAACGCCTCGTTCGAGGGAGTGTGGACCGGCAAGCGCATCGCGGGGACATTCACCCAGCACGGGGTACAGTTCCCGTTGACCTTGAACCCGGGCGAACCTGAACTGCGGCGGCCCCAGACCCCCGTGGAACCGTTTCCATACAGGACAGAAGAGGTCAGCTTCGCAAACGGGGACGCTGTGCTGAGGGGGACATTGAGCATTCCGGAAAACTGTGACGGCGCCACCCCGGCACTGCTGATGGTCACGGGCAGCGGGCTTCAGAACCGGGACGAGGAGGTGTTCGGGCACAAGCCGTTCGCGGTCATCGCGGATGCGTTCGCCCGGGCCGGGATAGCCACGCTGCGCTACGATGACCGTGGTTTCGGGGAATCGACGGGCGATGTTGTGAACTGCACCACCCGCGACCTCGCGGACGATGCCGAGGCCGGGGTACAGCTGCTGCGGGGGAGGTTTTCTCGGGTCGGGGTGCTGGGGCACAGCGAGGGAGGCACGATCGCCCTGATGCTCGCGGCGGAGGGGAAAGCTGATTTCGTGATGAGCCTCGCCGGGATGATAGTCTCCGGTGCGGAGACGCTGCTCGCTCAGAACAGGCACGCGCTTGCCATGAGCGGTCTGCCGGAGAGCGACATCGAGGCCTATTGCCGGGTGTTGTCTGATTACTTCGAGGCTGTGGTTCAAGGACTTCCGCTTCCGTCAGGGGATCTGCTGCCGGAGGGGTTGGCACAGAATTACAGGCTCGCCGCACAGGGGTTTCAGACTCCCTATATGAGGTATTTTCTCGCGCTCGACGTATCCAAGGAGCTCGGGAAAGTGAAGTGCCCGGTGATGGCGCTCAACGGGACGAAGGACATCCAGGTGGACTGCCGGACCAACTTGGCTGCGCTCAGGAAAGGGCTGGGCGCGATCGCGGCTGGTGCTTCTATGCAAAGTGCGGCTTCGGGTTCTGCTCAGAGTGCGGCTTCGGGTTCTGGTGCGGTTTCGGGTTCGGCAGACTCGGGTGCTCCGGGGGCTCCTGTCTCGGGGGCTCCTGTGGAAGGCGCGGCTCCGGGGACGGCAGACTCGGGGACGGCAGACTCAGCAAGTGGGACAAATGTCATCAAGGCCGAAGATGGCCTCAACCACCTGTTCCAACATTGCACCACCGGGGAAGTCTCTGAATACAAGCAGATTGAAGAGACATTTTCACCGGCGGTCATAGATGAAATGATTGCCTGGATCAAGGCGTTGCCTTAGTTTGCCGGCAGCCAGACCGCCAGCCGTGTCACCCCGGCTCCAGCACCGCGTCAGCGCAATCTGCCCTTTCCCGGTGTGGACCTTTTCCAGCGTCATTAACCAAGCCACCTCGCTACCCACCACAGCCCCCCTGCGGCATCCCGTGGCCAAAGGTCAGGGTAATTCCGGGCATTTCCTCCCCTACCTTCCGCAGGCAACGCCTCTGCACAGCTCCATGCGGCATCCCGCCGCCAAAGGTTGGGGTAATTCCGGGCATTTCCTCCCCTACCT
>ERZ808242.1277-NODE-1277-length-14683-cov-5.007793_pt1 | contig 14683 bp, 8 predicted proteins | sample MGYA00521244_ERZ808242 | MGnify/ENA primary metagenome ERZ808242 (study PRJEB31516, sample SAMN03275573) | gut metagenome | biome: mammalia-associated habitat; material: feces | host: Papio cynocephalus | place: Kenya | collected 2012-07-27 ... | reverse complement strand
TGTACATGAAGCGTCAGATTGGCCGCCTGGCTGAAAAGCTCATTGCTGTGGAGCAGGCACTCCTCGATGCGTCTAAAAAATATAAAGATGTGATTCTGCCGGGGTACACTCACATGCAGCGAGCCCAGCCGGTCCTCTTTGCTCACCATATGCTGGCCTACTTCGCCATGCTGGAACGGGATTTCAAGCGTCTCGAAGATTGCTATGACATGTGCGACATGTCTCCTATCGGAGCTTGTGCTTTGGCTGGCACCACCTATCCAACCCATCCGGAAGAAGAAGCGAAGGATCTTCATTTCTCTTCTGTTTATGGAAATAGCTTGGATGCGGTATCTGACAGAGACTATCTGCTGCAGTTCCTTTCCTTTGCTTCTATCTGTGCCATGCATCTATCCCGTCTCTCGGAAGAATTCATCTACTGGAGCACCAGCGAATTCCAGTTCATCGAATTGGATGACGGCTATTCCACCGGCAGTTCCATTATGCCCCAGAAGAAGAACCCCGATATGTGCGAACTGATTCGCGGAAAAACTGGTCGTGTCTATGGTCATTTGATGGGCCTATTGACCGTTATGAAGGGACTTCCGCTGGCTTACGATAAAGATATGCAGGAAGATAAAGAAGGCGTCTTCGATGCCATCGATACCCTTTATTTCGCTCTCGATATCTACGCAGGCATGATTTCCACCATGACTGTCAATGGCAAGCACACTCGGGCGGTACTGGAAAATGATTTCTCCAATGCCACCGATATGGCCGATTACCTGGCAAAGAAAGGCCTTCCTTTCCGTCAGGCCCACGCCGTGGTTGGCAATGCGGTTCATTACTGCATCGAACACCACAAAGTTCTGCTGGATATGACCATGGAAGAATTCAAATCTATGAGTCCTCTCTTCGAAGAAGATATTAAAGAAGTTCTGTCCATTGAAAACTGCGTGAAGAACCGTGAAAGCTATGGTGGCACCGGTCCGAAGTCTGTAGAAAGACAACAGGCCCACGCCGAATCCTTCATTCAGTCCATGAAAGAACAGGCTGAAAATTGGAAGAATGAAATGGCTTTTCTCGGATAACATTTTGCTCAACTGAAATGGAAGACGTTATTTTCATGAGTTAGAAGTGAGAAGTTAGAAGTGAGAAATTGTGGTGCGGCGCATAAAAATGAGAAGCGCCGTGAAGTTTTAAATACATTCTGTGAAACGTGCTTTCAGTAATTATGGGGCGCTATATGAATTGTGCGCCGCTACCATCATTACGCATTACGCACTTCGCATTACGCATTATTTCAGAAAAGCGAGTGATTCGCTACCCATGATGAGACCACGGCGATTCCGCCTGGTATAGACAATTTCACACGCTAAAAGCCCGCTCACGTAGCGGGCTTTTAGTGTGCTTTAAATGCAATGAGGAATTAGAAATGAGGAATGAGGAATGAAGGTGGCGGCGCACAAAATAAAAGGGTTATTATTGAGACGGTTCCTTTTGTCAAACAAGGTTGAGATTTCGCCTTGTACAAGGTTAAAAGGGTTATAAAAGGTTATGCATATTCCTAATGGCATAACCTTTTATAACCCTTTGATTATTTTATAAATGAAATGGGACTCTGCTTGTATCGCTGAAATATAACCTGCCCGAAGGGCTACCCTTTTATAATGGTATTGATATCACCATTGACTATTTACCGTTCTGGGGGTAAACCTGCATACTCTCTTGCGAAGTCGGAGAAGTTTTCGATGATGTACCGTTTCAGCATGTCTGCCGGGGGAGAGAGTTTTTCACCTTTCTTCCAGGACAGGCTGATGTAGCGAGAGCAGCTGGGGGAGGTAATCGGTACGAGGGCCACGTGGTCACCGCCGACGCCGTGCCAGGTGATTCTTGGTGCGAAGGAGACACCCAGGCCAGCGCGGATAAATTCGCGAACTGTCATAGGGCTATCGCTTTCGAGAACCACATGGGGAACAAATCCGGCCATGCGGCAGTAGAAATCGGTGATGGTACGAAGGCTGGAACCAGCTTCCAGGGAGATGAATCCGGCTTTTTCAAATTCATCCAAATTGACAGAGGACTTTCTGGCATGGGGATCCGTGTCTGGCATGGCCAGCATGATGTCTTCCTTCAAGAGGGTTACCGAGTGGTCATTTTCAATAGGATTAATGGAAGAGGACAGGAACAGGTCCACGTGGTTCTGGTTCTGCTGGCCTGGTTTGTTGTGCTGCTGCAGAATCTCAAAACGAATATCCGGATGTTCCTGGCGGAAACGGGTGAGGAACGCCGGGATAATCATGGAAGCGGCAAAGAGAGAAATGGTGACGGTCAGCTTCTGGGCTTCCTTGGTGTCGGCCAATTCCTTCTGGGCGCCATGGAGTTCCTGCATGATTCGGTTCGTATGACGGAGAAGAATTTCGCCATACCGGGTGAGGACGATGTTACGTCCGCTTCTGGAAAAAAGCGGTACCCCCAATTCTGTTTCCAGTACCTTGATGGTATGGGACAGCGATGGCTGGGAAATATGCAATGCCTCTGCGGCTCTGGTCAAATGCTGCAGCTCCGCCGTTTTTTGAAAATAGCTTAAAGCCAAAAGGGTTAATTTCATCATAGCCTCCGTAAAGGAATCATTACTGTTGTTAGTTGTTAGTTGTCGGTTGTTGGTTTACTGTCCGAGTCCTTGGATGACAACTTACCGAGTCAAAAGCGGCATTGGTTTAGGGTTTAAGGTTTACATGCTAACGGTTCTTCTAACCCTTAAACCCATATGGCTTTGTATTTGTGCGGATTGTGCAATAAGAACTCGGAGCATAAACCCAATAACTAACAACAGTCAACTAACAACCATTATCTACTTATGCGTTACTGGAATATGAAATATTCTTCTATGAATCTATATTTCATTGAAATCTATCATGATTATACTCCCTACTCTATGAATAATCAATGGGTTATAGGTTTCATGCATTGAATATTAATGAATTTTCGATTTATCTGAATGAGTATACAAAGCTTAAAATACCGTGAATGTAGAAGGTTATTATTCTGCTGATTTGAATGTCAAACATGATTACATAGTCCGCTACTATCAAGGTTATGAAGGTTATAAAAGGTTATGAGACTAGCGGAATCACATAACCCTTTTATACCCCTTTTAACCTTGTCGCCAGCGAACGATGTCATCCTGTTTGCTACAGAAGTCAGCAGAATAATAACCTTATATATTAGCGATACTTCTCGATTATGACGTATTACACCTATCACTCCTCGCTTTCGCCTCTTGACTTTCTTAGTAAAAGGTTTAAAATATGGAATGTATTAATAGTGTATACTTATTTTGAAGGAGAAATAACATGGAATTATTTATCGATACCGCTGATGTTGAAGCGATCCGCAAAGCCAATGATATGGGATTCATTTCTGGTGTTACCACCAACCCGTCCCTGATTGCGAAGGAAGGAAAGGATTTCCATTCTACTATTAAAGAAATCGCATCCATTGTGGATGGTCCTATTTCTGCTGAAGTGCTGGCTGATGATGCAGAAGGCATGATCAAAGAAGGTCAGGTGCTGGCCGCTTTGGATCCCCATGTGGTTGTAAAAATCCCGATGACTCCAGAAGGCATGAAAGCTGTGGCTGGTCTGAAAAAACTGGGCATTCGCACCAATGTAACTTTGGTATTCTCTGCGAACCAGGCACTGCTGGCTGCTCGCGCTGGTGCTTCTTTCGTTAGTCCTTTCGTTGGCCGTATCGAAGATATCGGCTGGGATGGAGTGGAACTGATTCAGACCATTGCTGAAATGTTTGAACTTCACGGTATCGATACCAAAATCATTGCTGCTTCCATTAGAAAACCGCAGCACATTGCACAGTGCGCTCTGGCTGGAGCAGACATTGCCACCGTTCCGTTCCAGGTTCTCATGGATGCGATGAAACACCCGCTCACCGACGCTGGCATCGCTCGTTTCAAAGCCGACTGGGCTGCTGCAAATATGAAATAAAGGGACGAAGTCCCTTAGGAGGCGTTTGCGCGCACTCCGCTATGAGTAGGAAGGTTATATTCTGTGATTTCGCTTGTTTTACAATGAGGTAAAATTGCTGTAGTCAGGGTTATGATTCTACTGATTTCATTCAGACAACAAATAAAAAATATCGCTATGTAGAAGGTTATAAAGGGTTATGGGATTACCGCATTCACATACCCTTTTATAACCCGATGGTAGCGGTATTTTTTATTTGTTAGGAAACGAGAGGAGTAGAATCATAACCTCGAAGCTAACCTATTTTGTACCAAGTGATGGTATCGAAAGTAGCAGAATGATAACCTTGTGATAAGCCATCAAATAGAGTTGTTAGAAATAAGGAATCAGCAGCATAATACCCTTTTTGGTATAATGGAATCATACCCATGTGTAGATTAAGGAGATTTCCATGCAATTATATTATTCTGATTTCAAAAAATTAATACGGACCATGATTCCTCTGTGGATTGCCCAGGTTTCAACCATCGGGATGAATTTCATGGATTCCGCCATGTCGGGCCATGTGAGTGCCGATGATTTGGCGGGTGTATCTGTGGGGGCCAGTTTGTTTATGCCCATTTTGACCAGCTCCATGTCGGTCCTGTCGGCTGCTACGCCGATGATTGCGCAGCTATTGGGAAAAGGGGACGTGAAAGAAATTCCTCGCATCGTGCGTACCGGCTTGTACTTGTCTTTGGTTATTGTGTGCCTCTTTGCTCTCGGATATGTCTGTTTCATCGATCGGATTATGGAGGGCCTGCAGCTCACGTCTCGGGTGGAGTATATTGCGCGGTACTATATCCTGGCCATGGTGGGGGCGTTCTTTTTTGAAGCCCTGGTGATTCCGCTTCGGTCGTTGACTGATACGGTGGGCACCACGTCTATTTCTATGGGGCTCTTCCTATTGGCCTTGCCGGTGAACGGACTGTTCAATTACATGTTCATTTTTGGGAAATGGGGCGCTCCTGCCATGGGCGGTATTGGGGCCGGCATTGCCACTCTTTTGACCTATGTATTTTTGTTGGGCTTGTTCTTGCTGGTGGTGTTGCGAAATAGGAAATTCATGGGCCGCGAATTATTTTCCACTTGGACTTGCTATGGGAAGGATTGGAAAGAATATCTGTCCCTTGGCATTCCCAATGGACTCGCTACGTTTATGGAAACCAGTCTCTTTGGTTTCATCATCATCTTTTTAACCAAATTCGGCACCATCGTCATGGCAGCCCATCAGGCGGCCATGAATTTCTCCGCTTTGATTTACGTGATTCCTTTCAGCTGCTCCTTGGCGATGACCATTCTGGTAGGCATCGAAGTGGGGGCCAACCGATTGGACAAAGCCAGAGCCTTTTCTCGGCTGGGACTCTTGGTGACCCTTTGCGCGGCCGTTTGTACCATCACGTTTACCGTGACCATGCGAGGCTGGATTTCTTCTCTGTATACAGAAGAAAAAGAAGTCATGGCTTTGGCTCAACTATTCCTTCTTTATTGTGCCGGGTGGCAGCTTTTCGATGACATTGCCGCTCCGATCCAAGGGATTCTTCGTGGCTATAAAGATGCGAAAGTGCCATTTTTCTTAATGCTCTTGGCTTATTGGGGATGTTGTCTCCCTATGGGCCTTTTCCTGGATTTCGTCATGGGCCACGGTGCCCTGTCCTATTGGCAAGGGTTGGACTTCGGCGTAGGCTGCTCGGCGGTCTTTCTCGTGATACGGCTGGTTATCATTGAGCGGCGGATGAAAATTGAAAAGTTAGGAGTGAGGAATTAGGAGTGAGGAGTGGTGGCGGCGCATAAAATTTGGAAGCGCCGCAGTTTTATAAGGTTATTATTCTGCTACTTTCTGTATCCAACATGAGTACATAATTCGCTGCAGTAAAGGTTAAAAGGGTTATAAAAGGTTATGGTATTCCGCTAGTTTCATAACCATTTATAACCTTTTTAACCTTGTCACCAGCGAACTATGTAAACATGTTTGATATAGAAATCAGCAGAATAATAACCTTTTTCTCATTTGCGGTATTTACTGATTTGAAATATAATGGTTAAAATTCGATATAATAGGAGGATTTGTTATGGCAAGAAAGAAGATTGTCCCTATGAGTAAACGAGAACGGATTCAGGCGGCCATTCATGGAGAGACGGTGGATCAGGTACCGTATTCGCTTTGGTCCCATTTGCCGGGCATTGATTTGGATCCGGTGCAGAATGCGGAAAAGACCTATGAATTCTATAAAACCTATGATGTGGATATTCTGAAAACCATGAACAATGGCATGTATAGCATCGAGGACTTCGGCGCCAAGGTGGATTATTCTGACATTGCCAAGGGCGGCGTGGCGAAGATTGTAGAAACGCCGGTGAAGACGCCGGAGGACTGGGAAAAGGTGCAGCCTGTGTCTCTTCATGAAGGAGCCATGGCGCGGGAACAGCGGTATCTGAAACTCTTGCTGGACAAAACAAAAGGGGAAGTACCGGTGGTATTCACCATATTTAGCCCCCTCACCACGGCCAATAAACTATGTCCCCATATGCTGGACCATATCAAAAACGGGGAAGGGGCGAAGGTGAAACAGGCCCTGAAAGCCATTACCGAAACCACTTGCGGTTTGGTGCAGCGAGTGATTGAACTGGGGGCTGACGGCATTTTCTTCGCTACCCAGCTCTCTTCCTATGACAACACCGAAGAAGCGGTGTATAGAGAATATGGTATGCCCTACGATTTGGCGGTTCTCGCTGCTTCCCAGGGCTGGTGCAATGTGCTCCATGCTCACGGGAAGAATATCATGTTTCCCTTGCTTCGGAAATATCCGGTACAGATTTTCAACTGGCACGCCTGGGAATCGCTGCCAGATATTCGCCAGGCCCAGGTGATGACTGGGAAATGCATCATGGCAGGCCTGGAACGGATGGACATCACAGACCACCATAAAAATGAAATCGAGCACCAGATTTATGAAACCCTGGTGCAGACCGGCGGGAAACAAGTCATCCTCTCCCCAGGCTGCGTCATCCGCTATCCATTGGATCCGGAAATGTTGTCTTTTGTAAGAAAGGCGAAAGAAGAAATAGAAGGGCAATTGGGGATGAGGAAGTAGGAATGTCGGAAAGGGCGCAACTATATTGGGAAGCGCCCATATGATAAAAGGTTATTATTCTGCGGGCTTCTATCTTAAACATGGTTGTATATACCGCTACTATGAAGGTTAAAAAAGGTTATAAAAGGTTATTTGCTTTCGAAAGTTTCATAACCCTTTATAACCTTTATAACCTTTTGGGTAGCGGTAAGCACAATAATGTTTGATATCGTTATCAGCAGAATAATAACCTTATTTCATTCCTAATCCCTAAGGCCTAGCTACCAGCTACCAGCTACCAGTCACGAGTCACGAGTTACCAGTCACCAGTCACCAGCTACCAGTCACCAGTCACCAGTCACCAAGTAAAAAAGCGTCTTGCATATCAATGATATACAAGACGCTTTTTCATTTGCGTTTTTTATTTTTTATCCATAGGCGGAAAAGTAGAAATCTGTGGGGTAGACATATAACGGAGCCTGGGGGAAACGATCAGGTAAATGATGAATCCCATGGCGGTGACGAAAGCACCTTCCAGGATGACGGTCCAGCCGCAACCGTATACCGCATAGACACTATAGATACCGCCGATGATAGCAGCGATGTTTGCCAGACGAGCTTTGCTGATCGGTACATTTTCGACTTTCTGCAGGTCAGATACTGCCCCCATAGCCAAGAGGTATGGAATCAGGTTGATCATAACGGCCAGGTTGATGAGGATATTGAACTGTTTCAGAAGGGTTGGGCTCATGGTAGCCAAAGTCATAGCCACCTGAATGGCTACGAGACAACCGATAGCCACGTAAGGAGAACGGAACTGGTTTACTTTAGCCAGGAAGTGAGGGAAGAGTCCGATGGTGGAGGCTTCTCTTGCTACTTCCGATACGGTGAACTGCCAAGCGGTCAGAGACACGAAGCAGGAGCAAACCAACATGCAGGAAACGATATATCCAGCGGTTTCGCCAAACATGGTGGCATAAGCGAGACCGAAAGGCGCGCCGGACACAGCCAGCTGCTGATAAGGAACGAGGCCCCCGATGATAGCGGTGGAGGTGGTGTAGCATGCACCGGCCAGAAGAGTACCTGCCAGGACAGCAATCGGTACATTCTTTTCTGGATTTTCTACGGTGTCGGAGTTAGCGCAGGCAGTTTCCAGACCCAGGAAGGCCCAGATGATGACGGCAATGGAATCTTTCATGGAAGCGTAGAACGGCATGTCGTTTGGATTCCATGCTTCTCTATAAATATTTCCATCAAAGAAGAAACCGCCGGCCAGGAGAAGACCGACCACCGGCAGGACCACGCAAGCCACGCCGAGGGAAGTGAATTTACCAAATTTCTTTGGGCCCACCAAGCTGATGGAAGCGGCCAGAATCAGTACCCCGATGGTAGCCAGGCAAACTTCTACAGGAGACAGGTCAAATCCGAATACATAAGAACCGTAGCTGACCACGCCGCTGGCGATGGCTGCATTGGCGATAATCAGTGAAATGGTGTAGCAGAAATTGGAAACGAAATTTCCCGCTCGTCCGAAGCGATATTCTGCATACCCGCCCATACCGCCGACCTTCTTGGTATACATGCCGCATTTCGCAAAGGCATAGGCCAAGATGGTGGCACCGATAGAGGCCAGGATCCAGGAAAAAATTGAAACGGTTCCGATTTCTGCCAATGTGGCTGGCAGAAGAATAATGCCGGAACCCATCATGTTGATAGCTGTGACTGTTGTGAGCTGTACCACTCCCATTTTTTTACTCTTAGACAAGGTTGTTCCCTTCTTTCTTAATCCAATTCGTGGCGCGCCACGACGGGGGAAAAATATTGTCCCGGAATCTCACCGGATGATGCAGTCATGAAAATCATCAGGGCATGCACGTGCCCCATTTGCTTTCATTAATGGCGAAAGAAACAGGGCATAAAGAAAACCGACCGTTTAATCTAAACGGCTCGCAGCTCAACTGCGTGAGAAGCAGGGCGCGATGAATTTTTATTTACTGCAATATAACATAAATGAATCGGTATGACAAGACTTTTTTTCAAAAAAATGAAAATTTTTTTCTCCACGAACTCCTATGGACTTTTGAGAACTTTGAAGGAAAATAAAGGAAAATGGAAGAAAATAGCATCTATCATGGATTGCCATGGATTGGCATGATAAATCAAAATGTATCATGATTTTTTAGGGTGAAAATGCAAAAAGTCTGAAACATCCCTTTTTATCGGACTTCCGGGGTTTTGCTTTCGAAAAACGGGGCGTATATTATGCATATAGATGAGAGAAATATGCAATTATATACGCTGGGTTAATTTTACCTTTGCATCCGTTTGCCCCCTCAGCCCCTCAAATGGGGTGAAAACGGCTGAAATAACCTCAGAACGCCAAAAATGGTATCGTAAATGAGAAATATTGTAGCAGAATTGAGAATAAAATATTTTTTCTTACTTTTCCTATAAAATTATTTTTTAGCGGCTTAGTAGCTAGGGATTGGTAGCTAGGCCCTAGGAAATTGGTGAGGAATGGTGTGGCGTATCATAGCGGGCGGTGCCGGTAGTAGTATATAAGGTTATTATTTTACTGATTTCTTTTTTTCTCACATGGAATATATTTCGCTTGCGACAAGGTTAAAAGGGGTATAAAAGGTTATGGGAATGACGGTTTTCTCATCCTTTAAAATTTCTTCGGATATTATTTGTTGCATTACATATGAATGATAGGTCCGTAGGACTTCACTCGCTGTGTTTCATGCGGTTGTTAAGAAATGCGGTTTTACCTCTAGCGTCATTTCGACCGATCGTATTTGTGCGAAATGGAGAAGAAGAAATAAATAGATTTGGATCCCTGAGTGGAGAAATCTCTCAGCATCAGCGAGAAGGGCTTGCTGACTCTAATCGTAACGGTGAGCCTATATTTCGAGCAAAGCGAGAGGGGCAGCTCTATTGAGCTGCCATGATATGTGTCATCTAGCCCTTACCGCTGGTGCTGAGAGATTTCTCCACTCTCCTACACATCCAGTTTCATCACTTCTATTTCATCAAGCACAAATACGACCGGTCGAAATGACGATACGGTAAAAACGGTAGTGCCCATTGGTGCATGGAATGGGCTGAAAATACTATTTGGATCAAAGTGCTCCAATATAATAAAATAGCGAAATCATATAACCTTTTATAACCTTTATAACCTAGATGGTAGCGAACGATGGAATCATGTTAGACACAGAAATCAGTACAATAATACCCCTTGCGAACTTCCATGTATCGCTACTGTCACAGATGCTAGCAGATAGAGTCACCAATTTCATTTGACACTGTTTACACATTTATATATACTTATACATATGACCCTGTATGGGACCTTTTATAGGTATAAGTAATATATTTTAAGAAAAGAGGCAAATTGTTATGGCAGAAATGCAGCGTACCCTGGTCACTAAAGAAGGCCTTGAAAAGATGCAGAAAGAGTTGGATGAACTTCGCAGTGTCAAACGTGCCGAAGTTGCCCAGCGTTTAAAGGAAGCCATTGCAATGGGCGACCTTTCAGAAAACTCCGAATACGATGAAGCGAAGAATGCCCAGGCATTCCTGGAAGGCCGTATTCAGCAGTTGGAACAGCAGATCCGCACCGCGCAGGTCATCAGCAAAGGGACCAAGAGCCGCGTCGATGTAGGTTCCACTGTTCTGATTGAAGACCTGGAAGAAAAAATCCAGGAAAAAGTCACCATTGTAGGTAGTACCGAATCCAATCCATTTGAAGGCTTGATTTCCAACGAATCTCCTGTAGGCCGTGCCCTGGTAGGCGCGAAAGCCGGCGACATCGTAGAAGCTGAAGCTCCGAATGGGGTACTGAAATATAAGGTAATTAAGATTGAAGGTTAAGTGTAGGGATTGGTAGCTAGGCCCTAGGGATAAGGGAATTTGCGAGGAACGGCGTATTCTGTTGGGATGTGCCGTTCATATATAAGGTTATTGCTCTGCAGATTTCTGTTTCTCACATAGCATATATTTCGCTTGCGATAAGGTTAAAAGGGGGATATAAGGTTATGGGATTCCGATAGTCTCATAACCTTGTTATAACCTTTATAACCCGGATGGCAGCGAATTATATACTTATGTTTGATATAGAAGCCAGTAGAATCATAACCTTTGCAAAACTCCACGTATCGCTAGTGGGGCAGCTGTGACACAGCAAAAATCATTTCCTAATCCCTAGCCACTAATCCCTAGCTACTTCTACTCAAATTTGTTTTATTTCGTGAAGCCCTGATAAATGATAGAATGCGTTATCATGCTTTCCAATATTTATTAGGTGTCTTTGCATGCTATTTTATAAGTGAGGAATTTTTATGACAGAAAAAGTGAACCAGAACAATGGACCGAAACTGAATGACCAGATGCTGATTCGTCGTGAAAAACTGGAAAAAATCCGTGCTCTGGGCGTAGAACCATATGGTCAGAAATTTGATTGGGACCATCATACTTCTGACATCAAAGCCAACGCAGACGAACTGGAAAAGAATGAAACCCACGTCCGCATCGCTGGCCGTATCATGATTCGCCGTGGGCAGGGCAAGACCGCTTTTTGCGTGCTCCGTGACCAGATGGGCGATGTACAGCTCTATTTCAGAAGAGATGAACTGCCGGAAAATGAATGGGCACTGTTCAAACTGGTAGACCTGGGGGATATCCTGGGCATCGAAGGTACCGTATTCAAGACCCACACCGGAGAACTCACCGTTCGTGTACTTCATTTCACCATGCTTTCCAAATCCCTTCGCCCGCTGCCAGAAAAATGGCACGGCCTGACCGACAAGGAACAGCGCTATCGCCAGAGATACCTGGACTTGATGGTGAACCCAGAAGTAAGAGATACCTTCGTAAAACGTGCGGCTATGATGCGCGCTATCCGCCAGTGGTACACCGACCACGGCTTCCTGGAAGTGGAAACTCCGGTGCTGCAGCCACTCTATGGCGGCGCCAATGCGAAACCGTTTACCACCCATTTCAATGCCCTCGACATGACCATGTACCTCCGTATCGCTCCAGAACTGTACCTGAAGAGACTCTTGGTAGGCGGTTATGAACGGATTTTTGAAATCACCAGAAACTTCAGAAACGAAGGCATGGATACCCGTCACAACCCGGAATTCACCGCCATCGAAACCTACCAGGCCTATGGCGATATCGAAGATGTCATCAACCAGACCGAACAGATCGTAGAAGCCTGCGCTATGGCTGCTTACGGCACCACTAAATTCAAATACGAAGACACCGAAATCGATGTGAAAGCTCCGTGGCCAAGATTGACCATGGCAGAAGCTGTAAAGAAATACACGCCAAACCACGAAGACTTCGATGCTTGCAAGACCATCGAAGACGCTCGTGCCATTGCGGATAGACTGCACGTAGAATACACCGAATTTGATGGATTTGGCAAGATTCTAGCAGAATGCTTCGATGCTTACGCAGAAGAACACCTCATCCAGCCAGTGCACATCACCAGACATCCAATCGAAGTATCCCCGCTGTCCAAACTGGACCCGACGGACCCACGGTATACCATCCGTTTCGAATCCTACATCTATGGCCGCGAACTGGCTAACGGGTTCTCCGAATTGAACGACCCGATCGACCAGAGAAGCCGCTTTGAAATGCAGGTAGAAGAAAGAAAACACGGCGACGATGAAGCCCATCCGATTGATGAAGATTTCCTCACCGCCCTGGAATACGGTATGCCACCGACCGGCGGCCTCGGAATCGGCCTGGACCGTCTCTTCATGCTCATGACCAATTCTGCCAGCATCAGAGACATTCTCCTCTTCCCGGCAATGAAACCAGAAACCGCCCTGGAAAAGAAAGTAGCAAAAGCAGCAGAAGAAGCTGCCAAAGTAGAAGAATCCGCTCCGATTGACTTCTCCAAAGTAGAAATCGAACCACTCTTCAAAGATTTCGTTGACTTCGACACCTTCAGCAAATCCGATTTCCGCGCTGTGAAAGTCAAAGAATGCTCCGCTGTACCGAAGAGCAAGAAACTGCTCCAGTTCGTTCTCGACGACGGCACCGGCACAGACAGAATCATCCTCTCCGGCATTCATGCCTACTATGAACCGGAAGAACTGGTAGGCAAAACCCTCATTGCTATCGTGAACCTGCCACCAAGAAAGATGATGGGCATCGAATCCTGCGGCATGCTCCTCTCCGCTATTCACTCTGAAGAAGGAGAAGAAAAACTCCACCTTCTCATGGTAGACAACCACATCCCAGCAGGGGCTAAACTGTACTAATATATTTGAAATAAAAAAGACTGCGTCCATTGCGGATGCAGTCTTTTTGGCATATAGGTTATTATTGTGCTGATTTCTGTATCAAACATGGCTTCCTGTGCCGCTACCGTCAAGGTTATGAAGGGTATAAAAGGTTATGCGATTTCGGTAGTTTCATAACCCTTTATACCCTTTTTAACCTTGATGTTAGCGGTAGGTGTCGTTTTGTTAGATATCCAAAATCAGCAGAATCATAACCTTATATCCTATGGTGCGGGCTTTTAAAAAGCACATGCCACTATCCCTCTTCATTCTCTAGCCATTAGCATTCGAATCATTTCCTCTGTTGGATCAATCAATGGCAGTGTGGTATGCTGGGCCAGTTCTTTTTTGAAATAGGGGAAATGGGTGCAGCCTAGGATGAGGGCTTCCATTTGACAGTTTTCCATCCAGTGTGCCAGCTGGTCCAAATGATGGTGAGCGACTAAGGCAGCGGGCTCCATTTTCGCTTCGATAGAAAGAACCACCGGAAGAAGGGACGCACTCAAGATATCCAGCGTGGGATTGGCTTCGTAAAGCGTTTTCTCGATGCCCGATAACCCCTGCGCATTGGCAGCGATAAGGCCCAAGCGGTGGTAGCGGGGCGCTAGCTGCTGGTACACATCCAAGGGCGTCACAATGGGCATGGCGATTTCCTTGGAAATATGATGAAAATCCACCGAGGATGATAAAGAATTGCAATAAATAAAAGCCTTCCGGCAGCCCTGCTCCTGGGCGCGATGAAGGATTGTCAGCATGGTCTGGTATTTCTTGTCCGTCGAAGACACTTGGAAAGCCGTTTGTTCCCTGGGATTTTGAGAAACTGGGAACGCCATGCCTGCCAGGCCATTGTCTTGCAGCACGTCCATCCCCATTTGTGTATCCACCGGCGTTCCCGCCAGTACAGCCATTGGTTGATTCATGGTAAACTCCTTGTGTATATAACGTATGGGAGAATTCTTTCTATTGAGTATAACACATTTTGTTCAGGTTGCTCAGGTTTCTAAGGTTGCTAAGGTTTCAAAAGGGGGAAGGTTCTTAGGGTTCTAAGGGTTCTTAAATTTCTCGAATGTGCCAATAGGCGATAATTGTATCATCGTTTCGTCATTTCGAACGATGGGATTTGTATGAAATGACGCTAGGTTTTTATACCATCTTCTTAACTCAAATTTCCCACCATAAAACCTGTTAAAAATATCGATTAAATCAAAGAAATATTGTGATTTCGAAGAATTCTTATGTATTTAACATCTAGAAGAAAAGTAGTGTCAATGGAAAGCATACTAAAACGGGAAGTCTCATTTCATAC
>ERZ808242.1275-NODE-1275-length-14685-cov-4.099043_pt1 | contig 14685 bp, 16 predicted proteins | sample MGYA00521244_ERZ808242 | MGnify/ENA primary metagenome ERZ808242 (study PRJEB31516, sample SAMN03275573) | gut metagenome | biome: mammalia-associated habitat; material: feces | host: Papio cynocephalus | place: Kenya | collected 2012-07-27 ... | reverse complement strand
TAGCAAAACGCAGAATTTTCTTAGCAAATTTCTGAAAAGCGTTCGAGTCCAATTAGCAAATATACATCATGCGGCGTATAAAAATCTCCCGGTAACAGAAGCAAAATTACCGGGAGAAGGAGGAACAAAAAAACGCTGCAAACCCCGAAAAAAGGCTTGCAGCGGTGCTTTCTGGCGTCCCAGAGAGGATTTGAACCTCCGACCCCACGCTTAGGAGGCGTGTGCTCTATCCAGCTGAGCTACTGAGACATTTTTAAGATTTATGCAATTTTCATTGCTCGAAGGAATCGAACAATCTGCCGCTTAGGAGGCGATCACTGCTATCCAACTGAGCTACTGAGGCGTATGTCATTGACCTGACTATTTTACCCAAAATGGCCGGTTCTGTCAAGGAAAAATCCTCCGGACGCGCCGGAGGATTTCTCAATTATTCAAATCATGGTGGAAAGCGGGGCTGGACATATCCAGAGCCAGGAACCGGTAGCCGTTCTGGGTGCCGAATTTCAGGATGGTCTCCACCGCGTCCACGCTGTAGCGATGGATATCGTGCTGGAGCACCAGCGATACAGGCTGCTCCTGGATGCCCTGGATCACATTTTCCGCCACCTGGGCAGTATCCGTGGTGGAGCCGGCATCGCCGGAATAGACGTTCCAGTCAAAATACTGGAAGCCTGCCGCCTGGACGGCACCGGTCAGATAGGTCATCAGCCCCACGCAGGTCCGGCGGCTGACCTCGTTGGAGCTGCCGCCGGGAAAGCGCATGAGCCAGGACAGCACGCCGGTATTGTCGTAAATGGCCTTCTGGGTGGCCCAAAGGTCGTCAAAATAGGCATCGGGGTCGGCGTAGACCTGAGCGTAATTGTGGGTGATGGAATGGGAGCCGATGCTGTGACCCCGGCGGACGATCTCCCGCATGGTTTCGGCATCTTTGGTACCGATGACAAAGAAGGTGGCCTTGGCGTTGTACTTGTCCAGCACGTCCAGCAGCCGGGGTGTGTAGGCACTGGGGCCGTCGTCAAAGGTCAGGTAGATCGCCTTTCCCTCCGGGTATACCGTGTCCGGCGGCTCGTGGGCGGCCACTTCTACCTTCCGGGTGATCTGGGTCTCGTTGCCCCGGGAATCAGAGACGGTGTAGGTGATGGGGTACACCCCCAGATTCCGCCAGTCCACCTGGCCGGACACCGCCACCTGGGCGGTCAGATCGCCGTCGTCGTTGTCCAGGGCAGAGAAGCCTGGCTCCGAATAGGGCTTTCCCAGATACATCCGGTAGTTTTCGCCGCCATTGAGGGTAATTTCCGGTGGAATAGCGTCCCAATAGGGAATTTTCCGCTCCGCTTCGGCAGGATTCCCGGAGGAATCCACCACGGCATAAGTCACCAGCTCCGGGCTTTCCACCCGGACGACCTTGTCCGTAATGTCGCCGTCGTAGTTGTCCCAGGCCCGAAAGCCCGCCTCGGCATAGGGAGCGTCCTCCGTCAGGGCTTCCGGGTCGTCCGGGGTCAGGGTGATGACGGGCGGCTGGGTATCCACCACCTGTATCTGGCGGGACACCTCCCCGGAGGCAAGCAAGGATTGAGCCGAGTAGGTGACTGTGTAGCAGCCCAGCTTGTCCTCCACCAGATCTGATTGGGCAGTGAAGCGGATGTCTCCGGGAACAAATCCCTCCCGGAAGAAGCGGCTGCCCCGGACAAGGGCGGTTACTCCCGGCTCCTGATAGCTTTGCCCGTATTCCAGGGTCAGCTTTGGCTCCCCTTTCAGCGTCAGCTCCATGGTAAACCGGTTGACCCGGAACAAAACAAGCCAGGCAGCCGCCGCCAATACGACCACCAGGCCGAAAATCAGCAGCCACAGCAGCCCCTTTTTGTGTTTCATGTTTCTGCTTCCCTTCTGCACATTGCCATCAGCTCCGGCAGAACCGGCTCGAATTGAATGCCGTACCAGTGGGTACGGTGCGCGGCAGTCCGGGCGATGGCCTTGCAGGTAAAGTTTGCCGCGCAACAGGCAGAATCATACACGGTCTTTCCGGTCAAAAGCAGGCCGGTGCAAGCGGCGGCGAAGAGGTCGCCGGTGCCGCTGAAGCTGCCCGGGAAACGGGGATGGGTGTATCTGTGCATCTTTTCCCCGTCCTTCAGCAAAAAGCCGGAGGTCTGTTCCCCTACCCCGGTGACCAGCACCCGGGGGACATTCAAGCCGCTCAGGAGCTTTTCGGCGTAGGCCTCGTCAGCTCTGTCCTCCCAGGGAAGACCCGCCAGCAGGGCGGCCTCCGTCAGATTGGGCAGAACCATGTCCGCCTTCCGGCAAAGGCACTTCATTTTTTCCACATAGGCTCCATCGAAGCCGGAATAGAGCTTTCCGTTGTCCGCCATGGCCGGGTCAACAATGGCAACGCCGCCGGGGACAAGCAGGGTATTCAGGATTTCCGCCGCTGCGTCGATGGCCTGAATGCTTCCCAGGTAGCCGGTGAGAACGGCATCAAAGGTGATGTGTTTTTCCTTCCAGTGGGCAATAATCGGCTCCAAGCGATCGGAAAACCGGACGATCTCCGGCGTCCCAAAGCCGCCGGTGTGGGTGGAAAGGAGCAGGGTGGGCAGCACGCAGGTTTCGTGGCCGCAGGCAGACAGCACCGGCAGTGCCACGGTCATGGAACACTGACCCACGCAGGAAATGTCCTGAACGGTCAGGATTCGGCGGACGCTCATAGAACCTCCACCGGATCCATGTCCAGGCCCAGCTCCCGGGGCAGGAACCGGGGGCACACCGCCTCAGTGGTCACAATGACGGAGGCAGCCAGCATGGCACCGATCTGACAGGCATGCTCCATACCCCGGCCGTAGGTCAGGCCGATGGCTGCCCCGGCACAGAAGGAGTCCCCCGCGCCGGTGGTGTCCACCACGTCCACCTTCCGGGCGGGACACCAGCCCTTCTCGCCGGTGAGGCTGGCGTACACCGCCCCCTCGCCGCCCATGGTGACGATCATGCCGGGAATCTGAGCCGCCTGAATCTTGGCGCAGAGAATCTCCGCCATTTCCGCCGGGGTCTTGCCGGAATAGTCCTCGCAGAACAGCAGCCCCGCCTCCTGGACGTTGCAGAACAGGCAGTCGGTGGTTTTCAGGAAGTCCCGCCGCTCCAGAGCCACGCTCATGTTGCCCACCACGGCGTAGACCTTCTTGCCGTGCTTCTGAGCCAGACGGAAGACCCGCTTGATGATTTCCTTGTCCAGGTCGATTTCCACGATAATGCTGTCAGCACCGGCGAGCATCTCGTCTCCCTGGGCATCCAGAATTTCCACCAGGGGCAGCATGTCCGGCCGGTTGGAGATGGAGGCCGCCACATCCCCGGAATTGTCGAACACCGCCAGCCAGGTGCCCAGGCCGTTGGGGGCAGTCTGGATATAATTGGTATTGACCTTGTGGGCACGGAGCTTGCGCAGCACGTCCTGACTGTCTCCGCTGCCGTCCACCAGGCTCAGGAAGGTAGGGCGCAGCTCACAGTTGGCGATGTCCTCCGCCACATTCCGACCAACGCCGCCGTGGACACGCTCCACCCGACCCACGTTCCGCCCGGTTGGGATGAACGCCGCCTCCGGAAAGCCCTTGATGTCCACAAAAATCATACCGATGACCAAAATGCCCATTTTATCTGCCTCCTGATTGTGATGACTGTAGTATAGCATATTCCCGGCAAAATGCAACAAAAACCCAGGCTGGGTCTGCCGGGAAATCCGCCCTCCGCCAGGGCTTCCCGGCAGGCAGTGCCCACCCTGGGTCTTGACAAATCCAGAACCTCGCGTATAATAGTCAAGAATCTTTACCGTAAAATTTTTGACCAAGGAGCATCTATGCAGCCCAAAGAGAATTCCCTGAACTTCCCGGTGAGTACCGGGTCTCTTCTCAAATACGCCCTGCCGACGATTCTGTCGAACCTCTTTATGAACGTTTACACCATTGTCGATCAGCTCTTCGTCTCCAACCTGCTGGGCACGGACGCCCTGTCCGCCGTAAGCATCGCCTGGCCTCTGCTCACCATTGCCCTGGCCGTTGGCACCATGATCGGCACCGGCGGCTGCGCCCTGGTTTCCAACCAGATGGGCGCGGGAGACAATGAAGCCGCCCGGCAGAATTTTTCCTTCTTCGTGGTTTTCTGCACCGTGGTCAGCGCAGTGATCTGCATGCTGGGCATCGGGCTGCGCAGACCCGTTCTCTACGCCATGGGCGCGGACGATGCCCTGTATCCCCTGTGCCAGGCTTACGCCGTGCCGGTATTTCTGCTGATTCCCTTCGCCATGGCGGGCATGTTCTTCCAGATCTTCCTGGTGGCCGCCGGAAAGCCCGGCCTGGGCTTCGGTCTGTCCATTGCCGGCGGCATCACGAACATGGTTCTCGACTATGTACTCATCGCCCGGATTCCCCTGGGGATCACCGGCGCCGCCCTGGCCACCGCCGCCGGCTATGTACTCCAGTCTCTCATCGGCGGGATTTTCTTCCTGCGAAACCGTCAGGGCACCCTTTACCTGGTTCGTCCCCGGTTCAACGGCCAAGCCCTGGCTCAGGCCTGCTTCAACGGCATGAGCGAGATGGTGACTATGCTCTCCATCACGGTCGTCTCCATTGCCATGAACGTGATTCTCATGCACCTGGTGGGGTCGGAGGGTGTGGCGGCCTCTGCTGTGATTCTGTCCGCCCAGACCATTCTGTCTGCCGGCTACGCGGGCTATGTCCAGGGCATTGGGCCGGTGATCAGCTTCCACTACGGCGCGGCGCACGAGGACGTTCTGAAAACGCTCTATCGCACCGCCCTGAAAACCATTGCCTTTCTGTCTACGATTACCTTCCTTCTGGCCTTCCCTCTGGCTCGTCCCATTGCCCGGCTGTTTGCCAAAAATGCCGCGCCTGTGCTGGAAATGGCCGTCCGGGGTACCTTTATTTTCGCGGGGGCATTTCTGCTGATGGGCTTTAACCAGTTCGCCTCCGGCTTCTTCACCGCCCTGAACGACGGCAGGACCTCCGCGATTCTTTCCCTGTTCCGGACGCTGATATTCCTGCTTCTGCCCCTGCTGACCCTGCCCTGGCTTCTGGGCATAGACGGAGTGTGGATGTCCATGCCGGTGGCGGAGGTGCTGAGCATTGCGCTCTCCGTCTTCTATTTCCGGCGGATGAAGGGCAAATATCATTACGCATAAGGAGGCTGCCATGGACGGAATTCAAGCCAAGCTGATTCAGCAATTTCAGAATATGGACAACGCTTATGAAGCCTACGCCAAGTCCAGGGGGCTGTCCTATCTGAGCCTGATGGTGCTGGAGGAAATCTGCACCCTGGGCGACGGCTGCACCCAGAAGCAGATCCGTGAGGATACCCACTACCCCAAGCAATCTATCAATCTGGTGGTGAAGAGCTTTCTGGAGGCGGGGCTGATTTCCCTCCGGGAGCTGCCGGAAAACCGGAAAAGCAAGGGAATTTACCTGACGGAAGCGGGTCTTTCCCTCTGCCGGAGCGTGATCGCGCCCCTGCGGCAGCAGGAAAACGCCGTTTTTTCCGAGTTGGGGGAAGATGACAGCCGGGAGCTGCTGCGGCTGCTGGAACGCTATGAAAAGGCTTATTGCCGGGGTCTGGGAGAGCTTTAGCCCCTTGCGCTTTCCTGACTGCCTATACTGGCACACAGCCCCGCGGCGAAAGCCGTGGGGCTGTGTCGTTTCGCATATGCGGGAAACCGGTGCATAGGCTAGAGCCAAAGGGGGCGATTTCATGCTGATGGGCTGGATCTGGACAGGGATGGTAGGCATCAGTATTCTGTGCGCCGTGCTGAACGGTGAAGGAAGTGAGCTGGCTGCCGCCGTGTTTCAGGGTGCCGGGTCCGGGGTGACGCTGGTCATCTCCATGACCGGAGCCGTGTGTCTCTGGTCGGGCGCAGCCGCCGTCATGGAGTCCGCCGGGATCATGGGAATGCTCTCCCGGCTGTTCCGACCCCTTTTGCATCGGGTCTTCCCTTCCACTCGCCGGGACACGCGGCTGGCGGGGTTTCTCAGCGGCAATTTCTGCGCCAATCTGCTGGGTCTGGGCAACGCCGCGACACCCCTGGGCATTCAGGCCGCCCGGCAGCTTGCGGGCGGTCAAACCGCCGCCAACGATGAGCTATGCCGTCTGGTAGTGCTGAACACCGCCTCCATCCAGCTGATCCCCGCCAATGTGGCCGCCCTCCGGGCGGCACTGGGCTGCCAAAGTCCCTTCGACATCCTCCCGGCGGTGTGGGTGACTAGTCTTCTGTCCGCCGGGCTGGGGGTGGCCTGCGCCTGGGTGCTGGGAAAGGTATGGAAGCCGTGACGGATTACCTGGTTCCTCTCATTCTGTTTTTCACCATGGCTATCGCCCTGGGCAGGCAGGAAAACGCCTATGACCGGATGCTGGGCGGGGCAAAGCAGGGGCTCCGGCTGATGGCCGCCATCGCCCCTTCCCTGATCCTGCTGCTGACGGCGGTAAAAATGATGCAGTCCTCCGGAGCGGCGGAGGCCGTGGGAGGACTGCTGAAGCCGGCATTCACTTTTTTCGGCATTCCGCCGGAAACGGTGCTGCTGGTGCTGGTGCGTCCCTTCAGCGGGAGCGCGGCTCTGGCTCTGGGGGCGGAGCTGATGGCCAGATACGGGGTGGATTCCCCGGTTGGCCGGACGGCCGCGGTGATGCTTGGCTCCACCGAGACCACCTTCTACACCATCAGCGTCTATTTTGGAGCCGCCGGGATTCAGAAGACCCGCTACACCCTGCCCGCCGCCTTATTTGCGGACTTTGTGGGCTTCTGGGCGGCATCCCTGACCACCAGGCTCTTTTTCAGCTGACGCTGACCTGGGGCAGAATCACCTTTCCCAGGATTTTGTCCGTGGCAATGGAGCCGTATTTTTCGCTGCGGCTGTCGGCGGAGTGGTTCCGGTTGTCTCCCATGACGAACACGGCACCCTCCGGTACCGTCAGGCTCACCACCGTCCGATCGTCCCGAGGCTCCAATGGGTCTTCCTCCTCGTAATTCAGATACGGCTCGTCAATGGGGATCTCGTTCACCGTGACCGTGTTGGTATCATAATCGATTTTCACCCGGTCTCCCGGAACGCCGATCACCCGCTTGACGATGTAGGTTCGGTCAAACAGCCCTTCGCCGGTGTGGATCACCACCACGTCGCCCCTTTGGGGCTGATATCCCACCCGGAGCACCAGCAGCAGCTGCTGATCCTGGAGCGTCGGGTACATGGAGCGGCCATCCACAATGGCCAGCTTCACCACAAAGGTGTTCAGAAGCAGCAGGACGATCATCACCGCGCAGAAAACGGCAAAGCCACGGTCACTTTTGGGGTTCTTCTTTTGTTCTTCCATCATACATACCTACAAAAAGGAAGCCTGCCGCGGCAAAAGCCACGACAGGCACTTGCAATGCAAATTACTCTTCTTCCTCGTCCTCCAGAGAGAACTCCAGGGTCTCGCCGCAGTTGGGGCAGACGATGCTCCCCTTCTCCAGGGTCTCCTCGTCAAAGTCGATGATCTCGCCGCAGGCACACTCCACCTCGTAAATGGTGGTGTCCTCGTCGCCGAACTCGAAGCCCTCCTCAGGCTCCTCCTCGTCCAGCTCGTCGGTGTCGTCGTCCTCGTCCCAGTCCTCGTCGTCCCAGTCCGCATCCTCGTCGTCGAGAATGTAGTCCTCAATGGCGTCCAGGTCTTCCTCAATTTCGTCCAGCTCATCGGAGATGGCAATGGTGGTCTCCTCGATGTCGCTGACCCGCTTGGTCACGTCACCCAGCAAATCCACAATGGCAGCGATCATCTTGCCCTCGTTGGACTCGGTGTTCAGCTTCAGGCCTTCCATCAGACCCTTCAGATAGGCGGACTTTTCAGAAATCGTCATAATCATTCTCCTTAAAGCGTGAATCTCTCAGGCCTTGGAACGACCCAGGTACTCGCCGGTGCGGGTGTCGATCTGGATCTTGTCGCCCTCGTTGACGAACAGAGGCACCTTCACCTCAGCACCGGTCTCCACGGTGGCGGGCTTGGTGACGTTGGTAGCGGTGTTGCCGGCGAAGCCAGGCTCAGTCTTGGTGACCACCAGGTCTACAAAGTTGGGCACTTCCACGCCGAAGACCTTGCCCTTGTAGCTCATGATGGTGCACACGTCATTCTCCTTGACGAACTTGAAGGAATCGTCCAGCACAGAGCCGTCGATGGGCTCCAGCTCGTAGGTTTCCTGATCCATGAAGTAGTACAGGGAGCCGTCGTTGTAGGAGTACTCCATCTTCTTTCTCTCAATGAAAGCGGTAGGGAACTTGGCAGAGGGGTTCAGGCTGGTCTCGGTCACGCCGCCGGTGATGACGTTCTTCATCTTGACCCGGACGAAAGCGGCACCCTTGCCGGGCTTGACGTGCTGGAACTCGATGACCTGCATCACCTTGCCGTCCAGCTCAAAGGTAATACCGTTGCGAATATCGCCTGCAGAAATCATGTTTTATCCTCCTAAGACTACCTCTCCGTGCTGAGAGGCGAATTGCGCTCATAACTTTAGCCAATATATTGTACCGCAAAAGCGGCACTTATGCAAGAGGGAACCGGAAAAAATCTTAGACAAGAATGAGATTTTTCGGGCTTTGCGTCATGTCGATTGTGCCATTTTCGGTGATAACCGTCACGTCCTCGATGCGCACGCCGAATTTGCCGGGCAGATAGATTCCCGGCTCCGCCGAGCATACCGCCCCGGCGGGTATGACCTTATCGTACCGGGGACTTAAGTTCGGGCCTTCATGGATTTCCAGTCCCAGGCCGTGACCGTAGCTGTGGCCGAAGAAGCCGCCGTAGCCCGCCTTGGCAATGACGTTTCGGGCAATCGCGTCAATTTCCGCGCCGGTAAGGCCTGCTTTCGTCGCCTGAATCGCGGTCTGCTGAGCCTCCAGCACCACGCAGTACACATAGCGCATTTCCGGGGTTACGGAACCCACCGCCACGGTGCGGGTCATGTCCGAGCAGTAGCCCTGCCAGGCCGCGCCGAAGTCCATGGTGACGAAATCCCCGGGCTGAATGACCCGCTCCCCGGCCACACCGTGGGGCAGGCTGGTATTGGGGCCGGAGACCACAATGGGGTCGAAGGCCAGACCGGTGGCTCCGTTTTTGTACAGGGCGTAGATCAGCTCCGCCTGAAGGGCAAGCTCCGTGATACCGGGCTTGATCTTCGTCAGAACCTCCGAAAAGGCCTTGTCGGTGATCGCCTGCGCCTGTTTCATCCGCTCCAGTTCCCAGGACTCCTTCACATCCCGGAAGGCGTTCAGCCTTCCGCTGACGGGCAGAAGCGGAGCCTTCAGCACTTCCTCAAAATTCAGAAGCTCCTCCGCCGTCAGGTATTTTTCCTCGTAGCCCAGGCAGGTAATTCCGAAATCCGCGATTGCCTCATTGATCCGCCGGACATAGCCACGACCCATGCCCACGTCCAGCACCGCAAAATCCCGGATATTTTTCTGGGCGGATTCCAGGTAGCGGCTATCGGTAAAGTAGCGGCAGCCGGATTTGGACACGATGGCCATGCCCTCGGCGATGTCAAATTCCGAGCCGTAATGGCGGCTGTAACGGGAGGTCAGCAGCAGGCCGTCCAGGCCGCCCCCCAGCAGGGACAGATATTTTTCCAGATTTTTCATTGGGAAAGCCTCCGGTTCCTGGCCAAAAAGATAAACGGCAGCTCCAGAACGTGCCGAGCCTTCAGCCAGAAGGTGTGATTGTGAATGGCCTCCACCAGAATCGAGGTCACGCCCATGCAGTTGGCTCCCAGGGTGTCGGTGTAGATCTGGTCGCCCACCAGTGCCGCCTGGCTTGCGGGGATATTGTATTTCTCCAGGCATTGGCGGATGCCCCGGGAGAAGGGCTTTTTCGCGTGGGTGATGCAGTCCAGGCCGTACTTTTCGCAGAAGGCGGGCACCCGGTCGTTGTGGCTGTTGGAGACGACGCACACCTGAATGTCTTCCTGGGCGTTCATGGTCTTCAGCCATCGCTCCATGGCCTCCGTGGGAACGTCCGTGGTGTAGGGTACGATGGTATTGTCAAAATCCAGCATCAGAAGGCGGATGTTCCGGCACTTAAGCAGCTCCGCCGTCAGGTCGGTCAGTGCCTTCGTTACCAGCTTGGGAAGAAGAGAAAAGGGCATATTGTCCTCCGTATTTTCATAAATTATTCTCAGGAATTATATCACAGGGAGGGAGTTTTGTCCATGGCGATCACGCCTTATCTTGCCATGACAGCGGGAGAAAGGAATGCTGCCCAGGCGTTTCCGCCCAGGGCGGGGTGGCTTTCCTGTCACTTTTCCGCCTCCGGCATGGGGCTTTCCAATCTGCCTGCCGCGCTGCCCCCCGGCTCCCTGCTGATTCTGGACGACAGCACGCCCATGGACGGCCACGACCCGGAGCAGATCGCCGGGCAGCTGGAAGACTGCGCAAAGCGTCTGCGCTGTGCCGGAATCCTGCTGGATTTCCAGCAGCCCGGAATGGAAAATGTTCAAAATCTGGTCGCCCGGCTGGAAACGGCGATTTCGGTTCCGTTGATCGTCTCCGCGGCCTACGCAAAAAATGCCGGGTGCGCCGTTTTCCTGCCGCCGGTTCCGGCGGACGTGCCTCTGTCGGAATATTTGTCATCCTGGCGTGGCCGGGAAATCTGGCTGGAGGCGGCGTTGGACGGTCTGGAAATCACCCTGACGGAATCGGGAGCCGCCCGCAGGCTCCTGCCCCGGTGGGAACAGCCGGAGGCGGAGGGCTTCCGGGATGAGCATCTTCACTGCCATTACCGCTGTGAACTCCGGGAAGATGCCGCCGTTTTCACGCTCTGGCGCAGTCCGGAGGACTTAAAAGGGCTTCTTGCGGAAGCGGAAGGGCTGGGCGTTGCCGCCGCCGTAGGGCTGTATCAGGAATTATTCCCCGCTTTCGGCTGAACGGCGGCAATACAGCAGCATTTCATAGGCAATGCCGTTTTCCTCTCCGGATTGGAGAGTTTGAGAAAGGATCCAGGCCGGGTCTTCGTCCAGGTCGGGGAAAAAGGTATCGGACACCGGGCGGGCATGTACCTTCGTCACATAGGCCCTGCCGCAGTAAGGAAGCATTTGCCGATAGACGCTCCCCCCGCCGATGACAAAGGCACGGGGGGCGTTTTTCGTCTGAGCCAGCACCTGCTCCGGGCTATGGCACACCGTAAAGCCGGGAATTTCCCCTTCCGAACGGCTCAGCGCCAGATTGATTCTGCCGGGCAATGGCTTTTTTCCGGGAAAATCCTCGATGGTTCGCCGTCCGACAATCACCGCGGCACCCCGGGTGGTCTCCCGGAAAAATTTCCGGTCGGCGGACAGGGCGATGGGCTGAGTTCCCTCCCGGCCAATGCCCCAATCGTCGTAAACCGCAACAATCAGTTCCATTGCTTCACCTCAGATGGCCATGGGAATTTCAAAAGCAAAGGGATGATATTGGTAATTTTCCAGGGTGAAGGAATCCTTGGTAAAGGCGTAGAAATCCTTCACGCTCTCGTCCACCCGGAAGGTGGGAGCCGGGTAGCCCTCCAGCTCCAGCATGGCCTTCACCGCCGGAATGTGCCGGTCGTAAATGTGGCAGTCGGCGATCACATGCACCAGCTCCCCCACCCGCAGGCCGGAGGCCTGCGCCATCATGTGGGTCAGCACCGCGTACTGCACCACGTTCCAGTTGTTGGCGGTGAGCATGTCCTGGGATCGCTGGTTCAAAATGGCGTTGAGCTTGTCGCCCGTGACGTTGAAGGTCATGGAATAGGCGCAGGGGTACAGGTTCATTTCGTGCAGGTCCTGGAAATTATAGATATTCGTCAGAATCCGCCGGGAGGCCGGGTTGTGCTTCAGATCGTAGAGCACCCGGTCAACCTGGTCAAAGTCCCCCTCTTTGTAGTGGTGCCTGATACCCAGCTGATAGCCGTAGGCCTTGCCGATGGTGCCGTCCTCCCCTGCCCACTCGTCCCAGACATGGCTGCCCAGATCGGCGATCCGATTGGACTTCTTCTGCCAGATCCACAGAAGCTCATCCACCGCGCTTTTCCAGTAGGTGCGCCGCAGGGTCATAATGGGAAATTCCTTGGAAAGGTCGTAGCGGTTCACCACGCCGAAGGTCTTAACCGTGTGGGCGGGCGTTCCGTCTGCCCAGTGGGGACGCACGTCCAGGCCTTCGTCAGAATAGCCCTCCTCCAGAATCTTCCGGCAGGTTGCCTTGTATACTTCATCCGCGTAGCTCATTGGGTTTGCCTCCTAACGTGTCTTTGGGACATCATACCACAGGCGGGCGGAAAGCGCAATGAAAAAAGTCACTGCGCAAGTGCCGGATATAAAAAGCCAAGCTACCAAAAACCATGTCATTGCGAGACAGTGGAATGCACTGGCGTGGCAATCCGTTCTCCTTAAAAATGTCAGAAATTTAACATCTAACGGGGATACGGATTGCCACACCAGTCTGCGGACTGGTTCGCAATGACAGCATATCTTTTGGACTATGAGGAAACGTTAAAAAGGCTCCCCCCTTGATATTTAAGGGGGAGCCTTTGGATAACGGATTGTGACCGGAGGGAATCCCTGGAAGGGGCCACACCAGTGTGCGCTACACTAAAGTATGACTGCCACCGGCAGTCATTATGATTTTGATTCGCTGCGCGGAGCACCACACTGGTTCGCAATGACATGCGCTATACGATAGTACTCAGAACGATGACAGCTTCTAATTTCAGGTCAGGATGGGTTCGATGGCGGCGGCAAGCTTTTCCTTCTGCGCCTCGGCCTCGGCAAGGGTCTTGCCCAAAGTGGTGAAGTAGGTCTTGATTTTCGGCTCCGTGCCGGAGGGGCGGACAATGACCGAAGCACCGCCCTCCAGGGCGTAGTCCAGCACGTTGGCAGCGGGCAGGCCGGTCTCGGCGGTGTTCTGGTAGTCCGTGACCTTCACAACCTTGTAGCCGCCGATCTCGGCGGGGGGATTACTCCGCAGGCCGGACATGATGCCCGCCATCTTGTCCATACCGCTGAGCCCCGGGAACTCGAAGGAGTCCACCTTGTTCAGGTACCGGCCGTACTGGGCGTAAATTTCCTCCAGCCGCTGCTTGATGGAAGAGCCGATGGAACGGTAGTAAGCTGCCATTTCGCAGATGAGCATGGAGCCGATGATGGCGTCCTTGTCCCGGACGTAGGAGCCGGCCAGATAGCCGTAGGATTCCTCGAAGCCCAGAATGAACCGGTCAACCTCCCCGGCTGCCTCCAGCTTTGCGATCTGATCGCCGATCCACTTGAAGCCCGTAAGGACATTGCGCATTTCCACGCCGTAGTGGGCGGCCACCTTGTCCGCCAAGGGGGTAGAAACCAGGGACTTGACGGCCACGGGATGCTTGGGCATGGTGCCCTTCTCAATTCTGCCCTGGCAGATGTAGTCCAGCAGCAGCACGCCCACCTCGTTACCAGAAACCAGCTCATAGGTGCCGTCCGGGCAGCGGACGGCAATGCCCACCCGGTCAGCGTCCGGATCGGTGGCCAGCATCAGGTCGGCACCGGATTTTTCGGCCAGCTCCAGCCCCAAACGCAGAGCCTCGAAAATCTCCGGGTTGGGATAGGGGCAGGTGGGGAAATTGCCGTCGGGGTACTCCTGCTCAGGGACGATGGTGATATCGGTAATGCCGATGTCGTGGAGCACCCGGGTCACGGGCACCAGACCGGAGCCGTTCAGGGGAGAATAGACCAGCTTCAGCCCGGCTGTCCTGCACAGACCCGGCCGGACGGCGCAGGCCTCAATGGCCTGGTACAGGGCTTCCTTGCAGTCCTCGCCCACATAGGAGATCAGGCCCTTGGCCTTTCCTTCCTCGAAGGGCATCCAGGCGGCACCGGTGAGAATGTCGGTCTTCTGAATTTCCGCGTAAACAACGGCGGCGGCGGCATCCGTCATCTGGCAGCCGTCGGGGCCATAGGCCTTGTAGCCGTTATACTTGGCGGGATTGTGGGAGGCGGTAATCATAATGCCGGCGTTGGCATGGTAGTAGCGGGTGGCGAAGGACAGGGCGGGTACAGGCATCAGCGCGTCATAAATGCGCACCTGAATGCCGTTGGCGGCCAGAACGCAGGCGGCCTCCTTGGCGAACACGTCGGAATTGATCCGGCTGTCATAGGAGATGGCAACCAGCTGGCTTCCTCCCTGGGTCTTCACCCAGTTGGCAAGACCCTGGGTGGCCTGACGCACCACATAAATATTCATCCGGTTGGAGCCTGCGCCCAGGATGCCCCGAAGACCTGCGGTACCGAATTTCAGAGCCACGGCGAACCGCTCCTTGATCTGATCCTCCTGACCCGCAATCTCCTTCAGCTCCTTCGTCAGAGCGGGATCCTCCAGGGAAGCGGAGCACCAACGCTGATAATCCTCCATGTACATTGCAAATCACCTTTTCCTTATTGTATTCTATGCGTTTGCATAACCTTAGCTGATATCATAATATACGATTTGCCGGGGCTTGTCAATATTGGGCACAGGCGTTATCCGAAGGTTTCGGGTTCTTGCGTAATTCCTGCGGGGGGCGATGCCCACATCGTCCCGCAGTATGCACCACAGTTTACAGGACGGGTCGATGAAGGGCATCGACCCCTACAGGTTCTATTAGGGTTTTCGGAATATCCGGGGGATTGCCACACCAGTGACATCGGTC
>ERZ808242.1274-NODE-1274-length-14692-cov-3.707932_pt1 | contig 14692 bp, 12 predicted proteins | sample MGYA00521244_ERZ808242 | MGnify/ENA primary metagenome ERZ808242 (study PRJEB31516, sample SAMN03275573) | gut metagenome | biome: mammalia-associated habitat; material: feces | host: Papio cynocephalus | place: Kenya | collected 2012-07-27 ... | reverse complement strand
ATAGTCGGCAAATTCGGCGTGCAGGTACAGAACGTTCTCAAAAAAGCCGCCGCGCTCGATATTCATACGATATGCCCGTTGCATGGTCCCGTTCTAAAAGAAAATTTAGGCTACTATCTCAATCTTTATAATATATGGTCGAGTTACGAAGCCGAAGAAAACGGCGTTTTGATTGCTTATACTTCCGTTTACGGGCATACGAAGCAAGCCGCGGAAATTTTGAAGGGTGAACTCGACGCGCTCGGCATAAAAGCCGTTTTGCGGGATTTGGCTCGTTCCGATATGTCGGTTGCGGTTGCGGAAGCCTTCAAGTATTCTGCCACGGTGTTTGCGACTACGACGTACAACGGCGATATATTCCCTTTCATGCGCGATTTTATCGAGAGAATTACCGAACGCAACTTTAAGAAACGCACCGTCGCGTTTATCGAGAACGGCTCGTGGGCGCCGATGGCAAAACGCGTTATGATGTGTATGCTGGAATGTTCTAAGGATCTTGTTGTTTGTGAAAATTCCGTTACCGTTCGCTCGGCTTTAACAGAAGAAAACAAGCTTGCATTAAGCGCGCTCGCAAACGAGCTTAAAGAAAAAATAAGCCGATAATCGACTTATATAGGGGCTTTTATGGAACATAAAGGTTGTTCGAGCTGTGTTAAGGAGCCTGTCGGGCAGATAAACGTGGTGCGGTTCATTAAAAAATTAGACGAATGTTTTTTAACCGACGACTTATCGTCCGCCATGGAATGCGTCGAATATTGGGCGCGCGAAGCTCAAAATCTCGGCGACAAAAGAGGACTTTTGTCCGTGGTTAACGAACAATTAGGACTTTATCGGAGAACGAACGACAAGGATAAAGGGATAAAAGCCGTCGAAAACGCGATACGGCTTGTCGAAGAAACGGAACAAGGCAATCTTGTCTCGGGCGCAACGATTTTCGTTAACGCCGCAACTACTTTGAAGGCTTTCGGCAAAGCCGCCGACGGACTTAGCTTATACGAAAAGGCAAAAGCCATTTACGAGCAAAGAGGTTTGGAAAAAAGCTTTGAGTACGCCGCGCTTTTGAATAACTGCGGTTCCGCGCTTTCCGAGCTTCGTAGGTTTGACGAAGCCGAAAATCTTATGAAAAAAGCCATCGAAATTCTAAAAGAGGACGGCACGCATGACGGCGAAATCGCCGTTTCGCTCATCAATCTCGCGCACCTTTATTACGACCGCGACGATACTTCGCAAAAAGAAGTCGAAAAGCTTTTGGACGAGGCTTGGGAATATATCAATTCTCCGCGCCAACCGCACGACGCAAACTACGCGTTCATTCTTTCGAAGTGCGCCCCGTCGCTCAAATATTTTCACCGCTTTGACGAGGCGGAAGCTATCACGGCGGTTGCGAACGAAATTTATGGTAAAAAGCAATGAGCTTGCTTGAAAAATGCGAAGAATTTTACAAAAAATACGGCGAAAACCTACTTATAGAGGGGTTTTCCGAATTATATCCGCGCGTTGCGGTCGGGCTTGTAGGGCATGGTTCGGAATGTTTTTCGTATGACGACGAACTGTCCGCCGACCACGATTATTCGCTCGGCTTCGATATCTTTTTGACCGACGAGGACGAAAAACTATACGGCTTCAAGCTCGAAAGGGCTTACGCAAAACTCTTAAAAGAGCAAGGCGTAAATACGAAAAGAAGCCGCTACGGCGAGGGCGAACGCGGCGTTAAAAGGATAAGCGATTTTTACTCTTTTTATACGGGTGTCGGCGGCGCGCCGACCACTTACGGCGAATGGCTTTCTATCCCGGACGGCTACCTTGCGGAAGCGACAAACGGCAAAGTTTTTTGCGATAACTTAGGTAAATTCACCGAAATTCGCGAAAAAATAAAACGCGGTTATCCCGAGGATATAAGGCTCAAAAAACTTGCTTCCGCGCTCTTTTACGCGGGACAGGGCGGACAGTATAACCTTGAAAGGTGCCTTTCGCGCGGAGAAATGGCGGCGGCGAACCTTGCTCGTTCCGTCTTTACCGAGAATGCCGCAAAAGCCGTATTCCTTATCAACCGCAGCTACCCGCCGTATTATAAATGGCTTTTTAAAGGGCTTTCAAAACTCCCGTTCGGCGGCGAAAAGATAGCAAAAATATTAACCGAAATATCGGTTTTACCCATAACAAACGAAAATATCTCTTTGCTTGTCGAAGCAGCGGCAAAGGAAATAATATCGCTTATAAAAGACGACGGACTAAGCGAAAGAAAGCGTAATTATCTCGTTGATTTTTCGTCCGACGTGAATGGCTTTATAAAAAACGTAACGCTGCGCAACATGCCCGTTATGCTTTAAAAAGCCCGTCTATAAGTCGATTTTTTATTGAAAACAAAGGCAAAAAGCCTTGTTAAAATATGTTTTATATATGGAGGACACAATTATGAAAAAATGGAAATGCACTGTATGCGGAGAAATCGTTTACTTCGAAACCCGCCCCTTAGAATGCCCCGTTTGCCATGCTCCGGGTAGCAAGTTTATCGAGATTAAAGATGACGACGGTATGACCTGGGCAGCCGAACATGTTGTCGGCATAGGCAAAGTCGACGCACCGGAAGAAATCATCGAAGGTTTGAGAGCTAACTTCCAGGGCGAATGCACGGAAGTCGGTATGTACCTTGCGATGGCGCGCGTAGCTCACCGCGAAGGTTATCCGGAAATAGGTCTTTACTGGGAAAAAGCCGCTTACGAAGAAGCCGAACACGCCGCTAAGTTTGCGGAACTTTTAGGCGAAGTCGTAACCGATTCCACAAAGAAGAACCTTGAAATGAGAGTCGAAGCCGAAAACGGCGCAACCTTAGGCAAATTCGAACTTGCCAAAAAGGCAAAAGCTTTGAACCTTGACGCAATACATGATACCGTTCACGAAATGGCTCGCGACGAGGCGCGCCACGGCAAAGCGTTCAAAGGTCTTTTGGACAGATATTTCGGAAAATAAGGAGGCGCGGACAATGAGATACGTTTGCAACGTTTGCGGCTGGGTGTACGACGAAGACGAACAAGGCGTAAAGTGGGAAGATCTCCCCGAAGATTTTACTTGCGAGCTTTGCGGTGCGGGTAAAGACGAATTTTCGCCCGAAGAGTAAAATCCTTTTGTGATTTTCTTCTTAGCTCGGTAGTGGCTTTTATTTTACAAAAGTCGCGCTATAAGTCGATTATCGGCATAAAAACTTGATAATAACATACAAAAAGCAGAGGTTTTTATTTTAAGCCCCTGCTTTTTATATATAGAGTTTGTGCTGAAATTTGCGTAAACTTCTAAAAATAAAGTTTTGAATGAGCAACGGAGAGTTTTTTCTTGTCGCATAAAAAACGACCGTCAAAGGCGGTCGTTTTCTCATATAATTATATACGATTTTTACTCTTTGTCGGGCTTAATCCTTGCAACGCCCGTTTCCTTTGCCGCTTTTATTACGGCTTTTGCGACAATGGGGGCAACGCGTTTGTCGAGAGCGGAGGGGATAATGTTAGTGTCCGAAAGTTCTTCATCGGGAATAAGCGAGGCGAGCGCAAAGGAAGTTGCGACTTTCATTTCCTCGTTAATGCACTTTGCTCTGCAATCGAGCGCGCCGCGGAAAATACCCGGGAACGCAAGAACGTTGTTTATTTGGTTCGGAAAATCCGAGCGACCCGTGCCGACTATGCGCGCGCCGGCTTTCAAAGCTTTGTCGGGCATAATCTCGGGCGTGGGGTTCGCCATCGGGAACACGATAGAGTCTTTCGCCATCGAAGCTATCATTTCTTCGCTTACGATATTCGGTGCGGAAACGCCGATGAAAACGTCCGCGCCTTTCATTGCAACCGCTAAATCGCCGTGCAAAAGTTCGGCGTTGGTGCGCTTTGCTATCTCGGCGTGCGCTTCGTTCGCGGTCGGAACGTCGCGCGCGATAATGCCCGTTCTGTCGACCATGATAAGGTTTTTAACGCCCATGTTCAAGAGATGTTTGCCGATAGAAATGCCCGCCGCTCCCGCGCCGTTTATAACGACTTTTATTTTGCTTATATCCTTTTTCACGACTTTAAGCGCGTTCAAAAGCGCAGCCGCAACGACGATTGCCGTGCCGTGTTGGTCGTCATGGAACACGGGAATGTCGCATTTTTCTTTGAGCTTCTGCTCGATTTCAAAGCACCTCGGCGCAGAGATGTCCTCTAAGTTTATGCCGCCGAAGCTGTCGGATATGAGGTAAATCGTGTTGACGATTTCGTCCACGCTTTTGGAATTGACGCACAAGGGGAACGCGTCCACGCCCGCAAACTCTTTAAAGAGCGCGCACTTTCCTTCCATAACCGGCATACCCGCCGAGCCGCCGATATCTCCGAGCCCCAAAACGGCGGTGCCGTCCGTGATGACCGCAACGAGGTTTTTGCGGCGCGTTAAGTCGTAAGATTTGTCCTTGTCTGCTTTTATCACGAGGCAAGCTTCCGCAACGCCCGGAGTGTACGCAAGAGAAAGGTCCTCGCGCGTTTCAATCTTCACGCGGGAAATAACTTCGATTTTGCCTTGCCATTCGTAATGCTTTTTTAAAGATTCTTGTTTAATATCCATTTTTTTATTCGTTTCCTGTATATTTTTTGAAATTTTAATGTTTTTTTGTGCCTAAGAAAGGCGAAAACTCACACCATTTTCGACGGGTCAACGGACTTATCGAACTCTTCTTCCGTCAAAAAGCCGAGCTTAACGGCGGCTTCTTTGAGCGTTAAATTTTCCTTAAACGCAAGCTGAACGGTTTTCGCCGCTTTTTCGTAACCGATAACGGGGTTTAAAGCCGTCGCGAGCATAAGGGAATTTTTGACGTTTTCCTTCATCTTGTCCTCGTTCGCGGTTAAGCCCGACAGACAGTGAACGGTAAAGTTTTTTAATGAGTGGGCAAGGAGCGAAACGGAACGCAGAAACGCCGAAGCGATGAGCGGCATGTAAACGTTGAGTTCGAAGTTGCCTTGCGAAGCCCCGAAAGAAATAGCCGCGTCGTTCGCAAAGACTTGCGCGCAAACCATCGTGACCGATTCGCATTGAGTGGGGTTGACTTTGCCCGGCATTATCGACGAGCCGGGTTCGTTCGCGGGGATAGTGATTTCGCCCAAACCGAGGCGCGGGCCCGAAGCGAGCCAGCGGATATCATTCGCGATTTTTATTAGGTCTGCGGCTAAAGCTTTGAGCGCGCCGTGCGCCGCAACGAATTCGCCTTTAGAGGAAAGCGCGTGATATTTGTTTTCCGCCGAGGTGAATTTGCTGCCCGTCGTTTCGGAAATTATCTCCGCGCACTTTTCGCCAAAACCTTTCGGCGCGTTAAGCCCGGTGCCTACGGCTGTGCCGCCGAGCGCGAGCGGGCGAAGGGAATCTATCGCGGAAAGTATAAGTTTTTTGTCCTCTTCAAGGCTTGCTCTCCAACCGCTCACTTCCTGTCCGAACGTCATCGGCACCGCGTCCTGAAGGTGCGTTCTGCCGCATTTTATCACGTTCGCATACTTCTTCTCAATTACAAGAAGTGCCTCTATAACTTCGTTAATCGCAGGTTTAAGTTCTTTTTCGACCTTTAAAACCGCCGCTACGTTCATCGCCGTCGGAAAAGTGTCGTTCGAACTTTGCGACATATTCACGTCGTCGTTCGGGTGCAAAAGTCGTTTGCCCGCCAAAAGGTTTCCGCGGTTCGCGATTACTTCGTTTGCGTTCATGTTGGACTGCGTGCCGCTCCCCGTTTGAAAGATAACGAGCGGAAAATGTTCGTCAAGCGTGCCGCTTGCAACTTCCTTTGCCGCCGCCACAATGTAGCTTAGCTTTTCTTCCGTCATTTTTTCGGGCTTTAATGCCGCGTTGGCTTTTGCCGCGGCTTCCTTTATTATGCCGAACGCGTGGATAATATCGAGCGGCATTCTTTCGCCGTCGAATTTAAAGTTGTTGCGGCTCCGCTCCGTCTGCGCTCCCCAGTATTTGTCGCAAGGCACTTTTACCTCGCCCAAAGAATCTTTTTCTATTCTGAATTCCATTTTTCCGTTTCCTTTAAAATGTTTGAAACTTCATATATGATTATACTCTACCGCCGCAAAAATTGCAAGAAAAAACCGCCTCAAATCGTCACTTGATTTTTCGGTCGGCTTTAATACCTTTTTGCGATATTATAATATATGTTTGTGTTTTTATGTTGACAAAGACAGATTAGTATTATAAAATATACATATGGGTATAGCTACTTAGCAAGGAGAGTTTTTATGAAAAAGAAGATTTTGTTTGTTTTGTTGTTGGTTTTTGTTGCTTGTTTGTCGTTAACGCTCTTTTCTGCGTGTGACAACGACAATAAGTTGGATTCAAGCGGTGCCGGTGGCAGTATATCCGACGCAAGCGGTAATAGTGGCAGTGCGACTGACGAGAGCGACAATAGTAGCGGTGTGTCCGGCGATAGTGGCGGTGCAACAGATTCAAGCAGCGATAGCGGCGTGACTGCTTATAGCATAAATTTTGTTGCAGACGGAACAGTTTACGCAAAAATTAGCACTAAGGGAAACGAAATTGTAAATTTACCCGCTAATCCCAAAAAAGAGGGTTACGTTTTTGACGGCTGGTACTTTGATAGCGAAGTTTGGGAGAAACCTTTCACGGCAAATTCGCTTTTAAACACGCCGCTTTCAATCGATATGTATGTTTACGCTAAATTTACAAAAGTAGAAACAGTAGAAGGAACGCAAGCGGAATTTGTCGGCTTTGAAAAAGTCGGCGAAAACAAGTATTTGAAAAAAATTTCTAACGATACGGAAATATTTTCGCTCGGGACGAGTGTGAAAATCGACGCAAAGAGTAGTTGGATTGTTTCTTATGATATATCTTGCACAAAAGTAATCTTAAGTAAAATTGTGGAGTTGACTGCCGGCGATAATCTTTGTTACGTTAATGTTACCGACGAAAACGGGAATGTGTCGCTTTACACTCTCAACATTCGTCGCAGAGAAATTTATGAAGTTTCTTTTGCCGACAGTGATGTTCAACCGCAGTATATCGAGGAAGATTCTTGTGCGAATGCGCCCGCAACGGCTAATAGAAACGGTTACACCTTTGAAAGTTGGGATTTTGATTTCACTATGCCGATTGTCGAAAATACGATAATTAACGCAAAATGGAACGTTGTTACATACAATATCAAGTACGAATTGAACGGCGGCGAAAACAATTCTGCAAACCCGACTACTTATACAATCGAAACCGAAGATATCGTTTTACAAACGCCGAGTATTCAAAATGAAGATTATGTCGGTTTTATCGGGTGGTTTTCCGATAAAGAGCTTAGGTATGAAGTGAAAAACATAAAGCAAGGCTCGTATGGCAATAAAACTTTTTATGCAAAGTGGTCGTCAAAGTATTATTTGTTTGATACGTATAACAAAACGATTACAGGTGTGACCTACTATGCGGAAACTTGTTCTTCCTTAGTAATTCCCGATAAAATAAACGGAATTGATGTTTCTATAATAGGTAATAGTGCTTTTTATAACTGCTCAAAATTAAAAAGCGTGACAATTCCCGACAGTGTGTCTGTCATAGGAAATTCTGCGTTCAGTGGTTGCACGGGACTCATAAACGTATATTATGCGGGTGATGTCGCAAGCTGGTGCGGAATAAGCGGACTTGTAAATATAATGTCAAGTTCAAGGACTCTTTTTATCGGCGGCAAAAAGTTGGAAGGTGACCTTGTTATTCCGAACGGTGTGAAAAGCATAAGCGATAATGCGTTTTGGAATTGTGCGGGACTGACAAGCATAACAATCCATGACGGTGTGGAAAGTATAGGCGATTGGGCGTTTTGGAATTGCACGGGACTCGCAAGCGTGACTATTGGTAACGGTGTGAAACGCATTGGGGATTGGGCGTTCTATGGTTGTACGGGACTTATAAGCGTGGCTATTGGTAACAATGTGGCAAGCATAGGCGATTATGCGTTTTGGAATTGCGCGGAACTGACAAGCGTGATAATTCCTGACAGTGTGGCTATCATAGGGAATTCTGCGTTTAATGGTTGTACGGGACTCATAAGCGCGACTATCGGTAACAGCGTTACGAGTATAGGTGGTTCGGCGTTCTTGAATTGTGAAAGACTCACAAGCGTGACAATTCCTGACAATGTGGAAAGCATAGGAGATTCTGCGTTCAATGGTTGTACGGGACTCACAAGCATGATTATCGGTAGCAGTGTTGCGAGTATAGGCGATTATGCATTCTATATTTGCGCAAGGCTGACAAGCGTGATAATCCCTAATAGCGTGACAAGCATAGGCGATTATGCGTTCCATGGTTGCGCAAGGCTGACAAGCTTGATTATCGGTAACAGCGTGATAAGCATAGGCGAATATGTGTTTAATGGATGCGCGGGACTCACAAGCATGACAATTCCCGGCAGCGTGACGAGCATAGGGGATTATGCATTCAATGGCTGCACGGGGCTGACAAGCATGATTATTCCTAACAGTGTAACAAACATAGGCGAGTATGTGTTCAATGGTTGCACGAGGCTGACAAGCGTGACTATCGGCAATGGTGTGACGAGTATAGGCAGTTCGACGTTCCGTGATTGCGCGAAGCTGTCAAGCGTGACAATTCCCGACAGTGTGAAAAGCATAAGTGAATATGCGTTCTGGAATTGCAATAGCCTCACAAGCATATATTATGCAGGTGATGTCGCAAGCTGGTGTGGAATAAGCGGACTTGCAAATATAATGTCGAGTTCAAGGACTCTTTTTATCGGCGGCAAAAAGTTGGAAGGTGACCTTGTTATTCCGAACGGTGTGAAAAGCATAAGCAAAGACGCGTTCTATGGTTGCTCAGGACTCACAAGCGTGACAATTCCCGGCAGCGTGATAAGCATAGGCAGTTATGCGTTCAGTTATTGTACAGAACTTACAAGCGTGATTATCGGCGATGGTGTGACGAGCATAGGCTGGTCGGCGTTCAGTGGATGTAGTAAAATTGAGGAAATTGTGATACCGACTACGATAAAAAGTATAGAGGACTACGCTTTTTGTAATTGTTCAAGTCTAAAAACCATATACTACAAAGGCACCGAGGAAGAATGGAATGCTATTACAAAAGATAGTGCATGGATTTCTGGTGCAAACTATACTATAATTTACAATGCGTAATAATAAAAATTTTATCGCCGATTGGCAAAGGAGATAATTTTGCTTGTTTCGCTTTTATTCGGCGTACCCGTTCAAGGCAACGGCACGAAAAAATCTCTTTGCTACATTTATTATAATTGCTAAAAACCAACAAAAGCCCCGCTATAAGTCGATTAACGGATAAAAATATAAAAAAGCTCTCGAAAATTTCGAGAGCTTTTGGCGTTTTCTTTAACAAATTATCTTTTACACGTTGAAGCGGAAGAGGACGACGTCGCCGTCTTGCATAACGTAGTCCTTGCCCTCGGAGCGGACTTTGCCTTTTTCTTTGGCGGCGGTTAGGGAGCCGCAGTCTAAAAGCGTTTGGTAGTTGACTACTTCCGCGCGAATGAAGCCGCGTTCGAAGTCGGAGTGAATTTTGCCTGCCGCTTGCGGGGCTTTGGTGCCGATTTTTATCGTCCAGGCGCGCGTTTCGGGTTCGCCTGCGGTCAAAAAGCTCATAAGCCCTAAGAGAGAGTAGGAAGCTTTTACAAGGCGGTTAAGCCCGCTTTCGGTTAAACCTAACGCGGCGAGGTATTCCGCTTGTTCTTCTAACGGAAGAGCCGAGATTTCCTCTTCGATTTTCGCGCAGATAACGAGCGTTTCGCTGCCTTCCGTTTTAGCGTAATCCTTGACTTCCTGAACGAGTGGAAGGGTGGATTCGTCCTTGCCGATATCCTCTTCGCCTATGTTTGCGGCGTAGATTACGGGCTTAGACGTGAGCAGGAAAAGCCCTTTTACGTAGTCGGCTTCTTCCTCCGTAAAAGAAAGGGAACGCACCGGCTTTTCGGAAGCGAGGCAGTCGTAAATTCTCTGTAAAAGTTCGGCTTCTACGACGTACTTTTTATCGCCCGTTTTAATCATACTCTTTGCGCGGTCGAGCTTTTTTTCGACGGCTTCCATATCGGAAAGGATAAGTTCGAGATTGATTATGCCTATATCGCGGACGGGGTCGACGGTGTTTTCGACGTGCGTTACGTTGTCGTCCTTGAAACAGCGGACGACGTGGACGATAGCGTCTACTTCGCGGATATGCGAAAGGAATTTGTTGCCTAAGCCTTCGCCCTTGCTTGCGCCGCGGACAAGCCCCGCAATATCGACGAATTCAATCGTTGCGGGAACGATTTTCTTGCAGTTGTAGAGCGCGGCGAGCTTAGTCAGCCTTTCGTCCGGAACGGCGACTACGCCTACGTTTGGCTCTATCGTGCAGAAAGGAAAGTTTGCCGCCATTGCGCCGGCATGCGTTATTGCGTTAAAAAGCGTGGACTTGCCGACGTTTGGCAGTCCGACTACGCCGAGTTTCATGATTTTCGACCTCCGAAAATTTGTGCTTAGTAGATAGGGTTTTTAATGCCTCTAATGACAAGAAGCACAATCCATAACGGTTAATTTTTACGTTTGCGTAGATATTTTACTACATTTTATAGAAATTATCAAACTAATTGTTGTAATTTCGGCGTTTATGTGCTAAAATATTTCACGAAAAAGCATTTAAGGATAAACGATGGATTACAAACAGCATATTGCCGAGATGATAGAAGTTCCCGGCACTGACAAAAGTTTTATAGCCGCGGCGATAGAAATTCCGCCGACGAAGGAAGTAGGCGACTTTGCGTTGCCGTGTTTTAAGTTTGCGAAAACCCTGCGCAAAAGCCCCGTTATGATAGCGAACGAGCTTGCCGCGACCTTTAAGGGAGACGAAGTGATTTCGTCTTGCGAAGCGGTGAACGGATACCTCAATTTCCGCCTTAACCGCGCGGCGTTCGTCAATTCCGTAGTCGATAAAATTACGGAAGAGGGCGCGAACTACGGCAAATCGAACATGGGCGGCGGAAAGGTTATCTGCATAGACTATTCGTCCATTAACATTGCAAAACCCTTCCATATCGGACATTTGTCCACGACCGTTATAGGCGCGGCTCTATATAGAATTTTCAACTTTTTGGGCTACAAAGCCGTCGGTATAAACCACCTCGGCGACTACGGCACGCAGTTCGGAAAACTCATTTACGCATACAAACATTGGGGCAGCAAAGAAGCCGTCGAAAAGGGCGGACTTAAAGAATTAACCCGCCTATACATTCATTATCACGAACTTTCGGAGAAAAATCCCGAGATGGACGAAGAGGCGAGAAGCTACTTTAAAAAGATAGAATCGGGCGATAAGGAGTGCGTTGAACTCTTCGAATACTTTAAGTCTATAACGTTAGCTGAAACGAAAAAGATTTACGACCTTTTGGACGTAAAGTTCGATTCTTACGCGGGCGAAAGCTTTTACAACGACAAAATGCAACCCGTTGTGGACGAGCTGAAAAAGGACGGTTTGCTCGTCGAAAGCGAGGGCGCGATGGTCGTTAAGCTCGACGATTACGACATGCCGCCTTGCATTATTCTCCGCTCGGACGGCGCGAGCCTTTACGCCACGCGCGACTTAGCCGCAGCGTTTTATCGCAAAAAAACTTACGATTTTTATAAGTGTTTATACGTTGTCGCATACCAGCAGAATTTGCACTTCAAGCAAATTTTCAAGGTTCTGGAACTTATGGGCGAGCCGTGGGCAAAAGATATGGTACACGTAGCTTACGGTATGGTTTCGCTCGAAGACGGCGCGATGAGTACCCGTCACGGTAGGGTCGTCCTTTTGGAGGACGTTATAAACAAGACTATAGAAAAGGCACTCGAAGTCATCGACGCAAAGAACCCGTACCTTGAAAACAAGGAAGAAACGGCAAAAATCGTCGGTACCGGCGCGGTTATTTTCGGCGCGCTCGCGCAGAACAAAATAAAGGATATAGTTTTCAGTTACGACAAAGTGCTTAACTTTGACGGCGAAACCGGTCCGTACGTTCAGTACACCGTCGCGCGTTGCAATTCCGTCATCAAAAAGGCTGGCGAAATCGAAGCTAAGGGAATTGTCGATACCGTTACGGACGACGAATTCGCGCTTGCCGTTCAACTTGAAAACTTCCCCGCTACGGTTGTCGCCGCGGCGGAAAAATACGAGCCGTCTTTCGTTACGCGCTATGCGGTCGAAACGGCGAAAGCCTTCAATAAGTTCTACCTTAACTGCAAGGTCATCGGCGAAGACAAGGAGCGTTCGGCGTTCCGTTTAAAGCTCACGAAGGCTACCAAAACCTGCCTTACTTCCGCGCTTTCTCTTCTCGGCATAAAAGCTCCCGAAAAAATGTAAAATAGGCGATAATCGACTTATAGGCGTGCTTTTTGCCGCTAAGTTAAGACGGTTTAGTTAAAAGTTCGGGCAAAAATACACTTACTTTCGGATTAAAAATATTTCGGAGGACGAATATTTATGAAAAAATTTTTCAGTGAGTTTCTTACCTTTATAAAAAGGGGAAACGTACTCGACATGGCAGTCGGCGTTATCGTCGGCAGCGCGTTTACGGCGATTGTCACCGCGCTTTCGAACGGCATTTTAAAGCCGCTCATTAACTGGGTTCTCGCGCTCGTTGGCGGAGATTCCAACGCGCTCGAATCGGCATACACCATCTTAAAACCGACCTACACGGTAAACGAAGCGGGCGAAAAGATATTAGACCTTGCCAACTCCGTTTACATAGACTGGGGCGCGTTTTTAAGCGCGATAATCAACTTTATTCTTATCGCGTTCGTAGTATTTTGCATCGTCAAAGCTATCAATAAAGCGAGAGAACTTGCCGACGTTGACGCTATGATGACCGAAAAAGTTCAAAAGAAGCTCGATGCGGACGAAAAGTTGAGCGACGCCGAAGAAAAATGGCTTAAAAGATATACTAAACGTTACCCGGACAAAGCTCCTAAAAAGACCGAAGTCGTTGTCGAAGAACCCGTTGTCGAAGAGCCTACAAAGACGGAAAAGCTTTTGGAAGACATTCTTAACGAGCTTAAAGCGAATACAGAAAATAAGGGTTGAGAATTATGAATTTACTTTATAGAATGCTTGCCGAGACCGACAGCAGCGGCTTGAAAGATATTGATAGCATCGAGGACGGTTTGAGTTTTTTTCAGAACCTTTGGGAAAAAATCAAAAATTGGTTTTTGTCGAACGGCGGTTGGCAGTTTCTCGTTAAAATTGCTTTAATCGTCGTCGTAGGTTTCTTGCTCGTCAAGCTCATACTCGGCATAATAAAAGGTATAGTCGGGCGTTCGAAGCTTAAAGACCAAAAACTTGCGGGCAAATTCATTTACAATATCGCCAAGGTTGTCTTACTCGTTATTTACTTTATATCGGTTTTAGCTGTTTTAGGCTTCGACACTTCAAGTTTGGTTGCCGTTCTCGCCGCTTCATCGCTTGCCGTTTCGCTCGCTTTGCAGTCTATCATGACGAATTTTGCAAGCGGAATGATTATCGTAGGCAGTAAGCCGTTTAAGGAAGGCGACTATATTTCGGTCGGAGGATATGAGGGAACGGTAAGCAACATAACGCTTCACTCTACCACCCTTATAACCTTCGATAATAAAGTCGTTATCATTCCAAACTCCGATATTTCGGGCGGAACGGTCGTTAACTATTCGGCTATGCCCGAAAGAAGACTCGACCTCGAATTTACCGTCGCTTACGGCACGAGCGTCGATAAAGTCAAAAAGGTTTTGACAAAGGTTCTCGACGAACATCCTCTCGTTCTTCATGAAAAGGGTTATATGGTCAATCTTTCCGCCGAGGATTCAAGCGCGCTTCGTTTTATTTGCCGCTCATGGGTTAAAAACGAAGATTACTGGACGGCAAACTTCGACTTGCATGAGAATGTCGTTGCGGCGTTCAAGAAAGCGAACATAGAAATCCCGTTCAACCAGCTCGACGTTAACATTAAGAAGTAACGAAAACACTATCGAATATCTTCACACCCTATCGAGTTTTTTCGACGGGGTGTTTCTTTTTGCGAAAAATTTTTGAAAAATTTTAAAAAGGTGCAGGCGTGTGGCATAATTAAAGGCGTATCATAAGGACATAAACAACGAGAGGTGGACTATATGATTGAAAAAAACGTTTTAAAGAAAGCCGAAAAGGACGACGGACAGGCGGCTTACGTTGCCGGAAAGTTCTTTATGGCGGAAGGGAATTACGAAACGGCGTTCTACTATATTAAGAAAGCCGTTAAAAGAAATTTCGCGCCCGCGTTCCCCGTTATCGCGAATATGTATAAAGAGGGAATAGGCACAAAAATAAACGCAAGGCTTGCCAACAAATATTATAGAAAAGCGGCGAAGAAAAAGTATGCGGAAGCGATTTTAAGACTTTCCGAAAGCTATACTTACGGTTTCGGCGTAAAAAGAAACGACAAAAGGGCTTACTCGCTTTAAAAAAAAGCCTCGGAATGGGTTCGGCGGACGCGCAATTTGCGTTCGGACAAAAGTTTTACGGCGGTGAGGGCGTAAAAAAAGACAGAGAAGCCGCTCGGGTTCTACGGCGGGCGCGTATATTGAAGTAAGTTACACGTTTGCTAATGATGTTGACTTGTCTAAAGCGGGCTTCATGTTCTACGGTCTTGCCGGTCGTCTTGCTACCGTTATTAAAATTTCCA
>ERZ808242.1271-NODE-1271-length-14709-cov-4.810973_pt1 | contig 14709 bp, 11 predicted proteins | sample MGYA00521244_ERZ808242 | MGnify/ENA primary metagenome ERZ808242 (study PRJEB31516, sample SAMN03275573) | gut metagenome | biome: mammalia-associated habitat; material: feces | host: Papio cynocephalus | place: Kenya | collected 2012-07-27 ... | reverse complement strand
TTTCTGCGTCAGGACAATACGTTGGCCTACCCGGGAAGATAGGTAATGCCAACATCAGTGGAACCAGTCGAGGAACTGGTTCTTTTTTTGTTTGCACCATCAAATTTGTAGGAGGCTACTCTGTGTTGCGTAGCCTTTGCCTTTGCGTGTCACTGGTGTGGCAATCCGTTTTCCAAGCCTTCCCCTGGGAGACAGGGTGTACGGATTGCCACGTCGGCCGCTGGCCTCCTCGCAATGACATGCGTGATACGATGGCACTCGGAAGAACGATGGGATCGCTACATCAGCGTTGCATGAATCACGGGGGGTATCGGAAAAAATCGGGCATTTCCGGTGACAAATCCCCTCAAATCGCCTGCGAAACTGCCAGCTGCGCAAATGTAAACTCACGGTTGCCTCGAGATTGCTGCATGTGTGTTTCAAGCCGCTTTCTACGCACGGATTCTGAAAAATTTTTTCTGGACTTTTTGCCGTCTTTGGGCTATAATGGGCGGGTTTCACATTATCATATTTATGGAGGGTAGACACATGAAACGGATGAGCAGCGATTGGTACCGAAAAATCTGGAGCCTGGACATTCAGGATCAGTCCTGGGTGGAGGACACGGCCAGGCAGGTTGACTTCCTGGTGAAGACACTGAACCTTCACGGCGGGGAGAAAATTCTGGACCTGGCCTGCGGCTTTGGCCGGCACAGCCTGGAGCTGGCGCGGCGGGGCTTTTCCGTCACCGGCGTGGACATTACGGCGGAGTATGTGAACTTTGCCAACGCCCTGGTGGAGAAGGAGGGTCTGAACGCCCGGTTTCTGTGCCTGGACATCCGGCAGGTTCCCTTTGAAAACGAGTTTGACCTGGTGCTGAATATGGCGGACGGGGCAATTGGCTATCTGGAAAACGACGGGGAAAATGAGAAGATTTTCGATGTGGTCTCTCGGGCACTGAAGCCCGGTGGCAGGCATTTCATGGACATTATGAACGGCGGCTACGCCCATACCCACTTCCCCTGTAAGCTCTGGGACGCCGGGGAGCGGGGGCTGACGCTGTCCGTATTTGAGTGGGATGAGCCTGCCAAAACCCTCATCTACGGTCAGCGGGACTATCCCTACGGAGAGCCGCTGACGAAGCCGGAATTTGCGGAGGGGAATCCGATTCGGCTGTACACCCTGGAGGAGATCCGGGAGTTGTTCGCGGCGCGGGGAATGACCGTTACGGAGATCTTCTCGGATTTTAGCGGGAAGCCTGCCTCGGACAATGGCATTCAGCTGCTGGTGAGTTCGGAGAAGAATAGGAATCGATAAGGCGAGGTGTTGATCCGCCGGAGATTCGCTTACCCGGTGCAAAGCACCGGGTAAGGAGTTGACAGCGTCGAGCCGCTGTCAATCAACAGTCCACCGGACTGTTGAATTGAATCTTTCGAATCTCTGCGAATATCAAAAAAGAGATATCCCCATGGGGATATCTCTTTTTTTGGTGACCCGCTGGAGATTCGAACTCCAGACCCACTGCTTAAAAGGCAGTTGCTCTACCGACTGAGCTAGCGGATCGGATTGGCTGGGATGGCCGGATTCGAACCGACGCATGTCAGAGTCAAAGTCTGATGCCTTACCGCTTGGCGACATCCCAATGTTGAAGCGTCATCCTTTGCACGGACACAGAGGATTATACCATGAAACCGGGGATTTTGCAATCTTTTTTTTCGATTCTCCGGCACTTTTTCCGTCAGCTGGGCAGGCCGGTGGCTCCGGTGACGAGAATTCCCAGGACTGCCCGGTAGATTTCGTCGAATTGGGTCAGCGGCAAGGGATTCTGGCCGGTGCCGCATTCGATGGTGAAGCCCGGCCGCCGCCAGAGCTGGATGAACCAGTCCTTGTAGCCGGCGAAGCTGGAATTGTAGGGGGTGTCCTCCAGGGCGTAGCCGCTGAGGCGGGCGAATTCCTCCCCCAATTCCTGAGCACCGGCTGCGACGTAGTCCTCGAACTGCCAGTAAATGGCCTCCCCCTGGGTGTGCAGGGCGATGACCAGAGCCGGATCAACGGCCTGGGTGTAGTGCGCCAGGGCGATGGTCTCCCGCTGGTTCAGCGGGGCGCGACCTACGAAATCCCGGGGGCCTGGGCGGGTGTAGCCCTGGGAAAATTTGATGTCCCGTGCCTTCAGCCACCCGGCGGGGTACTGGAGGTTCAGGTCAACCCCCAGAAGATTTGCCTTCCACCCGTCCGGGAAGGGAATGGCCGGGTAGTTGTCCGCCAGGCTTTGCGCCTGCTCGTATTCCAGTGTGCCCGGCTCGATGGCTCCGGTGACCAGATCCACCCCGTCCGGGTCCACCATGGGCACGGCGAAAATGGTGGCCGCGTTCAGAATCGTTTTCGTTGGCACGCCGTAAAGCGTGCCCTGTGCCTCATCCGCCGCTGCCAGCGCCTCCAGGAATTTCAGCAGAACCGGGGCGGTGATCCACTCGTTGGCGTGGTGGGCGGCGGAATAGAGCACCCGCCGTTCGCCCCGGCCGATGCGCAGTGCCTGAAGGGGTCTGCCGAAGGCGGTGGTGGTCAGGGTCTCCAGCCGGAAAGCAGGGTAGCGTCCGGCCAGTGCCTCCATACTCCGGCGGCAGAGGTCGGAGGTCATGGGAACGTCCGTCTGTACGATAGCCAAAATATCACCTCCTGACAGCTTATGCGCCAGGACAAAAAAGGTGTTGACAATTTTTGATTTTGAAGTATGATTAGTCATACAAAGAATACCGGTAGGAGGAAACGAACATGGAAATTCCGGAGGGAAAGCACGCCTGGATGGTAAAAATCGGGGAAAAGGGTCAGTTTGTCATTCCCAAGGAGGCCAGAGACCTGTTTGGCTTCCAGCCTGGGGAGACGGTGCTGGTGCTGGCGGACAAAAAGCGGGGGCTGGCCATTCCGGCCAAGGCGGACAGCCAACGGCTGTTCCGGGGTCTGATCGCGGAGCTGGAGGGAGAATAATGGCGACGATCGTATTTTTCTCCATCCCCGCCCAGGGGCACACCAACCCCACCCTGGGGGTGGTACGGGAGCTGACCGCCAGGGGACACCGGGTGATCTACGATTCCTTTGAAGGATTTCGGGAAAAAATAGAAGCCGCCGGGGCGGAATTTGTGGGCTGCGAGCGCTTCGCCCCCACAATGGGGCTGACCCGGCAGGCAGGCGCGCGGGTAGGCTCTGACCTGGCTCTGTCCACCCGGGTGCTGGTGGACACGATCCTGGCTCTGGATGAGCCTGTTTGCCGGGAAATGGAAAAGCTGCGGCCGGACTGCATCGTGGGGGACTCCATGGCGGTCTGGGCCAAAACCGTGGCGCAAAGGCGGAGCATTCCCTATGTGTGTTCCATGACCACCTTCGCCTTCAACCGGGAGTCAGCAAAAATCATGCCCCACAGTCTGAAGGAAACGCTGGGAATGCTCCTGTCTATGGGCAGGGTGAACCGGGAGATTCAGCGATTGCGGGCGGCGGGCTACCCGGTGAAGAGCGTGCTGGAGCTGATCGGCTGCGATGAGACCGTGCCCACGGTGGTGTACACCTCGCCTATGTTCCAGCCCGCGGCGCAGACCTTTCCCGCCCGCTTTGCCTTCGTGGGGCCGTCCATCCGGCCGGTGGAAACCCCGGTGGAAAAGACCCGGAAGACCCTGGTCTACATCTCCATGGGCACGGTGAATAACCACATGCTGCCGCTGTACCGGGCGTGTATCCAGGCCTTCCGGGATACGCCGTACCAGGTGATCCTGTCCGCCGGGGATTGCGCGGAGACACTCAAGAGAGGGAATTTGCCAGAAAACGTTTTCGTACAATCTGCTGTAGATCAGATCGGCGTTTTGGAGAAAACAGACATATTTTTGACCCACTGCGGCATGAACAGTGCCAGCGAAGGCCTATATTTTGGGGTTCCTCTGGTCATGCTGCCCCAGACCTCCGAGCAGAAAGGCGTGGCGAAACGGGTATTGCAGCTGGGTGCCGGAGTGCTTCTGAAGGGCACCTGGCCGGGGGAAATACGGCGGGTCGTCCGGCAGGTTCTGGAGGATCCGCGCTACCGGAAAAACGCGGAAAAAGTGGGGGAAAGCTTCCGCGCCTGCGGCGGCGCGGCGGCAGCGGCAGACTGGATCGAACGCCAGATTGCGGGAAAAGAAATGCAATGTTCCCAATGACCGTAAAAAATGAACGATGGTAACTGTGCATATTGTACATATTCCAAAGAACGGAGAAAAAGCAGCCCCTTGCCGCCCGGAGACGGCGATCAAAGGAAAACAGAAGAAAAAGTTCGGCGGCATTCCGGGTGATTTTCCCGGAATGCCGCCGCCTTTTTTCAATGAAAGGACGGCGTGGGGGAGTGGTGAACCTGCCCCTTTTTCTCGAACCAAACGGCGGGAGTCCGGGGGAATCGGGGGCGCAGGCTCCCGAAAGAAGACCTGCGCAAAATATTTCGTTTTGCGCAAAGCCGCGGAAAGGAATGTTCCCGGAAAAGAGAAGCCTCGGGAAGTGCTTTCCCCGGTTCTTTTTGGCTCTGGAGCCGAAAAGAACCGGGGAAATCCCCTTTCTGGCGGCTATTTTATCGTCATATTGCACAATCGGACGTTCACAAAATGAACACAATTTACAAATCGTTTGGAAAAACACAAATAATTCTTGACTTTGAAAACGATTAAGTTTACCATATAGGCAAGGAAAGGGACAACGTAAACGAAAACTGTGAGATTTGTAAGCGTATCCCTTAAAACCCGTGAAGAATAACAAGGAGGAAAAAACATGAAAAAACTGATGGCTATGCTGCTGGCGCTCGTCATGGTTCTGAGCCTGGCCGCATGCGGCACCAACACCGCCGCTCCCGCAACTACTGAGGCTCCCAAGGCTGAGACCCCCGCCGCTACCGAGGCCGCTCCCACTACCGAGGCTGCCGCCGAGGAAGGCAAGGTCTTCAACATCTACGCCTGGAACGAGGAGTTCAAGGGCTTCTTCGAGAAGTACTACAAGGTTCCCGAAGGCATCACTGTCAACTGGGTCATCAACCCCAACGCTGACGGTGTTTACCAGGACAAGCTGGACGAGGCTCTGCTGAACCAGGCCAACGCCGCTGCCGACGACAAGATCGACATGTTCCTGGCCGAGGCTGACTACATCCTGAAGTACACCGACTCCGAGTACACCCAGGATGTCGAGGCTCTGGGCGTCACCGATTTCTCCAACGCTTACGAGTACACCGTGCAGGCCGCTTCCGACGCCAACGGCACCGTCAAGGGTGTTTCCTTCCAGTGCTGCCCCTCCGCTCTGATCTACCGCCGCTCCATCGCCAAGGACGTTCTGGGCACCGATGATCCCGCCGAAGTCCAGGCCAAGCTGGACAGCTGGGACAAGTTCAACGCCGTGGCCGCCGACGCCAAGGCCAAGGGCTACATGATGACCGCTTCCGAGTCCGCTACCTTCCGTGTCTTCTCCAACAACGGCGAGACCCCCCTGGTCACCGACGGCAAGCTGACCCTGAACGACGCCATCAAGGCATGGCAGGCTCAGGCCAAGGACTTCTCCGACAAGGGCTACACCCAGACCTGCGACATCTGGTCCGATGAGTGCACCGCTCAGATGTTCAAGGACGGCAAGACCATGTGCTACTTTGGACCGGCCTGGTACTACAACTTCTCCATGGGCAACGCTCAGGATCCCGAGAAGGGCTGCCCCGGCGACTGGGCGATCTGCGAAGGCCCTCAGGCTCACTTCTGGGGCGGCACCTGGCTGCTGGCCGCTACCGGCTCCGACAACCCCACCATGCTGGCTGACGTTATGAACACCTTCATCAACGATGAGGAAGTGTGCACCAAGCTGGTCAAGGACGAGGCTCAGTTCTCCAACAACCAGACCGTCAACGCCGCTTGCGCTGCCGAGGGCGGCAACGAGTTCCTGGGCGGCCAGAACGACACCGCCGTGTTCGTGGAGCTGGCTAAGAACATCAAGTTCGAGAACAAGACCATCTACGATCAGCTGCTCACCGAGGGTCTGCAGAGCTACTGGAGAGAGTACTGCGACGGCGAGGTCACTGAGGAAGAGGCCATGTCCAACTACTACAAGTACATCAACGAGAAGTACCCCGAGATCGTCACTCCCTGATTGCTTGTAACAGCTTCATAAAACCTGTGGGGCAAGGCGAGAGCCTTGCCCCATTCCTTATTATAAGGAGAGGCCTTTTCCAATGCCCGAGAACCAATCAAGAACTTGTAGGGGACGATTGAGCACATCGTCCCGAAGACGAACTTTGTAATTTAAATGGGTCGATGAGGGCATCGACCCCTACGAATCCGAATGAAAATGATGAAGACATTCTTTGACCTGGCTTCAAAGCAGGAAAGTCCTGATTTGAATCGAAGCCAAAGAAAGCAAGGAGGAGAAACAATGAGTCGTCTGCCTGACAATGCCGCCGGAAAGCGTAAGGGTATCAGCTACGCCAAATGGGGCTATCTGTTTATCGCGCCGTTCTTCATTATCTATGCCGCGTTCAACCTGTATCCCCTGATTCTGACCGTCTACAACAGTTTCTTTGAGAACTACCGTTCCGGTCTGAAGCAGGTGGGACCCAACTTCGTGGGTCTTGCCAACTACGTCAAGCTCTTTACCCCCGACAGCAACGGCACCATCGACATCCTGAAGTACGCCGGAAATACGGTGATCCTGTGGGTCGGCGGCGCGGTGCCCCAGATCCTTGTGGCTCTGCTGCTGGCTATCTTCTTCACCAGCTACCGGCTGAACATCCGGGGTCAGCAGTTCTTCAAGACCGTCATCTACATGCCCAACCTGATCATGGCCTCCGCGTTTTCCATGCTGTTCTATACCCTGTTCTCCAACGTAGGCCCGGTGAACCAGCTGCTGATGCAGTCCGGCATGATCGATACGCCCATTGACTTCTTCACCATGAAGATCACCGTCCGGAGCCTGATCTGTCTGATGAACTTCCTGCTCTGGTTCGGCAACACCACCATCCTCTTGATGGCCGGTATCATGGGCATCGACCAGAACATGTTCGAGGCCGCCAACATTGACGGCGCCAACTCCGTCCAGACCTTCTTCAAGGTCACGCTGCCCCTGCTGACCCCCATCCTGGTCTACACCGTCATCACGGCGCTCATCGGCGGCCTGCAGATGTTCGACGTGCCTCAGGTTCTGACCGACGGCGCGGGCAACCCCAACCGCAGCTCCATGACCCTGATTATGTTCCTGAACAGCTATCTGAAGACCAGCAAGAACTACGGCATGGCCGGCGCCATCTCCGTGATTCTGTTCATCATTACGGGACTTCTGAGTATGCTGGTGTTCAAGTCTCTGACCAAAAAGGATTAAGGAGGGAATTTCATGAATGCAAATGCTTATGACAGCCTGAAGGCAAAGCGGCAGCTGATGATCAGCCGGTTCGTGGTATATGTGATCCTGATTTTCCTGTCCGTGCTGTGTCTGTTCTCCTTCTGGATGCTGTTCGTCAACGCCAGCCGCTCCAACGCGGATCTGCAGGGCGGCTTCCGGCTGCTTCCCAGCAACTACTTCGTCACCAACCTGAAAAACGCCTGGACGGATGCTTCCATCAACATCCCCAGAGGTATGCTGAACAGCTTCATCGTGGCCGCTGCCACCTCGGTTCTGGCTACCTACTTCTCCGCCCTGACTGCCTACGGCATTCACGCCTATGACTTCAGGCTCAAGGGTGCCGCCTTCACCTTCATCATGGCCGTCATGGTCATCCCCAACCAGGTGGCGGCTACCGGCTTCTATCAGATGTGCGTGAAGCTGGGCTGGACGAACAACTACCTGCCCCTGATCCTGCCCGGCGTGGCGGCTCCCGTTGTGTTCTTCTATATGAAGCAGTACATGGAGTCCGTGCTGCCCATGGAGATCATCGACGCTGCCCGGGTGGACGGCTCCGGCGAGTTCCGTACCTTCAATACCATCATCCTTCCCATGCTCAAGCCCGCTCTGGCGGTGCAGCTGATCTTCAACTTCGTCCAGTCCTGGAACAACTACTTCATGCCCGCGCTGCTGCTGGACAAGGCCGAGATGAAGACCGTGCCGCTGATGATCGCCCAGCTGAGAAGTGCCGACTACTCCAAGTTCGACATGGGCAAGGTGTACATGTTCATTCTGCTTGCCATTCTGCCGGTTGTGGTGGTGTACATCGCCCTGAGCAAGCTCATCATCAAGGGCGTTACCGCCGGCTCCGTCAAGGGTTGATTTTTCGCGAAGCCTGCATATTTTCCGCCGCGTCCCGGTTCTCCGGGACGCGGTTTCCTTCTGCCAGAATAGCTAGAACAACGCATGTCATTGCGAACCAGTGACCGATGTCACTGGTGTGGCAATCCGTTCCCCAAAGGCTCCCCTTGGTCAGCAAGGGGAGCATCGGGCGGCCAATGGCCGCCCCTACTTGCACTTAATCGGCTTCTGGAATGACCGGGGGCATGACCGGAGAAAAATCTCCCAAACGAACACACTCGTCCGCGCTGCGTGGAAACACCGGGTTTATCTTTTTCGCCACTCTATTCCCACGGAGAAGAAACCGCCGGACAGGCAAGCCCCGGCGGGCGGGTCTGCACGCGGAAGACGGATTGCGCGCATCGGAATAAATACCAATTTTTCCTCCGAAATACTGGTGAGATTGCCAATTGACGGAGCTGGCAGAGCTAGCCCCGCTCACCCGGATTTGCAGGATAATGTCCGCGTTCCTTCAAATCCGGAATGTTCACGGAAGCCGACGATCGGGACGATTTTCAGCTCCCACACGGAATCCGGAGGCTTATCTGCCCGATAATGCTTTTTTCTCCGAAAAACCGGGAAAAAAGCCGCTGTCCGGCTTTGAAACAGGCCGGATGCAAAGTGACACGGTTGCCCAATTGCATCGGGAAAAATTGTGAACTTTTTGTTGACATTTCACTACAAGGGTACTATAATACAGGAAGATGAGCCGGAATGCGCCAACATTCCCGCTCAGTGTTTGGAACCGCGTTTCGTGTCAGCGGAACGCCAAACTGTAAGGAGGGTAATATATGATTAGTTTCTTTGTATGTCTGGCACTTCTCATCGGCGGATACTTCATCTATGGCGGATTCGTATCCAAGACCTTCGGTCCTGACGACCGTGAGACCCCGGCTGTTACCATGGAGGACGGCGTTGACTACGTCGTTATGCCTACCTGGCGGATCTTCCTGATTCAGCTGCTGAACATTGCCGGTCTTGGCCCCATCTGGGGCGCTGTGGGCGGCGCAATGTGGGGTCCCAGCGTGTTCCTGTGGATCACCTTCGGTACCATTTTCGCCGGTGGTGTTCACGACTTTGCCTCCGGCTTTATGTCCATGCGGCATAACGGCCTGAGCGTTCCCGAGCTGACCGGTATGTACATGGGCAACGTCATGAAGCAGGTTATGCGTGTGTTCTCCACCGTGTTGCTGTTCATGGTGGGCGTTGTCTTCGCCGTCGGCCCCGCCGGCCTGCTGAGCTATCTGTGCGGCCAGGGCGGCGGCACCAGCATCCTGACCAACAAGTATTTCTGGCTGGTCATCGTATTTGCCTACTTCTTCATTGCCACCTTCCTGTCCGTTGACAAGATCATCGGCAAGCTGTACCCTGTGTTCGGCATCTGCCTGATTATCATGGCCATCGGCGTGGGCGTGGGTACCATCGCTGGCGGAAATCAGATCCCCGAGATCTTCCCTCTGCGCAATATGCACCCCGACGGAACCTCCATCTTCCCCGCTATGTTCATTTCTGTGGCCTGCGGTGCCTGCTCCGGTTTCCATTCCACCCAGTCCCCCATCATGGCTCGCTGCTGCAAGAGCGAGAAAATGTCTCACATGGTGTTCTACGGCGCCATGGTCTGCGAGGGCATCATCGCTCTGGTCTGGGCCGCTGCCTCCTGCGCGCTGTTTGACATCGAGGGCGGCCTGATGACCGGTCTGAAGGCGGCTATGGCTGAGGGTCAGTCTCGCTGCGTGTATAACATCTGCTACACCACCATGGGCGGCTTCGGCGCCATCCTGGCCATGCTGGGCGTTATCGCCTGCCCCATCTCCTCCGGCGACACCGCTTTCCGGTCTGCCCGTCTGACCATCGCCGACGCCCTGAAGCTGGATCAGAAGAGCTACAAGAACCGTCTGCTCCTGACCATCCCCCTGCTGGCTCTGGGCGTGCTGGTTTCTCAGCTGGACTACACCGCCATCTGGAACTACTTCGCTTCCACCAACCAGATCCTGGCCGCCATCGTTCTGTGGACCGCCGCCATGTATCTGCGTCACGAGGGCAAGAACGCTTATGTCGCCGCTCTGCCTGCTACCTTCATGACCGCCGTGACCATGTCCTTCGTCTTCGGCAGCAACCTGTACCTGGGCGGAATTTCCTTCCTGGCCGGTATCTCCAAGTACCTGGGCGTGGGCATCGCCGTCGTGCTGCTGATCGCCTTCATCGCCACCTCCAAGAAGACCACGAAGGCTGCTCAGTAATTCAATTTGAAAGGAACTTTCCCTATGTACATACCGTCGAAAGCACTGTCCGAAAAAGCCCTGCCCCCGGAGGTTCTCCGGCCGGATAAAATGTTCTGCACCCACTATGAGGATTTCGGACTGGGCGACAAGGCACTGTATGTGGGAATGTACGGCCTGAACCGGATCGGTTATATTCCGCTCAGCGCGGTCACCCGGGTGTTCAAACGTCTGGGCGTGACCAAGGGCTTCTTTGAGAACGGGAAGATTTACGGTACCCTGTGCTACCTGGTGGTTTGCTGGGACGGCAAGCAGAAGGCCTACCGCTTCTCTCATGAGGAGAATCTGGACGCGCTGCTCCAGGCCTTCCGGGAGAAAACCGACATTCCTGTGGGAAAACCCTGAAATTTCATACCCCATGCGCCCTCCGGCTTTTTCGCCGGAGGGCGTTTCGTTTGATTGTACCAAAGGGAACCCCCGGATTTGCCGGGTGCCAATTCTGAAACCGTAGGGGTCGATGCCCACATCGACCCGTTTTACCTGTCGGAAGGATTTGTTATCGGGCCGATGAGGGCATCGGCCCCTACAAGCACTTACTGGGCATCCCCGGTGAAGCCAATTGCGTCGATTTAATAACTTTTTAAGAATCCACCCCCTTTCTTATTCCGGAAAAGAATGTTATAATAGGCGCAAAAAGAGGAAGAAGGGGCGAAAGATATGTACAACGTCCTGATTTGTGACGATCAGCCGGATATCGTAAACGCGCTGAAAATTTATCTGGCACCGGAGGGCTACCATCTCTACGAGGCATACACCGGCAAGGAGGCTCTGGATGTGGTGAAAAAGCACGACATCCACCTGATCCTGCTGGACGTGATGATGCCCGTCATGGACGGCATTACGGCCACCTCCAAAATCCGGGAATTTTCCAACGCGCCCATCATTCTGCTCACCGCCAAGTCCGAGACCGAGGACAAGGTGCTGGGTCTGAACGTGGGAGCCGACGACTATATCACCAAGCCCTTCGTGCCGGTGGAGGTGCTGGCACGGGTTCGCTCCCAGCTGCGCCGGTATGACCGGCTGGGCAGCAAGCCGGAGACGGTGGAGGGCAACCTGACCGTAGGCGGCGTGACATTGGACGACCGGACGAAAACCGTCAGCGTGGACGGGGAAGAGGTGGCACTGACCCCCACGGAGTACGCCATTTTACATCTGCTCATGGCCAACCCCGGCAAGGTCTTCTCCACCAAGGTACTCTATGAGTCCGTCTGGCAGGAGACCGCCCTGGGCAGCGAGGGCGCAGTGGCGGTACACATCCGGCACCTGCGGGAAAAAATCGAAATCAATCCGTCCGAACCCCGGTACCTGAAGGTGGTCTGGGGTCAGGGCTATAAAATGGAGGCAACGGTCAGATGAAAAGTCATGGGGCATTCAAATTTATTGCCATCGGGCTGTGCGCCCTGTGCCTGCTGGGTGCCTGCGGCGGGCTGGCCGGAATCTTCTGCCTGTCCGAGCTGGATCTTTACAACAACACCGTAGACGAGTATCTGGCGCAGTCGGCCCGGAACTACGCGGCGGAATACGCCAACCAGGCGGCTCTGGAATACGCGGGGAAAATCCTGGGCGGCTGCTCTTCCGAGATGCTCCGAGCTCAGGCCTATGAACAGCACGGTGACCCGGACTGGTTCTACCGGCTCTACCCTGACCACGGCTATGAGATTCTGGACGCCGAGGGTCGGGTGGTCAGCAGCTACAACCTGGAAAACGCCCAGGCGGATGCCAACGCCGTGTGCTACACCTTCCCGGAGACGGGCAAGTACATGCACTTCCTTGGCTTCGTGGGGCAGGCGGAGTTGGAGGCGGAAAAGACCGTTCCCCGGACGGTGGCGGAGGGGGAGGAATACCTCTACGATGCCGTTCAGCCCATGGGCAGCTATGTGTCCCGGATTCGCTTCTACAGCGGAAACCGGCTGGTGGACTTCGCCCCTGGCGGGACTATCGGCATCCTGTTTCATGACGAAATGGGCCGGGTGCTCTTCCGTGCCCTTGCGACAATTCCCTATGAGATCACAAACAATACCCCGGACTATTTCTGCTGCCTGGACGAGACCGGGGAGATTATTTATGAGGTTTCCTCTGCCGAGCCTGTGGGAACGATGACCTATGACGAAAGCGGCTACCTGGTGTTCCGGAGCAACGACCCGGAGCCGGAGGCGGTGGAAACCACCGTGGCCGAGACCGTTCCCGAGACCGCTCTGGCGGAAACCACGGCGGAAACCACCGCTTCTACTGAGGAGACCACGACCTCCACCGAGACCGCAGCGGAGACTACCGCTTCCAGCGCCTCCGAGACGCCTACCGAGGAATCCCTTCCCCAGACCACAGCGGCGGAAACCACAGCGGCGGAAACCACCGTTCCAGAAACCACGGAAGTCACCGTTCCGGCCACCACCGCCCCGGCGGCGGCTCAGGGGTCGACTCTGCCGGACATCCAGGTCACTGAGCCGGTGATGATCGACGACAAGCCCCTGAGCAGCTACCAGATCAACCGGATTTCCTATCATGACGCTACGACGGATGAGGACGTGACGGCAAAATACGTCTATGTGACCATGCCGGAGCTGACCGTGCGGCTGTACGTTGACCCTACCGGCGGCGAGGACGCGGCCATGTGGAACGGGGTGCGGCTCCTCCGGGATCTCCGGGGGCTGCTGCTGCCTGTGGTGTGCGTGAGCCTGCTCCTGTTCGCGGTTACAGCCGTGTACCTTTGCGGCGCGGCAGGCCGGAGGCCCGGCATTCCTGAGGTTCGAGCCGGAGGCCTGAACCGGCTGCCCCTAGATCTGTACCTGGTGCTGGCCGGCGGCCTGACCGCGGGATGCGTGGCCGGCGGCGCGGCAGCGTGCGTGTATCTGATGCCCAGCGACCTGACCACCGGCGTGGGGCTGGGAGCACTGCTGATGTACCTGGGCTGCGTGGCCTTCGTGGGCTTCTGCTTCGCGGCGGCGGCTCAGCTGAAGACCCCGGATGGCTTCCTCTGGCGCAACAGTCTTTGCGGCCGGTGCCTGAGTCTGTGCGTCCGTTTCGCCAGGTGGCTGGAGAGTATCCTGAGCAATCGTGCCTGGCCCTGGGTGGTCGGTCTTGCCAGGAAGCTCTGGCACAGCCTGAGCCGGGGCGGCGCCTGGCTGGAAAAACGGGTGAACCGGATGATCTCCTTCCTGCCTCTGACCTGGCAGTGGCTGCTGGCCGGGGGGCTGTGCCTGGCGTTCTTCGTCATGAGCAGAGGCTCCCTCTGGAGCCTGATTCTGTGGGCGGCGGTGATCTGCTACGGTGCCTACTGCTTCGGCAAGCTTATGGACAGCGCATCCCGGATGAGCAAGGGCGACCTGAATATCAAGGTGGACGAAAAGCATATGGTGGGAGCCTTCTCCCAGTTCGCCCAGAGCCTGAACAGTCTGGCGGACGCCACGGTGCTGGCGGCCAAGCGGCAGTTCAAGTCCGAGCGGATGAAGACCGAGCTGATCACCAACGTGTCCCACGACATCAAGACCCCGCTGACCTCCATCATCAATTATGTGGATCTTCTGGAAAAGGCGCAGACCGAGCAGGAGCGGAAGGAATATCTGGAGGTGCTGGATCGGCAGTCCCAGAGGCTGAAAAAGCTCATTGACGACCTGATGGAAATGAGCAAGGCCAGCACCGGCAACATGAGCGTGTTCATCACCCAGGTGGACGGGGTGGAGTCCGTGAATCAGGCTCTGGGCGAGTTCGCCGACAAGCTGGACAGAGCAAACCTGATTCCGGTATTCCGGCACGAAGAGCCCTTTATGCCCATGATGGCCGATGGGAAGCTGGTCTGGCGGGTGCTGAGTAATCTTTTGGGCAACGCGGTGAAGTATGCCCTGCCCGGAACCCGGCTGTATATCGACCTGACCCGGCTGGAGGGGAAGGTGGTGCTGTCCGTGAAGAATATTTCCCGGGAGGAGCTGAATGTGGACTCCGAGGAGCTGATGGAGCGGTTCGTCCGGGGAGACGATTCCCGGAACACCGAGGGCAGCGGCCTGGGGCTGAACATCGCCAAGAGCCTGATGGAGCTGCAAAAGGGCGAGCTGCAGCTGCTGGTGGACGGCGACCTGTTCAAGGTGACGCTGATTTTTCCTGGCATTTAACGTAATGTCTACTGAGCAACCCTCAGTTTTTCACGCGGTTGCAGAAAACCGAGCAGCCAATCCCAAAATTGCAAAAAGGCGCACGGAAT
>ERZ808242.1270-NODE-1270-length-14726-cov-5.279804_pt1 | contig 14726 bp, 14 predicted proteins | sample MGYA00521244_ERZ808242 | MGnify/ENA primary metagenome ERZ808242 (study PRJEB31516, sample SAMN03275573) | gut metagenome | biome: mammalia-associated habitat; material: feces | host: Papio cynocephalus | place: Kenya | collected 2012-07-27 ... | reverse complement strand
TTTTTGAAGGTCTAGTTTGTTCATGTCTTTCTCCATTTCGTTTTATTTTCATTTTTATAATTGTCCCAGCACTTTTCCGATCTTGTCAGCGATCAGAAGATCCGCCTGACTGTCCGTCTGTGTCGGTGACATATTAATAACTACCAGGTGTTTTCCTCTGAAATACCGGATCAGTCCGGCGGCAGGATAAACAACCAATGAGGTTCCGCCAATGATCAATGTATCTGCTTCCGAAATATACCGGATCGCATTCTCAATGTCGTCATTGTTCAGACCCTCTTCATATAATACTACATCTGGCTTAATTATTCCACCACAACTGCATTTTGGTACACCATCTGATTGAATAATATAATCCAGATCATAGAATTTGTGACATTTTGTGCAATAATTTCTATGGATCGAACCATGCAGCTCGATCACATTTTTGCTTCCTGCCATCTGATGCAGTCCGTCAATATTCTGCGTTACGATCGCCGCAAGCTTGCCCTGCGCTTCCAGTTCTGCAAGTTTTTTGTGTGCCGTATTCGGCTTTGCATCCTGATAGATCATCTTATCCTTATAGAAACGGTAAAACTCTTCCGGGTCACGCATATAGAAGCTGTGACTGATGATCGTTTCAGGTGGATATTTGTATTTCTGATTATACAGTCCATCCACACTGCGGAAATCCGGAATTCCGCTCTCTGTAGAAACACCGGCTCCACCAAAGAAAGCCATACGTTCCGATCCTGCAACAATTTCTTTTAACTTTGCAATTTTCTCATTCATTTGTTCCATGTATCAGTCTCCCTTCTGCATAATATATGATCAGGCAATAGAGAAAGCTTCCGATCGCAGTTCTGCTATTGCCTGTCCTTCCTGTGTCACGGCATTGCCGTAACTTCAATATCCACTTTACAGGTACTGTCCACTGTGTATGTATCGCTGTCTTTTATCGACAGCTCAACTGTATTTGCACCAATGGATAATGTTTCCGCATCAATCGTTATCTTCAGATCTTTTGCTGTGAGCTTGGCTACCTCGTCAGAAAGCCCTGATATCACAACTGTATTTCCCTCCGGGAACTGAACAGTATATTCATAATCCGTCAGTTTATTCTCAATCGTAATATCATTGGCTGATATCGTCATTGTTCTGCTGATATTCCGTTCAATCGCTACATGAACGCTGATGCTTGTATTCTCATCTGCCAGAACAACTCCATCAGGCAAATACTTGGATATCTCGATCGTGCTTTCCAAATCTTCACTGCATCCGGATACGTCGATATCATCTACTGTTATCTCCGTAAGATTCTGAAGCACATCTGCCGGTCCTCCAACTGTTATCTCATTTGGCACATATTCTACATTCACTACTTTATAATTATCTGCCGGAACACCGGTTGTGTCCAGCTTTACTGCTACCGTTTTCGTCTTGTAAACCGGTACAGTTACAGAAACTCCGGTCACCTTGCTTTCCAGCTTCTTACTGGATATCTCGTCACCATTTGCATCATAGAAAACCGGCGTGCATGTCGCTGTTACATCCGAAGTCCGTCCGGATACATCCACCTGTACCTCTGCCTTCTCGATCCGTTCAATTACACTCGCTGCTCCCTTTACTGTTATCAGGTTCGGTGTAGATACCGGAATACCGGTCGTATATCCTTCTGCCGTTTCACCCTTTGTCGTAACCGTTACCGGCAGGGATGCCGTCTGTTCCTCCTCCAGTTCTACCTGAAGCACATTATCCACGATCGTGATGCTGATATTGTTATTTACAGACGATGAATTCGCTGTCACCGTGATATTTACAGCATTTGTGATGGACAATTTTGACATATCTGCAACCGCTGTAAAATCAGAAGCTCCAAGTGCATTTACAACTGAACGTCTGCCCTTTACGATTATGTCCACCGTTTCACCGGACACAATATCATACAACTGATTCTTATCCGTGATCGCATCTGTATTGATCAGCGTAACCGGTATATCTCTGATCTGCCGTGTGGTTGAATAATCATCCACGTTTAAAACTGTGACCCAGACAACAAATCCAAGGATCAAGGATAAGAGTTTCCATCCCCAGTTACTGAATAATTTATCTTTCATTGCTGTCAGCCTCCTTTCTGTTATCAGAAGACTTTCCATTTTTTACATTACCTGAACTGGTCTTTTTCTCAGTATTCTTCTTTTTGCGTCTGCCATCCTTCTGCCGACGTTCATCCTTTTTCTTGCCATCCTCCTGATTTAACAGTTCCAGATGTTTCCGGACACTTTCTGTATCCAGATTCCGATACAGTTCGCCGCCCTTTGCGATCGATATCGAACCGGTCTCCTCTGATACGATCAGTGTTACACTATCGGACACCTCGCTGATACCTACACCTGCACGATGTCTGGTTCCCAGTTCCTTATTGATAGAGAGATTGGCTGACAATGGAAGATAACAGGTTGCTGCAACCACTCTGTTATTTCTGAGAATGACCGCACCATCATGAAGCGGTGTATTATGTTCAAATATATTGAGCAGAAGCTGATTCGTTACAACCGCATCAACAGGAATTCCTGTATCGATATATTCACCCAGTGCAACCTTGTCTTCAATAACGATCAATGCCCCGGTCCGGTTCGCTGATAAAACCGTTACTGTCTTGATCAGCTCATAAATCGTTTTGTCACTCAGCTTTCTTTCATCTGCATCTTCATGCATGATATAATCAAAAAATTTCTTTCGTCCAAGTGTCTCCAGTCCACGCCGGAACTCCGGCTGGAATAAAATAATAACTGCCAGAATACCTATACTGAACACATTTTTCAATATATACAGAATTGTATTAAACTGGAACAGGGATGCCAGGATCGTAAATAGCAGGATCAGAACAATACCCTTTAACAATGTCCATGCACGATTGCTCTTAAACCACATCAGGATCTTGTAGATCACATATGAAAGGATCAGGATCTCAATAATGTCACTGATATCCGGTGTGGTAATGTAAAACCAGTCAAAATATGTTCTCATAAATGCCAGGATCTTATCCATTCGATATCTCTCCTTTCTAAATATTCCGGATATACAAAGGCTATGTCAGCCTTCCTATATGGTGGGATAAAGATATGACCTGACAAAAACGTCAGGTCATATGCAAGAATTCATTTTACCTCGTAACACCACTTACTGAATCTTCATCAGCAGTATTCTGTGATACTGTATTGATCTTTTTTACGTTCTTCTGCTGTTTCGTCATAACAATCTTCGGAACAGCTTTCACATAATAATAATATTCCTCATCTTCAAACTGTGTATTCTCCACTCTTGAATAATCCACAACTGTTTTGAAGAACTGCGCCACAACCGCAATGATCACTGCACAGATCGAACCCAGCAGAATCTCTCCAATCGAGATGCTTGCATTGAGTACAACATTTCCAACCAGGAATAAGATGATCTCAAACAGACCACCAACAATAATTGCCGCATACCATGAATATTCAACCGATAACCGGTATATCACATGCGTAATAATAAGAACAACTGCAAATACAACGATCGTAAGCAGAAGGTTTTTATTATCAATTAAATGCTGGAATATATATTTATAACTTTCAAGCATATTTTCTGTATCTGTTGTCTTACTCAGTTCTGCAAGATAATTGGATGCATCTAATGAAAAATAATAGAAGATCGCACCAAATGCTAACGGAACGATTGCGATCGGTCCTACAAACATACCTGCAAGAATCGGAAGCACATACTGCATTTTAATAATGAAAAATAATGGGGCATACATGATCACCCATGTTGCTTTCGGGAAAAACCGGATATACAGGCAGTACATGATAATAAATATAACGATAAATGATATGCCTGTTTCTTTATTGCCTGAAAAATAATTCATAAATGCAACGACTCCGCCAATTGCATAGGTGAGACTTTCCGGAATAAATGCACATACAACAGCAAGAAGAAAAATAACCAGTCCGCTGGATATCGTTTCATTATGTCCTCCTGTAATATGTACAATGGACCAGAACATCAGCAATGCGAGGATGAACCGGGCAGCCGGTGCTACGATCCTGTCGTATTTGCTGCAAAAATTCTTAATTCCATCTCTGAATGTCAAAAGTGATGCCATGTTTACTTCCTCCTCTTCTTCCCTTTGGTTTTGTCCTCTTTCTCATAGAAGGCGATCAGCTTCTTCAGATCCTGATTATACTTTATGATATGAGGCTTTGCCTTGGTGTATCTATAGGAGTATAGAAACCATGCAAGAACCATAAATACTACACAAACAACCGCATATACTATAAGAAGTTTATATGCCAGACCGAACAGATCCATATCTACAAGCTCCGTGATCAGCTTACCCATATTATAATAAATATAAGCAGCTACCACGATCACAAATAATATCGTTGTCGATACCAGAGTCTTCAGACAGTTATATTTTACATAGTCTGATTTGAAATATCTGCCTTTTTCCAGATCTTCTTTTCCAGTAGATTGTTCGTACATGGCAAGTCTGGTCATTAATCTGACCTTTTCTTCATTTACCATCTTGTTTTCTCCTACTTCTTTTCTTACTACAAAAATCAGCTTTTGTTATTATAATCCATACGAAAAGAATAAGCAAGCATGCGCCGGAAAAAGTTTCTTAAATAGAATTAACGCCTTATTCCAAATGGACGCCAATGACTGGGTAAGGCAGATGGTGAGGGTGGGGGTGATGTGTCTTGCTCCATTTCCGAGAAAGGTACACATGCCCGATTCGCTCATGCTTCTGTGCAAACTCGCCCTTCGGGCTCAGACATGCACCCGCATTCACTGGCAATGTGACCTTTCTATTCGGAAATTATGCAAATGTCACATCAACCCCACCCTCACCATCTGCCTTACCCAGTCCTTGGCTGCTATTTAATCAAGGCATTAAAAATATTTCTTGAGTTCATCAAATACCGGTTTCAGACGGTCAGCACGAAGATCAAAATCCATTTCTTTGTATGACCATGCTGCACGGCCGATACCATATTTTACAAATACTTCATTGATGGCTTTATACCATAATACAGTATTTTCCGGATCTGCGTTTTCAATGACACCATATTCGCCACAATAAAGTGCTACGTTTCTCTCCTTTGCAACAGCGATCGCATCGGCAAACAGGTCTTCAAAATATGCTGAATCAAGATTGCCCTTATAATCAAGAATTGATAAAGTTCCGGCAAGCTTTGCAGGCAGGTTTGCTTTTGCATATGCACAGAAATCTTCCATACTTCCTTTGAATTCCATATGATAATCTGCCGGCATATCATCTACCCACTGTGTTCCCTGATGTGTGAAAAGAAGAGGGTCATAGCTATGGAAATTATATATAATATGTTCATCCATCGGCATCGGAATATCTCTGACTGCCTGCACGCTGTTATGCCAGTAACCACCGATCAGAATATCTGTTGTTGGTGCATATGCGCGGATACGTTCGACACACCTTGATGCGATCTCTGCCCATACAGCACCATCTTCTTTATCTACTACTTCGTTTAATAATTCAAATGCAACTTTATTTCCATATCCGCCAAAGCGTTTTGCAAATTCTTCCCATAATCTGTAGAAGCGCTCCTGAAGAGCTTTGTTTCCAAAAAATCCGCTCTGCTTTTCACCCGGATCAAAAGAATAACCGGCTGTCTTATGCAGGTCAAGAATCATATTGAAACCATATTTATGTCCCAGTTCCAGTGCACGCTTGATCCGTGCAAATCCTTCTTCTTTATACTGTCCGTCTTCTGTCTCTACCAGATTATAATCAACCGGCAGTCTCAGATGATCCAGTCCCCAGCTTGTCAGCTCTTTAAAATCATCTTCCGTAATAAAATTGTCAAATCTGTCCTCTGAATAATCACACTGGGAAAACCAGCCTCCAAGATTTACGCCTTTCTGATAACCTTTCCATGTCTTCATGCCCTTGATCTCCTTTTCATTTTAATATTGATCTTCATTCTTCATAACTGACTGTCATACAATGTTTTGACAATGCAGCTTACAACTAACAAATAATTAATTTGTAATTGCTATTTTCTGAATTTATGATACTATAAATTCAAATATACAAATATAATATATCCGATTTTTTTGTCACAATATCGATTCGTATTATTTTGATCAACTATAACTTTATACATCTTTTAGGAAAGGATTTTTTATGAATAAAGAACTACAGGAGCTGCTGTTAGCGCAGCAGGAAGAACAGTCTTATCATCTGCCGATGGAGGCAGAATATTCGTTTTACCGCCGGATCGCAAATGGTGATCTGGAGCTGCTGAAACTGAACATGAATGCGGACACTCTGGAGGGTATGGGTAAGCTGTCTTCATCTCCACTGCAGAATAAAAAATACCATCTGGTCATTCTGACCGCCATGATCACGCGTTTCTGTATCGAAGCAGGTCTGGATTCGGAACAGGCTTATACCTTAAGTGATATGCATATCCGAAAGATTGATGCATGTCTGACAGAAGCACAGCTTAATCCACGAAAAAGTGCTGTGATCAAAGATTTTGTACTTGCCATGCACGAACTGAAAACCAGTCCGGGGCTGTCCTACCATGTTATGCAGGCCGTCTCCTACATCAACAGCCATATTACAGAACCGATCCGGGTATCCGATGTCGCCGATGCAACGAAGCTTCACCCGGACTATCTGACCCGCCTGTTCAAAAAAGATATGAACTGCAGTCTCTCACAATACATCATTAAAGAAAAATGCCGGACGGCCCGCTACATGCTGTTAAACAGCCAGGCGAGCTGTACAGAAATCAGTTCATTTCTGTATTTTGCGTCCTGCAGTCATTTTGTTAATTGTTTTAAAAAAGAATATGGACTGACGCCAAATGCTTACCGCAAACAGATGGGTGGCCTGTCAAATGAGCGAAGCGATGCGTTCTAATACAACAGCAACGCCGTCTTCATCATTTGACAGGGTAACCTCATCCGCATACCCTTTAATATCAGCCAGTGCATTTCCCATGGCGATTCCGGTTCCGGCAGCCCGAAGGATATCCAGATCGTTCTCACTGTCACCGATCGCCATCGTCTCATCCATGCAAATACCAATCATATCGGCAAGGATCTGAAGCCCTGCTGCCTTTGTAGCATCCACCCGGTTGAATTCGAGATTATCACAGCCGCCATCTACAGCATGGACACCCGGCATTGCATTCAGATATTCTCTGGCTTCGTCCCAGCCGATCAGCGTGCCATCCTCAGAGGAAGGAAAGAGAACGGCTCCTTTCTGAACATCGTGGGATTCTTTTGTGACATATTCTGCCAGATCATCCACCAGATGCATATTATGCTTTGTCGTTTCCTTTAAATGCAGTGGCCAGTTCACCCGTTCATATACCGGCAGCTTGCCTTTCTCGGCATATCCCCTGCCATCTATAAACAGAAATGGAAACATATTCTTTTTTTCACTGTAACTTAAGATATCAAAGATATCCTTACGATCCATCGGGTTCTCCCACAAACATTTGCGGGATCCTAATTCATAGATGGCACTTCCATTTGTCGTGACAGCATACTGCATCCCACTACCATCCGTCTCTGCTAACGGAAGCGAATCATAATCTCGTCCTGTTGAAAACACGACATTGATGCCAGCCTGTGTACAGGCATGAATGGCTTTCAGCGTTCTCTGTGAGATCCTGCCTTTGCTGTCAAATAACGTTCCATCTATATCAAGTGCTATAATTTTTGGTATTTTCATATTACCACCTGTATTTTCTGTAATTAAAACTGATATACATAAGCTCCATATGGAGGAAGTACCAGTTCATCAGCAACTGTTTCTGCTGCATCTTCATAGTTTGAGATCACAAGTCTGCCTTCTGCACCATTCAGATATTCTTTTACCGGATACTTGATCGTCCGGTCTGTGAAATTGCAGACAACCAGAAGATTTTCATTCTCACCCTTACGCAGGAAAGTATATACATTTTCGTTTTCCGCATCTACTAATTCATATCTGCCATCTGTAATAACCGGCATCTCATGTCTTAAACGGATCAGTTTCTGATAATAATAGAATACGGAATCCTTGTCAGCAAGACATGCCTTTGCATTGATCGTCTTATAATTGTTAATCGCACGGATCCAAGGAGTTCCTGTTGTAAATCCTGCATTTGCGCTGTCATCCCACTGCATCGGTGATCTGGCATTATCTCTGGATTTTCTTCTCAGACAGTCTAAGATATATTCAGAAGACATACCCTTGCGCTCTGTAAAATCCTTATAAATATCTAACGCTTCCAGGTCCCTGTATTCGCTGATCTCTGTGAAATCTGCATTTGTCATGCCAAGTTCTTCGCCTTCATATACATAAGGAGTTCCCTGCATCATATGAAGGCAGGTTCCAAGCATCTTGGCTGAGATCACACGGTATTCCTCAGAATCATTACCAAATCTGGAAACGGCTCTTGCCTGATCGTGGTTACTCCAGTAAAGGCTGTTCCAGCCGTCATTTTCATACATCTTATCCTGCCATTCGGTCATGACACGTTTCAGATCTACAAGCGGTACGCGGTTCTTGGAATATTTACCATTCTCATCATAATCAAGGTGCATATGGTCAAAATGGAACACCATATCCAGCTCCTCACGGTCTGCCTTTGTAAATAATACTGCTTCATCCGAATTCGTATGAGGGGTCTCACCAACTGTCATAACGTCAAAGTCAGATAAGACTTTCATGTTCATCTCATGTAAGAATTCATGCACTCTCGGGCCATTTGCACAGCCTGCATAGTAGCTTCCATACTGCTTGTTCTGGATAACAGGGCCATCCGGGAAGGACTGATCCTTTGAGATCAGGGAAATAACATCCATACGGAAACCATCGACACCCTTTTCAAACCAGAACCGCATCATCTCGTATACAGAATTACGAACCTCAGGATTCTCCCAGTTCAGATCCGGCTGTTCTTTTGCGAAACAGTGCAGATAATACTGGTCAACTTCTTCTACATATTCCCATGCCGGACCACCAAAGGATGATCCCCAGTTATTTGGAAGCTTATCACCGTTTCTGTCTTTCCAGATATAGTAATCATGATATTTGTTGTCTCTGGATTTCTTTGCCTCTTTGAACCATTCGTGCTGATCGGATGTATGATTTACAACCAGATCCAGCAGGATCTTCAAGCCCAGTTCATGTGCTCTTGTAAGCAGGCGTTCAAAATCTGCCATTGTTCCAAGACTTGGATCTATATCCTTATAATCTGCGATATCATATCCATTATCCACCTGTGGAGATACGAAGATTGGATTTAACCAGATCACATCTGCACCAAGCTCCTTTATATATGGAAGCTTCTCGGTGATACCATTCAGATCGCCATTTCCATCTCCGTTACTGTCATAAAAGCTTTTTGGATATACCTGATATACAACACTTTTTTTCCACCACTGTTTATCTCTACTCATCTTCATCATCACCATCCAATGAAATATCGTTTATATATTTGATTTCCTGTTTTGCATTTTCTACGATCATGCGAACCTGATCTGCTGTCATGTAATCGTCTGCCGGCTCCATTGCAAGTCCAAATGCAAGAGGAAGGTTCATTCCACTTACAATATGGGTATGTGGACGGCTGCGGAACTGGAAGAACTTCTGGTTTACGCTTCCACCTGTCATATCAGTTAAGATCACAAGCTCGTCTTCATCTGATACAGCGCTGACTGCTTCGTTGATCGCATCATCGATCGGTTTGTTGTCTACATATGCTGCAATGGCTGTGATGTTGTCCATGCCGCCGGATACGAAATTTACGGTATCTTTTAAACCAACTGCCATATTAGAATGGGATGCTATTATAATATATCTTTTCATTGTTTTTACCTCTTTTCTTTATATAGACAATTGTGAAAGCTTTACTCTATGCTGCATCTGAAGATTTTTGACATTGCCAACCAGAGAACGCTTCCGCTCGTTTCCACTCTGTGTAACTTCGAACTAACCTCGGCTAAGCCTCGCTAAGGTCTCAGTTACTTCTGCAACGGTACTAAGATGCCGCTTATGCGCCATCTAAGGACCGGCGAACTCAAATGTCTCTGTTTTGGCAAGTCAAAATCTTCAAATGCACCTAATCTATATTTTTCACAATTGTCTTATTTACTCTTATTGATTAAAAGAATTCTTTCCCGCTCAATTATATAAATTTATCTTATATTAAAATCGCTCCCTCCGGTAATTCAGTCAGGGAGTTAACGACCGAACCACCGGGGAAGTCCTGTCTGTTATACAGTCAGGATTCCAAAGAAGGAGCAAACAAGGGAGAATACTATAATTAACAAAATTAATTTGGTAGGTGTCCATTTCTTATTACCCAGTAACTTGTATACAAGTGCTGTTACAAGTACAGGAAGTAATGATGGCATGATCTTGTCCAGAATATCAGACTGAAGATCCAGTGCAACTTCACCGACTTTAAAATTAACCGACGTCGTTAATTTTACGGATGTTGCGATCAGCGCACCTACAACGCTTAAGCCCATGATAGATGCTGCTTCTGTAAATGATGTCAGCTTCTCACCGAGATTTGTGATCAGCTTGGTTCCTGAAAAATAACCTACCTGGAACAGTTTGCATTTTACAAACCAGAAGATAATGTTGCAGATAAGCCATACGATCGCACCAAGAGGATTGCCCTGCTGTGCCATATAACCTGATATAGAACCCATAATGGTTGGCCAGAGAACCCATACAAGGGTATCACCAACACCTGCGAATGGTCCCATCAAACTTGTTTTCAATGACTGAACGGTTTCCTTTGCCTGAATACCATCTTTTTCTTCGATCGCAAGTGTTGCTCCGAGGATAACACTTGACATACAGGTTGTGGAATTGAAGTAGTTGAAATGGTTATTTACTGCTTCTTTATATTCGTCATCGTTCTTATATATCTTACGAAGTACCGGTGCCATAGCCCATGCAACTGCAGGACCCATCTGGGATTCATAGTTGAAAGTATTACATGCCATGAAGTTATACCGGTTGGATGTCTTTACAAGATCTTTCTTTGTTACTTTATATCTTCCATCTTCTGTTACTGCTTCATTTACTGCAGTATTTTCCATATTCTTCTTACTCATCGAAATCATCTCCCTCTGCTTCATATGTTCCTGCTCCTGCAACTGCTGTTGCGGTAGCTGCATTTGCTTTTTTCAGTTCACTTGTGAAATACCAGAATGCTGCTGCAAATCCTACGATTGCGATACCAAGCACTGGTACGGAAAGGTATGCGGAAAGGACAAATCCGATCAGCACGAATGGAAGGAATTTCTTGATCGGCATGTAACGCATCAGCATACCGATACCAACAACAGGAAGGATACCTGCTGCGATGGAAAGACCATCTGTTACCCATTCTGGAATTACCTTTAAAATGAAGTTGACTACATTTGCACCAAAGATTACAACGATAAGCGTTGGAAGTGCTGTCTGTAAGGAACAGAGCAGCGGTCCGCACCATGCAAGGCGGTTCATGCTCTTCCATTTACCTGCATTGTTATCATTCTGCATACGATGAGCAACAAAGTTATTGATAATACGAACTACTACTTCTAACTGGATTGCAAGAAGTCCAACCGGAAGACCTACAGCAAGTGCTGCATCTACACCTGTACCGGTTCTGACTGCGATAAATGTTCCAATAATGGTTGCAAGTCCATAGTTTGGAGCAGATGCTCCACCAAGAGCTGCCACACCGAGTGACATCAACTGGAATGTACCACCGATCATAAGACCTGTATTCAGATCTCCCATGATCAGTCCGCTGATCATACCTACGATTACTGAGAACCAGGAAAGAACAACCGGACCATTCTGATCGATCGTCATATATCCTGCTAAAATAACGATTAATATATCCTGAATGATTTCCATAATCTGCCTCCTAATATACTTCTTCTGCATCGGTTGGAACGTACTGGATCACAACCGGAATTCCTTTGTTCTTGATTGTTTCAAGATCTGCTTTTTCTTTATCATTTAATGCAATGAATTTTGAAATTGGCTTTCTGCCATCTTCGTTGAAGATGATTCCAAGATCAACCTTAGGAATCTCAACGCCGCCTTCCATAAGACGAATAAGTGTCTCAGGCTCTTTTACCAGAACAAATACGCGCTGTCCGTCATATTTACCTGCCTTGAAGTTTGTGATCGCTGTCTCTGTGCTGATAACTGATACGCCTGTTCCAGCCGGCTTTGCCATTCTCATACTTGCTTTTACATCTTCATTGTTGCAGAGAATATCATCTACAACCATAAAACGCTTTACCTGTAAAGCCGGTGCCCACTGATTTACTACTAATCCATGAATAAGTCTCTGATCAATTCTTGCTAATACAACTGCCATAATGAAATCCCTCCAAATTAATTTTTTAGAAATTTGCAAATCTACCTATATCTCTTTTGAACACCCTTGCCATTGTTTTGGCAAGTCAAGGTATTCAAATCATATATTCTTTTTTTGCAAATTTCTTTTCACTTTTCTCGTTTTTGGTATCGTTCCCATGATTGCCAATTTTTTACTGGCTATGCAGACTGTCTGATAGCCAGCGTAAGTTCCAGCTTCTTTCTGACTGGTTTCTTCTTTTCTCCGGAAAGCTGTCTGAGCATCTCTGTCGCTGCAAGCTGTCCTTCTTCTTCTACCGGCTGATGAATGGTCGTCAGCGGAATCTCGATCTGTGTTGCCAGTGGCTGATCATCTACACCCATGATCGCCAGATCTTCCGGTATCCGGATTCCCTGCTTACCTGCTTCAAATACCATACCTGCCGCTACCTGATCACTGCCTGCGATAACTGCATCCGGCCGAATCTCCTGCTTTGCATAATTCCTGATAAATTCCTGTCCATCTTCGAATGTCCGTACTCTGGTATACACAAATCCCGGATTCGCTGCCATATTATGAGCACTTAACGCTTCCGCATAACCCATATAACGGTCAGTGTTGATATTCACTCCGATCGGCTGGATAATGACTGTCCTTGTTCCTGCGCAATAGCCAATCCGTTGATATCCCTTGCTGATCAGATACTCAGTTGCCTGATAGAAGCCTTCATACTGCCTTCCCTGAATGGATGAAATGCTGTCGTCGTCGCTGTACTCATTACAAACAACCAGTCCGCCATATCTTGCATATGACTGGATGAACGACTTGTCATTCTCCATTGCACACAAGATCACACCGTCTACATGATGCAGCTTTAACAGATTCAGAGCTTCTTCCTCCAGTTCTTTCTCGCCGTAGGTCTGAATGATCAAGGTCTTATACCCCTGTTCTCTGCATGTCCGCTCAATAGCATTTACCAGATATGCGAAAAACGTATTCGTTATACTTGGTATTACGACTGCTATGTTCTGTGACCCTGAGCCTCTCATCTGTCTGGCTGCCTGCATCGGTGTATATCCAAGCTGTTCCATCGCATCCAGCACTTTCTGTCGCTTTTCAGGAGAAACATGTGGACTGTCATTGATCACTCGTGACACTGTAGATACGGAAATTCCGGATAATTTTGCTACATCTGAAATCGTTGCCAAATTGTCTCCTCCTCTGTTGTGTTTTCTTGTTTCTTATGTTTTCATTATACATGATATTTCCTCCCTGTCAAGCAGTTTTTGGTATCGTTACCAAATAATTTTCAAAAAAAGAATCAACATTCTGCATTTTAACAGTCTGTCGATTCTTTTTTAGTATAAACTATCTTATTTCTCTTTCTCAGACAGTGTCGGATGCTGCATATAAAATATTTCCTTTTGCCTGTCTATCTCTGCTTTCAATTGCTCTTTTGTCGGCAAATATGTGAGATATTTTGACATAAAAAGCCTGTCATTATCATGCAATACTGAATACCTTGCTATATACTCATCTGTTTCCGCACAAAGCAATATTCCAAGTGTAGGATTATCGCCCTCTTTACATTTTAATTCAATCAGTATGATAAGGGTATCCAGTAAGTAGTCACTAACGGATACTTATCGGATACTAACGGATACTTATTTAACACTTTGTATCCAGTAAATGACTACTAGCATCCATTATATAATCGATCGTATCTATTAACTTATTTCTTTTTACTTGTCATCAATAAATATATATTTTGTACCAGGTCCACTTCCTATTTTTCTCAAAATATCATTCTGAATCATTTTATCTAGCAACTTACGTGCACCTGCTCGTGTTTTATATTCACACAGTTCCATTGCCTGTTGTGTTGAAATACTATCATGGCTTTTAAGATAATACATTACTCGTTGCTCTTTATTCATATTGCGTATTTCATCTGCTTCTGTTGAATCTGATTGTCTGTTTGTCTGCAAGTCCACAGCCCCAGGAATATATACCACTTGTCCAACTTCGAGCTTTAATGTTACCCTGTCATTGCGCTCTGAGAAATCAAATTCCGGTTTCTTCCAATTTTGTTCTGCCCATGCTGTCATAATCTTATCGACACCACTTCCTGCACGCTCACCGACATTTACAAAACCAAACATCTTTAAGATATTCGGATTTCGTGGATCACTATTGCCACCTGCATAAAATTCTTCCTTTGTCACCCTGATAGTACCGGGATTGGAAATACTAAGTTCCTTCCCCTTTTTTACAACAAGGATTCCTCGTCTGCCATAATAATTTGCATGTGCCAGTGCATTTGCCAATGCTTCTTCCAATGCGTCA
>ERZ808242.1268-NODE-1268-length-14737-cov-4.254666_pt1 | contig 14737 bp, 7 predicted proteins | sample MGYA00521244_ERZ808242 | MGnify/ENA primary metagenome ERZ808242 (study PRJEB31516, sample SAMN03275573) | gut metagenome | biome: mammalia-associated habitat; material: feces | host: Papio cynocephalus | place: Kenya | collected 2012-07-27 ... | reverse complement strand
AGCTTTACAATGGCTGATGTAAATAAGGTTTCTAAGGGTAAAAAATTTAAAATTAAAATCAAAGCCTCTCAGGAGGGCGGAGGAAATATAAATGTCGGAGCATTTTCGTTTTCGCTTAAATATGATACGGAATTGATAAAATATGTTGAAAATTCATTTGAAAGCAAATATTTCGATATGGTTTCGCTCTACGGCAGAAACGGAACTTTAAGCTTTGCTTGGGATTCAACCAAGAATGTCAAGGTTAAACAGGGAACGGTGTTTTCTCTTGAATTTTCGGCAACCGATAAATTTGAAGCGCAGACTAAAATAATTCTCGAAAAGGGCGAAGTCTATAAAATCGAGGACGGAACCTTTAAGCTGACAAAAATCTTTTCGGGAACAAGCTTTGCCGTTTCAAATATAAACCCTGCGGGATCGGACGCTCAGGTAGAGGCGGTTATTAAAAAAATAAACGATCTGCCCGAGCCCACTCCCACTGTGGGCTATAAAACTCTGCTTGACGACGCGCTTTCGGCTTATGAAAAGCTAAGCTATTCTCAAAAGCAGAGCGTAACAAACTATGACGAGCTTGTAAAGAAATATAACGATTATATGGCGATGTCCGAAATCAAATCCGATCCTCAGGCTGAAGAATGGAAAAATAAGTACAACGATATATTATCATTAAACAGCTTTACAGTAACCTTTGAGCATAATGACAGAATAGATCAGGCACTCGCCGAATGGGAGTCGGACGGCTTTTCAATTGAAGCACGACTTGAAACCACAAATGACAGACTGTTCCTTAAAAGCTTGAAGGAAATTATTAAAAAGAGATATGAAGAAGAGCTCGCGGAGCAGGAGAGAGAAAGGCTCAATCAAAGAGCGCAGGAAATAGTAAACGAATTTAAGGACGAATGGAAAAATTTCATCGACTTAAAGGAAGAAAATGTTGTTGCCGCGCTTTATGAGCCGCTTAAAAAATTCGACGATGCCATTGAATCCTTAAAAAGATTCGGAGCGATAGAGCCTGAATATAAGCTTGCTTATAATCTTGTTGTAGCAGACGGAATAAAAGCTCATGCTCAAAAGCTTCTTGAAATCGCATTGAAGGAATATCTTAAGGAAAATCCTGAAGATAAAGAGTATATCTTAAAGGCAGAGGATTTCAAGAGCAAATTTTCTTATGTTCTTTCTCTTACACCCGATGAACTTACCTATGATGATGTCGCTGATGTAAATACAGCATATATCGCTTACAGTTTCTTGGACAGTAAGACAAAAACCTATCTTGCAAAGGAAATTACCTTGCTTGAAGAATTGCTTGCAAAAGCTGACACCTTATCACCTGCCGATGATTCGGATTTTGATTTTAATATAGATACAGATTCCGATTCCGATAATTCAGATAAAAGCGGCGATAAGGAAACAGAAATAGTCGAGCTTGTAAAAAGAGTTCCGGATAACGGTACATACAGTATAGACTTTATTTCGAGAGGAACAAGCAGATTTATTTGGTTCTTTGCAATTATTGATGCTCTTTCGCTTGTCCTTCTCGGCGCCGCGGCTCTCATAACTTTGATTTTCAGAAAAAAATATTACGAATTTGAGCAAAAAGGAGGCATAAACTATGACAAAAATTAAAAAACCGCTGAGTATTGTTATTGCCGCCGTTTTGGTTGTAACAGCTGCGGTATTTTCGGGAATGCTTTCTACTAAAGCGGCTGATATCGACGAAGAAAATCCCGAGCTTGAGTTTATAAATATCGACTCTGATGCCGAGGCTGAAATTTCAGGTTATCCGCTTTATACCGCGGACGGCAACTTAGAGCAGTCAAACGGGAAGTATACTATAAATACAAATTCCTATGTTCCTTACCTCTACAGAGACGATATAAGCTATGCTTATAAAACCTATAATGTTTCAAATGAAAAAACCGATACAATAACTTACGAGGTAACGCTCCATAGCTTGAATGCAACATCGGGAGATCTTAATGTAAATGCACATGCGGGAATTATGTTCCGTTCGGGACTTAATAATAACAGTGCGGAGATAAATATTCATTTAAGACCCGGACCTGACGGTGTTGTCGCGATTTACAGATCTATTGACGGCGAAACTACCTCTCACCGCTATGCAGGAACCTCTGTTACACTTCCTGCGGTTTTCAGAATGACTAAAACCGGCACAAGCGTTAAAATGGAGTTCAAGGGCGCGGATATGCAGAAGTTTTCAACCTTTGCGGTTTCAAGCTTCCCGTTTTCCGCAAAGGGTCCGCTCTATGCAGGTATATTTGCCTGCGCCGCCGCTCCTAACAGCTGGGTTGCGGCTAAGTTCTCGGATATAAAGGTAACAGGAAAGGGAACTTATTCGGGCGGAGAATCTTCCTCCGGCTCTTCGAGCGGTTCAACCTCCGAACCTGCTCAGGATTTGGACGAGGATATAATACCGAATGACCCGACAACCGTTCTTTATGAGACATTTTCAAGATCAAGCGTAAAAGACGGCAAAACAGCCGTCGGCGGCTATAGCTGGAAATGCGATGATGACGGAGGGAAAATCCTTACCGATCTTAATAACGCTTATTTATACCGCGACTTTTTAAATAATAAAACCATGTATATCGGTGATGAAAAATGGTCCGATTATAAATTGAGCGCCGATATAATGCTGTCGGATGAAAATAATCTTGATTATAATGTCACTCAGTCAACCTTCCGCTTGGGCGCACGCTGTGTAAGAAACGATTTCTACGGCGTTTCGGGATATTTCGCAACCGTAAAGAATATTTCCGAGGGTCAGGTGCTCGCTCTATATAAGAGAACGAACACTACAGAAAAAAGCAATGTAGATGGTGTGCTTATAGCTAAAAAGGTATTAGGCAGTGTTTACGGTGACGGTAAATGGCATAATGTCGCAATCCGTGTTTTTGATAACAGTATTAAGCTTTATTGGGATAATCAGCTTGTTATTGATTACCTTGATGACGGCAATTCCTATGGCACGGTAATCGGCAAAGATGTTTGCTCTCAGGGAGCGATAGCTATTTCCACCGATAACTGCTATGTATCTGTTGATAATATTAAGGTAAACGCTATCCGCGATGAAATAAACGGCAGCTTTGATAACTATATCGGCAGTATGTGGAACGATAATGTTCCCGAAAGCATTTTAAAGCAGGTTAAAACGGGTGTTTCCTATGCAGGACTTCCTGCTCCTACCGCTCCTAAGGTCTATTCGTCCACCGAAACTACAATAACCCTCGTTGACGACGGATATTACGATTATATGATGATCTACAGCATGGGCACCCCGAATGAAACAAAAACCGAATGGCAGGACAGCCCGACATTTACGGTTGACAGGTTAAACTTCCAGTATAATTTCTACCGCAGATGCAAAATTACAGGTCAGGTAAGTCCTATTCTCGTATATAAACATAATAAATAGAAAGTGAAAAGGAGGTATATAAATGAAAAAAAGATTTACAGCTGTTTTATCGTTTGTGCTGGCTTCGGTTATGCTCGCGGCAGGCTGCTATGTTTCGGGACTTAATATCAATGCCGCAAGCGGACTTGATGTCACCGTAACCGAAAACTTCGCAGGCGGCAGGATAAATAATCCCGACTATATAACCTACGGTTCTTTTCATAAGGACAGAAAGACCGTTGCTCCGACCTTTAAGGGAAATAACGGTAAGTATTCCTTAAAAACCGCTGCTTCTACCGCTTGGCCGGATTATCTTAAGGCTGATATGCGAAATAATCAGTTAGCTTATGCTCAAGGTAAGATAACTGTTACAGCCGATCAGCAGCAATGGGGTATTACTTTTAAAAAGGACTCCTCTGATAATTATCACTTTTTAACTCTCTGGAACTATGAGCAGAATAAAATGCGCTTTGCCTATGTCAGCAATCTTAAGGATAATTGCTCCGATAAAAAAGACTGGAAACAAAACCAGAAGCACAGTACGGGCAACTGCCTTGTAGACGACGGCGGTACCAAACCTCTCAACACCGCATTTAAGCTCGGTCTTACATACAGCTTTAAAATAGAATATAACTATTCTTCTAACAGTATTGATTTTACATTCTGGTCCGATGAGTATAAGTGGTCAGTTACTCATACCGAAGAGCTTTCCGATACCGATACTCCTGTTTGTATGTTCACATCGTATGCTCAAAGCTCGCCCTCTTATATTGAGGAGCTTACCTTGAAATACGGCGTGGATAATACTCCGAGTCAACATGTCGACCCATCATTTGACCCCGATGAGGACGCGGCGGTTCAGTCGGTAGTTCAAGAAAATTTCGAAGGCAATAAAATCACTCAGACAGATTATGTTGTTTACGGAACATTCCTTTCAAACCCCGTAAGCCAACCTAAGCCGAGTTTTGAGAACAACACTTTAAAGTCAAATCCGGACAGTAAAAAGTTTGAATATCTTAAGATAGGCATGAAAGGCAGCAAACTCGAAAAAGTCACAGGCAAAATTTATAGTACTGCCGGTTGGTGGAGACAATGGCGACTTGTATTTAAAAGAGATTCAGGAGGTAATTATCATACTATAGGTGTAGATCTTCCGGAAAGCAACGGCAAGGAGATGAGATATCTATACAGTAATACTACTAAGTATGAGGAAAAACCAACTATTAATAATATGTCTTGGGAAGGCGGAAATGGTGCAATAATCGAAGACAGTACCGGACTTACACCTAAAAGTGATGTTAATATTAAACAACAATGGCTTGATTTTAAAATGAGCTATGATTATGATAAGAACACCGTTACTATTGCTTATACGAACCCCAATATTGGCTGGAAGTGCACAAAAACATATAAGCTTTCTGACGGCGACGAGCCGGTTTGTATGTTCTTATCTGCATCAGACTCAAATCCGGCTTATTTAAAAGAGCTTACCTTGTATTACGGAAAAAATAAAATCGAAAAATTTGAGGAGGCAGTAAACGCCTTCCCCGAGGTTCCCGATAAAACCACTCCCGAGAATGCGCAGGCACTTATTGCTCAATATAAATCCGTTCTTGAGAGCTATAATAAGCTTTCTTCCGCTGAGAAAAATAAGGTTTCGGTATCTGTAATAAATAAATTCAAAAAGATTAAAATCGACATTCAAACCCTTATAAATAATATGAATGCCGAGTCTGACATTACAAACGGCGACCTTATTACTTTTGAGTATGACGATACAAGTATGCTTGATTTCCTGAATTCTCCGTCGAACGCGTCCTACAGCGTTCAGAATAACCCCTTAAAGGACAGCATAAACCCGAGCAATCAGGTAGTGGAGCTTTGCCGAAAGGATTCGCTTGCGGTCTTAGGTCTCGGCAGCAGTTATATTGACGGCACCTCGGCTCTTAAAAGCTTTAAGGTAAAGCTTTATGTCACAACCAAAAACGCTCCTGCTATAGTTTATTCCTACAACAGCAAAACCGAATGGAATGCTGTAACCTTTAGTCTTGATTCTTATACTGGAAAGCTTAAAACGAGATACTACAGAAGTAATTCCACTGGCGGTGTTAACTCCTCAGGTGCGATTTCTCAACCATATTATGTTGACCCGATAGTAAATCATTCGATTGACAAATTTGATACAAAAAAGGGTATATGGATCGATGTTGCGGTTGATTATGATATTGCGTATGTTTCGTTAAGAATAAATACCGAAAACGGTCTTGTCCGTATAGGCGACGCGAAATATCCTATGTACGGCAGCTATGCAACCCGTCCGGCTGTTGTTTCATTTAATAAAAATGAAAAATGCTATTTCGATGATATTTCTTATACCTTTACGGGCGTTGCACACTCGGTTGAAGCTCAGAACTTTATGGATAAATATTCAAATGTTTTCCTTTTAAGAGCTTCAACGGTTGCCGATATTGATAAGGCTTCTATCGACGGCGCGGTAAACGAGTATAACAGCTTTTCAAACGAAATTAAAAATGCCCTTCCGCTCGTAAACGAACAGCTTGTGGAAATAAGTGCCGCTTATTCCGAAAAACATGCAAATATCAGCGATAAGGCGATTGATACCAAGAAATATTGGGATACAAATTCCACTTATGATGTCAGCGCCGATTTCGAGTCAGACGCGTCTCTCGGAATGTTTAATGACAGGGACGAAACCGACTGGAATACGAACGGAATTATTCAGGGTTATGGCGCGTCTCCCGAAATTGTTTACAGCTCCGCTATGAAGAGCAATGCGGTTTTGCTTGATAGAACATATCTTACTCTAAAAGATTCTCTTCTTCCCGAAAAAGGCGTTCATACCAAGCTTGAGTATGATATGTGCATGAAAGAGGGAGTTCCTTTAAGAGTCGGCGAAAATTTAAGATTTATGGTTCTTAATAATAAAGACTATTATGCAAACATTTGGAATTGCAGATATGAAACTTACACATGGCAAAAGCGTGGTCAGCTTTATTATGTATATAACAGTAAGGCATTTTATAATCAGTCAATGCTTGACCCCTATGAGCCGATGCATTTTTCAATTACCTTGACTGATTCAAAAATGAGTATAACTATCACTCAGGATTATGTTAAGGAAAACGGAAGCGTTGAGCATCTTGAATATTCTTGGAATGAGAATATTTCAACCGCCAATAGATACTTCGCGTTCGGTCAGCATACGGTTGCCTGCTACTATGATAATATTAAAATCACCTATGAAAAAGGCGATTTCGATATCGACGAAAAGAATACAAAATTAAATGTTATGTATTCGGGCAACACTGTAGTTTCCGCCGGTGATACCGTCTCCTTAGAGGGTGAAAATATCTATGCTACGGTTAAAAAGGTTGAGGTTCAAAGAGTTGTTGATACCTTTGATACAGCTTCCGCAGGCTTTGTAAGCTTTGAAAACTGGAAAACAAGTGCCATTGCAAACGGAACATATTCTAAAGACCCCGTTTCCTATACTTGGAATAATGCAATAGGCAAGGAAGTCACAATTGTTCAGAAAACCGAGGAATCTATTAAATTTACTCTCCCGAATGATATCGGGAAAGGAATTTATGCCGTTAAGCTTTTCGGTTATGACGGCTCCGAGCTTGTGATTTATCTCAATGCTCCGAACCTCGAATATTATGTCGGCGATGAGGGCAAAACCGTGACAGCAGGCAAAACGCTTCAGATTGTCGGTAAAAACCTCGCTCCTGAGTATTATGATAACGGCGGAACAGATACAAAGGTTTATCTTAAAAATAAATCCACAAAGAAATTAACCGAGCTTGAAATAGAAGAGGTTAAATCGGTTTATTCCCTCGTTGCCCGTGTTCCGTCCGACTTCGATAACGGCGATTATGAGCTTTGGCTCTATAACGGATACGGCGATTCCTCTTGCTGGAGCATTCCGCTTAATGTTAAGGTTGCGGATGATATCCGCTCCTCTTGGAAAAAGAAATTTATAAACATTAAGGATGCGCCTTATTCGGCAACGGGCGCGCAGTCTCAGGACGCAACTCCGCTTGTAATTCAGGCGATTGAAGAGCTCTATCAGGCAGGCGGCGGAACGCTTTATCTGCCCGAGGGTGTTTACAGACTTACTCAGCAGATTGTAATACCTGAAAATATCATTATCACCGGCGAATCCGAAGAAAAAACAAATATTTTCTATACGAGCTATCGCTGGCAGTATAATGAAATGCCTGACTTCCTTATAAAGGTCACCTCGAATGTTGAAATTTCAAATATCACTTTCTACGGAAAAAGAGTAAGCGGATTTATTCAGATAAACTCGCTTAAGGGCGATAAGGCTTCCGCAATTTCGGAAAATATCTATCTTGAACATGTAAGAGCATTCTTCCAGCCTTATGCGGGAAACATTACTTCAGGCGTGGAAGATGGCTCAAATCTTCTTGTTTCTCCTAAAGAGGCGCGTCTGCTTGTTCAGTCAGAGTCCGTAAACCAGGTTATAGCCAAAAATTCTTTATCGCTTGCACCTACCGAAAATGTTCAGCTGAAAAGCTGCGACCTAAGGTTCTACGGCCACCAGAACGGTATCTTCCTTGAATACCTTACATGGGCAGGCATGAATAATCATTGGCAGATGGATAATGTCAATATTGATATTTATAATCCGTGGAGTACATTCGGCGTTACAAACAGCGTAATTTCAAATGTAACCAATAATGCGGGTAATTTTACTGTTATCGGCGAAAATCTCTATGTTGACAGCATCGAGCTTAAGGATAATACCACGAATAACCGCGAGCTTTCCATTGCGGACCTTGGCGGTACCGATGCCGGTGTCGGACTTGTAAAAATTGATGACCTCAATTATCAGATAAAAAGATCTTCTGCTTCGCTAAAAACCTATATGGGCACAGTCCTTACCATAACTAAGGGCATGGGAAGAGGACAGAGCAGAAATGTTGTTAAGGTAACCGATAAGGGCAACGGCGTATGGCAGCTTACCATTGATTCGCCCTTTGTCAATCCTATCAACCGTAACAGTTCTTGGTTTACAAGATCTCCGAGAAGAACGATTTACTATGTAAACAGTAAGCTTTCAAACGGTGCCGCGGGCTTCGGCTTCTACGGCGGCTTCTGCGATGTTGTCATAGATTCGAATGAGTTTGACCATGTCGGCGGCCAGTATACCACCGGTGATACCTATGATGTAAACTGGTATTACAGTTATGTCAATAATGTAAATAAATATGACCCGTATTTCTTCCATGTCGGAGTTGAAAAATCTTGTTGGTATTGTCAAGCTACTGGCTTCGGTTCAGCATTAGGATATACTTTCAGAAATAATGATTTCGGTGGTCTTAATTTTCAGATAAGAGCAGGGGTAGCCGGTAATGCCTTCAGAGACCTTGTAATAGAAAACAACACTTTTGATAATTCGAATAATTCGGTATCATTTATATTCGGTCAGGTGGCGTCTTCTATTGACGGCGTTTATATCGGTAAAAATTACTTCACAAACCCAGATAAAGCCTATAACGATTTAATTTATGAGACCGAAAGAACGGTAAACGCCGTCGGTAATAAGAGAATTATCAGAAACGATGAAATGAAATCGAGCGGAATAATGGGCGATATTGATTGCGACGGCAAGGTCACAATTAAGGACGCAACACTTCTTAGATTTTATATAATCGGTAAAATCGAGCTTAATGAGGATCAGCGCTCCCTTGCTGATATGGACTCTGACGGTGAGATCACAATTGCCGATGTCGCAATGATAAGATATAAGGTTTTAAACGGCTGATATCATTATATCGTTATTTTAAAGCTTGATTTCGGGGGCAAAAGCTTCGAAATCAAGCAAAAAGGCTTATTGAATGATAAAATTCCGTTAAAAATTTCCGAATTTTTAAATTGCTAAAAATCATAATACTGCAAGAAAAAATTCGGTAAGTTTTATATAATATTTTTATAAAAGCTTATAAAGCTTATTTTAAAAAAAGGAGTGCATAAATTCATGAAGAAAAAATTATTGGCGATTTTAGTTGCGGCAATGTGCCTTGCAAGTATTTTAGTGCTTCCGGTTCCTGCCTCCGCAACTGATCCGAACGAAGAGGGTTTGACAATCACTGAGGACTTTTCAGGTAGTAAGATCAATAGTGAGTCCATTCTTGAATTCGGTTCTTTCAAAACAGGCAGAACCGCTTCACTGGAATTTGAAGAAAAGGATGGAATGACGGTTTTAAAAGGCCAAACACCTGTAAATGGCAGCGCCTCACAATCATCGAAATGTTATGATTATCTTAAGGCGGACATGAAGCAAAATACTTTAACCGAAGTAACAGGTAAGTTTTATAGAACGCAGGATTGGAGAGATGAATGGCGTTTGATATATAAAAAAGATTCATCTGATAATTATTATGCTTTAACTGTAGATCTTCCGGAAAATACTTCAGAAATGAGATATCTTTACACTTCTATAAAGTATAGTGATTCACCTAAACTGGCAGATGAAAATGCGTGGTATCAGAAAGGCGGTGCCAAATTTTCAAATAATGCTGGAATCACAACGAAAAAGTGCGAGAATATCACAAAGTGTTGGCTCGATTTCTCAATGAGCTATGATTATGATAAAAAAACAGTAGCTATTTCGTATTCGAACCCTAAAATCGGTTGGAAATGTACGAATGTTTTTCCTCTTTCCGATGGTGATGAGCCTGTTTGTATGTTTCTCTCTTGTGCCAGTAATGCAGATTCTTATTTAACTGATTTTTCATTTAAATATTCCAATAGAAATGTAGTAGCACCGTCGGTTAACGGCGTTTCGCTTACAACAAATGACGATGGCGTAATTGACTCAGAGGATAGTCTTGACCTTTATTTCAATATCAACAATCCGAAGGCAGTGGTTAAAGGCTATAAAATAACTCAGTCCGGAACAGTAATGATACTTAAGAATAAGTATGACTCTAACGGTAATAATCTTTATATCGGCGTAAATGGCAGCGTAGAAGCAAAAACGGAAGAATTCTATGAAAATTATTCCGCAATTCTTTTAGGCTCCCGTGAAAAGGTTCCGGGACATAAGATTGCCGCAAGACCGTATGTAGTATATACAAGTGAGACTGATCCTTCAGATTCATTTGTCTGCTACGGCGATGTTTACGACGCTCATTCTGTATACAGCTGCTTTTCGGCAATTCAGGGTTAAAAGGGAGGAATAATAAATGAAATATTTAAAACCGATTATTTCAATATATGAAAGTTTTCCCGACGAAGAAATATCCGCGAATGCAACTATCACTTCGTCATTTACAGAAAACCCGGGCGATGCAAATGACACAAAGCCGTCAGGATTCCCCGATATAGGAGCATAAGAAAGCTATGGTTAAAAAGCTGTTAGCAATGCTTTTAACGCTCTTACTGGTATTTTCCTTTGCCGCGTGCAAAAAATCAAAGGATGAAAGCGGAAATGATAAGCAGGAAAGCTTTTCGTCCTCTTCTGCCGTTTCGGATAATTCGTCAGCCTCAGAAAATGACAAAACAACCGAAAGCGGGAAATACGAAGAAAATTCAAAAGCTTCTCTCTCTTCGAAAGCCTCTTCTTCCGCAAATTCCGATAAGGGCTCTGATAGTCCAAAGAACAATAATTCGGGCTTAACGGAGAGCTCAAATTCAAACCCGTCATCTTCAGGCAGTTCGGAAACCGACGGCTTGAAGGGCGGAATTGTCGAGGGCAAGGCAGGAGAATTGGGGATGGTTTCATAAATGAAATATAATAAACCCGAAATCGAATTTCTTTCAGTCATTTCCGATGAAAACTTAACTCTTACCGACGAAAGCGGTTTTGAGGATACCACCGGAGAAATTGTTGAAGGTCCCGCAGGAGAACTTCCTCTAATTTAATAAATACACCACTCATAAGCGAGGGGCAGATTTTTTATTAAAGCTCTGCCGCTCGCTTTAATAATATCGAGGCGGTATAATATCTATAAGAAAACCCCACATTTTAACAACGAAAAAAGGGCGCCTTGCTTAAGATTTCGCAGAGTCCGAAGCCTCCACTAAAGTAGTTAGGGGAGGTGGCAAAGCGAAGCTTTGACGGAAGGGTTTATTTATTTCTGTGCCTATAGGCACACAATTTACATTTTAAAAAGGAACATGCGAATTGGAATATAAAAGCTTTAACGAAAGACTTATAATAAAAATAAAGAACGCCCTAAAAGAATATGAAAAAAGGATATATAAGCCGGTTGCGGTAATAGAAATAGTAAAAGGCTTTGAAACAAAGGAGCATTTCAGAACTCCGCCTGAAAATAACTGTTTTAAGGATATATCCTCAGGCTTTATCTGGGGCGGGGAATATTCAAATATCTGGATAAAAACAGAGTATACCGTGCCTGAGTCCCTTGAGGGCAAAGCGCTTTATGTCCGCGAGGAAACTGGGGCGAGAGAAGCCCTGCTTTTTTCTAACAATAAGCCTGTGGGCAATTTCAGCCGAATCGGTGCGTCTTTTGACGGTCTGCAGGATAATGCTATTCTTACTAAATCAGCGGTTTCGGGCGAAAGATATGAACTAAGCCTCGAATGCGATGCTTGGCATTATGAAACGGGTCTTAGCGCATATGAAAATTTGGGGCATGATACCGCCGATGATTCGGAATTTAAAAAGGTGTTTAAAAACATCACCGTAAATACAAGAAATGAAAGCATTTTTAAGGCTGTCGCGGATTTAAGAATTGCTTTGCAGGCGCAGGCTAACAAAACAAATGAATTTTTAGCCGCCCGTGCTGGAGCGCTTTTGGAAGAAGCATTTAAAAGCATGATTCTTTTCCCCTTAGGCGTTTCGGACGAAGAGCTTTGCGCCTCATGCGATGAAGTAATTAAAATCCTTGCTCCGCTTTTTTGTGGCAATAAGTCGGATAATAACGGATTTGCCGCAATAATAGGCCACAGCCACATGGATACCGCTTGGCTTTGGCCGGTTGACGAAACCATAAGAAAATGCGCAAGAACATATACTAATGCTCTTCGCCTTATGGACTTTTATCCCGAATATAAATTTATTCAGTCCTCGGTTCTTCATACCTATTGGATGGAAAAATACTATCCCGACATATTTGCACAGATAAAACAGAGAATCAAGGAACAAAGATACGAGCCTAACGGCGCCGCATGGATAGAATGTGACTGTAATATAACCGGCGGCGAATATATGATAAGGCAGTTTTTAAAGGGACAGAACTATTTAAAGGAAAAATTCGGCTATAAGGCGGACGCCTTTTGGCTTCCCGATACCTTCGGCTATTCCGCCTCTATCCCTCAGATTATGAAAGGCTGCGGTCTTAAGTATTTTTATACAACAAAGCTCAGCTGGAACGAGCATAATAAATTTCCTTATGAATCTTTTGTCTGGCGCGGAATTGACGGCAGCGAGGTCATAACCCACTTTAATATAACTCATTGCGAGCCAAATATCGAAAGAATAACTGAGGATATCCATGCTTTGCAGAATAAACAGGCGGATATGTCAAGACTTATTGCTTTTGGCTACGGCGACGGAGGCGGAGGTCCCACCGAAATAATGGTTGAGACCGCAAGACGGGTAAAGGAGGTTGACGGAATACCGAAGGTAGACTACCGCACAATTTCCGAGTTCGGCAAAATGCTTGAAGAAAAGAAATCAAAGCTTCCGGTCTTTAACGGCGAGCTTTATCTTGAACTGCACCGCGGAACTCTTACTCAGATGCACGATATAAAAAGAAACAACCGCAAGGCCGAGCAGGCAATACATAATATGGAGCTTGCGGCTGTAATAACAGGAAATGCTTTGGATAAAAAGGAATATGACGGCATGGTTAAATGCCTGCTTAAAAATCAGTTCCATGACATTCTCCCGGGAACCGCACTTAAAAAGGTAAACGAGATATCCGTCGGAGAGACAAATGAGCTTATTTCTGCTGCTGATAAAAAAACAAGTGAAATTTTAAGCAAAGAGGTTTTGGGAGACGGAATTACACTTTTAAATCCCACCTCATTTGAAGTTAAATCGGCCTTTCACATAAATTCCGAATTTGGAATAAAGGGTGCGAAAAATCAGCTTGTAGAGACCGTTTCCGGCAAAAAGCTTACGGCGGTTTCGGGAGTGGAGCTTTTGGGCTTTGAAGCTAAAAGCTTTATAAAACAGAATGTATTTTCAGCCGCGTCTCCTTTTTTGTATGACGGCAAATCCCTTAAAACTCCTTTTGCATTTATTGAGTTTGATAATGACGGATATATAAGCTCGTTCATCGACAGGAATTCGGGCAGGGAATTAAGGAAGGAAAACGGAAATCCGCTTAACTGCTTCTATTTCGGAGAGGATATAGCAGTATACTGGGATAACTGGGATATTGAATACGATCAAAAGTTTAAAATGAAGCCGGTAAAGGGTCTTATTTCAAGACAGGTCGTATCGGACGGCGAGGTTGAAATGCGAATTCGCCAGAAATTTAAAATTTCCGATAAATCGGATCTTGTTCAGGATATAATCGTTTATGCTGATTCTCCGAGAGTTGATTTCGAAACCCGTCTTAACTGGAACGATAAGCACAGGCTTTTAAAGGCAGGCTTTGACCTTGATATTTTAGCAACAACTGCCAAGCATGAGATCCAGTTCGGATATATAGAAAGACCTACCACCGAAAACAGCATAACCGAGACTGCGAAATTCGAGGTATGCAATCATAAGTGGACGGATATTTCCGAATCAAGATTCGGCGCGGCTGTACTTAATGACTGCAAGTACGGGATAAGCGTAAGAGAGTCCGATATAAGGCTGTCGCTCCACCGCGGAGGGTGCAGACCCGACTGGTCGGGTGATAAAGGCATTCATGAGTTTACCTATTCGCTTTTGCCTCACGGAAGCTTTTCTGTAAAGGAAGTAGTAAGCGAGGCTTATGCCCTTAATTACGGTGTATGCAATTTTGAGGGCAGATTCAAAAGGAAAGCCGAAGCTCCGATAGAAATATCGGAGGATAATATAATCTGCGAAACTGTAAAGCCAGCTGAAAATGAAGAAAATGCTTATGTTTTAAGACTTTATGAGGCAGAGAAAAATAAAACCAAGGTTAAGCTTACTTTCCCGAAATCAGCAAAAAAGGTTTATTTAACCGATATGCTTGAAGAAAAAATCAGTGAAATTAAGCTTGATAATTCTTCCGCGGAGCTTATTTTTAAGCCTTTTGAGATTATAACACTTAAGGTGTTCAGGTGATTTTATGGAAAGAGTTTTGACCGAAAACAGTTTAAATATAAATTCATATTATGATATAA
>ERZ808242.1267-NODE-1267-length-14755-cov-4.666122_pt1 | contig 14755 bp, 10 predicted proteins | sample MGYA00521244_ERZ808242 | MGnify/ENA primary metagenome ERZ808242 (study PRJEB31516, sample SAMN03275573) | gut metagenome | biome: mammalia-associated habitat; material: feces | host: Papio cynocephalus | place: Kenya | collected 2012-07-27 ... | reverse complement strand
GCGGAAATTTTAGAAAATATAGGATTCCTTCGGAAATTTCTTGTCCCAAACCAACCTCCATACGACAGCTATAGGCACAAGCTCAGCTTAAAGCCAAGCCTGTCCTACTCTATCGATGCCATTATTTGCCCAAATCTATGCCATAACTGCGAAATGTGTTGGGATCGTGACAAACTTCTTTAATCGTACTCTTATCGATAAGCCCATCTTCTAACAGCTTAATTAAAGCAGAATCCATGGTTTGCATGCCTGCCTCTTTACCTGTTTGAATGTAATTATTAATTTGGGAAGTTTTGCCCTCACGGATAATATTGGAGAAGCCAGCTTGAGAAATAAGAATCTCGTGCACCGCTACGCGACCGCCACCTATTTTCTTAAGCAAAAGCTGAGCAACTACCGCCTTAATAGACTCACTGAGCATAGCGCGAATGGTATCTTGTTGTTTGGCAGGGAAAACGTCAATAATACGGTCGATGGTTTTGGCCGCAGAGTTAGTATGCAAAGTACCAAAGACTAAAGCGCCAGTTTCAGCAGCCTTAATAGCATTGTAAATTGTATCTAAATCGCGCATCTCGCCAACCAAGACGATATCGGGATCTTCGCGTAAAGAGGCCCTCAAAGCGTCAGCAAAAGTGTTGGCATGGGTACCTACTTCACGGTGATCGATAATGCACTGTTGATTTTTATGTGTAAACTCAATGGGATCTTCAATGGTGATTATGTGGGCGCCGCGATTTTTATTTACATAATCGAGCATAGCCGCCATAGTAGTAGATTTACCAGAGCCAGTGGGACCAGTTACCAAAACGATGCCTTTTTTAAACATGGCAATCTTTTTGAGCACTTCGGGCAAGTGCATTTCCTCAATAGTGGGAATGCGACTGGGAATTTCACGGAAAACGGCAGCTAAGCCGCATTTTTGTTTAAAGAAATTGCCACGGAAACGAGCCAGGCCAGGGATTTCGTAAGCAAAATCGAGATTGCCACATTTTTCAAAAGCTTCCCAACGCTCGACACTAACCAAAGGAGCCAGAAGTTCTTTGGCTTTTTCATTAGTTAGAGCTGAACAAGTCGAGCGGTGCAAATCGCCACTAATGCGAAACATGGGTACTTCACCAACAGATAAGTGTAAGTCTGAGCCCTTGTTGGTGACTAAAATGCGCAGCAAATCATCTTGGTTGTAATCGTTTGGTACCTCAATTAAAGGTAACTCTTCTGGCTCTGGTTCCTCTTCTACAGCTTCAGCAAATGGAGTAGCAGGAATGTCATAACTTTCAGCAGCTACAGAAACTTCTGGCGAATCAGGTACAGCAGCAACTTTTTTTTCTTCTGGTGCCGGTGCAGGTTCTTCGCGAGAGACGGACGAGGAGAATGCTTGAGTTAATCTGGAAAAAAATGCCATAATTATCTACCCCTTAAGTTAGTCAGCCATATAGGTGTTGGAAGAGAGATGACGATAAGGTTCGCGATTTATAGAACAAGCTTCAGCCTCTTCTTTAGTGATAAGTCCACGCTGGAAAAGTTCCAACACGGAATTGTCCATGATACACATACCCTCTCTTCTGCCTGTTTGCATGGACATAGTAATTTGATAAGTTTTGCCATCGCGAATTAAGTTGGAGATACTGCTATTATTGACTAAAATTTCTACAGCAGCCACGCGTCCAGAGCCATCAGCCTTGGGAATAAGTTGTTGGGCAATGACGCCGCGCAGCGATTCCGAAAGCATAGTGCGTATTTGCGCTTGCTGATCTATAGGGAAAGCATCGATCAACCGGTCTACAGCTTTGGCAGCAGAATTAGTGTGTAAAGTTCCTAAGACTAAGTGGCCAGTTTCAGCTGCAGTAATGGCCAAAGAAATAGTTTCTAAATCGCGCAATTCACCGACGAAAATAATGTCAGGGTCTTCACGCAAAGCGCCTTTGAGTGCCAAAGCGAAGCTTTCGACATCGCGACCTACTTGACGCTGGTTAATAAGAGCTCTCTTGCTTTTGAAAACGTATTCTATCGGGTCTTCGACAGTAATTATATGTACCGGAGAGCGAGAATTGATAATGTCTAAAAGTGCTGCTACGGTGGCCGTTTTACCACAACCAGCCTGCCCTGTGCAAAGGATCAAACCTTGGTGATACTTGGTCAGTTTTTTCAAACTGGCAGGCAAGCCAAGTTCGTCTAAGGTAGGAACTTTAGAAGGTATCAACCTAAACACTATATTCAAGCCGTTTTTCTGCTGATAGACATTGCCTCGCAATCTCCAAGGGCCGCCTTCTTCAACAGTGCCCAACTCAATGGCAAAATCTAAGCTTTTATCTTGTTCAAGTGTATCCAATTGTTCAACACTAAAGAGCGATTTGGCAACTTCTACCACAAAATCATTAGGCAAAACATACTCGCCACTCATGCGTTGCAAAGAGCCGTAAATGCGGACGACTGGAGCTTCTCCAGAGACTAGGTACAAGTCTGAAGCGTGACAATCGACCATCATTTTCAAACATTTATTCAAGTAGGACATGGGCAAACGACCTCTCCGAAAATGAATTGTAGTTCTTTGCTATTTTTTCTGCAAAGCAACCGCGCAAAAAGCTCCACCCCGTTGCTTAGGGGCCACAATAATTCACTTTATCGCACGTATTTCCGCACCGAAACAAAACTTAGCCATTTTTCGCCGCTTGAATACCGTCTCCTTTAGGCAGAAAGTGGCAGGTAATTTAGGCTATTTTGTGAACAAAAAAATGCTCCCTTGGCGGAATAAGTCATCCCGAAAGAAAAAGTTAATCGAACGTTATGATCCATTTTACTCCTCCGCCCGATATCCATATCGGCGGCCCTTTTATCGTTAATATTCACAGTTTTGCTTTTTGTGTGGGAGCTATGGTGGCCTACTTCCTTACAGTTAAAAGGCTACCAGAAAAATATCGCGACCACGTTGATAACTTGGCAATGTGGATGACATTAGCGGGCATTTTGGGCGCTCGCCTCCTCTTCGCTTTGGTAAATTATCGGCAAATACACAGTTTTGGACAAGTTTTTGCTTTTTGGGAAGGCGGCTTAATTTCTTACGGCGGCTTTCTGGGCGCCATCTTGGCTTGGATAGGTTATATTAAAGTTAAGAATTTGCCTATGGAAGTTATGTGTCAGGCCATGGGCCCGGCGGCTCTTTTAGGCTGGGGCCTAGGCAGATTTGGCTGTTTCTTAGCCTGGAATGGTGAAATTGGTGTTCCAACCTCCTTACCTTGGGGTATGATTGTAGGTAACGATGTACCGCGCCACCCCACTATGCTTTATTTGGCTGTGGCTCATTGTACGTGTGCTTTGCTTATTATGAAATATGCACCTAAATTGCGCATCAATGCCGCCGCCCTAAGTTTAGCCGCCTTCGGTTTAGTTCGCGCTGTATTAGATTATTGGCGTGATTACGATCCATCTTGGCTCTATTATGGCTCTTTGGCTATTTCCGCCCTTTGGTTTATTCTTGGCTTGTGGCTCTGGAAAGTGTTACCTTTCCCGCAAGAAGAAAAGGTAGAAAGCCAAGAGCAAGTGCTCCAACCACAATCTTCTCAAGCATAAAACGCTTAAAAATAAGACCCGCTTATAGCAGCTATCAACAGCGGTAAGCGGGTCTTATTGCTTAAAACGATCGATTTATCAGAAACTCTCTATTTAGCTCTGTAGACGATGCGCCCTTTATTCAAATCGTAAGGGCAAAGCTCTACTGTAACTTTATCGCCGGGCAAAATACGAATCCAGTGCTTACGGATTCTGCCGGAAATGTGAGCCGAAACTTCGTAACCGTTCTCTAACTTTACTTTGAAGCAAGCGTCACGATAGGCTTCTGTCACCACGCCTTCAACTTCGATTTTACCTTTATCAGTTCCGTCTGATGACAAGTTTATTTCCTCCGCTTTATATTACTGCAACGACGCCGCGAAAATAGGCGGCAGTACTGTATCTAATGCTTCCGCACTCTTTATCTCAACACCAAAGCTAAAATCTTTACAGCGTCCTTGTTGAACAAGCCTCCTGCTCCTCTGAGGGCACAGGAAACATAATGTTAATTTAACACCGCCCATTATGGCAATAATCAACAGCAAAAGCAAGCTTTTTAGTGATGGCTTTTTTGACTAATTTTGTCAACTAATTCTGTTAAGCCGTGTGCAGGAACAACATTGTCACGCTTGAAGGGCACCGCCGAATGCCCCAAGGCGGTTTGGCATTCACTTGTTGGCATTCACTTGCATACCTGTGAGAACTCGATTTCTCCTAGGTAAAAGAAAAGGAAGAAATGGAAAACCTTAATTGATGTCGGCAATGTCTTCTTGTTTTGTTTTATCACAATTACAATTTTTTTTAGAAAACTACTAGTCGACATTAAATTATCGGATCAAGAAATAAACACTCAAAAGACAGTGAATAACATGATAAAAAAAATCTTTTCAAATACGATCTTTGTTTTGATTTTGGCTGTCGTTGTTGGTATCATTGCAGGATTTGTCATCCCTGAAGAGTTGATGAAAATTGTGCTAGTTGTTAAGCAAGTCAGTGGCCAAATTATCTTTTTCCTCGTTCCCCTGATTATCATTGGTTTCGTGGCTCCTTCCATTGCCTCGCTAAGAGGAAGCGTTTCACGACTGATAATCTTTGCCTTTTCACTAGCATATATATCGTCCGTAGGTGCAGCCTTCTTTGCCATGCTGGTAGGTTATAAAGCGATTCCTTTGCTGAACGTACAAACTATCACCGAATCCCTACGGGAATTACCTGAAGTTTTGTTCAACTTAGAGATTCCTCCCGTATTAAACGTTATGTCTGCCTTACTGCTCTCAATCTTCGCCGGTTTAGGCTGCTGTTGGACAAAATCTGACACAATTACAGAATTGCTTTTGCAATTCAGAGAAATTGTGTTGCAATTAGTACAACGAATTTTGGTGCCTTTACTTCCATTTTATGTAGCGGCCAATTTCTGTGCCATATCTTATGAAGGCAACATTTCACGGTTGGGCATATTGCTGCCAGTTATTCTGATTGTTATAGTTTGCCATTATGTATGGCTTTTATTACTTTATGGCTTGGCAACTCTCTATTCAGGGAAAAACAGTTGGCAAGTGCTCAAGTTCTACTTACCCGCTTATCTCACAGCTTTGGGAACCATGTCCTCTGCCGCTACGCTAGGCGTAGCTCTGGAATGCATACACAAGAGCCCTATACTGGATAAAAAAGTCTCAGATTTTTCTATTCCCCTGTTTGCCAACATCCATCTTTGCGGCTCTGTACTGACTGAAGTATTTTTTGTATGTATCGTATCTCAGTTGCTCTACGGCCACTTACCTGCGCCTTCCACCCTCGTTTTATTCATAGTCCTGCTGGGAATATTCGCTGTAGGTGCCCCTGGAGTTCCCGGAGGAACCGTGTTAGCCTCATTAGGCATTGTCGTTTCTGTACTGGGATTCAATGATGCAGGTACAGCTATGCTTATAGCCATCTTTGCCTTGCAAGATAGCTTCGGCACAGCTTGCAATATTACCGGCGATGGAGCTTTGGCCTTAATTACCGATACGTTTATGAAACGGCACAATAAAGAAGAGGACAGTATAACGGATCCTAGCACTAGTCCGAGTTAGCAAAGTTATACTATAAGCCTGGCGCTCTCTATTTTGGGAGCGCCATTTTTGTTATTTGGCTATATCAATCTCCTTGTTTGTCTAAAGAATCGACCATTTCATCCAACCTTTCCAGCATAATTTTCAAAGAATCGGCTTGCAAAGCGCTAACAAAAACGGCATCAGTCCAAACTTGACGTACGCTATCTAAAATTTCTGGAGCGGTTTTGTCTATTTTGTTAAAAACAACCAGCTGAGGAATATCGTCTAGAGCCAGTTCTTCTAAAATTTGCTGCACTGCCATAATTTGATTGGCAAATTCAGGATTAGAAATATCGACTACATGAAGCAAAATGTCAGCGTCGCTGAGTTCTTCCAAAGTGGCTCGAAAAGCTTTGGCCAGATCTTCGGGCAAATCTTGAATAAAACCGACCGTATCAATTAAAACGGTCTTACGCCCAGAAGGCAAACGCAATTTTCTGGAAGTAGGATCCAAAGTAGCGAAAAGACGATTCTCCACTAAAATTTTCGCTCCAGTCAAAGTACGCAAAATAGTAGATTTGCCTGCGTTAGTATAGCCAACCAAATTTATAATGGGAGTGCCCGATTGCTGACGATTAGTTCTGCGGCGACGGCGCTGGCAAGATAATTGGTCGAGATCCCGTTCCAATTTGGCAATACGATCCTTTACTCGACGGCGCAAAACTTCAATTTTTGTTTCTCCAGGGCCTTTAGCACCAATACCTCCAGTAATACGAGACATAAAGTCATCCTTGAGTACCAAGCGCGGTAAACTATATTTCATTTGGGCTAGTTCAACTTGCAATTTACCATCTTTACTGCTGGCTCGACGAGCGAATATATCCAAAATCAATTGAGTGCGATCTATTACTTCAAGCTCGCATAATTCGGAAATAGCTCGCATTTGCGATCCGCTGAGTTCCCCTTCAAAAACAATAAGATCAGCCCCTTTTTGCATAGCGGTAATCATAATATCGGTCAACTTGCCACTACCAACCACAAATTTTGCGTCCAAACGAGGACGTTTCTGAGTTACCACATCCACTACTTCAATATCAGCCGAAGCGGCTAATTCTGTCAATTCAGTCATGGAACGCTGCAAATCGTCAAGTTTATTGGTAGTTACGCCCACTAAAATAGCTTTGCGCATAGCTTGCCCAGTAGAGCGCGAATCGATTTTGCGGGCATATTCTTGTTCTAAAGCGTTGATTAAGCCGTAAAAATCCAACTTAAACAGATCTAAAGGCACAGGTTCTTCTACATGCCAAGGTTCTTTGTCATTAGGTTGCAACCAAGCAGCATAGATATTTCCGGGTAAACCGTTTGGCAAAGTTTCCAAAGCAGCTACAGCATCAAATCGAAGCAAAGCCAAGTCCGTCAAGTCGTCCTGGCTCAAAGGTTCGTTGCTCAAGTGGGTGTGAATCCAACGCACACCGCGGAAACGCGATTTACCAACGCGGAAACGTCCCAATTCAGAAATCATGATAGATTTGGCATCGCCCACAAAAACTTGTAAGACGTTACCTTTGCGATCTATTAGGATACCAACTTGTCTACCTATTTCCAAAGAGATCTCGGTAAGATAGCGTCCCAATTCCCAGCTTATTAAGCTCTCTCGATCTACTCTTTTTTGAAATAAACGCAATAAAGTTTTCTTTTGGTTTGGTTTTAAGCCGACAACATTTCCTTTAATTTCAGCCATATTCGTTTCCCTATACTTAATTTTTTGCTTTTTTTCTTGAAACTGACCCCCTACACTATCGGCCGATTTAGACAAAGTAAAAGACGGCCCTGCCTTTCCGATCGAAATGCACTTAGGCAGGGTGTTTTTTTCTAGTGTTGAAGCTAGCTCAATGAAGTATGCGGTTTCGCTTTATCTGACCTGTTGCGGTACAAACTGGCCCCAAGACTAGCGAAGCTGAGGTACGCTGCATTTTTTCTTAATGTGAGAGGGAAACTTTAATGGCTTGGAGTTCTGGTCTACAACTTAGAGTAGTTGAAGGCAATGACGAAGGTAGGGTTGTCCTGCTCAACTCGCCGGAAATAACCTTAGGAAGAGCGGTCGAAACGAGTGAAGTTTCCCCGGGCTGGATTCTCTTTTCTGAGCCTACCGTATCCAGAATTCACGCTTTATTGCAATGGGATGACGAAAGGCAGTGCTACGTCTTACAGCATCGTTCCCGCACCAACCCCACAGTAGTTGGTGATATGCCAGTAGATGGTTATCCGCTTCATCTTAACGAAAAAGTAAATTTGGGATTGCTGGGCTTTATTTTAGAGCCAGCTGAAACGCGTACCGGCAAATTGGGAGACGCTGTAAAGACTCCACAAAGCCAGGGTGTATCTCCTGGAGTGTTTGACGCTCTCAATAATTACGCTTCCAAAAGCAACAACCGACAAGATAGAGAAAATATGGCCGGTATGGCCGGGCTGATGGATGCTGGTATGCAAGACGATGAAAAATTTGTCATGACCGTAATCCAAGGCCCTGATAAAGGAACTAATTATCCTCTTCGTGAGCCGGTTTTGGTGATCGGTCGTTTGCAAGGCCCGGCCGATCCACGCACTAGTGCCGGCGTTCTGTTGCATGACACTTCCGTTCCTAGCGAACAAGCGCTCTTAGTATGGCAAGATAGAGCAGCTACCTACGGAATTTTACAATCCGATAGCAGTAGCCAAGCTACACGCATTAGACGTATGTCTAACGGTATGCCCCGCGAAATTATTGTGCGCAGCGATATTCCCACCGTGCTGAATGAGCGTGATATCATCATGATCGGCCGCACAGCTATGGTGCTTTCCAGCAACAAAAAACAAAGCGGTAATCACGACTTAGGCCAGACTAGTATGCATATGCCAAGTCAGCAGCCGCAGCAGCAACCTTTCCACGAATTTGATGTAGACGATAGCCAGCCTCACCGCTCTCCTTTGCGCAGTTGGAGAGATAGTAGTGCCCCTCAGCATCCCTATTCAGAGCCGTCTGCTCAGTATCAGCAGCAACCTCAACAGTCTTATCAGCCTCAGATGCGCCAAGAGTACGGAGGTTATCCTGCCAGTGGAGAAGCTCAAAACTATGGCGATTATCAACCTCAACAGCGCCGTGAAGCTTATCCTCCTCAGCCTAATAATTATCCAGGACAGCCTTCTTACCAGCAACCCGAACCTGCTCCCTACCGCGAGCAACAGCCTTATGGCTACGAGCAGCAAGCTCCTGCGCCAGCTCCCGCCTGCGTAAATAATCCTCATCCAGCAGGTGCTCCTCGTCCTGCGGGCGCCCCGCGTCCAGCTGGAGCCCCACACCCGGTCGGCGCTCCTCGTCCAGCTGGCGCCCCGCGTCCGGCTGGTGCCCCACGCCCAGCTGGTGCCCCTCGTCCGGCTGGTGCTCCTCGTCCCGCAGGCGCCCCTCGTCCGGCTGGTGCTCCACGTCCCGCAGGCGCTCCTCGTCCAGCTGGAGCCCCGCGTCCGGCAGGTGCTCCGCGTCCGGCTGGTGCTCCTCGTCCAGCTGGAGCACCTCGTCCAGCAGGTGCTCCGCGTCCAGCAGGCGCCCCACGTCCAGCAGGCGCTCCGCGCCCTTCTAATCCTTCAGGCGCAGAAGGCAACAATTATCGATAAGTGCTAGCTGCCGACCGTATTATTATTTGCATGCAATACAATAAAAAGACGGTCGGCATTTTGCCAGTTTTTTCTTTTTTATAGGTACAGTAGTGGTGGAAAATCAGAATAGCCCTCAACAACAAGCAGCCGATCTTCGCATGATGTTGGATAACGAGCCTCCCAAGCAGCGCTCTTCGCGTCGCAGCTCCAGAGGGACGACCCTAAGCGATATAGATACCATGTCTTACGATGAGCTGGTAGCTTATATTTCTGATTCTAATTCTGATTTTGCTGATGATGGTGCAGAATTTGACGGCCAGAGCAGTCTTTATGGCTCGCGAGGCAGTGACAACTCCAACGCTCAGCCTTCACGAAGCGTTTTACCTTCTCAAGCAGATTTTGAGCCTAAAAATCTAGCTGATGAATGGCGAGAAGAAGAAGAGGAACGAGCCAAGCGAGCTGTTCCCTACTCTTTTGCTTATTTAGGGAAAAAACAGCCTTCCAACAACTTAACAACCGACTCGCGCCACGACGCTTTGTCTGATATGCGTACTACTACTCCGGATCCCCAAGAGTATCCAGAATCAGAGCCATATCAGCAAGACGCCAATCAGGATCAAGCTCAAGAACATGCTCATTTCCAAGAAGAGCATGTCGATAGTGTCAGCCCTTCAGCAGATTTAGCTGACGATGGCTTCGATGCCGAAGGGTACGATGCTGAAGGCTTCGACCGTGACGGTTTTGATCGTGACGGCTTTGATCGTGACGGCTTCGATAGAGACAATTATGACCGCGAAGGCTACGACTGGGAAGGCTTCGATTGCGAAGGTTTCGACCGCGACGGATTTGATCGCGAAGGCTTTGACAGAGATAATTACGACCGTGATGGCTACGACTGGGAAGGCTACAACTGGGAGGGCTTCGACCGCGACGGTTTTGATCGCGACGGCTTTGACAGAGATAACTATGATCGCGAAGGCTACGACTGGGAAGGGTACAACCAGTATGGCTTAGACCGTCAGGGATTTAACCGCGATGGCTTCGATTCAGAAGGCTACGACCGAGAAGGTTTCAATGCTGAAGGCTTCGATCGTGAAGGCTTCGACCGTGACGGCTTTGACCAGTATAACTACAATCGCGAAGGTTATGATTGGGAAGGATACGACTGCGAGGGTTACGATTACGGAGGTTTTGATCGCGACGGATACGATAAAGAAGGTTATACCCGCCAAGATTGGGAAGCTGCCGGCTATAAGTTTGGACCGCGTGGCGAATTTATTTTGCCAGAAGACGAGCAAGCCGATTCGGACGCCAATTTAAGTGAGCCTATTTCTGAAGCAGATAATTCTAATCAAGTCAATGAGCCAGTAGTCAATGAGTCTCCTGAAGCTTCCAAGTCGGAAATTGCTCAAGACCAAATTTCTCCTTCTCAAGATGAAGCAAACGAAGCGGAAGCATCTGAAAAAGAAGAAGAGCTGCCCGAGTATAATTTTGCTGCGACGCCGACTGTAGCCCAAAATAAAACAGAATCTACGACTGAAACTGATCATGTTGAGCAAGAAAATATAAGCACAGACAGCGCTGCAGCATACGATTCTGAAGATCATACAACAGAATTATCAACTGAAGACGACGCTCCTCAACAGGCAATTGCTGCACACGAATTGTCGCAAGACCAAGATTCACAACAATATGAGCAAGAGTACATTCACCAAGATGATGTGACTCAAGATGACGAGTCGCAGCAATATGAGCAAGAGTACGTTCCTCAAGATGATATGACTCAAGACGACGATTCGCAGCAATATGAGCAAGAGTACGTTCCTCAAGATGATGTGACTCAAGGTGACGATTCGCAGCAATATAAGCAAGAATATGCTCACCAAGATGACTTGTCGCAAGATGAAGAGTCGCAGCAATATGAGCAAGATCACGCTCACCAGGATGATGTGACTCAAGATGAAGAGTCGCAGCAATATGAGCACGAATATGCTCACCAGGATGACTTGTCGCAAGATGAAGAGTCGCAGCAATATGAGCAAGAATACGTTCATCAAGATGACTTGTCGCAAGACCAAGATTTGCAGCCAGAAGCACAGGTTCCGTCAGCTGAACCCAGGATGGACGTGCCTTTATTCGAACCTGAAGATAAATTTGGCAATATGACTAGTCCTTGGCGTTACGAATGTGACTATGCTATCGATTATATAAGTGGCAGCCGCCGTGGCCAGAGAATTGCTTTATTGGCTTCTGAACTTGGCGATGAGCGTAGTTTTACTATTGGTTCACCTGGCGAGCGCGTCAACGATATCGAAGTTGACGAACCTACCATAGCCAATGATCAGGCCTTGTTGCGCTATAGTAATGGCCGCTTCACTTTGATCAATTTCCAGGAAGATATCAAGATCAATAAGCGCATCGTAACTTGCGGCGAACAAGTCAATTTAATGACCGGCGATGAAATAGTCTTGGGCAACACTAAGCTGGTTTTTAGCGAACGTTGCGTCAGCGAAGCTTTAGCCGAATATTCTCTCGATGTAGTAGAAGGTACCGAAACAGACTTAGGCAAGTCTTTTCCTCTAACCAAACAGCGTTCTTCTATTGGACGTGATCGCAATTCGGATATTCCGCTTACCGATCAGGAAATTAGTCGCCATCATTGCACCCTGACTTTCCGTGCTGGCAAGTTCTTCTTGCAACATCGCTCTGATACCAACCCTACCTTTATAAATGGTGTTTCTGTCCCCGCCGGTGGTGAGCGTCAGATTACAGCCGAAGATAAAATTCAAATTTCTAGCCGTACCGTTTTGCAACTGGTAAAACATTGATCTATATAAAACGAGGTTACTTTAGCTATGCCCGAGGCTAAGTTTGCAAATTTAAGCATAGAAGATAAAGCTGCTCAACTGATTATGATCGATATTCCCGATCAGCAGTTGGGAGAAAAAAGCGCTCAACACTTACGTGCCCATGCTTGGAATGGCGTTATACTTTTCGCCAAAAACGTTAAGAGCCACCAACAAGTAGACGAACTTATTAAAGATATTCACAAAAATGCCAAAGTGGCTCCTTTTATGGCTGTCGATCAAGAAGGCGGTTTAGTAGATCGTTTTCGTTATCCGGAAATGAGCTTATCACCTGGCGCTATGGCCTTGGGCGTAACTGACAATGAAGCCAACATCTATGAAGCTCATCGCATTATGGGTGAAGAGTTGCGCGATTTGGGCATTCATATCGACTTTGCACCGTGTCTGGACGTCAATAACAACCCCCGCAACCCAATTATCGGTGTGCGTTCTTTTTCTGCCGATCCTCACAAAGCTGCTACTTTTGGTTGCGCAGCCATTCGCGGCCTTAGAGACGGTGGCGTAATTCCTACGGCTAAACATTTTCCCGGTCATGGTAATACAGATACCGATTCCCATCTGGCTTTGCCCTCAATAAAAGGTACTCGCCAACAACTTGAAGAGACAGAACTGGTGCCATTTAAAGCTGCCATTAAGGAAAAAGTGGAAGCTATTATGACTGCTCATATTGTCTTCCCTGCTTTAGATGCCAAATTGCCTGCAACTCTTTCCAAAACGATTTTAACTGGACTCTTACGTCAAGAGCTGGGCTACGAAGGTGTAATTGTTACCGATTCTCTGTCTATGAAATCGATAGCCAATACTTGGGGCTTTGGTGAAGCTACCGTTATGTCTATAGAAGCCGGAGCCGACTTGGTATTGGCTTTGGGAAGTTTTGAGCAACAACTCGAATCTTTAGAAGCTCTTATAGAAGCGGTTAAGAGTGGACGTATTAGCGAAGAGCGTCTGGATGAGTCTTTAGCTCGCTTAGAGAAATTGCGCCTCAATCACCAGGGACTTCCTCAAGAAGAAATAGCTCATACAGAAGAGCACCGTGCTATAATGAGCCAAATTGTGGCCCAAACTGCCGAAATACTGCGCGATAGAAACAATTTATTGCCTTTGCGTTTAGCTGAAGGCGCCAAAGTAGCGGTAGTTTCTCCCGATTTATTGCCTCAAAGTCCTTTGGGAGAAGTATCCCAGTCACTCAATTTAGCTCCTTTACTGGCTAAATACGGTATTGAAGCCCAAGAGTTTAAATTTAATATGGCCAGTTTCGGCCCGCCTTTAAATCAATTAGTTCGCGATTTGCAAGGCTTCGACTATGTGATTTTGGCGCTCTATGCCCGAGGCCAGCTTTCCGATTCACAAAAAGAATTAGCTAGAGAAATTCCTCAAGTATGTGCCAATACTGTAATATTGCCCCTTTCCAGCCCTTACTTCTTGGAGGATATGGCTTGGATCGATACAGCTGTAACTGCTTATAATTATAGCTTAGCTTCTTTGGAAGCTGCCCTAGCTAAAATTTTTGCCAGATAGAGTTAAATTATAAAATTACCTCAAACAAAATACGCTGCCCAAACAAATTCGGGCAGCGTATTTTGTTTTATAAAGAGTTAATTACTTAGGTCAATCAACTGTGCGGAGGGAAAACAGCGATAAATTTTACAATTCCATTTTCTACTTGGAATCCCAAACCAAGACTTTTATAAGCATAGAAAGATTGTTTGGGCTGACTCTTGGCTGTGGGCAATTCGTGAGCTAAATAGTTATTTCCATAAGCGGCAATAAATTTGGCTTGCGGATCGCCGACTTGAATACCTTTGGAAGTAACAATACCTGGCTTATCAATATAAATTTGATAAGCATTGGCACTGCTGTCGTAATTGATTTGCACACCATTGAGATAGTAAATCCAAAATGGGCGCTTATGACCTACGAAAGCGTGATCAGCTTTAGGATTGCGTTGCACTATTTGCTCACATTTGGTAATAGACATACCTATGCTTAAGGGGCCTACTCCTTTGCCGGGGCGCACGTCCCAATTGCTCTGAGCAGCAGCAACGCCAACCAAAAGTCCCACAGCTATAACTGTAGCCAAAATCAATTTGCTTATTTTACGCATAAAATCTTCCTTTGCCAGCTAAAAAATTATAGCGAAAGTGAGAGCTCTTCGCCAATAAAATATTTAACCTGAAAACTGGTACCTTGTTTTCTCAGCCAACAGCGCCTTTCCTTTGCTACTTATTTTTCGTCGCCAATTACTTCCATACGATTGCGCAAGATATAATCTTTACGATTATAGTATTCGTTACGCAATGTATCACACTCAGCTAAAGCTTGGCGAAAAGCAGCCACAGTTGTATAAGTGTGAGAAGGTATATGCTCTTCGGTTTTCTCATACTCGGTATGGTTTCCATACATACCATAGCCTGCAACTGTGGTACTTGAAAAAGTTTCTTTTTTGGGAGTTTTTTCACCAGATAAAGTAGCTAAAGCAGCTAATACTTGATGGCGCTGAGTAATATAGTTGATGTACAAATCGTGTAATTCACGAATAGCACTGCTTTGCGAAGTTATTTCTCCAGCTACAGAAAGCAAAGTTTGACTGACAGGCATGGCATTTTTATCCAAAAATTTACTGAGCTCGGCAAAAGAAAGCTTGTTACTTTGGATTATTAAATAGCGCAAATCATT
>ERZ808242.1263-NODE-1263-length-14768-cov-4.123632_pt1 | contig 14768 bp, 9 predicted proteins | sample MGYA00521244_ERZ808242 | MGnify/ENA primary metagenome ERZ808242 (study PRJEB31516, sample SAMN03275573) | gut metagenome | biome: mammalia-associated habitat; material: feces | host: Papio cynocephalus | place: Kenya | collected 2012-07-27 ... | reverse complement strand
CGAAGAAATACTTAACCTATTTCGGGAATACTCGCGCGCGCAAGTTTTTCGATATATCGACAAAGCTAAAAAGAATAAAGAGATAGTGCAGTTCGCTAAGGGCGTTTACTACATTCCTAATATTACGTTTTGGGGCGATTTGTCAACGATAACGGCGGATTCGGTAATCGAGAAAAAGTATCTCAGAAATAAAGGACAAACTTACGGCGTTTTCGGCGGGATTAAACTATTGAACAACTTTTCGGTTACAACGCAAATGGCGGCGGTAATCGAAGTCGTTACGAATAACGAAACCACGCGTTGCAGAGAGATAAACATAAACGGCAGAAAATTTGTTTTGAGAAAGTCGCGTTGTGAAATAAACAAAAGCAATTGTGCCGCATATACGGTTTTGCAACTGTTTAACGATTTTACGGAACAGGACAAATTAGACGAATCGGCGCGAAGAAGATTGTTTGAGTATATAAAAAATCGCAAAGTAACGCAAAAGCAGTTGTTTGAATTATCGGCGCATTTTCCTGCGCGGACGGCAAAAAAATTAGTGGGGAGCGGAATAATCAATGAAATTGCATAAAGATAAAAATCCCTGTTCTTTCGGGTGAGCGAAAGAACAGGGATTTTTTTGTTATCTTTTTTTATTTTTTTTGATTTTATATATCTATGTTTACCGAGGATTTGAGGAAGGAACGGTACTTCTCATAGACGAGAGAGACCGATTCCGCCGTTAAGGGGTTGGAAAGTTTTAACGGTTGATAAACTTCCGATAAATAGTGACTTGCACCGTAGGAAACGACTTCGTTATATAGCTCGATTGCGTTGTCGTTCGCCCAGATTTCGGACGAGAAGAGGAGGGAAACGACGTAACTTATGCAATATCCCGGGACTTGGAAAACGTGCGTTATGTCGTAGTAATTATACGAGCTGTCCGCAATGTAACGACTCTTTACGTCCGTAAAAGTCTTTTCGAAAAAGGCTTGCGTAAGCTCGCTTTCTTTGGCGTTGTAAACGATATATTCGAATTCGTCGAACGCGCAGTTGGAAAGGAGCGCCCAAAGACAATCGTAAATTTTAATAAAAGCGTAGGAGTCGAAGCACTTAATGCCGTAACGCTTGAACAAGCTTTCGACTGCCGGTAGCGTGATTAGCTCGAAGCATTGCGAATGGGTTTCCAAAAGGTCGTAGTTGGAAGAACCGTCGCCGGCTTTTTGTTCGTCCTCGTTGAAAAGGGCGTTAAAATGCCCGAACTCGTGAATGATTGTGGAGAGGTCCACGCCGATACTGCCGTAACGATTGATAAACATAAACCCGTCGCCGTAAGCGGCAAAGTCCGCAACGTAGCTCGTGTTCATTTTGTTTTCGCTTACCGTAAAATCGTAAAGCCCTTTTTGCATGAGGTACTGCCAGCTATTATACATCGAAGAATCGGTGTTCTTAATGATATACGGCATGTACTTTTTAATCTGCGCTTCGGTGAGCGCGACGGTGTAAGCGGAAGAAAAGTTTCTGCTTTGATTAGTCATATAGTTGTACGCCGCGACGAATTTTTGTCTTACCGCTTCGCGCGTTTCGGTTACGTCGTCGGGAGTGTAATCTCTGCCGAAAGTTTTATCGTAAGAATAGTCGAGGTAGTTTTTGTAAGGCTTGCCGTCATCGTCCGTGTAAAGCGTTGCCACGGCGTTTCTCGTAATTACGAGGTTTTTGTAAATTTCCGCCATTTTAGCGGATTTTTCCGCGCCGTTTTCAAGCGCGCAAGCCTCGGAATATTGACGGAGATATTCCGTCTCTTTTGCTTCGAGGTCGATTATCTCTTGGCTTTTAGTCGTGTTGGCAAGCATTTGCTCGGCGTACGCTTCGCCCGTAAGTTCGATAAGGTCGTTTTTGTAGATTGACTTAAAAAGGGTTTTTTCAAGCTCTAAAACGTCGTTCGTGAACTTGTTTAAAAAGGACGAAATGTAAGCGTAACGCGTTTGAGCGGCTTCGTCCTTTATGTTCTTGTTCGCCGCGATTTCCGCAACGACGTACGACGTGTTGGCTTCGTACAGCGCGTAAAGAATGTCGCTGCGCTTTTCTAAAATTTCGTTTTTGTTGCCTTCCGTTTCCGAAAGGGTTTTTATTTCCGCTATCTCGTTATAGAGTGCTTCCTCGTCCGGCTCGACGTATTTCCTTGCCGAAAAGGACGGGGAGAAAGCGGGATATCTGCCGTCGAAAAGTAGAGAACAACCGCTCAAAAGCGTTGTGAGCGACAGTATGACGACGAGAATAATAGGAACAATTGTCTTTTTAAGTTTCATGTTAAAATTCCTGCTAAATCGATATTTTTTCTTTAATATGTATATTGTAACACATAAGGAAATAAAATTCAATCTTTTTCCGTTAATTATTTTTTTTGCCGAAAACGCTTTACAAGGGGCGTAATTTTGTGCTAATATGAAAAAAAGAGATTGTATCGTCGTTTAGGAAACGACGAGGGGGGCGAAGCGGCGAATGCCGCTTCGCAAGACAAAAAACTATTAAAAGCAATTTTGCAAAAAAACACTTTAACCGGACAAAATACAATTAAAAGGAGTACGCCGCACATTATGTTTTGCGTTGCTATAATCGAAGACGAAAAAAGATACTCGGACCTTTTGAGAGAATATATCGACAGATATGCGGGAGCTACGGGGGAGCAGTTTGAAACGCGCGTTTATTTCGACCCGTTCACGTTCCTCGACAATTACAAAAAGACAGATATAATCTTCATGGACATAATGATGCCGGGTATGGACGGAATGGAGACGAGCAAGAGGCTAAGAAAAATGGACGCGGACGTCGTGCTTATCTTCGTCACGAATATGTCCAAATACGCGATAAAAGGTTACGAAGTGGACGCGTTCGATTTCGTTGTTAAGCCCGTGTATTACGAGGACCTGAAAATCCGCCTCGACAGAGCTATTGCGAAATTGAAAAATAAGCCCGAACAAAAACTTCTCGTTTCGACGGGTAGCTCGACGCTTGTTCTACGAGCCGAGGACGTCAGATACATCGAAATTTTTTCGCATAAATTAACTTACCACACGACGGGCGGGGACGTAACGGCTTACGGTTCGCTCAAAAAACTTACGGCGGAGTTGCCGGAGGGGCAGTTTTTGAAAGTCAACAAAAGCTTTATCGTAAACCTAAAATACGTAACGAGAATAGAGGACTTTGACATTTACCTCGGCAAAGAGGCGATACCGATAGCGCAAAAGAAAAAGCGCGAAATCGAAGCCGCGCTTGCAAAATTCCTCGCCGAGGGCAAAATATAATGGCGGAAACTAACCTTTCTTATTATAAAATTCTGTTCGTTGCCGAGCTGTTGGTTGCGGAGTTCATATTTTTCAATCGCTTGAAAAAGCGCAAAGGTTTTTGTTGGAAGTACCCGCTTGCTGTTCTTTTTAACTTCGCGTTCGTCGTATTCTTTCCCGTTTTAAGTTATAACGCCGTTTACTGTTCGATAATGTTTTTGACGATTTTTGCGGCGAGCTTGGCTTCGATGGCGTTTTGCTACGACGAGAAATTCGAAAACTTATTGTTTTGCGGCATAGCGGGGTATTCGACGCAGCATGTAACTTACGAAATGTACAATCTCATACTCGTCGTATTCGATTACAATTATAACGGCGGAAACATTTATTCCGAGGGCAAGGATTTCTTTTCGATATTCTTCCCTAACCCGTTCATAATAATGATGTATCTCGGGTTGTACTTTGCGGCGTACTCGGGCGCGTACTTTCTGTTCGGCTCGCGCATAAAAAAGGACGAAGAATTAAAGCTAAACAATATTTCGCTCCTCGCAATCGTCACGATTGTTATCGTTGTAGACGTTATCATGAACGCCGTTCTCGTGTATAACTTCCCGTCTCTCGAAGATAAACCGCTCGAAAAAATGCTCAGAATAATACTCGGCTCGTACAATATTATTTGTTGCTTTTTGGCGACGTATATGCAGTTTGAAATTTCTTTCAGGAAACGGCTCGAGGACGAGCTGGAAATCGTCAAGCGGCTGAGGCACAAGGAGCAACAACAGTATAAAATTTCTAAGGAAAATATCGAACTAATCGATATGAAGTGCCACGACTTGAAGCACCAACTTGCGGCAATCGGCGCGGGCGAGAAGCTCCCGAAAGATTACGTGGAAGAGATAAACCAAACGATTTCCATTTACGACTCGTCGATAGATAGCGGCAACGGCGCGCTGAACGTTGTTTTGATGGAAAAAAGTTTGAAGTGCGCAAGCGAACATATACGGCTAACTTGCGTTGCGGACGGCTCTCGGCTCGATTTTATGGCGGAAGGATATATTTATTCGCTGTTCGGCAACCTAATGGACAACGCAATCGAAGCATGCATGCAAGTGGAGGAAAGCAAGCGAACGATAAACGTGAAGGTCGGCGAGGAAAACGGGGTTGTAAAAATTTCCGTGTATAATTATTTTAAAGGGAACCTCGTTTTTAACGGTTCGCTGCCGAATACGACAAAGGAAAACAAGCACTATCACGGCTTCGGTTTAAAGTCCATTCGTTACGCGGTCGAAAAGTACGGCGGAAAAATGGAAATTTGCCCGAGCGGCAATATCTTCGAAATAAAAATCGAAATTCCGTTGCCGAAAACGGGTGAGAAAAACGTTTAATTTAAGAACGCTTGTTTCGCAATTTTGCGAAAATCTCAATTTTGCGAAACGAGATTGAAAAAAACTCGGCTTGCCTTATTTTGCAAGCCGTTTTTTATTGTGAAAATTTGTGCTTTTCGATAAAAAATTTTATCAAAAAAGACTTTAAAGTCGAAAAAGAGGACGTTTACGTCAAAGCATATTGACGAAAAACGGTTTTATAAAATAAAATGTTTTCGCTAATAAAAGCCGAAAAGGCTCGGCAAAGGAGTACAAAATGAAAGTTTCAAGTAAAAAGAGCTTCGAAAAGTGCGTTACGGAAGTAATGGACTTTTCAAAAGAATCCGTTATCGCAACGAGCGGATTAGACCCCATCGAGGGCGAAGAACAACAGTTCCCCTGGGAAGTAGGCATTAACAAATAAGGAGAGGTGGCATTATGAAATTAAGAAATTTATTTTTAACAGTTCTTTTAATGGCGTTCGTAACTACGGGCGTTGTCGGCGGCGCGGTCGCCGTAAAGAAAGCTAACGCGGCAGGGGAAAACGTAGCGAAGTTCACCGAAGTGAACCTTTCCATAAGCGAAGACTTCACTATGAAGTATTACGTGAATTTGCCTGTCGGCGCAAAAGACGTTTCGGCTACGTTCTCTATCGACGGAGTTAAAGACGCAGAGGGCAAGGTGATAGAAAGAACGATCGGCGTTTCGACGGAAAACGGTAAGGACTTTTTTGCCTTTGACGGAATAACTCCGCAACACCTCGGTAAAGAAATAAAAGCGACCGTAAATTACACGTTAGATAATGAACAGAAATCGTTCGATAACGCTTCGCTCGATATAAAAACCGTTAAGGCTTATCTCGAAAAGTTGCTCGCGAACACGGCGGAACAGAACAATTGTATTGAAAAAGTCGATAAGGCTCTGAAAAAACTTTCCGTTAATATACTTAATTACGGAGCGGCGGCTCAAACTTTCGTAAGCGACACCGAACTTGTAAACGCTGCGCTCACAGACGAACAAAAAGCTTTGGCTACGAGCTTTGAAAGCGTAAAAAATAGCGTTAAAAGCGTTTTAAAGCGTTCGAACGAAACAACGACGGTTGATTGGAAGTCCGCGACCCTCGTTTTCGACAACACGCTCGAACTCAAAGTAAAATTCGCCGCGGAAGGTTACGCCGATAAGGATTTAACCGTTTACGCTAACGACGAGAAAGCAAGGCTTGTAAAAGACGAAGCCGGAACTTATTCCGCATATATCGCCGTTGCGGCTACGGATTACGACAAAGAAGTCGTTTTTGCGGTTAAAGACGGCAAAGAACAGGTCGGCTCCTCGCTCACTTACAGCGTTGCAAGCTATATTAACAACTATCTTTCCGTTACGGAAGAAACGGCTATGTCCGCGCTTGCGAAACAAGCTTACGTTTACGGCAAGTCGGTTGAAAGTTATGTTAACGCGCAACTTCCCGATATAGAGATTATGTGCAAAGACATGATTGAAACGGAAAAGATAAAGGATACGGACAAAAACTTCCTCGAAAAAGTCAAGCTTAACGGTAAATATATTATGAGGGTTGTCGATGAGAACGGATATAAGTTTGCCGGTTGGATAAATAAAGGACAGGAAATCAAGTTCCATATCTATTCCGAAAACGAAGCCCAAGCGGAGCTTAATATAGTAGTGGCGTCCGGCGTGGCTCAAGACAGAACAAACATAGGTTCTAAGCCTACGATTATAGCCTCGTTAAAAGCCAATGTTTTCTTCAAAGCTTCGTTTGGCGGTAGTGATATCGCAATAGGCAACAATATTGTTTTGCCGGGGTTTGTTTCGCAAAAAACCTCTTACGAGGAGGGTGAAAAAGATTGGGGAAAAGATAGTAGCGGACGAGCTTACGACCCTGCCGCCACTACTCAATGGCTTTCCGTAAACTTAGGTAAACATAATCTCAAAAAAGGCGATAACATACTTACTCTTACCGCACTTAGGGGAGACTTTAACTTATTAAAACTCGGCGTATCGTTCGTCGCGTAAATAAAAACAAATTTAACAAACGGAGACAGATATGAAAAAAAGGACAGTTTCGCTAATTTTGGCAATATGCCTTGCGCTCGGTTGTTTGCAGCTTTTTGCGGCTTGTACGAAAACGCCGTCGGATTCGAGCGGCGGCACGTTTGTCGATAACGGCGAGCCGAAAATAACAAACGTAACGGTAACAAGTCAACCGAAAAAGCTTGCTTACGTCGAAGGCGAATATTTTTCGCCGAACGGGCTTAAATTTAATGCGGTTATGAGAGTAGACGGCGAGGATTACGACCTCGAAGATATGACTCTATCCGACCTTGACGGTACTTATACAACCGAGGGCGAACTTCTCACGAAGGATATAACCAAAATAACTTTCACCGTTTTCGGCTTTAACTTCGATATCGACATAACGGTAAAAGAGTCCGAGGTGGGCGAGCTTGTGGTCAACCATGACGGCGTTGCCGAAAACGCGCTTAACGACGGCGTATCTTCATTTAATTTAGAAAAAGTGACGCTTGCATATAAGCAGTCGGGAACGGGTAATCTCGTTAAAGTTTCTTCTTCCGACTTTAAGATTTACGACAACGGCGAAGAGGTTTTTTACAGACAATCCTATAAACCCGAAAAAACGGGCGAACACACGTTTACGATTAAGTACCTCGGTAAGGAATATTCGTTCAAGTGTTATTATTGGGACGAAAAGGAAATGACGCCTTCCGCTCCGGAAATCGAGAAGAAAGAGACTAACGTGAACTCGACTTTTGTCTATGATCTTTACAAAATTATCACCGTAAAAAAGACTTTGACGGCTAAATTGAACGACAAAGACGTTGCGCTCGATAAGGAATTGTCGCCAAGCGAATACGCTATAAAGGTCGACGGCAAACTTTTGGAAGAAAGCCAAGCCAAGGCTTACACCTTTGCTAACGGTAAGCATACGCTTTCCGTCGTTTCGGGAGGACTCGAAAGCAACAAGATAGAGTATAATACGTCTACATTCGATAAGGTTGTCGCGCTTAAAAAGTATAGCGACAGCACGCAAGTCGTTACGCAGAACTCCGTATTCTCGGAACAGTATAGCGTATTCTTGACTTTTGTTGCGAACGATAGCGTTAAGCAAGCGATAAAGACCGGCGACTATAAACTTTTAATCAAGAAAAACGGTTCGTTTGTAGAGGTCTCCGACGATAAGGCTTTCGAACAACTCGGCGAATCGGAATTAAAAATCACGGCTTACGGTCTTGAAACTACGCTTACTGTAAGAGTAGTTTACGGTTTCGAAATCCTTACTAAAAACATGATTGAAACGGAGAAGATAAAGGAAACGGACAAAAACTTCCTCGAAAAAGTCAAGCTTAACGGTAAATATATTATGAGGGTTGTCGATGAGAACGGATATAAGTTTGCCGGTTGGATAAATAAAGGACAGGAAATCAAGTTCCATATCTATTCCGAAAACGAAGCCCAAGCGGAGCTTAATATAGTAGTGGCGTCCGGCGTGGCTCAAGACAGAACAAACATAGGTTCTAAGCCTACGATTATAGCCTCGTTAAAAGCCAATGTTTTCTTCAAAGCTTCGTTTGGCGGTAGTGATATCGCAATAGGCAACAATATTGTTTTGCCGGGGTTTGTTTCGCAAAAAACCTCTTACGAGGAGGGTGAAAAAGATTGGGGAAAAGATAGTAGCGGACGAGCTTACGACCCTGCCGCCACTACTCAATGGCTTTCCGTAAACTTAGGTAAACATAATCTCAAAAAAGGCGATAACATACTTACTCTTACCGCACTTAGGGGAGACTTTAACTTATTAAAACTCGGCGTATCGTTCGTCGCGTAAAAAGAGGAAAAATTTATGAAAAAAACATTAAAAATCAAGCATATTATTACTATGTGCGTGTTTGCCGTATTGCTTGTTGCACTTATTGTAGGTGATATTTTGTGCTACGCCCACTCAGGCGAAATAAGCAAACATTTGGCTCCGTCAAAGCAGAAAACGGATACCGAGACTGTAACAAAAACCCTTGATTCCGGCAATGATGTCGTTCAAAAGATAGTTGCGGAAGGAGCAACGCTTTTGAAGAACAACGGAACGCTTCCGCTTGCCGTAAAGGAAAACGAAAAGTACAAAGTCAATCTTTTCGGCGTAGGTTCGACCGACGCTAAAAAATACGGCTTCTTTTATACGGGAATCGGTGCCGGAGCCGCAATGATGAACGTTAATTACAAAACAAACTTGCAAAAAGGACTTGAAGAAGCGGGCTTCGAAGTAAACACCGCGCTTATGGAAGCTTACAAAACCCAGAGCGAAAAGAAAGGAACTACTTTTGACGAAGCCTGGTATAACTCTAATCCGGAAGTTTTACAGAATGCAAAGACTTTCTCCGATACTGCGATTATAACCATTGCAAGAACCACCGGCGAAAATGCCGGTTTTGAAGAGGGAACTTACGATAAACATAGTTATAGGGGCGTTTACGACGATAACGATGAGGACGGAAGGAACCTTATTCAGCTTTCAGTAAAGGAAGAAGCGATGATTAAGTGGGTAGGCGAAAACTTTGAAAAAGTTATAGTGCTTATCAACAGCGGCAACGTTATGGAACTCGGCGCGCTCGATAACGAAAACGTCGATTCCGTTTTGTACGTAGGGCTTCCCGGTCAATCGGGAACAAAGTCTATCGGCAAAATTCTTGCGGGAAAAATCAACCCGAGCGGAAAAACGGCTGATACATTTGCTTACGATACGAAAACCAACCCGACATACGCTAACATTATTCCCACACAGGAGAACGGTTTGCAGATAGCTTATGCGGAAGATATTTACGTAGGTTATAGATGGTACGAAACGGCGGACGCGGAAGGATACTTCGAAAAGAAAGGCACTTCTTACGGCAAAGTCGTACAATATCCGTTCGGTTACGGACTTAGCTACACTACGTTCGAATGGACGGTAGAGGGCGTAAAATGGCTTGTCGGCAAGAAAAAAACGAAGTATACGCCTAAAACTAACGATACTTTTACCGATAAAAACACTTCGATAGAAATTACCGTTTCCGTTAAGAATACGGGCAAAGTTGCGGGTAAGGAAGTGGTGCAGTGCTACTACACCGCGCCGTACACAAAAGGCGGAATAGAAAAGAGCGCGGTTAACCTTGTGGCTTTCGAAAAGACCGAACTTATCGAACCGAACGAAAGTAAAAGCGTAACGCTTTCTTTCGATATTTACGACATGGCTTCTTACGATTGCTACGACAAGAACGAAAACGGCTTTGCGGGTTGGGAATTAGACCCGGGCGAATACCATATTAAGCTCATGAAGAACTCTCACAAAGTAGCCGATTGCGCTTCTTCCGATATAGTTTATAACGTTCCCGTTTCTTCCGATAACGCCAAAAAGGGCATAACTTACCGCCTTGACCCGACTTACGCCGCAGGCGTGGTAGTAAACCGTTTTACGGGCGACAACGCGGAAGCGGGTATTCCCATCGACGGCAGCAAGGACTCGAATAAAATTGTTTATCTTTCCCGTGCGGACTTCGAAGGAACTTTCCCGACAATTCAGGCAACTCCGAGACAATCCGGTGCTAACAACGGCTATTATTATAAAGGACTTGACGAAAAACTCGCCGCAGGTAAACTCAATGTTCCGACGTTGAACAATACAGAAAGCAATCTTTACCTTTTCACTCTCGAAGACGGGTCTAAACCGACGAAAGAAGACCTTATGAGAGAATCGGGAAGAAAAATCGTCCCGAACGAAGAACTAATAATGGAACTCGGCAGCAACTATAACAGCGAAAAATGGGATGAGTTTTTATCACAGCTTTCGATCGAGGAAATAGACTTGATTTGTTCGACTGCAGGTTTTAAAACAGCCGAAGCCGTAAGCATAGGAAAACCTCGTTTTCTTGATCAAGACGGGTCTTGCGGTCTTACCGTTACAGGCTTTGCCGCTACCGGTCAAACCGATACGGATAAGTATACGGGATATCCGTCTTTGGCAATACTTGCTATGACATGGAATAAAGACTTAGCTTACGAAATGGGCGCAGCTCTCGGCGTTGAGGCGCAGGCATACGGCATTTCCGGTATATACGGACCTACTGTTAACTTGCATCGTTCTCCTTATTTCCATCGTGCCTTTGAGGCGTTTTCGGAGGACGGCGTTCTTTCGGGATATTTAGGAGCTTCCTATGTAAACGGTGCCAACACTCATGGATTGATTACTTACTTGAAGCATATCGTTTTATCCGAAAACGGACATAACCCGGTTAACGCTAACGCATGGATTACAGAACAGAACCTAAGAGAAAACTATCTTAAACCGTTTGAAATCGGTATAAAGAAAGGAAAAACCACCGCGCTTATGTCTGCTTTTTCAAATATCGGAAGCAAAAGATGCGCTTATAGTAATTCGCTTTTGAACGGTATTGTCAGAAACGAATGGGGTTTTAGAGGCTCTATCGTAACGGATTACGCTGTCGGTACTCCGGAGCAACTTATTCGTGGCGGTAACGATATCAGGCTCTTCCCTTCGGATAGAGGTGTTGGATTTAAGGCTACCGACGGCGTATTGGTTTACGCAGGCGTGAGAGCAATTAAAAACGTACTCTATACATATTGCAATACATATTATCAGACAAAGAATTACGACCCGACTAAGACTATAGAAATGGTTGAAATTATCCCGTCGTTCCAGTGGTGGATTCCCGCGCTTGTCGGCGTGAACGTTCTCGTCGTCGCGATAATCGGCATATGGGTGTACTTTATATTCTTTAAAGGCAAAAAAGAAAAGGCGCAAGAAGCCGCTTAATCGGGGCTTTAACGCAAAAAAATTCTGCTCGGACAGAGGTTCTGTCCGAGCAGTTTTTTGTGTGTTTTTGGGTTTTGTGGCTATTGAAAGAGAAAAAATAGTTGAAAATTGAAAGTTGAGAGTTGAAAATTAGGGACGAATTATTTATATAATATTTTCAATCCTCTTTCGCTCGTGCGAACGCACGAATATCGAGCAAGTTGAAAATGGAAAATTGAAAGATGCGGATATACTATTATAATATTTTTTGTCCGCAACTTTCAACTTTCATCTTTCACCTTTCACTTTTCTCACGGCTTTTCGCTACTTTGACGATTGCAAGGGGAATAATGATGAGGGCGGCTATGATGAGAATTATTATCGAAAGGAATATGAGGAACATTTTTACGTATAACGCGCCCGTTTCGGGTCTGCCGCACGGGTCGGAAACGTATTCTTCTATCGTGAGATAGGTTTTGTCGAGCGGGGTGTAACCGTTCTTTTTTATTCTTGCCGCGGCTTTGTCCGAAATGAACGCGACTTTGAGTTGCGAATTTGCCTTTAAATCGTCGTAACTAATTGTTACCGTGCCGTTTTCTACCTTTAATTCCTTTTGGTCGAGGTACACGTAATCGAGCGCGTAGCCGTCGTTTGCTTCGAATGTGTAAGTTATGCTGCCGCCGTAGCTTAAAGAAGCAATTTCGTTTATATTTTCGGTTTTGCCCGTTCTCGTGGTGACGGTTGCCGTGACCGTTCCGCCGTCCGAAAGCATTTTTGTGTAAACGTTTCTGTCGACGGAGTCTTTGCATGCCGCGACGAGAAAGGGCGAAAAGCTATCGACTATCACGACGATGCCGTATTCCGTCGCAATGCAAGGGATTTCGCGCGTTTTAGCGGGGTCTATGTTGCCGTTTTCGTCTTTTTCGAAGTGGTAAACTTTAAAAGTCGTACCCGTGCTAAGGCGATAGCCTTCGGGAAAGCCGAGGGCAAGTTTTACGTATGAGCCTTTCGGAATTTGCGTTACGCCGCCGCAGATATTAAGGTCGAGTTCGAAAGTCGCGCTTGAGTCTATTTCGGTACTCGTGAAGCTGTTTGCGCTATTGAGCATATCCTTTTCCGTATCTTCGTCAACTTTGGAAGCGACTAAAACGAGCTGACTACGCTGGTTTTCGGCAACTTGATTTCCGTTTTCGTCTAAGAAGTTTGCTTTGGAGAGGTCGGAAGTGCCGATGAGAACGGGAGAGGCGCACGCGTCGATATAGAGCCTGCCGTCGCCGTAAACCTTGCTGCAAACTTGCCACGGGCGGGCGAATTTGAGCATTGCCGCGGTGGGCGTTTGGTCGTTTACGCCGACTACGTTAGTGGGAATAAAGCGGTAGCAAACGGAGTCGTGTTCGTACATTTTGCTCGGGGTAAAGGTGAAGCTTACGGAGTGATCGTCCGCAAGTCGCATGTTTTCGACTTTCACGTATTTGCCTAAGTTTTCGCTGCTTTCGCTGTAAACGAACATTCCGATTTGTTTGGAGGAATCTTGAGTTTTGATTTTCTTTTCGTATTCTATAGTTACTTCGTAAGTCTTTTGAGAGTTCAAAATCGTGGTTGCGCTCGGGGTTATGGAAAGCACGCGCGGCGCGTCGTCGGCAAAGGAATACACTTCGTTGAAAATGACTTCGCTTTCGGCGATTACTTTGTCAAAGTCGAAGTTGTCGTAAATGCCCGTTGCTTCGGGAGCTTCGGACGTGACTAAAAATTGAGTGCTTAGCGTTTTTGCGTTAACTAAGAAAGTGTTGCCGGGGTAGTCCATTGCGCTCAAAGAGTACGGCTTTGTCCAACCCTCGGTTTTGCCGTCGCCGTTTACGAGCGCGTGGCGGACGACAAGATGAAGTCCGTCTTTCAAGAAGTCTGCCGCGCTTTTATAGCCGTCGTAATTGTAGGTGATTGTTTGGCTGTAAGGTTCCGCCGTTTTGTCGTAGGTTACGGTCGTTTGGATATCGTTCATGCCGAGGTCGTTTATCGCAAGCTCGGGGCTGTAAACTCATGTCCGCCGTTCGATACGGCGTTGCTAAGAACGTAGCGTTTTGTGCTTTTAGTGCCGCTATAAAGCGTTTTTTCGGTGGTTTCGTTGTCGTTGAACGTCGGGTCGGCGAGGTAGTATTTGTTGCCCATTTCGACGTGTACCCAGGCGTGCGGCTGCTTTCCGCTCGTGTCCGTTTCGTAAAAGCCGATGACTTCCGCGCACGGGATAACGAGATTGTCGCAGATTGCTTTGAAGGCTCTCGCGTAACCTTCGCACACGGCGTAGCCTTTTACGAGCGCGCCGTAAGAAGTGCGTATCGAGCTTTTGCCGAGAGCGGTTTTGTCCGCGTCGAACGAATAGGTCGCTTTTTCGGTAATCGCTTTGTCGATTAGTTTTACGGCTTCCTTGTCGTCTTTAGCCGCCGCGGCTTTGTTTGCGATTACCGTAACCGCTTTTTCATATTCGTTTATCGCCGTTTCCACTTGTTCCGCGCTCGTGAAGCCGTCCGCGTAATAGTTATCGTATCTGCCCGCGCCTATTTCGGCAACGTATGCCGAGCCTTTTTTGTAAAAGCTCAAAGTGAGCTTGTCGAAGTCTACGTAGAAAATTTCGGGGTGGTCGAGGTAGTAAGCGTCGCGCGCGGCTGCAAACGAGGAAAGCGCGCGATTGTCGCCGTAAGCAAATTCTTTCGCGTAATATTCGCGCAAAAAGCCGTTTTTGATAAGGTCAAGGCTGCCGTCGCCGGTCTTAAAAATGCCGTCCTCGTCCATCTTCGTTAAGCCGTCGTAAATCTTTTTTTCGTTTTCGTCAAGTTCTTGATAATAATAAAATCTCGGGTTATAAATCGCTTCCGAAGCTTGCGCTTTTGTCGCGTTGGTTGCCGAAATACCTTGATAATTGCCGAAAACGGCGGAAAAAGCAAGCAAAGAGCAGGCAAACAAAGTCGAAGCTTTCTTCAAAAATCCTTTCATATAAACTCCTTATCGTTAATGGTAACGGTATTGTATCACAAATAGTTTTTTCGGTCAATAGAATAAGGCAAAGAGAGGTGAAAAGAAAAATGAAATTATTTTTGTTGACATGCGCTTATTGACTAAAAATGCCGAAAGGATTTTTCAATAGGGATTGCATTCCTTATCACTAATTATTTTTGCTTTAGCTAAATCGGTTTTTGCTTCGCCTTAAGCTAATTGATAGGCATAAAGCGTCATTTCGGCAATTTGTCTTGCAAAAACCGACTTGAGAGTTTACTTTTTTATCCGCAAAAATGCGAAGCACCTAAAAGAGCGTATTTTTTGATGATTTTT
>ERZ808242.1261-NODE-1261-length-14794-cov-9.493996_pt1 | contig 14794 bp, 8 predicted proteins | sample MGYA00521244_ERZ808242 | MGnify/ENA primary metagenome ERZ808242 (study PRJEB31516, sample SAMN03275573) | gut metagenome | biome: mammalia-associated habitat; material: feces | host: Papio cynocephalus | place: Kenya | collected 2012-07-27 ... | reverse complement strand
TAGCGGATGTAGTAGTAGCGAGTAAGGCTACTATGGCTAGTGCTGCTATTACTGGTTTAGTAGTTAATGTGGCAATAATTCGATGTAGACTAAATTCGAGCCCACCGTCACGGCTTCGCCGTGCCACCTCCCTTTGTGAAGGGGAGGTATTAGATTATCTTTAGTTTATTTGTCCTGTCCACCATTTTTGGAACCCTCCATTGTTCTTGTTTTATCTCTGCATGCAGATGGACGTTAATTAGTTACAGGAACTAAAAATAGCGACCACGTGCGTGTTCGCTAAAACAATCCATATAGCCATGTAGATAACACAGCAATAACGATGCACATGATCGCTATCTATTGTGTTATCCTTAAAGAATACATAGCTATTTCAAATAGCCACGGATTGTCTTAGCACTACCATAATACCACTAATTTAGCCTCTGCCACAATGCCATTCAGCATATCCTTGTAAATATACTAATTGTATGATTTAATATCTAGCGCCTCACAATACCGTGGGCAATGTCCGAAAGGAAGTACTTAAAATGGGTATTCTCAATGGCCTACACTCTTTGACCGAGCAAATGTCTGGTAATAAAGTTAAGCTAGCTGCCGATGCGCCTAGCCATACTACTGATTCAGATATGATTGCACAGCATATTGAGACCGTTAGTAATCTAGATGTAGCACGACTGATATCCGATGTCCCCAGTGGCACAGAACAGTTCAAGCGCTGTCTGCGCGATACGCTGTTAGAGCGTCTGTCTACTAGCTCACGCGGACTGGCTGAGTCGCTAATCGATGTAAACAATATCAACGTTTTAGATATTTTAGATAGAGATCAATTGTCTGTTGCCTACGTCATCAACACTCCCTGTGGCAAATATGGCGTCCTAGTCGAAGCACTCACTAGCTGCGGTGGGCCAATTAAGCTACTACACCATGCTATCGAGCGCTTCTTAAACGATATCGACAACACGAAAACGTATAAGACGGAAGTTCAGTCATATGCTGGTGCATTGCAGCTATCAGTGCAAGCAGACGACAATACATCCACAGCGCTGAATATGGGCATCGTGACAACTGATTATCCAACATTTGAAGTGAGTACGCCAGTCGACAAGCAGACCGGCTTCATAAACTACAAGCAGGATGTTTGCCACATCACGCTCCAGACTCTCTACCCGCTCACACTGGATACTCTGACAATAGAGATTCAGTGCCGCGGAGAAAAGTATTACAAGCCTGCAGCCAAATAGTCTATGTAGCTATTAAACCCATGCCACCCCGGTTCATTCGAACCGGGGCTTTAAATTCAACGATTCTGCCCGGTCGTCGTCACGGCGACCGGGCCTCCCTTCAGCCAAAGGGGAGGTTAAACTGCGCGGTCTAGCTTGATCAGCTTGCCTTCGACACTGACGTTGCCGTGCCATTCGTTGAGGGTGAGTTCGATCAGGGCATCAGCGTGCTGAGGCTGGCCGTTGTCATCAAACGGGGTTAAAGTAAAACGGTCGGCGGCGTTGAAGGCTAGGCAATCCAGGCTAACGCCGTTTTTATCAGTGAAAGTATATTTAACGTGCTGGCTATCGCTGCCCATGGTGCGGCGGTTCGACACCGTGACGTTTTGCAGTTTAAACACCGGGACAGGATTGGCAGCGCCAAAGGGCTCTAGCTGTTCTAATTCCCGCACCGTGTCGGCGGTTAGTTCACTGAAATCATCAATAGCTAAATCCGGCTCAGGGTATAGCAAGTGCCGCTGATCCGGCAGGTTGAGCGAGCGGTAATAGTCCTGTACCGCCGCACACCATTTATCAAAGTTCTCAGGCGCCACCGTAAGGCCGCCCGCCGCCACGTGACCACCACCCTTTAGCAGTAAATCCCGTGTCGCCGTAATGGCCGCCGCAATCGAAAAGTCGCCAAAGGACCGGCCTGACGCCTTGATGCCAGTCGGCGTGCGACTAAAGACAAAGGCCGGCCGCTCAAACTTTTCTTCAATCTTACTAGCCACGATACCGACCACACCTTCGTGCCAGCCCTCGCCCACCGCGATGGCAATCGGCTGGCTCACGTCCACCTGCTGTACCGCCTGCTCGTAGATCTCATTCTGCAATTTCTTGCGTTTATCGTTCAGCTCATTCAACTGCTCCGCCAAGGCTAGCGCCCGCTCGTTATCCGTGCTGGACAGCAATTGGATGGCCAGTTTGGCATGCTTCAGCCGCCCCGAAGCGTTCAAGCGTGGCCCCAGCATAAAACCAATGGCTCGCGAGTCGACCTGATCCAGCGGCACACCTGCCACGGCCGCCAGCGCTCTAATACCAGGTCGGCGCGTGCGCTTAATGACCTCTAGTCCCCACTTGACGTAGGCACGGTTTTCGTCCTTTAACGCCACGACGTCACTAACCGTACCTAGTGCCACTAGGTCCAGCAGCCACTTCTCCTGCCCCGCCGGCAACTTATCCGGAAATTCTTTCTGCAACTGTTGTACCAGTTTAAACGCCACGCCGCAACCACACATATCCAGGAATGGATACAGGCCAGAGTCGGCAAATTCCGGTTTCAAAACGTAGTCACTATCGTATTTTTCAGGGTTATGGAACTGCAGGATTTTCGGATCCACCACGGCCACGGCAGCGGGCAAGTCTTTGCGTGGACTGTGGTGGTCGGTCACAATTACATCCACCCCCAATTCATTCGCCCGGGCTACTTCTGGTAGCGACACAATGCCGTTATCTACCGTTAGAATCACCTTGGTGCCCCGCTGCGCCAAGGTTTCTACGGCTTTTTTGTTCAGGCCATAGCCCTCGCGAAAGCGATCGGGCGTGTAAGTATCAACCCGAAAGCCAAACCGCGGCAAGGCGTCTAGCAGTAGCGTCGTCGCCGTAATGCCATCCACATCATAGTCGCCATAAACCGTGATTTGCTCGTCCTGTGCCAGCGCCTGCTTCAGTCGCGCGATCGCCTTATCCATATCCGGTAGCAAGAGCGGGTCGTGCTTGGCTGCCTCGTAATCGGGACTTAAAAAGGCCGCCTGCTGTGCCGGCGTCTTGTAACCTCGGCCAACTAGTATCCGTTGAATCAACTTGTTCTTTGTCATAAAAATAACCCTAATAGGCAATTAAATTAAACCGTTCAGGCTAGCGTAAGCCGTTGCGATGCTTGGACAGCTGCTGCGACTTAATCACGATCGCCTGTAACTCCTTGAATATCGGAAACTCTTTATTAGTCGAATATAGTTTTGTATTACCCTTCTTCTCGGACTTCAGAAATCCCGCCTTCTCTAGGCGTCGCAACTCGCGTTGGATGTTGCCCGGATCTTCCTTGATGAGCTTAGCCAAACCACGTACGTGTGTCTTAAAATCAGGGTATTTAGCATAAACGACGATGATTTTTCGGCGCACTCGTGATGTAATAAACACATCAAGCATTAAGTATTCCTCCTAGTTTATCTATTACAGTAAGTCTCTATTTCCTGTACTGTGTGTTGTAATTATAATATCAAATTCTGCGATAGTTGGCAAACCGTAAGCGTAATCACAGCCATGCATTTTACGGTCCACCAGCGGCAGCCTGCATCTTGCGCATTGCAGCATCGAGATTACGATCGGTCGCATTACCCTTGTAGCCACCGTCTCGAGCAAACTTCTGGTACAGCACCTTATCGAATTGTTGTTGATTTCCTAGGCCGCTCTTCTGATACATTGACAGAGCCTTTTGGTAATTAAACTTAACCGACCCATCATTCTTTAAGGTAGTCATATCACTAACGTGCAAGGTATTCATACGGCGCTCGGTGCCATCATGACGAATTCGCTGCATCTCCGATTGAACTTTCAGGCCTAGCGGAGTCGGCACTGCCCCAGCAGTCGCCGCAGCTGCACCATTGGCGTGCTTAGACAAATAGTTATCGGCCGTTTCGGCCAACTTCATATCCATATCCTTCTGAGCCTTGTCGAGTTGCTTCTTGCCGCTCTTGATATCGCTAGTATGAGCCAGCTGGTCATCGCGTAAGCGATCAAGCTGACTTTTCCTACCATCTGCCGTAGTCTCACTGATCGCCCGTGCTAGCTTCTCACCAGATTTATCTGCCGCCAGTTCCTCGGTCTTACCCTTGACACCATCATCAACAATCTGCTGCATAGCATCCTGTTTCTTTTCTGGCATCGGCTTAGTTAGACCAGCCTGCGAACGGTCCATGGAATCGATAGCAGCGTCTAATACGTGGGCGCTAGCCTCACGTTTAGCTCGCTCGTAGTTTTCGTCAGGCTCATCATCCCCTGGAGCCGTCGCCCGACCGGATAGCGCCATAGCTGCACCGCCAATAAAGCTACCAACCGCCGCTGGGTCTGAGCTATCAAATTGTTGAGCACTAACCGAATCGAGCTTTTTAATCACTTCTTCCCGATATATGATTGACGAAGAAGCCGGAGCGGCAGCGGCGGCTGCCGGAGATGCACCCGCAGCGACAGGAGCGGCAGGTGGAGTTGCCGAAGCAGCAGGAGCGGCGGCTGGTGTCACACCTGGAGCCCACGCCGTAGCATCTTCAGACACATCCAGCATGGCATTACCCCTTGCAACGTGGATATTTTTGCTACCTGGCACCATCGAGTGCTTAGATTTTTTAATAGCCTCCAGGGCATCTTTCTGCAGGAGTGTAAATTCCCCGTCCTGTCCCAGATCCAAGTCTTCGTCATTCAGCCCCGATCGCTTCTTGCGCTCACGAAAATCGTGAAGGGCATTGGCGAATGTCACATTGTCATCATAGTCAAACTTTTCGCCATGCTCACGGATAGCCGCTCGCCATACATTCACATCCACGTTGTTACCCTTAACGTCCTTACCAGTTTTAGCAATTATCTTTTGCTCGCCAATGCTGTAAACGCCTAGCATATCGGTAGCCCGCTTCATCGTCTCTTTGTCAGCTTCCTCATCGGCCAATCCACCCGATGCCGCTAAACGTAAGGCCGCAGTAGGATCGTGTCGCCCCATAGGTGTCTGAAGATAGCCGCGTGCCACAGCACCCTTTGCTTTATTCACCCTTCTGCGCAAACCTGAATCACGGTAGCCCCGTTTCGCTGCTTGTTTGGTTTTATTGGTACGGCTCTTCATAGCCTTACTGGCCATGCCAGCTACCGTTCCGCCAATACCAGGTACTGCACCAATTAGCTTAATCACCATATAAGGAGCCGCCAGCAGCGGAATCACTGACACGGCCGCAGCGGCTACATCCATGACGAAATCCGAGAACCCACTACCCGCCGAGGTCATGAGAGAACTAGCCAGCCGACATGCACCAAATAACAGAGAGACCGTTGGATAGACTAGCAGTATCGATAGTAAGGTGTTAAACCATTGTTTATACCATTTGGTAGTATTAGGTAGTAGCGCTAGCACAATAGCAATTGGAGCAATCACACATAGTAGAATAATCAAGCTGTTGCGCAGGATAATTAGCAAAAATACAATAGCTATCGCTACTAGTGCGCATATCGCTAGCGGAAGAAACAAAGCCATTGACGCAATAGCATAAAGACCTCCTGCGCCCGCAATAGCCATTAGCGCTAGACTAGCCCACCCCGCCGTAGGGCCAATAGCTTGCTGCAGGCTATCTGCTGTTTTTCCAAACATGCTCGTCAGGTTAGCGCCTAAGATGTTACTGATATCCACGGCTGCCGCACAAATCCACCAGGATACGTTAACCAGTATGGCATAGACCACCAGCTTAGGCAGTAGTTTCTTGATGCTATAGTTAGATAATGCGCCAAAGCCATTACCAGTCGCCTCGGAATAGATGATTAGCAGGAACATAATTGCCAGCATAATGTTCGCAATTGGCAGAAACATCTTATACGCACTAAAGGCGCTACCCTGAAAAATATTAAGGCTATCTATTTCTAGTAGCGTGCCACTAACTAGACTATAGGCCCCATCAACCAAGCTACCCAGACCCTGTGACAGTGGACATAACACCCAGCCAAAAGTCGCCTGCTTACAGGCGTTGGATGTAGTAGTGGTAACCCCCGTCGGCGAGTTGCATGCACCCGCTTCCCAATTACCACCCGCCTGACTGCACAGATCTGACGTGCTGCAGGAGCTGTATTGCTTCTGCTCAAGGCATTGTTTCTGCTTTTTCTCTTCTTCCTTCTGATCCTCCTTACTCTGACTCCAAGCAGCCTCAAGCTGTTTAATGGCATCATCCCGGCTTAGACCCAGTAATAGGCCTAGGTTATTCCCCGACGCCAGGCGGTCGTAAATGCAAGTTGGCACATCCGTTTTCTTGTTGCAGTTTTTATAGGCCGTATCAATATTGGCTACACATTTTGATCGCTGGCTGCTAGCCATTGGACTACTAAGATCTTCTACCTTGCCACATACCGTATCGTAGAATACCCCAGCCCCTGCTTGTTCTTTAGCTTCTTCCTGCTCACCAGACTGTTCTTTCTCAGCACTAACTAGTTTAGGACAGCTAGTGTGCGTATATTGATTAATCTGATTGTTCTTGCTCGCGTCATTGTCAGTATACAGGCGACACCACGATTTACTGTCATCATAGTTGCGCTTAAAGTCGTTCACATTCATATTTTGCGCTAGGAATAGTGCAGTACGTCCTGCCCCGTCCTTACCAAAGCAGCCAATTATGTCGTCGCCCGAATCCCCCGACGAGGTCAAATTATCCAACGAAATATTCTTAAACTTAGAACATTGTTTGACCGCCTTGTCACGACTATAGAGACCAGTTAGCGGAAGAGCTGCCGCCTTGACACTCTGATTACAAAAAGATACGATCGTTAGAACAGTTGCTGCGACTACCAGGCATGCGCCAGCTAGCACTTTTAATAAGCGTGCATCTGTAAATAGTCTCCGTTTCATTGTCTCTATCATACCAAATCATAAGCAGTTATACCACTAACTCGTTGGAGGCACTTGATACGTTCCGCGATCCAACTCGTACAGCAAGCGATCAGTATCCGGCCCAGCCAAAGCAGTTTGCGGCGTACCAGTCGAGCTCTGGCGGCGAGCAACATAGCTCTGCGCTGGTACCCGTAGCTTCTCCCGTATCACTGCCGAGGCAGCCTGCTGGCTATTGGATACCATAGGTATCGTAGTAGCTAACATACCAGTAGGCGTTGCACCCGTTGAGCTTCCCGTCGTCGGAGCGGCTGGCGTTACAAATGACTGATAGGTCACCCCGCTATCCTGTCTTACCGCTGCATCCATACTAGCAGCAATAGTTTGCCCCCAACCATTAATTTCACCCGCCGAGGCTTCTACTAAATCTTTCTCGGACTTCGAGGCCACATAGTTAATCTGCTCTTTGGTTACCGCTTCCATGTCGAGCTCAGCATGAACCGTCGTATCAGGACCTTGCACATTTTTAACCATTCCACCGTTCATAATCTTAACTACCGCACCCTTGCCCATAGTGGCTTTACCGCCCTTGTTGAGTTCTTCGGCAGCCGTCAAGAATATGCGGTCTTCACCTGACTTATGTAGCTCCTCAGCCGTCTTGCCGGCACGTTCATTGCCCAATTCGATAATAGTATCGTTAGCCTCTTTGGCCGACATGGTACTAAAGGTGTTCTTCATCGCAGCCTCGCGGGTATACTTGTCCACCGTCTTACCTTTCGAATTGCGACCTGTACGTGCTATCAACTTTTGTTCTTCTTTAGGCGCTCCCATTAACGCCATCTGCGCATTACGCACATTAGTATCATGCTGCTGATTTATAGCCGTAGCATAAGCCGCCTGATGTTGTCGGGTTTTATGCGAGGGCTGCAAGCCTAGCGCCTCATGAGCCTTAGCGTTAAGGTTAGCCGCACCACTCTGTGCCCTTAGTAAGCCTCGACGACCCCTCGAGTCCATATAATTCTGCTTAGCCGATTTGCCTAGCTTACCACGAGCGCCCTTTAGACCCTTCTGCATCATACCGTTAAGCTTTGCGCCAGCTACGCCCATATTATCCAGTGTACTCATTATCACCATTGGTACGGCCGCTAGCGGCAGCACCTTAATCGCCGACGCCACTACGTTCATTAGCCAAGCATCACCGCCTACACTGTTACCGATTACGTCTGACGCTAGGGCCGAAGCACCATAAATCAGACTAATTAATGGATAAATAATTAGTAACGCCATAAAGAACTTTAGCCATTTGTCGAACACATTTTTTGTTCCCGGCAATGCCGCACAAGCAAAGGCAATTGGCGCCATCACACACAATAAAATTAGGCCCGCCTCGCGCAAGATGCACAGTATGATAATAGCAACTAAAATTAGAATAATTAGACCGACAAATATTAGCAACGGTATTAATTGGCTAAAAGCCACAACAGCACCGGCAGCAGCGCCCAAGCCTACGCCGCCTGTTACCACCGCAGCAATACCCTGCCAGCCCGGGGTACTATTGTCGATATGGCCAATATCTGCCGCAGTTTTATCAATGGCACTAAAGAAATCCTTTAGATTAGCACCTAGTATATTGCTAAAGTCTACGGCAGCAGCACAGAGCCACCAGGATAAGTTAACTAACATAGCAAAGATTACTAGGCGAGGTAGCATTTTCTTTATTGTATAGTTAGATAAGGCACCAAAGCCATTACCAGTTGCTTCGGAGTAGATTATTAGAATAAATAGGATAGCTAGAATAATGTTGGCAATGGGGAGGAAGGTGCGGTAAGCCGTAAATGAGCCGCTCTGACCACCCGATGTACTAAACATCCTAGTATCAACCTCTAAGAAGTTTGCTAGAAAGCCATACAAGCCATCCGCCAGCCCACCCAAAGCTACTGATAACGGGCAGATAATCCAGCCCACTGGCCCGTCTAGCTTACAAGATGTTGTACCGTCGTCGCTATTACCATCCGAGTCGCTCGATGAGTCATCGCTCTTGTTATCCGGGTCACTACACCCGTAAGAGCCCGGCTTCTGCCCGAGGTCCGCACACTTCGTTTGCGCTGCCATGATAGCTGATTCTAGAGCCCGGTCAACATTACCGTTGTTTTTGAATTCAGTCTTATTTATTTCGTCTTTAATACACTGAGTCTTTTTGTCGTCAGAATCGTTGGCCTTATCCTGCTTGCATTTGTTGTAGATGTCATTCATCTTCTGCTTACACTTACTGCCGTCGGTTAGACCTTTGCACATTTCTGCACTCAAAGCATTCGAGAAGGCAGCACTAGCGTCATTAGTGGCGTAGTCAGATTCAGTTACCCGATTGCAGCCCGTTAAGTCAACGTAAGTCTTAGAATACGGCCGATTGGTTTTATTCTCGACCTCCACCCTTGCGCTAACATTACAACGCCATTTAACCTTTTGATTTCTAACTATGCTAGTACACTCAATTGGGCTCGCTTTATGTATATCCTTAGCCATCCAACCACCCGACGTACTACCGTGATCTCCATCTTTACCACCAGATCCTATCAAATAGCCAAACTCATTGTTATATGGCACCGATTTGCACTCTTTCACTGAACCACCGTTCTCATTCTTATTTAACTGCGTCCAAGCGTCGTTCCAAGCGCGCCACACTACATTACTAAATCTAACGGTTGCCGCATCATTGCCGTCACCTTGGCTGCCACCGGTAATAGTTTCAAGCTGTTTAGCGCTCGCTGGTTGCGGCAAAGCCCACACTAAGAACAAACCAGCCAGCAACACCGCCGCCGTTATAAATCCAGCATATAGTCTAGCGACCTTCAGCATCCTACTCATATCCTAATACTTTACATCCCTTCCGTTGGCTACCGCATCCAACATGTCATGCACCTCACCAGCCGAGCGGTCAGTCCTGCCCGTGTTTTGTTGATTCATGTAAGCCCGCGCGCCGCCGCCCATTGATTCGTTGACACGCTTAACAGTTTCATCATGAAGCTGTTGTCCGCTCTGCCCCGCACGCCGAAGAGCATCGTCCATGGCGTTATACCATCCCTTTAGCTGCGAAGCCGAAGCACCCTGTAGATCCTCTTGGCTACGGCTGGAAATGTAGCGCTCGTGCGCCTGCGCCACCTGTTCGTAATCTACGGAAGTTCGACCCATTGCATCAACCCGGTTAAACGCGCCGCTCAGTAAATCGTTAGCGTCTTTCATCGACAAGGAAGCCTTACTCTTGTCCCCCGCTTTTTGCATTTGCTCTAGGACTGTACCTGCAACCTTCTGGTAATCTTGGCGTGCACTCTCTGAGTTATGGCGCTGGACCATTGTTGAACCATGCCCAGACGGGTTGCTCTGTGTCTCTACGTCAGCATTGATGCGATCAGCGTTCATATCGGCAATGTTGTGCAAGGTCTTGTCTTGCTCTTGACCATTCATCTTGCCCCACTGCAACTCCAGCGCCGCCTGGCGCGTAGCTGCGTCAACTCTCTGTATATTGCCCTTGCTATCCCGATAGGTGCCATCCATTGCAATCTGCTTCTGTTGATCCTGGCTGGAACTAGCGATTAGACGTTGCTTAGCGAATTCTTTCTGCTGGTCATTACGCTCGTTATCGAATTTATCGGCCGCTGTTGCCCACTGATAAGCCCCAGCCGGGGCTCGTACCCCATGCTTGTTAGCAAATTCTGTGACTCGTTTGCCGATGCCTTGCTTAGCCCTCAGCACTGTAGCACGACGAGCGTTGGAGTTCATATAATTTTCCTTGCTAGACTTCTTGGCACGCGCTTTCATGCCACTGGCCCGGCCGGTCGCAAAGCCTGCGGCGGCCGCTGCAAACTTACCAAGCCCCTTAAAGCATGAGATTATCGCAAATGGAGTAACGATTAGTGGCAAAACGCGGCACACCTGGCCAGCTAGCTGCATCGACCAGTCATTGCCGGCCTGTGCAGTAATTACATCCGATGCCATAGCCGAGGCTCCAAATATTATTGCAACCAATGGATACATTATTAATAGCGTCAGCATGAATTTCCACCACTTATTAAATATGGACTTAGTATTTGGAAGTAGTGCCGCTGCAATCGCCACTGGCGCTACCACACACAGCAAAATTACCCCTGCCTGGCGGATGATCAGAATCAGGAATACACCCACTAGCACAATAATGACACCTAGTATCAGCATAGCCAAAGGCGCTAGCTGGTGAAAAGCCACTGCCCCGCCCAGCGTAGCCAACGTACCCGCCACCGCCAGACCCCCGCCAACTGTACCAGTTAGCACGGAGTTTGCCGTCGACGCCCAGCCAGGGCTAGAATAGGCTATATCGCTAATTGAAGATTGTCCAGTATTACTAAAGAAATCCTTTAGATTAGCACCTAGTATATTGCTAAAGTCTACGGCAGCAGCACAGAGCCACCAGGATAAGTTAACTAACATAGCAAAGATTACTAGGCGAGGTAGCATTTTCTTTATTGTATAGTTAGATAAGGCACCAAAGCCATTACCAGTTGCTTCGGAGTAGATTATTAGAATAAATAGGATAGCTAGAATAATGTTGGCAATGGGGAGGAAGGTGCGGTAAGCCGCGTAAGACGCCGAGTTCACATCGAACATCGAAGAGTCTACTTCCAGAAAGCCTGAGATAAGACCGTATAGGCTGTCTGCCGCTTGAGCGCCAAAATTAACGATGGGGCAGATCATCCAGCCAATACCCGCAATCTGACACGAAGCCTTTTCAGTCTCAGCATTGTCCGACTCAGCTTCGGAAGCCTCAGCCTGCTTGGCTGCCCCATCGATCTGTTTGCCAACCTCGTCTACCGCCTTAGTAGCCTCGTCCATCTTAAGCCCAAAACCTAGTGTCTTTAATCGATTATTAACGCAGCCTGCCGCAACCTTTGAATTATTCTGACAAGACACAATGGCTTTCTTTAGCTCTCCCGAAAACAACAAACTATTACCACACTTGTCGCCCGTGCAAAGCCCCTTTAGCTTATTGTAATATAAATTAAACTCGGATTGGGTAAAACGATTACCGCATTTAACGTGGAATTGACGTTGATTCTTAGTGCTATGCCCCGAGCCAACGTTCTTGTTCTCGGCTGAAATATCACATCGCCAGGTTATCTTCTGGCCTCCCACCGTACTAGCACAGGTCATTGGGCTAAGTTTATATACATCTTCTGCTTTCCAACCGCCTTTGAACTCAAACAGCGTGCCATCACCTATCACGTCGCCAACTGGTTCTCCCGTATTAGCGTTGCAGTAGTCAACCTTGCCTCCGTTGCCAGTTTCGTTTAGCTGCTTATAAGCATCGTCCCAGGCGCGCCAGGTCATATTGCCAGTCTGGGTAGTTTTACCAGTCACATTAATTGGCATAGCAGAAGCAGTTATGGGCAACGCCAATATAGCCGCTAGTATAGCAGCCAAAGCAACGCTAAACCTACGAAGGGCTCTCATTCTAATCCGCACCCTCACTAATCATAGTTATATTTTACCACATCGCGCTTATGATGAAGTAAAATTCCGTGTCAGCATCCACTATCTGATATAATAGTAGTATGAATTCGAAATATACATATAGGGATATTATTACCCTGCCCAACCCCGACCTAAGAATGCACAGTAAAAAAGTTACTCAGATTACACCAGAGGTGGCGCAGGTTATTGACGACATGATGGCCGCTACTTTGGACTGGGAGGCTTCGCGCCCGCACGAAGTAGCCGTGGCCTTGGCTGCCGTACAAATTGACCAGCTACTGCGCATCGTAATTATCCGCGAAGACTTTGATGACAAGGATAACAAGAACTTTACCATCTTAATTAACCCTAAGATCACTAAATACGAAGGCCATATCGAGTACGATCAGGAGGGCTGTCTGTCCGTTAAGGATGTTTACGGTAACGTACCCCGCTACACCAAGGTACGCGTGCGCGCTCAGACCATTGGCGACGATGGACAGTTGGTCGACATCAAGTTTAAATCATCTAACGCCTTTTTAGCCCGTACCCTGCAGCACGAAATCGACCATACTAATGGCATCTGTTTTGTCGACCGCATCGCCCGCAGTAAAGACGCCTTCTCAGTTCTAGAGAAAAATGGCGAACTAAAGCCAGTCTCTTATGATGAAGTGAAGAAAATGAGGATTCTGCCTACTGACCCCGATTACATTCACGAATGCATGGCACTATATAGCACTAAGCGCTAAAGGCGCAATAGCGAGGGCAGCCTGACGCTCTAGCTCATTTGTCCAAAACAGCCCCGACACTACAGGGCTGTTTTTAACTATCTATATATACCGAAGGCTTAGAAGCTATTTAACGCTGTCTAGGATTGCATCACGGCTAGCGATGATTTCTTGGCGTAGCTCGTTTAACGTGCGGGCTACCACCTGTGGATAGTCTGGGCGGTTTAGCTGTAGCCACTTTAAGGAGCCAAACTGGCTCATCAACGCCGCCTCTGGTGCACCAGGCTGAGTGGCCGCTAGCTCTTGGTACTGTTTGTCGCTGCGGTAATCTGGTAGGTTCTTAGCAAACCAATTGCGCATGCCTTCCTCGTTACCGTCAACAAAGTAGCCGAACTCATCCAGCGCTTCATCACTCATGCCATCAGTTAGACGGTCGCCCACGCGCAACTCTAGCTCGTTACGAATATGCTCGGCAAAAGCGTCCTTTTCTTCCTTCGGTAAGGCACTTAGTCCCAAGTCGTCCACAAACTTTTCATCAATCGAGAACATCTCTCAAACCCATCCTTTCCTATTTCCCTTATGTCTATTTATAGTATAGCACATAACAGACAAAAATCTCCATACCTAGAGCCAGACATGGAGACTTTATTTATTGCTACGCTATATGTTTTACTATAAGCCTTGAGCGTACTTGCGGCTGCGGATGTAAGCAGTAATGGCAGCGGCTAGCGAGGCGATAGCAATGACTGAACCGATTGCTTGACCTGCACCAGTTTGAGCAATTACCTTCGGGCTCTCTGGGATAGCTTGGTCATTAGTAGTACTCTCTGTAGTAGTTGGCGGGGTTACTGGCGGGGTAACTGGCGTACAAGTCTTACTAACGACGGTAGTTACGTGATTATCCTCAGTGTTACCGTTTTCCTTCTCAACTTCGTTAGTGGTGGCCGAGCCTGTATTGGTAATATTAGTATTACCACATTCTAGGTCAGCCTCAGCAGCGACGGTAGCTTGGAAGGTTATTACTACTACATCACCTGCATCCACTTGATCAATCTTGATACCCTGTTCTAGGTCGCCCGTGTACTTGGTTTCAGCTGGCTCAATCTTTAAGCTATCCTTCACTAGAGTTACCTTCTCTGGTAAGACATCACGGATGACGACACCAGTTAGAGCCTTCTCACCAGTGTTCTTAAAGGTTAGGGTGTACGTTAGGGTATCTCCTGGCTTAGCAGTAGTTTTATCTACGGTCTTTACTAGGTCATAGCTGGTTGTACAAGTGCGGTTGACGGTAGTGGTAACGTCGTTATTATCGGTACGATCCTCGGTTTGATCTTCGTTAGTAGTACCTTGAGCATGGTTCTTAATGGTAGTAGTGCCACATGGTAGGTTCTTAGCATCCTTGATCACGTAAGTGATGGTGATGGTAGCAGACTTACCAGCGGGTAACTTAGCGATGGTTACTTCGCCGTCCTTCACAATGGAACCAGTTACAGTACTTGGGGCAGTTACCTGCTCGCTAGCCTTCTGGTATACAGCGGGTAGCTTATCTGTAATCTTGACGTTGGTCAGATCAATGTTGCCGTTGTTCTTGGCGGTAATGGTGTACTTAATGGTGTCACCAGGTTTAGCAGTAGTCTTGTCTACGGTCTTGATCACATCATAACCAGGAGTACAAACACGATTCACAGTGGTAGTAGCCTGGTTGTTACTGTTATCGTCTTCGGTTTGGTCCTGATCAGTGGAACTAGTTACCT
>ERZ808242.1258-NODE-1258-length-14819-cov-21.840219_pt1 | contig 14819 bp, 17 predicted proteins | sample MGYA00521244_ERZ808242 | MGnify/ENA primary metagenome ERZ808242 (study PRJEB31516, sample SAMN03275573) | gut metagenome | biome: mammalia-associated habitat; material: feces | host: Papio cynocephalus | place: Kenya | collected 2012-07-27 ... | reverse complement strand
ACTAGCCACTAGCTAGATTGTTAGCCATCTATGCTTTATCATTGTGTTGAGGAAATTTGTTGATGATAGGAAGATTTTCGAAATTTTTGCCTGTAGATGGTTGGCCTTTGGTATTGATCATAATACTTACACAATTCATCGCATCATATCTTGTGAATCTGCTTTCATATCGAAGCTTGATGAGAATCTACCCTATTTTCAAAACCCGAAAATGGGAAAAAAACGGGAGCATCTATCAAACTCTATTCCATGTCAAAGGATGGAAAGAGTACATTCCCTCAATTGGATCCTTTGACAAGAAGAACATCGAAAAAACAAGAATCACTCCAGACTTTGTTGCGCAATATCTTCTAGAGGGCCTCAGAGCAGAGCTTTGTCATCTATATGCATTTGTATTTGCACTTCTCCTTTTATTGATCACAGCAACAAAAGCATGGTTCTTCATAGTAATCTATACTATTCTTCTCAATGCACCTTGCATAATAATACAGCGCTTTAATAGACCACGTTTCGAAAGGATTATCAAAACGCGTGACGATAAAGGCAATATCATCTTTCCAGAATTTTGGAAAAATGCTAATGGTGATGTAATGTCTGGGCGTGAAGAACGAGATGAAAAAAGGCGCATGCTCAAGAGAAAGAAAAGAGCACAGCGCCTTGAAAAGAAAGCGAAAAGAAAATCAAAAATCTAAGAAGAATGTAAAGCTTCCAACTAGATTCTTATCAGAGCCTTTTGCAAAATTATCGCCATTAATCAGATATGCAATCTGGTAGCCAAGATCGATGAAATCAAAGAATGTGATTGTTCCTTGTACACCAGTAGAGGCAAGGAAATTGCTCTCTTTTATCTCTGAATTGTTAATATTGCCAGATCCATAGCCAATATCGAAAAAGAGATTGACTCTTGGAGCAATTCCTTTAAGTCCCATATCAGGACCAGCAAATCTTATGTCAAGATTGTTTACAACTGTAAATGCTGTATTGTATGTATATGTGTTGAATCCCCTGACCTTTCGTCCCAACGATTCAGGCCCTTGGATGAATGCAGGAATCGCATCTCCGCCTGTGTAGCTTATGTTTGCTCTATCGGCAATGACTATCGAAAAATAGCTTTTTGATCCACTCTTGATCTCATATAAAGTGTATGCTCCAACCGCATTTGCAGATATCGTATAGTAGTCAGCAAAACCATCAAGGGCACTATTTAATGCCTTCGGACCCCATTGAAAGGATATTTTTCCAAGAAATCCATTATTCTCATGGATAGTATCTTCCATTGCATCTATCTTAAGATATAGCGCAAGCTGTGTGCCAAGGAAGCTTCTGTTTCCATTGATCTCTGGATATACATTCTTATCATATCCAGGATATATGGAGAAAAACCCATCGATTGTCTTCACTGGGCTCACCACACCATTAAGACGATTCTTTCCCTTTGCAATACTGTCTGTCGCCTTTTCGAATTGCCCATTGTACGCTAAAGTTACCGTCAATAAATCCTTATCTCCCATTGGGGAGTCAAGGAAGCCCTGTGCAAAGCGAAGCGACCAATCAAAGTCAATCACATCATAGATAAGAGGATCGCTTTTTATCCATGAGCCATTCCGAGGATCTTGCCAAAGCTTTCTCTGGTTAAAGCCTGCACCTACAAGCATCTGGATATCTGTTTTATCTCCATCAATCAGCGATACTCCATCATAGCCGACTCCCGCATCGACATATGATGGGATAAAGCCCCAAAGGATCTCAGGATGTTGCGAAAGATCTCCAAATACAAAATGCCAATCAGATGCGAAGATTGTCGATAGAGATAAGATCAAAATAATTAATAATGATAGAGTTTTTTTCATCATAGCTAACTAATTCCCGTTTCCCCATTATAGCACAACTTGCAAAATCAGATACCATTGCATATGTTAACATTCATTTACATGCTGAATTATAATGCTCTCTATGTGGTTTGTATTTGCTTTAGCATCAGCTTTGTTTGCATCTCTTACGACAATACTTGCAAAGATAGGGATGAAAAACATAGACTCGAATGTCGCGACAGCGATAAGGACTGTCGTTGTTGTAATCATGTCTTGGATGATGGTCTTTATCACAAATGGCTGCTCGTCTATATCATCAATTTCAAAGCGAAGCTGGCTCTTCTTAATACTCTCTGGTCTTGCAACAGGAGCATCTTGGCTATGCTACTATAAGGCTTTGCAACTTGGGGATGTGTCAAAGGTGGTGCCTGTTGATAAGCTAAGCATAGTAATAACATTTGCACTTGCTTTTGTGTTTCTTCATGAAAGCATGAGCATAAAATCGCTTATTGGAATCATATTAATTGCAATAGGAACACTCTTGACTGCCATTTGAGTCAATATTGATTTTCTCTCTTCACAGCTTCCATTCAACGCTGTAATATAACCATATCTATTCAAGGAGAGATGAAAAATGAAAAGAAATTTCCTAGCAATACTCTTGGTTGCTCTGCTTGTTTTCACATCATGCACGAGCATCAAGACAGAAGTCGAAAACGTATATGTTCCTGTAGAGGAAGAAGTGACAATCAAAGGCGAGAAATATGACATCCCTGCCATTGTGACACTACCAGAGGGTATGGAGAAAGCTCCATTGATTATCATGCTTCATGGCACGGCATCTGACAAGAACGAAGCTGGCGGTGCTTATTCAAAGCTTTCACCAATCCTTGCCGAAAATGGCTTTGCATCCATCAGATTCGATTTCCCAGGCTGTGGAGAAAGCACAGCTGATTACACAAACTACAGCAACAAAACAGCCGTCAGAGATGTAGAGGACGTGCTTTCTTATGCAAAAGAAAGTGGCAAGTTCGATATGGATCGAGTAGCTATAATGGGCTGGAGCCAAGGCGGAACAGATGCTCTTGTCGCAGCAGGAGAGCTTGACGGAACATTCAAAAGCGTTCTTACATGGGCTGGCGCACTAACAGGATCTCTTTCAACAATGTTCTCAGAAGAGCAAAAAAACGAGGCATACCAGAATGGATTCTTTGTATATGATCCAGGATTCAGAGCTTCTTTGAACGTATCAAAGGAATGGTTCGAGGATCTCTATGCTTATAACGTAGATGAGATTGTGAAGAAGATCTCTGCTCCTATATGCTCAATCCATGGCTCACTTGACGATACTGTCCCACTATCAGATAGCGAATATGTGCAAGCTGTAGCTCAAAACCCAGCTAGCCGATTGGAAATAATCGAAGGAACAGATCATCTCTATGGCGTTTTCTCTGGCGATGATACATTCTTCAATATCCTTGCCGATCTTACACTTTCCTGGTTTGAAGAGACACTATAATTCCTCTTATTTCACTAAAGCCACAGATGTGAAACCGCACTGTGGCTTTATAAAAGCTCTGCCATGTACAGTGGCAAATGTGTAATATCATCTTTAATCATAAGATCATTTGCATAGAGGATATAAGAAGAACCAACAACAGAAGAAAATCGTCTTTTGAATTTATCCAGCGATGAATGGAAGCGATAGTTTGCGCTTTTCACTTCGACAGGAGATACTTTCTTTCCTTCTGTAATCAAAAAATCAATCTCAATATCATTTTCTCTTTTTTGGCTATCAGAGCGCGAATAGAAATACAAACGAGGACGTTTCAAGCGAAGCATCTGTGCAACGACATTCTCCATGAGCATTCCTTCGTTTATATTTAGCTTATCAAAAAGTATTGCTCGATAAAGCCCATTATCTATGTATTTTTTATCCTGGAAAGTCATTGAAACCAGAAGTCCAGTATCAGCCATGTAGCATTTTTGTCTAGCCCTCTCAGCACTCAAAGCAAGACCAACATGTGGATCGGTTGCATTAAAACATGTATTCACAATCATTGCCTCGTTCAACCATATAAACGAATCTTCATAGTTTCTAAATCGCGCTTGCTTTTCGAGAGAAGCAAGATTGTATTTTTTTTCTTTCTTCGAAAGCTGCCCCGGGATATTATCGAAAATCGCAAAGACCTTATCTTCATATCCAGGTGCGAATTTAGCAATATCTTCGCGATAAAGGTTCAAAATACGTCGTTTAGCAACATCGGATGCCTCGAAGTTTTTGCCATCTATATAAGCAAGAACAGATTGGGGCATCCCTCCCACAAGAATATATTGACGAAAGTCATTCATAATCTTTCTGTGAAGAGATTGACCAAGAGGAATTCGGTTTTCAAAGCAAGACTTTATCAAAGGATATGTAGCCTCATCACCCATTGCCCAAAGGAATTCCTCGAAATCAAGAGGGAACATATCAATATGATCTTCTTCCGAAGGAATCATAATATCTTGTACGTTTTTTTTCAGTCGTATCAGAGAGCCTGTCTCTAAATAGTCAAATCTACCATCTAAGACAAGATATTTTACAAGTTGTCGTGCTCTAGGATATTGTTGTACCTCATCAAAAATAATCAATGATTGCCGTTCATAGAGTTTTGTCGCATAAAATGCTGATATCTTTGCAAAAAACAAATCAAGATCCGCACTTTCATTGTCAAAAAGATCAAGAACACTCCTTGGAGCCTGCCCAAAATCAATCAAGATGTAACTTCTATATTCTCGTCTCGCAAACTCCTCTGCAATAAAGCTCTTTCCTACTCTGCGGGCACCATCAATCATCATTGCCGTTGTTCCTTTGCAATTATTCTTCCATTCGATAAGCCTGTTATAGATCTTCCTTTTCAACATTGCATGAATCCTTTCTAAGATGAAGACTTGTAAAAAGCATGTGACTTTTGCTTTTAAATCACGAAAAAGCAAGTTAAATGTACATAGTTTTGCACGAAAAAGCAAGTTGATAAAATCTAATTTTGCACGAAAAAGCAAGTTGGCACATAGTTGTGCTAACTTTCGTTAAATAATAGAATTTCATTATGCTTAACTTGAAATCAATAGCTTATCCTCTACCAGAAGATGTAGAAAATGCACGCCGTTGTGGGTGCTATGATATGGCAAATCTGCTTATCGATAACTATCTTGCAAACCCAGATTGTCCAGAAGTGCTCAAGGAAAGGCTTTTGCTGGAAAAACACAACCTAAAGACAATCAAAACTTCCTTTCCCTATACTATCGAGGAAGCTGACAATCTTCTTTCAACTACTTACCCAGGACAATATATAAAAGGTTCTCTTTCAGAGAATTTGATCAATGGAAATCTTGCATGGCGTTTCATTGATGGAAGGATGATGGTGGAATCGAGAGTTGTAGAAGATGCAAGAAAAAGACTTGCAGGATTTAAAGAGAGCCAAGCAACCATAAGTGATCTCAAGCTGAGAGATGACAATATCTCCTATATGAAAGAACACAAAGAGAGAACAGCCATAATAAGACTAAGGTCCTCAATAAAACCACTTATGGCATTCGGGTCTCTTGCAAGGATCAACATCCCTGTCGTAAGAGACTCAGACTCGGTCAGTGATATCAAATTCACCCTTGCATCAAAAGGCTACAAAGGCGTTGATGATAAAAGCGTAATGATGAGATGCGCGCACTTCGAAAAAACACTCGAAGAAAACGATGAGTTCTTCATCGAATACAGCTACAAAATCAAAGCAAACTATAAAGATATAAAAGAAACAAAAGGCGAAATCGACAGAAAAAAGTTCTCTGAGTTTCTCAAAGAAGAGAGTCCTCATATTCTCTTCACACCATACCTAAAAGCTCTTGCAAATGAAATCGTTGGGACAATCACATCACCATCCGAGAAAGCAAGAGCAATCTACAACTGGATCACTACGCATGTAAAATACTCTTTCATGCAAGAGTATTCCACAATCGAGAACATACCAGAATTTGCCGCATCAAACTTAAAAGGCGATTGCGGTGTTCAAGCAATGCTCTTCATAACGCTTTCAAGGATTTCAGGTATTCCTGCAAAGTGGCAATCCGGTTTGTATGTAACGAAAGAAAGCGCATCACCTCATGATTGGGCTGAGTTTTATCTTCCAGAGTATGGATGGTGTTTTTGCGATTGCTCATTTGGTGGCGCCGCTTACAGAAGCGGGAATATTGAAAGATGGAAATACTACTTTGGCTCCGGAGATGTCTTCAGAGCACCATTTAATGATATGTGCTGCCAAACGTTATACGGAAAAGAAGAATATCCATCCGATCCGACAGACAATCAACGAGGCGAGATAGAAATCAAAGGACGATCGCTTGAAAGAAGCGAGATGGAATGGAAAGCCGATGTACTTGATTTTGAGCTTCCAGGAGAGAATGAATGAGGATTACTGGGGGAAAATATTGCAGGAGAAACATAGCATGCCCCCCTGGAGTGATCAGGCCAGCTATGGACAGAATGAGAGAATCTCTTTTCTCGATTCTGGGGGATCTTACGGGAGAATCTTTTCTTGATCTTTTCTCTGGCTCTGGATGTGTTGCAATAGAAGCCGCATCAAGAGGAGCAAGCCCTATTCACCTAGTAGAGATGGACAAAGGGAAAAAAACAACAATAGAGAAAAATCTCTCATTCGTAGAGGAAGATAAGAAACTCTTTCTAATGGATGTGAACAGGTATTTGATTTCAACTCCTTTCAAATATGATATCATCTACGCCGATCCGCCATTCAATATGGAAGGCAAAGTTGATCTCTTAAGGAAGATATCAAACAAGAAGCTTGTAAAAGAAGGCGGGCTTTTCATAATCCACTATCCTGAAGAAGAAAGAAAGCAGTGGCTTGATGTGGATATTGACGGATTTGAGTTTATTGACGAAAGAAAATATGGGCGTTCAATGCTAAGGTTTTTCAAGGCAAAATAACATATGTTTTATATAGATGATGAGAATGTCGGACACGATGATGTATTTGTAAAATCAATGGATTGCGATTGCTTTTATAAAGCAAGACCTTCCTTTTATTTTGGACTTAACCAAGAACTTGGAGGACTCCATGCAAAAGAAAAAGGCTGCGGTCTGAAAAAGATATTCGACGAAGAGAAAAAAACATGGATGATCATCAGAACAAGGATGGAAATATCGAAGATGGCCGACTGGACAGATACTCTGTCATTGAGCACTTGGTGCCAAGAAGGTTATAGGCTCTATGGCCCTCGTTTTATAAATTGCATCGATAAGAAAACAGGAGAGAATGTCTTCACATCAGGCTCGTGGTGGATTGTAATGGATTTGGAAAGAAAACGTCCTTGCAAACCCAATTGCTTTGAAGATAGACTTCCATATGCAGATAAAACAAAGCATTATATCGATCCGGCATTTCCACCTCATCCAAGTGTTGATGAATTCTCAGATAAAAGGCTTGATGACTGGAATGTTGAGATCAACTACTATGATACCGACTACAACAGACACGTAAACAACATAAGCTATGTGAATTGGATTTTGGATGCATTTCCTAAATCATTTTTGGATGAATATCGTCCAACTTTGATCGATGCAAAGTGGGAAAAACAGTCCTTCTTGACAGATAATCTTGTCGTTGAGACATTCAAGAAAGCAAACAGCCAGTCATTTCTATCTCGTATTATCAGGAAAACAGACAATGATGATCAGATTGTTTTTCAGTCTCTTACAGAATGGACAAGAAAGACAAGCGAATAAAGCAAAGCAAACTTCTTAACACTTTCATATTAACGCAATTGTCTTAGCAAAAGTGCTAATACATTAGCAAAAAATTGTAGAATTAAGCATAAAATGCTAAAATATTGGCAATGTTAAACATCGATTTACTAGTAATGAACCATGAAGAGATAATGCTCAAAATAACACCTAATGCAGAAAAAAGAAGACGACAATACAAGACTTACACAGAAGCAACTGTCAGAGAGAGCTGGTGTTTAATACTCCTCATATAGACGTTTTGAACGAACAGGGCAAATATCATTGGATTCCTTTGTAAAACTCGCAAGAGTACTTGGTTGTGAAAAGGAACTGTTGGAGCTTTTCTCAAAACGGCACTACAACTCGATTCAGGAGATTCTAGATGAAAAACGTTGACAAGCTCGAGGCCTTCTTTGGCAAGGAACACGTTGGAACTATAGCTCAAGCAGGCAGGAAAAGTGCGTTTCAATACGATCCCTCATAGATAGCAAATGGATTTAGCATAAGACCGATTTCATTGCCATTGGAAAACCGACTGTTCATAGCGGAACAAGAGCCATTTGATGGACTTTTTGGAATCTTCAATGATTCAATTCCAGATGGGTGGTGAAGACTTGTAACTGACAGATTTCTTTTGAAACATGGGTTAAATCCAAGCGATATTACTCCACTCACACGCCTTACAATGCTATCGCAAGACAGGATTGGAGGACTTCGATTCGAGCCTTTCAAATCATATTGTATATCAGAGACAATTCCGAATTTGGACTTGCTATACAATGAAGCAAGGGAGATTATGCTTAACAATGACTCGCAAATGTCAATCGAAGAATTCTTCATACAAGGAAGATCTTCAAATGGTGCTCGTCCAAAAATCGGAGTAAAAGATTCAGAAGGTTCGTGGATTGTCAAATTACCTTCGGTATATGACACAAAAGACATGGGGACAATGGAATATGACTATAACCAAGCTGCAGAAGAATGCTCTATAGAAGTACCTGAATTCAAACTTTTCACATCCAGCCAGCGCAAAGGCTTTTTGCTTCAAAAAGATTCGACAGATCAGGCACAAGACAAATTCATATAATCTCCGCATCAGGATTGTTGGAGACATCCCACAGAACGCCAGCAATGGATTATATGCATCTGTTCCAATTAAGCTAGATCCTATCAAACGACATGCATGAGCTTCAAAAGATATCTTTCCTGTACAACAACTTGGAAAAAAGATGGAAACTCTCGCCTGCATATGACATTACATACTCGTCGACAGCATGGAACGAACAATCCACTACTGTAAACGGCAAAGGGAAGAATATTTCAATTCAAGATCTGGTGCAACTAGGAATCCAGAATGGGCTTGATGACAAGAAAGCACACCAAAGGGCTTTGGAAATAAAACAAATTGTTGAAAAGAAGCTTACTGAATATCTTTGTCAATAAGGGGTGCAAGGAAAACCCATACACCCCTTATTCATGATTGTAGAAGCACCTCTACTACTTTGTTATCTTAAACACATCAGTATTGCCACAATAGAGGATTTCTCCATTGGAGCCATATTGTACGACAGTCAAATAAACTCTACCATCCAAGTAGTTCGCATTTTGAGCAATGTTGACAGTCATTTTCCCATCTTTTGTCAAATCATACCCATACTCTTCTGCGTTATTGTTAATCTTTACTGATGTAACTTTACCAAGAATGTCGATATTCTTCCCTGGTGTTACTTGCTCAAATGGCCGCTCCTTAAGCACTAACGTAATTCCTTGTAGATTACTAATTGGTGTTGTATCGTCATCTTTATAAGCATTAAGCTGAGCATTCACAGAAACAAAGAGTCTTTCAACATTATTGCCAACTTCAACTTGGTATTTACCATCATTATTCTTATTAGGCGCAAGAATATTAAGCTTTTTGGTATTATTATATTTGTTATTTCCATTGAAAAGAAGATTTCCTGATTCCATGCCTATATACTTATTACCTCCGCCGTTTAGTGTATAAATTGTTCCAGTGAAATCTGATTTATCATCAATGTTCACAGTAAGTGTATTACCGTCTCCTTGATATCCATTACCAATGAATCCACCACAAGCTCCTTCGCCAAAGCAAATTAAATCTGCATTAGAGAGGCAGTCCACAAATTCAACAGTATAATCAGAACCTCCATCAACAGATTGTGCAGTTCCATAATTGTAGAATGACCCGATATTCCACTTTCCTGCAATCGAACCCGAAACAGTAATATCCTCAAAAACAGTAGTTCCGCAATTTGCTATCACTCCAACTAAGGCACGCCCGGATGTTTTGACATTCATCGCTGCTTTAAAGTTCTTTAGAGTGATTGTCTCTTCTAGCTTCTCTCCTCGTTTTCCTACATTTCTGAATATAGAATCAGTTACATTAGTAAATGTTTTACCATTCCCATCAAAGGAGCCATGGAGATCAACACTAGGCCAACCTCCAAGATCTGTTTCTGAATAGCTATCATCTATCTTGTAATATGCATATGTTTCATACATTTTGGAGATGTTCAGGAACTGCTCCTTATTTGCAATCATGTATGGCTCAATCTTCGTACCATAGCCACTTGCAAAAAGGCCATTCTTTTTATGATTGCACTTTTCGTCATGGGTAGCCCTCCAAATCCTTCCATCTAAATACTTATCATCGACATCATTGGATTTGCTACAGCCTAGGAGAACAAGAATGTCACCTTCTTTAGTGCCATTATAAGCCTCTTCTATTGATTTGTATGACTTTCCCCTCAAGCTCTCTGATATTACATCATCTTTTCCAAATGCTAATACTACAGCACCTTCTTCAAATGGTATTTGTACAGATCTTCCATAACCTGAAATAACAACCTCATTGTTATTCTCGCTTAAAGAATAATCACAGTATTTAAAATCGCCTTTTTCAAATACATGGTAAGGCTTGTCGTCGCAAGAAACGGCTACAAAAACCATAAATAAAGCCAAAACAACAGCAAAAATTTTGTTCTTTCTCATCTCTGCCCCCTTTTTATGGATCTAATCTTTAAAACTTATTTTGATTCTACCCCCCCCCCTATTTTATCGTCAAGAAGAATTTCATCCACCAATATTTGTATCCGGGAGAAGCAATATTTCAATTTGTTGTTTTGGTTACATAGAGAACCTATGCTAAATGCCTTAATAAGCATCGAATGATATCATCATAGGAAAGATGCTTGCATGGAACCCAAGCACAAGGTCTAAGAGAGCAGTACTTATTGTCTACTCAATAGTGAGGAGGTCTTCTATTAGGGCGTGACTCACTTGTCTCCTCTATCAAATCCTCTACCTTTTTCTCGATCTTCTCAAGTTGGATCTTCAAGTGGTTGATCTCTTTGCCTTGCGCAATCACGACATCATTAAGCTCTTCATTGGCACTCTCTAGATAGCTTATCTTTATCTCAAGTTTCTCAATCTCTTCATTCATAGTGCTTAGGATAATATTCAATCCATACTTTGCAAATACTAAAGCTGGGTTTAAAGTTATTATATGTGTACAGCTATTGCATTAAAGACTAAGGATTTCTATTTCGGCCGCAACCTCGATTTTGGATATTCCTTCAATGAAGGTGTCATCATATGCCCAAGGAATCATGTTTTTCCATTTAGGCACCTCGATAGCATAAGTATTCACCAAGCTATGATTGGAATGGGAATCGTACAAGATGATTTTCCTCTTTTCTTTGATGCTGTTAACGAATCAGGAGTTGCTATTGCTGGGCTTAATTTTCCAGAAAGCTATAAATCATATGCTCCAATCAATGGAAAGAAGAATGTTGCACAATTTGAATTCATCCCATATTTGCTATCAAAAGCAACAAACCTTGAAGATACAAGAAGGATTTTGAAAGATCTCTCGATATCAAAAGACGACTTCTCGCAAGATCTGACAGAGAGCAAATTGCATTGGATGATTAGTGATAAAACAGGCTCGATCGTAGTAGAAAGCACTTCAAAAGGATTGATGGTATATGACAATCCAGTTCATGTGCTGACAAATGAGCCAGAGTTTCCATTCCAACTTTTCAATCTAAACAACTATAGGAAAATATCGCCAAAGGACCCAGAGAACACTTTTGTAAAAGAAACCAATTTGCCAATTTATTGCAAGGGTCTTGGAGGAATAGGTCTCCCAGGAGATATGTCCTCAATGTCAAGATTTGTAAAAGCAACTTTTATTAGGTCAAACGCGATATCATTTGAAGAAGAAGACGAGAGCGTGAACAGATTCATGCATATTCTGGACTCGGTTTTCCAAGTCAAGGGATGCATAATCTATGATGGCGACGAATATGAGCATACTGTCTATTCTTCCGTAATGAATACTCAAAAGGGTCTTTATTACTACAAAACATATACAAACAGCAGGATCAATTGCATCAACATGCACAAAACAGATCTCGATAAAAAAGAACTCTCCTTTTATCAATTAAGACAAAAGGAGGATATTTTTCTCCAGAACTAAAATTGATTACAGCTCACCATTCAAGTATTCAAGTGCATACAAAACTTCAAGCTTGGATCCGATAACAAGGGCCTCTTCGTCTATATCAAAGTGGCTATCATGATGTGCAACCAAAGTCTCTGCTCTATCTTTGTTGCCTGATCCTATATATGCATATGTACCTGGTACTTTGAGGATAAACTCTGCAAAATCATCTCCACCGAGAGAGTAAGGCCTGTTTTCTATGACATTGTCATCGCCAACTATCTCGCGTGCAACTTTAGCAACTTCCTTTGTTGTGTCTACAGGATTAATCAATGGAGATGTGAAATCCACATACTCAACATCAGCGCTGCCGCCATATATCCTGGCTGTTGAAAGAACCAAATCCTCAAGCTCTTTTTTCATTCTCTCTCTGATCTCTGGATACATTACTCTTATTGTGCCTTCGAGCTCAGCTTCTTGAGCAACAACATTGTAGCTTGTTCCAGCTGTTATCTTTCCAATACCTATTAGCACAGAGTCTGTAGGATTTGTTCTTCGTGTCACAAGAGCTTGTAATGCAACTACGATTTGAGATGCAATATATAGAGCGTCTATGCCCCTTTCCGGAGTTGATACGTGAGCACCTTTTCCATGTATCTTTATTCTTAAGAAATCAACACTCGCATTATTAGGTCCGGCTGTTGCAGATATTTTTCCAACAGGTATATTAGAAGCAAGGTGGAAGCCAAAGCATCTGTCCCCTGTCACCAATCCTTCTTCTATGAATACTCTTGCCCCGTAACCTATTTCCTCAGCTTGCTGGAAACACAATTTTATCTTGCCAGAAAAACAATCTCTGTGCTTTGCAAGGATCTTTGCTGAAGCCAAAAGGCTTGCTGTATGTCCATCATGTCCACATGCATGCATTATTCCTTCTTTCTTGCTTTTATATGAACATTCGTGCTCCTCTTTCACTGGAAGAGCATCTATGTCAGAGCGAAGAATCAAAGTCTTTCCACCTATCTTTCCTTCAATCTCCGAATAAACTCCAGTTTCGCCGACTCTTCTTGTCTCCAAGCCAAATGACCTTAGTTCTTCTTCGATTTTTGCAGCTGTCTCATACTCTTCTCTTGGCAACTCTGGCATCGAATGGAAATAACGACGGAGAGAGATTATGTAATCCCTCTCCTTTTCGACTTCATTTTTTATATTGTCATGTATCTTAAGCATCTTTTACTTCTTCAGGCCAATAAGCTCTTTGAGAGCATCAAGAGAATCAGCTTTATGCGAATATAGTGACAATGGAGCAATCAAAGTATCACCAATGACTGTCAAATCATAACCATTTGCAGCGATCTCTTTAGCAAGGTAAGCTTTGTGCTGGAATGCGTTTAAGTCTATATCGCCACTGTTAAGCGCCTCGTTTGGAAGTGTATATGCATCAAACTCGACTCTCTCTATGTAGATATTTGCATTTTCCTGGTCAAGGACTTTCTGAACAGCATTCCAATACTCATTTGCAGAGCCACAAACACCGATTTTTACAACAGTCTTCCCTTCCTTTGAAGACTTATAGTTATCAGCATCTGAAACTACATCAGGATATTGCACAGATGAAGAGTCATAAGGGAATGCTGGGAAATATGCCTCGTTATACTTTGCAAGAAGATACTCAGCTACATACTCAGTTTGATAGGCCTCTACGATCTTCTTGTAAACAGGGTTATCCTTGTCAGCTGTACGAGCAACTATGATATTAACAAATGGATTCTCCTCTCCCTCATCTTGGGACTCTATCAAAATAGCATCCCTTGATGGTACAAGACCTGCTGATGTTGCATAAGTTCCATTGATTGTTGATGCAGCAAAGTCATCAAGCGTCGATACAAGTGTATTTGCTGTTGTAGGAACAATCTCAATATTGTAGATATAGCTAGTAATATCTTTTATCTCAGGAGAATACCCTACAGCAGGATCCACTGTTATCAAACCAGCTTTTTCCAAAAGCTTTATTCCTCTTGCTCCGTTTGTTGCATCGTCTGGAATGCCGATTTTATAAGCTTGTTCAGAAGATCCACCAGCGAATACAGATGAAACAGCAATCAAAGCAACAATTAAAATACCTAAAAACTTCTTCATATTAACCACCTTATATGCATAATTATGCATTTTTAATAAACTTGATTTATAAATTGGTAAACTACCAATTACCATACTAAAAACTGAAAAATTTTGATTATTGAAAAGAATAAGAAATACTATGCCCAGCAGGGCATCATCATAGAGGAAGAGCACATCATATTAACTGTGTTGCAAATAAGCTTTCTATTAGCCATTTCAGTTCCTCCATATACCAAGATGTTTTATAGATAATAGATTTTGCATAAAATTGCAATACCCATGCATGAAAAAACAAACTTTTTTGACTCTTTGTTTTATTCATATTTATAAATGTCTTACTGATCTTTATAAAGTCATGTCTCTCATACAGCTCTATGAAATCATCTCCATAATCTATTAGAAGAAATCTTACTCCCACATATTCAATCGCAAAGCCTATGAAATACTGCACCATCTAATCAACATGAGAAGCATTGTCATTAAACCACGAAAATAGCAGTGAACAGAATTAGCGGAAGGCCATTCCATATCCTCTATCCTTTTCATCATATTTTTTAAGGAACATGAAGGGATGTCGACAACAGAAAGTGTAAGAGATAACTATCCAAGAAAATCATCATTTGTTCTTTGTCCTATAGTTTTT
>ERZ808242.1256-NODE-1256-length-14833-cov-4.196373_pt1 | contig 14833 bp, 9 predicted proteins | sample MGYA00521244_ERZ808242 | MGnify/ENA primary metagenome ERZ808242 (study PRJEB31516, sample SAMN03275573) | gut metagenome | biome: mammalia-associated habitat; material: feces | host: Papio cynocephalus | place: Kenya | collected 2012-07-27 ... | reverse complement strand
TATAAATATATAATGATCAAATTTTTGCTCAGCTAAAAGAGCCCTTTTAGCTGAGCCTATTAATTGCTGTGATCTATCTCTCGTTTCTATTTCTCCAGTTCCAGCAAAGGCATCAATATATATTTTTTTAAATTTTTGATTTTGAAGTGCTATAAGATATGAATTTAAATATCTAGTAAAGAGATTTAGTTTTTGTTTTGTCCATTCGCCACCAAATTTTTGTACAGGTTCGGTATTTTCCATGCACTATCTACTCCTATTTCAAATCAAACATTATCCCTTAAAGGATATCGTTTCTCGTCTTTTTCCTGTACGAATATCCTTTTCTATAACTCGTTTAGCTTGATAATATTGAATTAATTCATTCTTTATTTCTTTCCGAAAAACGTCATAGGGAAATATCGGATGATCGGCTAATACAGTCCATATTTCATCAAGCGGGACTTTTTCTTGTCCTGAAAAAACATGCTGAAGGTATCCCGCTACATCGTGAATAGTATAACAGCCTTCATCAATTGGTTCATCTATTTCTGATTTTGATTTTTCATCAAAATTCATTTCAAGCTGAATATACTGACTACCTGTCCTTTTAGTTGAGGACTTTCCACCAAATACTTTCCAGGCACATTTTTTATAAAGCTTATATCCCTCGATATTACTCGTACAATGAATTAAGTCATATTGCAGAGAATTTTTAGAATTGTAAAAAGGAAAGGAAGCTATATAATATCTCCGATTACCTTTTATATAATTCAAAATTTGAGAAATTCTTTTTTCATACGCTTTTTTGTCTGAACCATAAGGAACCAAATTTTCAAAATCAGTAAGATATGTACGTTCGTATTTTTCAATGGCAGTATCGCTTTTAGTACTAGTTATTGCTCTCACTGGATCAAGAAGAGCATGATTAATCATTACTTCTCCCCAATGCCTAAAAAACGGTAGTAAAACTTTCCAATCAATGTGAGCATCATATGGATCGTACAGCAAAAAATAATTATAATGGCTAGTTTCAGAAAGCTGAGGTCCTATATGTTCTAATAAGTCAACAGCATCCTTACTCGAAGTAATAATTTTAAAATTTCTTTCATTTTCAGGTAAATGCTTTTCTAATTCACAAACCCGAGCCTTGTTAAGATCATTAAAATAGATATTTACCATTTTATTTGTATAGGTCCGTGCAACATCTAGTAAAACCTTAGCAACGCGTATAGGTGTCCCATCAATCAGTTTGCCATTTTGATTTTCGTAAACTCCTGAATTACACATACAATCAATGAAAATCAGGCCCTTGCACTGTTTATTAAGCATAAGCTTTTGTGCCCATGATTCAATATACATTGTAATTAATTCAAATTTTTTTATGGTATGAGGACTGGCTTTAGTGATAATTACACCTTTACTAATAGTCATTGTTATACCTCCATTGTTTTTGAATCCTTATCTGCTGGAATAAATTCCACAATATCTCCAATATCACAGTTCAAAGTCTGACAAATTTTTATTAAGACTTTCATCCTTTAGATAGTTTGCTAATAGAAGACAACTAATCTTAACCTGTGCTTGAAGGTCCTTCTTTTTCATATTTTTATCTATTAACAGTTTCCAAAGCTTTTTATAACTAAATTTCACAGCATTCACCTCTTAAAGAGTAATGACAGAATTCAAGCGGCTTGTTTGATTGTAGCATTTTTTCTTTCTACAAACAATGTTTTCCTTTGAGTTTGCAGTAATTTACTACTATATTATTTGAAATATTTTTTCATTAGTAGATATGATGAAAAATATACTTCTGGTGATTTTAGTTCTTTGTCAAATGTTGGGGTATCTTTCAAATTATACACTACAGATGGACATATCCAAATTTTCAAATTCTTTGACAGAACCCTTTTCCCAATAAAAGCTTTTTTTTGATAACATGATAGAGAGACATATCTATACCCCTTTCGGTTCTTCATGGTGGTTGAGTTGAAATGCGGGTTGGATATATCTTATTTTATACAAAATAAAGGGTCTTGTGAATACGGACGTCCACAAGACCCCAACATTTAATATAGAGTATATTGCCTTCAAATAACCTGCAGCATTCTGCTGTGTGGACAGACAGAGATTTGCGTCGTTACTGTTTCATCAATCCTTTTTCCACCAAGAAATCAGACAGCATGTCTGCTGTGGTTGCCGTGATTTTGATGCAGTGTTTGCGGTATTCCGGCGTGCCGAAGCTTAGTATGTTGAGGGCGCGGCAGCAAGTAGCGCCGAAGTGTTTTTTGAAGCGGTCGTGAAATTCGCTGGTATATTGATAGACGTCCGGCAGTGGTTTTTCTTCTGGGTCCAATCGGCCTACGAGGGCACTGATAATCAAAGCTGAGCCGGTAAGCGCGCCGCAGGCACAGCCGGAACGGCCAATGCCGCCGCCCAGTCCGCAGGCCATGCGGATTGCGATGTCCGGCAGCTGCAGATCAAGACAGTCATTAAATGTTTTGACGATTGATTCTACACAGTTATTTCCTTTCAAATGATATTGTTCTGCTAACTGATACGCTTGTTTCATGATATCTTCTCCTTCTATAATGTATAGTATATATTGACATATGTCGATTATAGGCGTATTTTTTATCTTTGTCAACGCACACAAAAAGCCGAGAACTTCTGTGAGATTGGTTCTCGGCTTTGCTGTTTACACAATATATGTATTTCTTCTATATGCAGTTTGCTACTGCTGCAGTAACTCTGTCCATGCGTCGGCCACACAGGCAAATTCTTCGAGGCTCATCGTTTCGCCGCGGCGGCTGCCGTCTATCTGGCTGTGTGCCAATATATCTGTTATCTGTTCTTTGGAAAGGCCGGCTGATTTTAGTGTATTGGCAAAAGTTTTGCGGCGCTGCGAAAAAGCCGTTTTGACAACGGTAAAGAAACGTTTTTCATCTTTGACCTGTACAGGCGGTTCTTTGCGCACGTCCATCGCGACGACAGCAGAGGTAACTTCCGGTGCGGGCATAAAGCTCTTGGGGGAAATTTCAAAGAGCATTTCCGGCTGTGTATAGTATTGCACGGAAACGGACAGCGCGCCGTAAATCTTATGTCCCGGTACGGCTACCATGCGTTCGGCCACTTCTTTTTGTACCATGACAACGATTTTTTCGATTGGAAGCTTTTGTTCAAGGAGCTTCATGATAATCGGCGTCGTAATATAGTACGGCAAGTTAGCGCAAACTTTAAAAGGCTGATGATGCATTACTTCCGGTATATCAATACGCATGATGTCGCCATGAACAATCCGTACGTTGTCATAGTGTTCCAGTGTTTTGTCGAGGACCGGAAGCAAATGGTCATCCAGTTCGACGGCCGTAACGTCTGCACCTGTTTCAGCCAATGCCTGCGTCAGCGTCCCGATGCCCGGCCCAATTTCCAGTACCGGTTCCCCTTCGTGCAGGTCTGCCGCATCCGCAATGTCATCGACGACAGCGCGGCGAATCAAGAAGTTTTGTCCCAGCTTTTTGTTCATACGCAGGCCAAAACGGTTGACGACGTAACGAACTACGTCAGGGCTGGACAAATTGACGAATTCTTTCATGGTTATTCCTCGCTTTCTACGGTTTGTAAGGCGTTATTCCATTCTTCCCGCGTCACGCCATAATGATTCAGCCGTTTCAAAAACTGTTTAGCGTTGCCGTAACCAATACCGAGCACTGCCCCAACAGCCGCTCTGCGCTCTGCCGCATCAGCACTGCCGTTGAGCTGGTTCGCTGTCAAATCATTCATAGAGAACGTCGTTTCCGGCGAATACACAGCACAGCGTGTTTTTTTCAAGGCTAGGCGGATGGCTTCCGGCGATGCTTGTTCTACGCCCAAATCGTTGTTGGCAATCGCGTCTTTGCGCGGGATAAAGGCATGTTTGGCCTTGGGAAACCGTTCGGTCAGATACTTGCGAATCTGTTCCCCTGCTCTGTCCGGGTCGGTGAGGATGATAATGCCCCGTTTTTCATAGGCACAGCGAATCTGTTCCATTGTATGCGGTTTGAGATTGAATCCATCTGTCGTAATCATATCAGCTTCGATATGGCTGGCACGAATGCGGGCGACATCAGAGCGGCCTTCTACGACGAGTACTTCTTTGATCATTGCGCGTCTCCTTCTGCATGGTCGCTGATGTATTTGGCAGCACTGAGAATAGCCAAGACGTTGTGTTCAAATACAATGCCGCCTTGGAGATAAATCATATAAGGGTCGCGAATCGGACCGTCTGCGGACAATTCGATAGACGAGCCTTGTACAAAGTCGCCGGCTGCCATAATGATTTTATCCGCGTAGCCGGGCATGTCGTCCGGAATCGGCGTAACGTGCGCATCGACAGGCGAATAGGACTGAATCCCCTGGCAGAACAGACACATGTTCTTTTCGTTTTCCAAATAAATTGTCTGAATCAAGTCATAACGTGCTTCGTCCGGCTGCGGCGATACCTTGAATCCCATCTGTGAAAAAACAGCCGCTGCAAAAATAGCTCCTTTGATGGCCTGTGCCGTAACGTGCGGTGCCATAAAAAATCCTTGGAAAAAGAGACGGTATCCAGCCGCATAGGAACCGAGTTCATCGCCCAGTCCCGGTGCTGTCAAATAATCAGCTGCCGCATGGACGAGTTCTTCTTTCCCGGCAATATAGCCGCCTGTAGGCGCAATACCGCCGCCAGGATTTTTAATGAGAGAACCGGCAATGATATCTGCACCGGCTTCAATCGGTTCTTCTTCAGCAGCAAATTCGCCGTAGCAGTTATCGACAAAGCATATGGTCTGCGGGCTGACAGCTTTGACGGTTTGGATAATCGTGCGAATATCGGAAATCTTCAAAGATGCGCGCGTGCTGTAGCCGCGGGAACGCTGAATCAAAACGAGTTTCGGTTGGTTTTTCTGCACGGCATCCCGAATGCCTTCCAGGTCATACGCATTGTCCTTCAGCGGTACTTCTTGATACAGGACGCCTTTTTCTTTGAGGGAATGCGGGGTTTCATGGGCATAGCCGATAACACCCTGCATCGTGTCATATGGTGCCCCGATGAGAGACATCATCAAATCACCCTGCTGCAGCAGCGCCAGCAAAACGGTTGCCAGCGCATGCGTACCTGAAACAAAATGAGGCCGTACAATCGCTTTTTCGGCTTTAAAAACACGGGCAAATACTTCATCAAGCTTTTCTCGACCCATGTCGCTATAGCCATAGCCGGATGTGCCAGCAAATTGATAGGAAGAAATTTGGGCATCTTTGTACGCCTGCAGTACTTTTTCTGTATTATGAAGACAAATGGTATCAATGCGTTCAAACTGGTCAGCACAAGCAGCCATCGCATTTTTTCTAATTGTTTCTATATCGATAGACAACACGTTCAGATCCTTTCTTTAGTAAACGGTATATGGCGTATCACATCAGCTGCCAATGCATCTTCTGATGGATAGTTGTTTTTTTCAAACCAATGAATATACGGCATGCGGCGATACCACGTCAGCTGCCGCTTGGCAAAATGCCGTGTTCGTTTTTTTATTCGTTCCACAGCCAGTTCCAGCGGCATCTTTTTTTGTAGATACGCAGCCAGTTCCTGGTAGCCGATGGCTTTCATGGCCTGGCAGTCCGGTGAAATGCCTTGTGCCAGCAGCTGACGGACTTCATCTATCCAGCCGATTTCTATCATCGTGTCAATGCGCTGCTCAATGCGGGCATACAGGACCTCCCGCGGCAGAGACAAACCGATAACATAGGCATGATACACAAGGCCGTCTGCTTTGGCTGCCCGGACAAACTGTCGGCCTTCTCCCATGTGAATCGCCGTGATGAGCCGCACGAGACGGTTTGTATTGGCCAGCAGCTCATGCCAGTCTGCCGGCTGCCAGTCCGTTTGAGAGGCAATATAGGCTTTCAGCTCACGTTCAGTCAAGGACTGTATCGTTTCTTTAGCTTTTTGCCGGGCAGCTTCATCAGCATGAGACGCACCAAACTGATAGCCTTCCAGCAGAGACTGGACATACAGCCCTGTACCGCCGACAAGGATAGGAATTTTGCCTTCTTTGTTTACCCTGCGAATTGCCGTATCTGCCATTTGGCAAAATTTTGCCGCAGAATACGGTTCTCCCGGTTCGGCAATGTCAATGAGATAGTGCGTATACTGCTGCAGCTCTTCTTTTGTCGGCTTGGCCGTGCCAATGTTCATCCGGCGATAAATCTGATAGGCATCACCGGAAATAAGGTCTGTATGAAAATAGTCTGCCAGGGCAAAACTAAGTGCTGTTTTGCCGACGGCAGTCGGGCCGATAATTGCAATTACGTGTTCCATTCCGTTGCCTCCCCTTTGAGTACGCCATAGGCTACCCGGCTGTATTTGCCGCCATACCGCTTCATCTGCGGAAAGGTTTTTGCCAGCCACTGCAGCGAACGGTCTTTGATAACGACACGGCGGCGCGCCTTTTGCAGTGCCAGCCGTACATCGTCAATGGTCAAGGCATCGTGGTCCATCAGCGGGCGGACAGGCTGAAATTGGCAGCTTGCCGTGACGGGATGCTGAAACATTGGGTCAAAATACAACACATCGTACGGTGGTGCTGCTTCATCCTGCAAATACGTTCTAAAATCGCCCAGTGTCAAGTGAATACGCCGCAGTGCCTGCGTGACATCTTCTTTTTCATGGACAAAATGCCGTGTGCCCCACTGCGTTACAGCTCCCAGCAGGGGAGAGATTTCCAACGCGTCAATACGGGAACCCTGCGGCAGCGCAAAGGCTGCCGTGATGGTATCTGCCCCAAAGCCGCACGTACAGTCCAAAAACGTCATAGGTTCCCCACTGCCAATGGCTTCGAGGAAATGATCTGATTGTCCCCGGCGTATATGCTGAATACGGAGTTCTGCCATATTCAAGCTAAAAAAATGAGTTCCTTCAGGCCGTACAATCTGCGGACCTTTGGACGTATATACCAAAAGCCTTTCTCCATACACACGCGTCAGCTCTTCCATCGTTTGGCCGTGCCGCGGCACCCATTGCGCACCTATTTCCGCTGCCCATGCTTGGGATTGGCTGATTAATTTTTCTTTAGCCTTTAAAGATGGCACTACATACAGCTGCATCATGTTCGTTTAAACAGCTTTGCCAATTCATCCGGTGTAAACCGCACGATAATCGGGCGGCCGTGCGGGCATACATATGGCTTTTCCGTGTGGAATAAATCTTCCAGCAGCTGTTTCATCTGGCGGATATTCAGCGTATCTCCTGCCTTGACTGCGCCATGGCAGGACAAATATGCCAACGAACGGTGGCGCAGCGTCGCTTTGTCCAAGCTGTTGTTTTCATGCAGGGCTTGGCAAATATCCTGCAGGGAACCGGCAATATCGCTGGTCTGCAAATCACAAGGAACTTCTTCCACGCGCAGCGTCGTCGGGCCGGCTTCTGAATAGGTATACCCCAAATCGTCAAACACGTCGCGCCGTTCCAACAAAAGAGTCATGTCGTCGGCATCGACTTCTACAAATTCAGCCGTCAGCAGCTGCTGGCTCGGCATTTTTTCTACTCGTTTGCAGAACATATCATAGCGGATACGTTCATGGGCAGCATGCTGGTCTACAATATACAAGTCCTGTCCTTTTTTGGCAATAATGAAGCAGTCCGCCACTTCCCCCAAGGGAATAAACACATCGTCGTCACCGTCAAAGGTAATCACCGGTGTATCCGCAACCGGTGCCGTTTCCCGTGCTTCTAATGCCTTAGCAAACGCTTCTGTCTCCCCTGTTTCCGTGCAGGGCACATATGCAGCATCTCTTGGCAAATCATTCGTATGGCCGCCTGCAGCAGGCATAGGCGAAGGCTTCGTTCGATACGCCGGAGTCTGCCGTTCCTGCAGCGACTGCAGCGGTACCGCATCTTTTCGCCCGTCTGCCCCGTTCTGGACAAACGGCAGCGGTGCCTTAGGCGGCTTGACGGCCGTATCAAACGGCAGGGATTGTGTTTCCATGGCTGCCTGCGGCGTTTCTTTGTGTTCCCATGCTTGTTCTTTTTCTTCTATACGCGCGATTTTATAGGAAGGCAGTTCGACTGTCGCAGCAATTTCTTCCGGCTTGTCCTGCGCGACCAGTGCCGTAATGATGCTGTGATAAATCGCCCGGTAAACAGCTTGTTCATCAGCAAACTTGATTTCTGTTTTAGACGGATGCACGTTGACATCTATCGTTGCCGGATCTACATGGACGTGCAGCATAACGAAGGGATAGCCCGATTTGGGCAGCATCGCATGATACGAGTTTTCAATAGCTTTAAACATGAGCGGATTATGGACAATGCGCTGATTGACAATGCAAGTCTGCCAAGCCCGCGTGCTTTTCAGTACAGACGGCTTGCCTACATAGCCTTCAATATATATGCCGTTGTCATCGTACGAAATCGGGAAAATTTCTTTGGCCAGCGACGCGCCGTAAATATTGGCAATCGTTTCTTTCAGGTCACCGCCGCCTCCGGTATGTACCGTCGTCCTGCCGTTATTGGTAAACGTAAAGGCAATAGCCGGCTCTGCCAGTGCGAGCTTAGTCAGCATTTCGCTGATTTTGGCACTTTCTGTCCGTTCACTTTTCAAAAACTTCCGCCGGGCCGGCGTATTGTAAAACAAGTCGCTGACTTCCATCGTCGTGCCGACAGGAGCGCCGACTTGGTCTTCTGTCGTAATAACGCCGCCGTCCAGCAGCAGATGCGTGGCAAACTCATCATCCGGTCGCCGAGTCGTAATCTGCATATGAGAAACAGCGGCAATACTCGGTACGGCTTCGCCGCGGAAACCCAGCGAGCTGATAGAAAATATATCTTCTACTGAACTGATTTTGCTCGTCGCATGGCGGATAATGCATTTATGGGCATCTTCAGCACTCATACCGCATCCGTCATCGGTTACGCGCATATACGACTGGCCGCCATCGGCGATTTCTACTTCAATCGACTTCGCGCCGGCATCAATCGCGTTTTCTATCAGCTCTTTGATGCACGAAGACGGCCGTTCTACGACCTCACCGGCGGCAATTTTATTGCGCGTCGCTTCGTCCAATATGTTGATAATCGAACTCACTGTATGCCACTCCCTTCTTTTGCTTCTTTTTGCAGTTCATATAAGAAAGAAATCGCTTCTATCGGCGTCATGCTGGATACGTCAATAGAAAGGAGTTTATCGACAACAGGACTGGTAAACAAACTGTCTGCAGCCGGAGCCGCTGTCTGCGGTGCCGCAGGTGCGGACGTAACAGTCGGCGTTCCTTGAGATTCCAGCTCAGCCAAAATCACTTCAGCCCGTTTGAGCAGGCTTTCCGGAAGTCCTGCAAGTCTAGCAACATGAAGGCCGTAACTGCGGTCTGCCCCGCCGGGAATAATCCGCCGCAGGAATTTGATATTTTTTCCCCGTTCTTTGACAGCTACGGTATAGTTTTTAATTTTTTCCGACATATCTTCCATATCCGTCAATTCATGGTAATGCGTCGCAAAAAGCGTCATAGCGTGAATATGCTTCAGGCAGTATTCAATGACGGCACGGGCAATCGACATGCCGTCAAAAGTACTCGTGCCGCGGCCGATTTCATCCAAAATCAATAAGCTGCGGCTCGTCGCATGCTGCAGAATATACGAGACTTCTTTCATTTCGACCATAAAGGTACTCTGACCCGTCAAAATATCATCGCTGGCACCAATACGCGTAAAAATACGGTCTACCGGGCAAATAGACGCTTCCCGCGCCGGAATAAACGAGCCGACCTGTGCCATCAAAATCAAGACGGCAATCTGCCGCATGTACGTCGATTTGCCTGCCATGTTGGGACCGGTAATGACAAGGATTTCATGATTTGTATGATTCATCGTGACGTCGTTGGGCACAAACAACTCATTTTTGAGGAATTGTTCAATAATCGGATGGCGTCCGTCTTTAATCTGAATGACTTGGTCTCGGTTCAGGCCTGGCCGAACGTAGCGGTTGTCATGAGCCGCGCAGGCCAGACTGTACAGGCAGTCGACACGCGCAATGGCACGAGCCGTCTGCTGCATTGCTGTAATATGGCCCTGTATTTCTTGGCGAATTTGTCCAAAGAGCTGGTATTCCAAAGCCAGCATACGTTCCTGCGACGTCAGTACTTTGACTTCAAACTCTTTCAGCGCCGGCGTGATATACCGTTCGGCATTGACCAGCGTCTGTTTGCGGACATAATAATCCGGAATCGGCAGTGTATTGGCATGGGAAATTTCAAAATAATAGCCGAACACTTTCGTGTAACCAATTTTCATTTTGATGCCCGTTTTTTCTTTTTCTTCTTCTTCCAGCTTTTTGAGAAATTCTTTGCTGTTGGCTGCAATGGAGCGAATTTCGTCCAGTTCCTTAGAATAACCGTCACGAATCACGCCGCCGTTGCGGATCACAACACCCGGTTCATCCTTGATGCCCCGGCACAAGAGATCATAGACGTCCTGATGCGGGCTCATACGGGCTTCCAGTTCTTTGAGCAATTCTGAAGACGCGCCTTGTATCATGTTTTTCAGCTTAGGAATGACAGCCAGCGATTCCCGCAGAGCTACCAAATCCTTCGGGCTGGCTGTACCCGTTTCAATACGCGTCAAAATCCGTTCAAAATCATAGATGCCATCAAGGGTATCAGCAATATCCTGCCGCATAATTTCATGGTTGATGATGTCTTCTACAGCATCCTGCCGCTTGGTAATTTCACCAATCCGCAGCAGCGGTGCTTCCAGCCATTTGCGCAGCAGACGGCCTCCCATAGCGGTTTTGGTCTTGTCTAGCACGGCCAGCAGCGTGCCTTTGCGGCCGCCATCACGGACATTCTGCGTAATTTCCAAATGACGCAGGCTGGCCCCATCTACAACCAGACGGCTGTCATTGTCGATGCGTTCCAGCGAGCTGATATGATGAATATCCGACTGCATGACTTCATGGACATACGTCAGCAGCATGCCAATGCATTCTGCCGCTGTTCCTGCAGCAGCCCAATCCTTTTCGTCAAAATAGGGCGCGCCGATATCGGCATAATCCGTCATGTCGTCGGCAGCAAAAGGTGTAACCGTGCATTGTGCCAGCCGGTTGCGCAAATACGTCAGTATCGGTTCTATATATGAATCCATATGCGCATAAATCAATTCACTGGGCTCATATACAGAAAAAATATCAAACAGCACATCTTCCATCGCCGAAACGGGGCATGCCGACCAAAGGCACTCCCCTGTCGTGACATCCATCAGCGCAATGGAAATCATATCATTTTTTTCGCTGATACAGCTGATATAGTTGTTTTTCTTAGAAGCAACCGCGTTTTCCAAGGTAATCGTCCCAGGCGTAATGACTTTGATAATTTTGCGCTTTACAATCCCCTTGGCGAGTTTGGGATCTTCCATCTGTTCACAAATCGCAACTTTATAGCCTTTGTGAACGAGCCGTTCAATATATGTATCAGCAGAATGAAACGGTACGCCGCACATGGGCACGCGTTCATTTTTGCCGACACCCCGTCCGGTCAGTGTCAAATCCAATTCCCGTGATGCCGTCAACGCGTCATCATTAAACATTTCATAGAAATCGCCAAGCCTAAAAAACAAAATTTTATCTTTGCACTGCTCTTTGACTTCTAAATATTGCTTCAACATAGGAGTCATCTTTTTTTCAGCCAATATAATCCTCCTTAGTGAACTAAATGTCCTTTCAATACCCACGTTTGACCTTTATCTACAACAGCGGATACGGTATCACCGACAGCCACAGAGCCGTCGTTTTCCCAAATAATCATCTTGTTGCCACGCGTGCGGCCAAACCAATGATTTTCATCATTTTTCGTCGGCCCTTCTACAATAACTTCATACGTGTGGTGTTCCATTGCCTGATTCCGCTGCAGGCTGTATACGTTTTGCACATCCATCAGGTGCTGCAGGCGGCGGCTTTTTTCTTCCTGCGGAATCTGGTCTTCCATCTTGGCTGCCGGTGTTCCCGTCCGCGGGGAATAAATAAAGGTGTATGCCATATCGTACTGGACACGGCGAAGCAGGTCGAGCGTTTCCTGAAACATTTCTTCTGTTTCTCCTGGGAAACCGACAATCAAATCTGTCGTCAGTACCAAATCAGGAATACGTTTGCGCGCATAATCTACCAGTTCCATGTAATGTTCGACTGTATAGCCGCGGTTCATTTTTTTGAGCAGCCGGTCTGAACCGCTTTGAATCGGCAAATGCATTTGGTTGACTACTTTTTTGCTGTCTGCAATCGCATCAATCATAGCAAACGTCATATCCTTAGGATGGCTTGTCATATACCGAACCCGTTCGATGCCGTCGATTTGATCGACTGCCTGCAGCAGTGCAGAAAAATCCGTGCCGTCCTTCAAATCCATGCCGTACGAATTGACATTCTGCCCTAGCAGTGTAATTTCCTTATAGCCTTCTTGGGCAAGTCCTTCCATTTCCTTGACAATATCCGCAATGGGACGGCTCACTTCCCGGCCCCGTACATACGGCACGATGCAGTATGTGCAGAATTTGTTGCAGCCGTTCATAATCGGCACCCAGGCAAAAAATTTCTGGAACCGTTTGGTCGGCAAGTCATGAAACGCCGGTACAGACATGTCTGCCGCCATATAATGACGGGCATGTCCCTGCCGTTCTTTGATAAGCTCTGTCAGCTTGTGTATGTTGTGCGTGCCAATGACCAAATCAATATGCGGTGCCCGTTCAAAGAGTTTGTCCTGCCATTCCTGCGCCATGCAGCCGGCAACAGCAATAATCAAATCTTTATTGCGTTCTTTCAAATGCTTGAGCTCCCCGATTTTTCCCAGCGTTTTGCCCTCAGCGGTTTCGCGGACGCAGCACGTATTAAGCAAAATCACATCGGCCATATCCATATCTTCCGTCATATGGTATCCCAATGCTTCCAACTGTCCAGCATATCGCTCACTGTCAGACACATTCGCCTGACAGCCGTAACTAATAATATGATAAAATTTATTGCTCTGAAAATCCATGTATATGCTCCATTTTCTGTGAAATTCATAAAAAGTAGTTTGACACTTTATAATACCATTTATAGGCTCTCTAAGCAATATATAAGATGTGTCCACCCATCAGTTATCCATCGTGCAAAAAACAGAATTACTAAAAATTTAGTTTCGTAATGCTGCAAACGATATATAGTAAAGCAGTATAACAAAAGGACTGTGACAAAATGGGCTAAAAATTCCATTTTGTTACAGTCCCTCATGACTATTTCAGATTACCAATCGTTAATTTTTAAACTTAGAATTTCCAGTTGATATTGGCCATCCATTTATTGGCTTTTACGCTGTCACCTTTTTGATATTCATAGCCTATGCCATAGGTCATATTATCTTTTTGGGCTTCAATAGCCAAGCGGCCAAGATAGTATCCTGTATCGGTTACGTCATAACCAAATCTGTCGCTGACACCACCAAAGCTAGCCGTCTGTGTCGCATCGCGGTCACCCATGTTCCATACATAGCCGACTTCAGCAACTGGGCGAATCGTCCAGCTTCCGGATTTAACATCGGTACTGTATTTCACACCAACCGGCAACAGCCACAAATTCAAATCATCGGCATCATAGTTCATGCCAATGCTGTTGGTATAATTGTTTGTGCTAAGACGCATATAACGGACACCAACATATGGAACAAACTTGCCTGCACCGGCTTTAATGCTCTTTTCAGCACGTACGCCTACACTGAAAGCATCCGATTTTGGGCTGGCAGTCAAGGTCATACCGCTGTTGTACTGGGTAATATCATTTTTACCATGTAAGTAGCTAATATCGCCAATGATGGCACTGTCGGCATTTTGAATGCTGCCATACACACTTGCACCATAATAAGTAGTATCATTTTTCGTGTTGGCAGATAAGGTATTGCCTTCTACACTGCCATCCATATAGCTCAGTGCAGCACCAATCGTTGTCTTGCCTTGTTTATGCAAATCAGCGCCCAATACGATACCATTATACATCGTATCATAGTTGCTTGCCGTTCCGGCAATCGCTAAGCCATCTATATTTTCTTTGCTGTGAACATATTTTGCCCAAATATCGCTGTCATGATCTTTGGGAGTTGCTAACGACATATGTTCCGCTACAGCATCGGTAAACAGATTGCTTGCTGCGTACGTGCTGTGGTCAATACCTGCCAGTTCACTCATGGAAGCAGCACTGTTCAAAGCGCTGACTTTGGCAGCATCCGTTGCATTGTGATGATCGTCTGATGCATTATTGACAAAGTCAGCAGCTGCGCCGCCAACAGCAAGTGCCGCGTCATAGACATTGCCTGTAAGAAGGGTATTGCCATAGGCATCTTTTACGGAATTAGAATAGGACGTAACGTCATAGGCATTCTTGCCTGTATCTGTTACGTTGAATTTCAACAGCTTATTATTGCTGATGACATTATCGGCTTTCCAACCATCTTTGCTGCCATCAATAATCTGATACGTTGTATCTTTTTTGGCATTATCAATGTACAGTTTAGCCGAATCAGCAACTGTTACATCTGTTACGCCTGTAATAGCTGCTGTAGATTTTGTTTTATCACCATCTACCATAAATAACGAATGGTCTGCAAAATGGACAGAACCATTGGCAGCTATCGTTGCCGGACTCTGTGTCAAGGAACCATCTACCGTCAAGGATCCGTTTTTCATGTCAATGGAAGACGCAATATACGCAGCTGCTGTAATATCATTTTGGCCCCATGTTTCTCTCGTCTTTGCAAATACCTGTTTTGCTGTATCTAAATCAGATCCCAACGACAGGAGGGAGTTTTGGCCAATAACATA